>JGI12109J20283_10405517_pt1 | contig 10058 bp, 10 predicted proteins | sample ElkSlonscriptome_12_FD_20283 | JGI IMG/M metagenome (IMG submission 20283) | reverse complement strand
GGGGGCGATTTGCAAATTGCGGCAAAAGTGGCAACTGGGGAGGTGGCCGCCGTTCTCTTTTTTATCGATCCTTTGCGGAGGCAGCCCCGCGAACCCGACGTTATGCCGTTGTTACGGATGTGTGCAGTGCATAATGTCGCGATCGCGTTCAATTTGGCCACCGCCGAGGCGATCGCGTCTCAACTCCGACAAGGCAGAATCGCCCATCTCATTTTTAACCCGGTTTCGGGTCAAGGTAACAGCGAGGAAGAATTACAATTCATCCAAGAAACTCTGGGGAAACAAATGCAAGTGCAGGTACATCTCACCACCCCAGAAGTTTCTGCGGAAATGTTAGCCCGAGACGCGATCGCGGCCCAACCGGATTTAATCATTGCATCGGGGGGAGATGGTACTGTATCGGCGGTTGCTGGGGAATTAATCGGGACTGATATTCCCTTGGGCATTATCCCCAGAGGGACAGCCAACGCCTTTGCCGTCGCGATCGGTTTACCTCTGGGCCTCACCCCGATTCGCAACACCTGTGAGGTCATTCTTGCCGGCCACACCCGTAAAGTTGATCTTGCTCTTTGCAACGATAAACCCTTGATCCTCTTAGCTGGGATTGGCTACGAAGCCGAAACCATCGAACGCACCGACCGCGAAGCCAAGCGACAGTGGGGGCCGCTGGCTTATGTTATGTCCGGTTGGCAACAGTTAAGCGAGCAAGAACTGTTTGAAACTGAGATAGAAGTGGAAGGCTCAGTTAAATCCTTTCAAGCCGGGGCGATTACCATTGCCAACGCTGCCCCACCCACCTCGGTTTTAGCTCAGGGGGTGGGACAAGTGATTTTTGATGATGGCTTACTGGATGTCACCATCACCACCGCCGAGGGCCGGATGCAAGCCGTCACCGCCATGGCTAAGATGTTTGGGGCAGCTTTGGTCAAAATGGACGCAAATCAAGCAAATACGGCTCATTTCGGCGCGAAAGAGATCAAAGTGACTACCCATCCCCCTCAGAAAGTGGTTCTCGACGGGGAAGTGATTGGCACAACTCCCATTGAAGTCAAATGTCTTCCCCAAGGTTTGACGGTTTTTGCGCCCCCTGCGAGTCCGACTCCTCGCTAACTCCGGTGGGCAAAATTCAGTCCATCGGAGGGCAGATGTAACAAAACTTTAAAATTAGGCATAATGGTAGTCACGCCCTGCGCTTAATTAAAACCTAAAACTGCCGTGACTCAACTTCCTCGCATTGTCATCGTTGGCGCTGGCTTTGCTGGCATCAACGCCGTTAAAACCCTGGCTCGTTGCCAAGCTCAAGTTTGTTTAATCGACTGCAACCCGTATCACAGCTTTATTCCCTTGCTGTATCAAGTCGCCACCGGACAACTGCACCCCGAACAAATTGGTTATCCCTTGGGACAGTTAGCCCAACAATACAAAAATTTAGAATATCGTCGCGGGAGGGTGCAGGGCATTGACTTAGATCAAAAAATTGTCGAACTGGAAAGGGACGCGATCGCCTACGATTATTTAATCCTCGCCACAGGCGCTCAGGCGCAGTTTTTAGGGGTTTCTGGGGCAGAAAACCACACATTTCCCCTCAAAACCCTCGAAGACGCGATCGCCCTGCAACAGCAAATCTTGGGGTGTTTTACCGAAGCCGCCCTAACCCGCAATACTGAACACAGCCAACACCAACTCAGCTTTATCATCGTCGGTGGCGGCACAACCGGAGTCGAAATGGCCGGCGCGATCGCCGATCTCACTGAAAACATTAACAAAAAATTCAATACCCGTTTATCTCCCCGCATTTTCCTCATCCATTCCCAAGGACAACTCCTAGGGGAATTTTCCTCAGAATTAGGGGAATACACTTGTAAAAAATTGCGACGTTTGGGGGTAAAAGTTCACCTCGACACCAAAGTTCAGCGCGTCGAAGACCAACAAGTTCACCTCGACGACGGCACAATCCTCGAAGGGGCTACCATCATTTGGACGGCAGGAGTCGAAGCCAATATCCCCGACCTCAATCACGACTTCGACACCTCCCTCAAAGGCAAAATTCAAGTCGAACCCACCCTACAAATCCCCGGCTATCCTCATGCCTATGCAGTCGGGGATTTAGCCTATTTTGAGCAAGGTAATCGACCCCTACCCGGAGTCGCCCCCACCGCCCTACAGCAGGGTCAAACCGCCGCCGCAAACATCAAGCGTCATTTGCAAGGCCAAGCCCCCCAAGCCTTTCATTACGAAGACAAAGGCCGGGCTGCAATCATCAGTCGTAAAATCGGCCTCGTCCAAGCCCCTAACCTCACCCTCAAAGGTTGGGTGGGTTGGTTACTGTGGCTAGGGATTCATTGGTGTTATCTTCCTGGATGGCGCAATCGCCTTAGTGTGTTGCAGGCTTGGCTGCGTCATACGGTGTTTTATCGTCCGGCGGTGTTACCGCGTCTTAAAACTATTTCTACGGAGGTCAAAGAATGAACGTTTTACTCTTAGTTGCACGAATTTGTTTAGCGCTAATTTTCCTCAATTCTAGTATTGGTAAAATCTTCAGCTTTGCCGATACCCAAGCAATGATGGCAGGTCTCGGTTTGCCCTTACCGGGATTATTGTTACTCGGTAATATTTTGTTTCAGTTAGTCGGGGCCACCTTGTTGTTACTGGGCTACAAAACCAAGTGGGGGGTAATTTTATTGATTTTATTCCTCGTCCCGACTACCTTAGTTTTTCACAGTCCCTTGAATCCTGAAGAAACTACAGCTTTCCTGAAAAATTTAGCCCTAATTGGTGGTTTACTCTATGCTTATGTTACTGGGCCAGGGACATTAGCGATTGAGTCTAAATCTGCCAAATCAACTCCTTCAGAAGCGAGTTATTAGCGATTAAGGGGCTGTCGGTTTATGGGGGCGCTCTTTCCCCGTCCAAGTTGACGTTATTGGGCGCGATTTCAGTACCCAATTCTCCTAACCCTAAAGTTGAAATTGGATGAGGAAATCTGCAAACATAACAAGCGTTATGTTGAGCATAACAACTGTTATGCTACTGTCGAGTCCGCTACGGTGGATTTTATATAGCCTCGATTCTTAGCGCTACCACTGTTTAAATGGTGGGTTACGGCGGATTTATGGATTGCTGTCACAGTCTAGGTTGTAGCCGCCTAACCCACCCTACTGGCGCGACACAGCTAAAATGAAGCTTTAGGTAGGGTGACGAAGCGCGAAGCGTAACGCACCGAAATGTCGGCATTTTAGGTTTTGGCGATCGCACAACTTAAGCTGTGTCGCGGCACTACGTTGAAGCGCAATTTTAGCTGTATCAATTTTTTTCAGTTCACTGTGGCGAACAACCAACAACCCAAGACAAAAGACTAAGGACTAACAAGCCATTTTTTAACCAATAACAAGCAATTGCGATGATCTTCGGTGCGTCGGTAGCTGAGGTAATCTGCAATTTTGTGCATCAAGACAATACCGCGACCCCCCCCAGATTGATAATCGGGCTTGAGATTTAAGGTGTCGATGCGTTTTTCTAAGTCAAAGGGCGGCCCGGAGTCCCATATCCGAATTTCAACTTGATGGGCGTAGCGTTGTACTTCGAGGGAAATGGGCGTGTCTGGGGGCAAGTCGCAATGGGCATGACGTACCGCATTGGTAAAAGCTTCGGCTAAGGCGAGTTGACACTGTAACCAATCTTTTTTCGGGATATTGAGGGTATAAGCCTCGTCAAACCATTCTAAAACCTGGTTTAAGGCTTTCAGGTCAGAGGCGACCTCTAGCTGAAATCTTTGAGGAACGTTCAATGCTTTAACGGTGAAATCACATCCAGCGAACGGGGAAAATGGGCGCTCAACGGCTTTAGTTTAACTCGATCTGACCAAAGTTGACGAATTTTCCCGGACAATTGATAGGGAATCGATCGAAAGAGTATGTCACAATCATAATATTATTTTGGTTCTGTTTTGCCGTCCAAGTCGCGATCGCGCTGATATTACCCAAAACAGTTTTTGCCACAATGGAGACTGGCATCATATCCCTAGCAGCAATTTAAACTCTTTTCCTGGTTATGGTTCAAATTCTCGTCGTTGATGATGACCCCGCGATTCAAATGCTTCTTAAGCGCACCCTCGCGAAAAAAGGGTACGATGTCTTGGTTGCCGCAGATGGTCAGGAAGGATTAATCCAAGCCCAAAAACATAAACCCGCGATGGTCATCTGCGATTGGGTGATGCCCAAAATGAGTGGGATTGAGGTTTGTCGCGAGGTGAAAGCCACCCCCGAACTTTCGACCACTTTTTTTATTTTGCTGACTTCGATGGGGTCGGTTGAATCTCGCGTGGAAGGGTTAGATGCGGGGGCGGATGATTTTGTCTGTAAACCTGTGGAGTTGTTTGAACTCAACGCCCGTGTGCGTTCGGGTTTACGACAACACCAACTCAGTCGCGATTTACAACGGCAAAAACACAAACTGGAAACGGAGTTGGCTGAAGCGGCGGCTTATGTGAGTTCAATTTTACCTGAACCTTTGACTGAAACGCCGATTAAAATTGATGTTTTATTTATTCCTTCTAGTCAGTTGGGAGGGGATGGCTTTGATTATTTTTGGTTAGATGATAATCATCTGGCGATGTATTTGCTGGATGTGTCGGGTCATGGGTTACGGGCGGCGTTACCGTCTTTGTCGGTGATTAATTTACTGCGGTCGAAGGCGATGTTGCAAGTGAATTATCGCAGTCCGGGTGAGGTGTTAGGGGGCTTGAATGATGCGTTTCAAATGACCCAACGAAACGATAAGTATTTTACGATTTGGTATGGGGTATATAACCGCAAAAAGCGTAATTTGTTGTATGCGAGTGCGGGGCATCCCCCGGCTATTTTGCTGTCACCCAAACGCGGCAAAATTGAGGTACAGCGTCTCAAAGCCCAAGGTTTTCCGGCGGGAATGTTTCCGGGGGCAGATTATGAAGAATTGTCTTGTAAGATTACGCCACAATCGAGTCTTTATATTTTCAGCGATGGCGTATATGAAATTAATCAACCCGATGGCGATATGTGGGGATTGGATAATTTTGTTAAGGCACTCGAAAATTATCAATCCCAACGCCACCAAGGTTTAGATGATTTGTTCAAGCGAGTGCAAGCGGCCAATTCTCAAGCCGTGTTTGATGATGATGTCTCGCTGATGCAAGTTGATTTTGATTGAATTTTAAGCACGATCGATCTAAGATAAATCTCGACTTGAGATTATCTTTTTTCGTAGAAAAATTGAGCTTAAAATCATTGGTTGTTGACTTGAACGCGGTAACAACCAATGACTCAAAACCGAGCCTTAGTTCATATTTTTTGGGGTTCTGACTTCAAGCCAAAAACCATAATGCACAGCTAACTTTTATTTGGCTAAAACTTGTTTTTCAAATGTCTCGCGATTGGGGTAAATTTCAAACACACGATCCATGCTCGTTAGTTCAAACAGCATTTTAATTTGGTCGTTAATCGAGCAAATATACAGTTTAATGCCTGCTGCTCGCACGGTTTTTAAAGCTAAAACAAGCGCTCCTAAACCCGAACTATCCATAAAGGTTACATCGTTAAAATCGATCAGGATAATTGCTGCACCTTTTTCGACACTTTCACTAATTTCCTGGCGAAATTCGCTGGCTTTTGTGCCGTCTAAAATTCCAGAGGGTTCGACGTATTTAACAACAGGACTCATAGACTCCAAGTTTAAATCTAATCAATGATTAACGGGTCAACTTTGCCAGTATAACGGCGGTTTTTACTTTGCGCTAGTCTCTCGTCAATTCTCCCACAAAATTAGCCGGATTTGGCACAAAGGTTTAGTTTGGGGCGATCGCGCAGCCGCAGATTATAGCAGTCGCACTTCGGGTTAGGACGTGGTGGGGTTTGCCCTCACCTCAACCCCTCTACCACTGAATCTCTTGGGCTTGTTTTCTAAGAATTGAGGCGGTGTCCTAACTGCTTTGACAGTTGCTATATCAAACGAGGTCACCCAGAGATCGAGCTTGAGTTGTAGCCGTTTCTCTCCTTTCCTATGTTCGCTAAAATTTGAGCAACAAGTCGCCTGAAGCAAGCAAAGGAAACAATAATTAATGGAAACTTACGACGCGATTGTCATTGGTGCAGGTCATAATGGCCTGGTTTGCGCGGCTTACCTCCTCAAAGCGGGATACAGCGTGCTACTCCTCGAAAAACGACCCGTTCCCGGCGGTGCAGCCACGACAGAAGCGATTATGCCCGATACTGCCCCTGGATTTACCTTCAATCGCTGTGCTATCGATCATGAGTTTATTCATCTGGGCCCGGTAGCCCAAGAGCTAGAGTTACACAAGTATGGCTTGAAATACCTCCCCTGTGACCCGGTGGTGTTTTGCCCCCATCCCGATGGCAAGTATTTCCTGGCGCATCAGTCGGTGGAGAAAACTTGCGCTGAAATTGCCCGCTATAGCGATCGCGATGCCCAACGTTATCGAGAATATACTCAATATTGGCAAAGTCTGGTGAGCGCGATCGCGCCGATGTTCAATGCCCCCCCAACGGCGTTACTCGACATTACCAGCAATTTTGAGGCGGAAAACTTTAAAGATTTATTTAAAATCGCCGGTTCTCCCCAAAAAGCCCTCGATTTCGTGCGAACGATGCTCACCTCTCCCATTGATGTGATTGAGGAGTGGTTTGAAACGGAAATTGTCAAAGCCCCCCTAGCCCGTCTCGCGGCTGAAATTGGCGCACCGCCTTCCCAGAAGGGCTTGGCCATTGGGGCAATGATGATGTCGATGCGGCACAATCCGGGGATGTCTAGACCGAAAGGGGGGACGGGGGCGTTAGTGCAAGCCCTGGTCAAGTTGGTAACGTCTCTGGGTGGCAAAATATTGACCGATACGGCGGTCAAAGAGGTACTGATTGATGATTCGGGTCAAGCGGTGGGGGTTCGCACGGCCACGGGGCAGGAATATCGCGCCGATCGCGGTATTGTGTCTAACATCGATGTGCGGCGGTTGTTTTTGCAGTTAATGGATTCTCAAGTGGTGGATGAGACCCTGCGCGATCGCGTTGAGCATAAAATTGTTAACAGTAACGAAGCCATCCTTAAAATCGATTGCGCCCTTTCTGAAGCCCCCCGTTTCGAGGCTTACAACCACCAAGACGATTATCTCATCGGGTCGATTTTGATTGCCGATTCAGTCAATCACGTTGAGAAAAATCACGCCATGACCTTGTTTGGCGAAATTGCCCTGGATGACCCTTCGATGTACGCCGTTTGTCCCACTGTCCTTGACCCTTCTATGGCCCCCGATGGTCAGCATACCCTCTGGATTGAGTTTTTTGCCCCGTATCAAGTTGCCGGAGCCGAAGGAACAGGTTTAAATGGAACAGGGTGGACTGATAGCCTCAAAGAAAAAGTGGGCGATCGCGTGCTTGAAAAACTCGCGCAATATGCCCCCAATCTCAAAGATTCTATCATCGCTCGTCAAGTAGAAAGTCCCGCCGAATTAGCCGAACGGTTGGGGTCATATAACGGCAATGTTTATCATATTGACATGAGCCTCGACCGCATGATTTTCCTGCGTCCTTTGCCCGAAATTGCCAACTACACCACCCCCATTAAAAACTTATACCTCAGTGGGGCGGGCGCACATCCAGGGGGATCGATTTCGGGAATGCCAGGCCGCAACTGTGCCAATGTTTTCATCCGCAAACAGCAGGGCTTACCTCAAAAAATGATTGACGCACAAGGTAAAACAGTTTCAGGGTTGCGATCGCTTTTCGGCGCAATTTTTAGCTAATTTTCGAGATGGAAATTATCCAACAAACTGACACTCGTCTTGAAATCCGCCATCGACCCATACTTGAATATTTTATTAGTTTGATGATGGCGGGTTTAGGCATTTATGGCGTTATCCAATTTAATGCTCATTTTGGCTGGACGGCGTTGTGGTTTTTGGTCTTTTTGGGCAGTTTGTACGCCTTTTTTGTTTGGCATAAAGTCATTCACTGTCTGGCCGATACAAAAACGCAAACCCTCCATATTCGCAAACGCAATTTAGTCAAAACTGAAACGCGACAAAAGTATTTTTTTAGCGAAGTTTCTAGTATCGAAGTCCGCGAGAAACGCAACAAAAACGGCAAGTATTATCTCGCGTTTCTCATGCTCAAGTCGGGGGAAACAATCTATTTAGGTCGCGGCAATCGTAAGCGGAGTTTAGAAAAAAGTTTGCATCTTTTAGTAAAATCAATCGATTGTTATTATAACTTTGTGCCAAGGCCAAGCTTTTGGGATTTGTTTTAAAGCGATAAAGATAACCAACCCAATTTTGTTGGATTTCGTCATAAAGAGCCTTTTAAATTAATTTGAGCTATGAAGATTATCCGACAAACTGATACCTCTCTGGAAATTCGCTATCTGCCTACTGACGAATGGCTATGGGCTGGCGAATTGATGATTCCAGGCATTTATGGCACGATCGAATTTAATACTTGGGGTAGAGCGTTTTGGTTTTTAATATTTTTGTTGGGTAGTTACATCTTTTTCTTTTGGTCTAAAATTAGGCACTGTCTTGCAGACCAAACCACCCAAGCATTTTATATTCGCGATCGCAATTTAGTCAGAACAGAAACTCGACAAAAGCATTTTTTTAGCGAAATTTCTAACTTGGAAATCCGCGAGGATCGCAATACAGAAAACTGGACATATTATGCGTATCTTAATCTCAAGTCGGGTGAAAAAGTTGATCTGGGTACTGACACTCACAATAAGCGGAATTTAGAAAAATGCCTGCGCCCTTTAGCCAAATTAATCGATTGCCCCTATAATTTTGTGTCGAAATAAAAAAGCTTTTGGGATTTTCTTCATAGGGGTAAGGAGAAATAACTGGCACAATATTGTTGGATTTCGTCATGAAAAGCCTTTTTAGTTAATTTTAGCCATGAAGATTATCAGACAAACCGATACCTCTCTGGAAATTCGCTATCTACCTACTGACAAATGGATAGAGGCTTGCGCAATTATGATTTGGGGCTTTTTGGGCGTTCTCGAATATATGATTGAATTAGATGCTTTTCTGATGGCGGTTTGTGTTTTATTCCTTTTATGGAGTAGTTACATCTTTTTATTTTCGTCTAAAATTAGGCACTGTCTTGCAGACCAAACCACCCAAGCGTTTTATATTCGCGATCGCAATTTAGTCAGAACAGAAACTCTACAAAAGTATTTTTTTAGCGAAATTTCTAACTTGGAAATCCGCGAGGAAAAAACCAGACACGGCTGGGAATATTTCGCGTATCTTAATCTCAAGTCGGGTGAGAAAATTGATCTGGCTCAAGAAAGTATGCGGGATTTAGAAACAAGCCTGCGTCCTTTAGCTAAATTAATCAATTGTCCCTATAATTTGGTACCGCAAGAAACAAGCTTTCTGAACTAGCTTTACAGGAATAGGGATAACAGACACAATATAGTTGGGTTTCGTCCCTCAAACCAATCTACAATTCAAGAAAGGGCGCGATCGCGAGGTCAATCAAAAGCCACTTGATAGATTTGAATTTTAGCTATGAAAGTTATCAAACAAACCGATACTTATATTAAAATTCGCCATTTGCCTGTTATCAACTGGGTTGCGGCGTTTGCGGCTGCGGGTTTCAGTATTTATGGCATTATTCAAGCTCATCCTGAATTGCCGTGGGTAGTGGTTTGGTTTTTGATGCTTCTAGGCAGTCTTTACATCTTTTTCTTTGGGCTTAAAGTTATTGACTGCTTTGTGGATAAAACTCGCAAAATTCTTTATATTCGCAAACGTAATTTAATCAAAATAAAAACTCACAAGCATTTTTTAAGCGAAGTTTCTAATGTTGAAATCTGCGAAGAGCATGGTGCAGATCATTGGGAATACTACGCGTTTATTAATCTCAAGTCCGGTGAAAGAATTTATCTAGGTACGGAAACAAAGCAGAATCTAGAAAAAGTTTTGCATCCTTTAGCAAAATTAATCGATTGTCCCTTGGAGTTTGTGCCGAAAGAAAAAAGCTTTTGGGATATATTTTACGGAAGAAGGGAAAGAT
>JGI12109J20283_10122813_pt1 | contig 10060 bp, 8 predicted proteins | sample ElkSlonscriptome_12_FD_20283 | JGI IMG/M metagenome (IMG submission 20283) | reverse complement strand
ACGTCTGCTAGCCAGCACGTCGACGAGGCACTTGCCTACAGCAAGTGGGTCTGCAGCCCTTCTTACCAAGCAAGCAATTACACGGCCTCCGGCGGGCAACCTGCGAGCCTGGCTGCTTGGCAGGCACAGGGCCCCAATGACTTAACGTGCACCTTTTTTCGCAATACCATCGCGACCCACCAGAATGCGTATCTTCGGCCAACCTTCTACGGCATCATTCCCTGGTTTCGGGCCTCTGGTAATCTACTGGTCGAGTTTTTGAAAGACGAGGTCAGTGAGCAGGAATGCATGACCCGATTAAAAGACAGCTTTCTGCTTGCGAGAGGGTAAACAGCAATCTGGGGCCGCGAGGAAACCCTAGTCCGGGATTTCGGTGCCTGAATCCCGGATTCCAAATGCATCCCGCCCGGCCTGATCATTACCTAGTGCAAACGCCAGGCTCACCAGTTCATTTTCCATCTTCAGCCCTTCCGTCAATGGTGTAGACAGGGCTGACCGCACGGCGGCTTTTACTGTTTGGGTGGCTACTAGCGAATGCTCGGCAATCTTGCCAGCAATCCTGCGCGCAGCCTCAAGTTCTTGACCCTCGTCCACAAGGTACTCAACCAACCCAATTGCATGAGCGACCTCGGCGTCGACAGGCTCTCCGGTCAACAGGATTTGCATGGCCTTGCCATAACCTATGAGCCGCGGAAGCATCTGCGAGGCGCCGCCGCCGCCGACCCATCCCAGCCCCACTTCTGGCGCACCCAAGCTAGCGGTTCGGCTCGCGACCCGTAGATCGGCCGACAGCGCCAGTTCAAAGCCACCACCAAGCGTCCAGCCCTTTAGAGCAACAACGCAGGGTTTCCTTAAATTGCGGACCTGAGTGGCGTATTCCAGCCTATTCCGAAAATGAAAAGTGCTTTCATACTCGTCGAGCGCTTTTATGTCGCTACCTGCGCAAAATGCGCTCTCACCCGAACCGTGCAGGAGGACAACCCGGACTGCATCATCGTCGTCTAACGCCTGGCAGGCATCTCGAATCAGCCGCGCCATCGAGGGGGTTATAGCATTTAGCTTGTCGGGTCTGTTTAGAAGAATTTCACCGACGGGGCCGTTCCGGTGAGTTTCTACATGATTACTCACGCCAGCGCGCCATTGCGGATGTAGGTTTCTACGCTCTCGCTTGAAAACCCGAACTCCTGCATGATCTCGCGGGTATGCTCACCCAGACCGGGCGGAGCACTTAAGTGTTGCTCAAGCCCGCTGTTGGGGCCGACCGACACCGCAGGGGCCGCGCACTTCACGTCACCGACACCGGAGAGATGAAAAGATGATATGAAGTGCTGCGTTTGTTCATGCCGCATCGCATCCTCAAAGCTATGGACGGGCATACACCAAACACCTCGCTCGCTGAACTCCTCGTGAAGTTCCCTGGTCTCTCGCTCTCTCACGCAGGCGGCCAGGGCGCGATAACAATCGGACTTCCAGCGCATTCCAGCGTTTGATGTTGCGTCAGCGGGTTTGTTTCTAGCGAGTTCCTCCAGCGCAGGCAGATCAAGCGTAGCCGCAATGACTGACAGATCGTTCTGCGCAAACGCCAACCACCCATCGACTGTCTGGTAAACTCCGTAGGGAGGGTCGAGCCATACGCTTGCCAGCGGCGCATCAACCTGCTGAGCGGCCTTTCCCGTCGCCATGAAGGTCATAACCTCCTGGGACTGCATTTCGTAGAGTCCGCCAATCAAGGAAGTCTCAACCATCGACCCTCTACCAGTCCGTTCGCGTTGAAACAGCGCGGAAACGATTCCGGTCGTCAACAGATGTGATGCACAGGTATCTGCCATATAGCAGGGTGATGGATGCGGTCCTTGCGCAGCCGACCCACCGCTAAACATGAGTCCTGAAAACGCTTGAGCCAGCAGGTCCTGCCCCGGCGCTTTCACCATCGGGCTGAAGTCGCCGTAACCGGTGACCGCGCCGTAAATGATCGACGGATTGATCTGCTTCAGCGTTTCGAAATCTACCCCAAGCTTCTTTGCAACGCCCGGACGAAAGTTCTGGATAAACACGTCGGCCTTGCGTACCAATTCATGGATGATCGCCACTCCCTCGGGATTCTTGAGATTGACGACCATCGAGCGCTTATTCCGATTAAGGGCAAGGTAGCTCGTGGACTCGCTACCAAGCGCGAGATTGTTGAGGAAAAAGATTCGGGTCAGGTCTCCATCACCGGGCGGCTCAACCTTTATGATATCGGCGCCGAGATCTCCAAGGCGTTGTGTGGCAAGGGGACCTGCCATTGCGATCGTGAGATCAATAACCTTCACTCCTGTTAACGGCTTCGCGACCGCATCAGTAGACATACGCTGCCCGACTCCTAAACTCGCATTGCTTCTCGTATATCATATATGATTGCTGCCACCAGGACCAGTGCTTGCGGTTCGCGGAGCCTAGTAAATTAGAGGCAAGGGAGGCCCATCGTCGGCCAGCTGAATTCTAGTGATATGCCAGCGTCCCAGGTTGGTCGAAAACAGTTCGTTACCCCGAAAGGCGGTGTTCGTTGCGTGCGCGAGGAGCGTAGCTTCCGGATCGTGGATCAGTAATTCGACCGCGCCAGCGGGTGTGCGACGGTAAATCGCCGAGGGCTCATAACAACTCACGTAAACATTGCCGGCCCGATCAACACTGAGCCCATCGGGAAACGCCCCGACATCAGTAATCAGGTCGCGCTTCTCGCCCGGCGACCCGTCAGATTGAATCGCAATTTCTGAAACCTTCCGCAGCTTCGACTCAACCACCAGCAGGCTCTGCCCATCCGGACTGAGGGCCATTCCATTGGCGAAAGCATAGAGACGATCATCCCAAATTTCAGCCTCGCCACTTTTCAGATCGTACCGCCACACGCCGGGACCCGGCTGATCGAAGGAGCAACTGTCCGAGACGTACATACAGTCTCGCCCTAGATCAATAACCGGATAGTTAGGTATGGCGAGCGTCGCATCGCCGAACCTTGAAAGCTCTCCGCTATTTGCGTCCAGCCGGAACATGCATCCGAAACGAATATCGCACGCGTACAAGTGCCCCTCTGCATCAAATGCAATACCGGCGATGAAGCCGTCGGTGCAGCCACGAGCCTCGATGTCACTCCCATCCGGCGCTATTCGCATAAGATGCCCCGTTTCAGTGCCACACCAAACGGCACCATCAGCCGCGACCGCAACGCCCTCGGGATGCGCAAGCCTGACGGGCTCAGCGAACGTGCCATCAAAAAAAACGCTTGCTCTTTCCAGCGATAACAGCGCCATTACAGGTTACCCCCCGCGGACCTTTTCCGGCCGCCCGGAAGCCACCGACCGATACATCGTGGATACAATCTCGGTGCACTTTCTGCCCAGCGTAAGCGGAGCTGCATTGATACCCGCCTCCCCGGCGCAAAGCCTGACAAACGCCCTCATCGGTTCTTCACACTCGTAGTTGCCGGCACCCGGTGCAATCTCAAAGGTTCTATCATTCCCGTCATGGCGGCGCAGCTCCAACCGCTCCCTCTCAACATCCAGCAATAGCATCCCCTCGGAGCCGAAGATTCGAATGTCTACCTGAAACTTGCATGACATGGGGACCGTCCCCGCCCCGGAAAGCGAGGCGGTCTCACCGTTGGCAAACCTTAGCGCGAGTGCGTTGAAAATATCCGCTCCAGTGCTTGATGGCCGCGACATGCAATAGACTTCATCGGGTTCCAGGTCCTGAGCGATAAGTAGCAACAAACCCAGCACATGCGGAAACTGCCCCCAGCCATATCCCCCATAATTGGCGGGATCTGCCCAGGTCGAGGCAGCAGGCTGGAACATGTGCTCTTCCGTACCCGGGTAAACCTTGCCGCTGAAAAGCGCTTCAGCCGGAGAAGCCATCTGCATGGCGACGTGATGAATCTCCCCGAGGCAGCCCTCTGCCACCCATTCTGATGCCTTGATCGCATAATCACGGAAATTCCAGCCATGGGGAATCATCGCGACCTTTCCGGAGCGCTGGGCTCTAGCTTCAAGCTCCCGGGCATCCTCGACTTCCACCGCCATGGGTTTCTCGATAAAGACGTGGCATCCGTTATCGAGCGCCTTGAGGGCATGCGTGGCGTGAAGATGATGCGGTGAAACGATCAAGATGGCATCGACCTCGCACTCCCTCAACATCTGATCGTAGTCCTCGAAAGCATGCCTAAAGCCAAACCTTTCACGCACGGCTTCAAGTTGCTCCGCGCCCAAACGGCAGACGGCCTCCAACTCCACCTGGTCCCCCATCGTCTGGAGGATAGGCAGATGGTTGTGAGTTGCCCACCAGCCAGCGCCAACGAGACCCAGTTTGACTTTGCTCATAGCGATTCCCTCAGCCGTTGCTTGCCCGCGCCGTCAAACTATCGAGCCACTAGATTTTTACAAAGCCGCTATTGTCGGCGCTGGAACGGTAGCAAGCATCCATCACTCGTGCGATATCGAGCGCCTGCTGAGGCGGGATAGCTGAAACACCCTTACCGGCACCATCAACGAAAGCCTGTATCTCTCTGAAGAAAAACGACTTGTTCGCAACGATGTGCCATTTTTCCCAAGGCGTCGGGGCGCCGGCCCATGGCACGGCGAAGGTAGTCTCATTCCACCGAGTCCATCCCGCCCGATACTCACCGGAGGCTTCCTTCAGATAGAGTTCAAACGTTTCCGGAATCATCCGGAACTTGAGCGTGCCCCTATCCCCGTAGAAGGTGAACTGCCACGCCTCAAGCCAGTCATGGGCTTCCCAAGACGTAAAGTCGAATGCCAACAGCATGTTGTCATATTCAAGCGCTGCGACGGCGGCATCCTCAAGTGAGTCCGAGCCGGATACAGAAGGAAACTTGGAGACCCGCGCCGTAGCCCCGTTTGGCACTCCGAAGAGATGCACGATCAAGTCCACAATATGGCAGCCATCTTCCCAGAAGCAGCCGCCGATATCATTGGGCAGATTGAACCAGCGATAGATGGCGTCACCGGCAGGACCGGCCGCATGAACCTGCGATTGAACCACCTTACCAAGGATACCGCTCTGCAGTATTTCCCTCGCTTTCTCCACCATCGGAGAGAAGCGGAAGTTGTAGCCGATCTGAACAATGCCTTTATGGTCTTTTTCCGCTTCGACTAGACGGGCCAGGTCCGCGGGATTGGAGCCACCGGGCTTGTCGACGAGCACGTGTTTACCAGCTTTTAATGCCCGGATCGTTGTGTCCACCATTTCATAGGTCCAGGGCTCTACGATCACTCCGTGTATATCGTCTCGTGCCAGCACCTCGTCACTGGATAGAACTGGGACTTCAAGGTAATTACCCAATGCAGAAATCGCTTCAGCGTTATCCTTGTCGTCATCAGCCACGCCAAGGACCTCCACGCCTTCAATGCGTCGCGCAACGTCTAGGCGCACGGAGACATGCGGATGTGTTGTTCCCAATGCTGCAATGCCAAAAGTCATAGTCCCTTCTCCAGAAGTAAGTGGCGCCGCTGCAGGACGCTCACTGGTGCTTTAAAGACAGACTGAAGCAAACAGGCATGCGCTGAATGCCCTCAATTGGATCCTTACTCAGCAATGCTGACTCCCTTGGCTCAAAGCGAGCCTTGTCATTGATTCAGCATCGGCCCTTGAAGCGAGGTTCGTTACTTGTCCATCGCGTTGTTGCGCCTTGTAGAGTTGACACTTGATGACAGGATCCAACACGGTGAACGCCGTATTATTCAACTGATGCATTTGATCCTCTCATCCGTGCAACCAATAGTTCTGAATCGTTTTACGGGGCCATAAAGCCCGGCGCGATTAACTACACTGATGCCCGGACCCGCGCTGCTTATAGTCGGATTCTGTTCAGACACGGCAGCCCAACAGGTTTAGCCCGCCAGGACATCAACTGGCTTATCTGATTTCGCCGATTCATAGATAGCCTCAAGCAGGGCAACCGACTTTGCGCCTACCCAGCCGCCTGCCTCATTATGCTCCTGCTCACCCAGGCATAAGGAAACGAAGCGCCTGATCGGTTCCTCACACAGATAATCTCCGTCACCTTCAGCGATGTGGAAGTCCGCGTTGTCGTCGTCGTCGCGCCGCAAAACCAACCGTTCACGCTCTACGTCCAACAACAGCATCCCCTCAGTGCCGTAGATTCGCACATCCACTTGAAAGGGGCTGTTCAGGGGAACCGTAGCGACACCCGACACAACGCCAGTCTCCCCATTACTGAAAGCAACGGTAGCGGCCGTAAACAGGTCAGCCGCGGCCGGCGCCATCTGCTGCAAGGCATAAACTTTCGTAGGGTTCAAGGAGGGCGCGATGTTGAACGCCAGCCCAAACAGATGGGGCAACTGGCCCCAACCGTAGCCACCAAAATTGTCTCGATCGTTGTAAGTCGACGGAGAGGGCTCGAAGGTCGTTACCTTTTCAGCGTCAGAGTCAGGATCGTTATCCTTCTCATCGAACATGTCTGACCCTCCCCATCGCTCGCCGCTGAATAGCTGCCGGGTGGGAGATGCCATCTGCATAGCGATGTGTGATATCTCCCCCACACGTCCCTCACTAATCCACTCGCGCGCCTGGGTACCGTAGGGCCTGAAGCTCCAGCCATGCGGTACCATAATGTGCTTGCCGGCTTCATCGGCCTTACGTGCAAGGGCATAGGCATCCACCGCGCTGGTGGTCATGGGCTTTTCAACTATCACGTGCAAGCCGCGTTCGAGTGCCTGACACGCTTGGGGGTAATGGAAATGGTGCGGGGAGGCGATGACCATCGCATCTAACTTGAGATCCAGAAGCTCCTGGTACTCTTCGGTAGCGTAGGCGAACCCAAAATCTTCCTTCACCTGCGCCAGTTCGGCGGGACCTTTACGACAAACGCCCACAAGCTCAACCCTAGGGTCTTGTGCAAGAATTCGAAGATGGTTGGTAGTTGCCCACCATCCTGCACCTGACACACCTATTCGGACTCTGCTCATACTCTGACCTCTTAATTACATTGCAGCCGAGACAGGAAAGCTACCCGAGAGCGGCAAAATCACTCCTCTCGCTGCGCGGAAGAGCTTCCCCGGAAAATCGGCACGCGGGGTCCTCGGCAGTAGCAGTGACAGAACAATCACAGGCAAAGACATACTTCGGGCCGATTTACCAAGCGAAGCCCAATCAGGGCTCTACATCCGGTATGCAACCCGAACACCAAATCGCCGCTCTTCGGCAAATTGTCCTATATCGGGAAGGTTGGTAGTGTCCTGGTTAAACCAGTTAGACCAATAATCTGTATCCGAAAGGTTTTCGCTCCAGAGCGTCACGCGCCAGTTATTATTCTCAAAGCCAGCGCTCATGTTCACGATATGCACATCCTTCTCTACGTCATCATTGAAGATGTTCCAGCGCTTGTCGCCACGAACGGAATAGTCAACGTGATAGATGAAGTCCCAGCCACTATCGCCCATCGGACGAGAGTAATCGACTGTCGCGGCGACCGACCAATGGCTGAATTGGGGTAGCTTATTGCCCTCAACGACCTCATTCGTAGACTGTCTCGGGAAGAGCTCCGCGAACTGGAATGTTTCGATTTCGCTATCCATCCATCCACCGGCAAGACTGACAGTGAGATTGGCCGTCGGCTGATAGGTAACGTCAGTTTCAAAACCATAAACGGTTGATTCAGGGATGTTGTAGAGCGTTTGCGCAGCGTTCAATACGTCAAAAACAAAGTTCTGCTTGTTATCGATGTCCTCATAAAACGCCGCAAAGTTATAACGGATGCGACCATCCTGGAACTCGCCTTTGTAACCGACCTCGTAGCTCCACAGTTCTTCTTGATCGTAAATGACACCAAAGGGCGACCTTGGCAGATTGAAGCCACCACTACGGAAACCGCGTGAAGCAGTTAAATACAGCAGGTGGTCCGGGTCAAACTTCCAAGCGATTGACGCCTTCGGTTGGAACAGGCTAAAGCTCGTGGAACGCTCAAGTCCCTCGTCACGATCAAGCTGGTCTTGCTCTTCTTTGTCCCAGCGTCCTCCAAGCGTTATGTCCAACGCGTCCGTAGCGGAATAGACCACTTGACCGAAGGCTGCATAGGACGTGATATCACGCTCTCTTCCAAGTGGGAACAGCGGCGGGCGGTCGTCGAGACGCCCATTGCCATCGGCGTCAACGTATACGGGCAGTGTGTCGAACCGGTCGATGTCAAGAAAATAGAGGCCCGCAACCCAATCGATCCGCTCGGTAGCACCGCTCAATCGCAGCTCTTCAGAAATGGATTCAGCGGACCAGCTCTGTGAGTTGCCAAGCAGTTCTGGCGCCGTAAAATCCAGATCCCCCGGGCCATCACCACCAGCTCCCTCGCCTGGTACTCCATAACGCTCGGAGGTGTCGTCCCAGGCCGTCACTGAGCTTAGTTCGGCCCAGCCCAGATCGTAGGACACTCGGGCGGCGACTCGCTCAACTCGGGCGTGAGCGACCGAAATTGGGACTGACTCCGGGTTGGCCTCAAAGGTGTTTGAGTTGGATCGTGGATTATCGGAAGGGAATGGATCACCCAGAGGGCGCGTGATTGAGTAATAGTAGGTGCCGGCCTCAAGATCATCATACTCACCGCGCACATCCACTGTGAGCCTGTCATTGGGCGTCCACATCAACCGTGTCCGCAAGGTTACGGCCGTATCGAAGTCCACAGGACGGTTTAGCGAGTCATTCTGTATCGAACCTGAGTCGTCGTGGTAGGAGTAAGCGGCGCGGAACAGCAGCTCGTCTTTGATGATTGGCCCTGAAACCGCACCTGTTGCATCTATCCGGTCAGCATTCCCGTAACTGGCGGAAAAGTTGGCGTCAACTTCATTGGTCGGCGGCTGCGTCGTAATCACAATGGCACCGCCGATAGCATTACGCCCATAAAGCGAGCCCTGCGGACCCTTCAGCACTTCAATCTGCTGAACATCGAAGAGCTCTGAGCGCAATTGCGAGGGGTTGCTGTATTGGACCCCATCAATCCAGACTGATACCGCCGGATCCGTGTTGCGTGTCTGGGTAATGCCGCGAACCGAGATAAAGTAAGACGTTGGACTATTGTCTTGCTGAAAACCGATGTTGGGAGAGAGCACGGCTAGATCCCCAAGCTGGTTGATCCGTTGTTTCTCAACTTGGTCTGCACCAAATACGAGAAGGCTATCCGGCACGTCCCCGAGGGCCTCCTCCTTGCGCCGAGCAGTAACTACCACCTCTTCAATCCTGAAGGCGGCATCCTCTTGCTGCTGAGCCGATGCAGTGGCTGCGGGAAACGTTGAGATCAGAGGAATGATGGATGCGCTCACGCGAAGGCCGAGGCCCAGACTATTCTTGCTCATGTCAATCTCCCTTAGGGGTCGTTTTTAACTTTATGCACCCAAAATAGACGATGGCGAGATTATAATCAATGATAAATCATAGATGATTTTGAGTTCGGGCTGATTTCCTCGTCTCAGTGCCAAGAAGTCTGCTCACGTGGGAGCGGCAGTTCCCTCACAGATTCCGTCTGATGCCTCTCCCGTGAGACTCCTGCTGGGCTTAGCTGGGCTACTGCCGTAACCTGTGAGATCCATACTCGGCGCCATCCAGACCCCGGAACCACCCATGACCAAACCCGTCATCAAATCCGACCCCCTCTACCAGCTGCTCCGCCAGGAGGACATCAAGGGCTTCAACGAGCAGCGTGACAAGCTGGATACGAGCCAGCTGAGAAGCGGTGACTATCGCGGGCGCGATCTGCGCAACATGAATGCCGCGGGGCTGGATTTCTCAGATTCCTACTTCCGCAACGCGGACCTGTCGGGCATCGATTTCCGCAGCACCAACCTCGAGGGGGCGAGCCTGCTGGATGCCAAGCTGTCGGGCACTTACTTCCCCGCGGAGCTCTCCGCCGAGGAGATCCGCCTGTCCCTCGATACGGGCACGCGGCTGCGCTATCGCAAGGCGGATTGAGCGCAGGGAGGCCCGAGGGCCGCGCCCTCAGCCCTGTTCGAGCAGGGCGCGGAGGTCGATGATCGCCGCGTTGGCGCGGGCGAGGTAGGAC
>JGI12109J20283_10899213_pt1 | contig 10062 bp, 5 predicted proteins | sample ElkSlonscriptome_12_FD_20283 | JGI IMG/M metagenome (IMG submission 20283) | reverse complement strand
GTCGAGCGGGTGGCGGATTTGACAGAAGAATTTCTTCGGATGTACGGCACGGACCGGATCCCGGAAACTTCGGTAGGGGCCTCATGTGTTTCTTCACTGCCCGAAGCTCCCGAGGATGTGGCAAGCGCAGCGTTTCGACACTACTTGGTGGCAAAGGGTTTTAACGAAGCCTTCAACTACACCTTGATAGAAGGATCTGAAGTAGAGACATGGCAGGGGGTGGCAGCGCGGGAGGTTTTGGAGATCGAGAATCCGCTCGCGCAGGATCAGAGTCATTTAAGGCCGTCGCTACTCACTGGTCTTTTGAAGGTCCTCCGGTTCAATCGGGGCCGCTCCAGGCGCGAATTCAGGTTTTTCGAATGTGGCCATGTTTTCCGCGAGTCAAAGGGAACCATTCGCGAGTGTCTTTCGGTAGCATTTGTTGTAAGCCCTTCCCCGGAAAAGAATACGTGGCTGGAGAGGGAGTCTTTGGATTTTTATTCAATCCGCAGACTGTTGGAGGACCTCATCCAAGTGGCGGGCCTCAAATGGGTCTCGTCAATGATTCGCCCCGCGGAAAACCTTTCGGCATGGGCAAGCAACCGTTCCGGAGAATTAAATCATCCGGCAGGCTGGCTGGTAGAGTGGGGCGCCCTCGGGCGGACCGTATTGGAAGCCCACGAAATCTCCGACCCAGTCTTTGCCGGTCAACTCATTCTGGACACCGAGACCTTGAAAAAAGCCGTCTCCCGCAAAACCAAATTCAACGCACCCAGCCCATTTCCCAAATCGGTAAAGGATATAGCAGTAGTAGTCCCCGCAGAGGAATTGGCCGAAAAAGTAAGGTCGAAAATAGCATCACTGGCAACAAAGGGAGCCAAAGGATTCCAAATAGAATCCGTAAACATTTTCGACGTTTACGATGGAAAAGGACTACCAGAAGGCCAGAAAAGCATAGCCTTGACCGTAGAATACGCTTCAAACGACCGAACGCTCAGCGAAAAGGAAATCGCCACAGCCTTCGAAGACCTCCAGAAGCGGATCAAAGACTCCCCAGATATGGCGATGCGTTAAACTACCAGTGGTATCGACACCAAAAATTTGACCGAAATTATTTAAATAAACCAGGTTAATTTTAATTGACTTTAGAATCCTAAAACATCTATTTTGAGTTCCATGAGCAAAAGAAAACCGCGTTTTCAGATCAGGGATAATGTTTCCTATCATCATTTGATGAGTCGGACGGTTAATGGGGATCCTTTTTTTGGAGACCGGGAGAGGGAGGTTTTGCGGAAGATGATTTGGCAGGTGGCTGAGTTTTCGGGGGTGCGGGTGGTTACTTATGCGGTGATGAAGAACCACTTTCATGTGCTGGCTGAGGTGCCTGAGCAGGAGAGGCATGTTTCTGACAGGGAATTGGTTCGGCGATATAAGGTGCTTTATCCCCGTCCTACGCCTTGGCAGCCTATGCGCGCGAAGGTGCTGGCGCGGCTTCTGCGGGAGAATACCGAGGAGGGGCAGTATCTTCGCTGGGCACTGACCCGGCGAATGCACGATATCTCCTGGTTTATGAAGACGGTTAAGCAACGGTTTTCGCGCTGGTATAATGGGTCACGGGATCGGTTTGGGCCTGTCTGGTCAGAGCGATTTAAGAACGTTCTCGTTGAGGGTGATGCATGGGCTTTGAAGACTGTGGCGGCCTATATCGATCTGAATGCGGTGCGCGCCGGATTGGTTTCGGATCCCAAGGATTATCGGTTCTGTGGATACGCGGAGGCTCTTGGAGGCGGGGCGCAGGCTCGGGAGGGACTCCGGGTTGTCGACCGGGATTTGTCCGGTTACCGGCAGACGCTTTACGGTTCGGGTTCTTCGGCCAAGGACGGGAAGGAGATGATTGCGAGAGAGGAAGCTCTTCAGGTGTTGAGGTCGCGGGGGAAACTTCCGCTTTCGGTGGCTCTGAGGTGTAAAATCCGCTATTTCTCGGACGGAATGGTCCTTGGATCGCCGGATTTTGTCGAATCTCAGCTAGCTCATGACCACAAGCAGCGGCAGCGTCCAGGCAGGGTTCATTCCATGCAAGGATCTGATTGGAAGGGACTTGCGGTGGGAGTCGGGCTGCGAAAAGATTTGTTTCGATAAAAAGTGAACATATGTTTACTTTTTAAGGAAAATTCCCATGCTTCGTGTTCATGTATGCGGAGCTTCATGCAACCAGTGCCTTTTCTTTTTTAGAGGGAGCCTCTTCTCCAGAGAGTCTGGCTAAAGTAGCTGCTGAAGTTGGCTTAGAGGCTGTGGCATTGCTCGATGCCGGTGGGTTATACGGAGCGCCCCGGTTCTATCGAGCCGCCCGGACTTATGGAGTACGCCCATTGGTAGGGGTGAAGTTGTGTTTGGGAGATGGATCCCGTCTTCCGGTGCTTGTTCAAAATCCGGTCGGCTACCGCGCAGTGTGTCGTCTTTTGACAGAGGTGGCTTTTCGGGGAGGAAAAGGGGAATCTCTGGTTCGTTGGCAAGACCTTGAGAAGCTCGGACCGGGAGTGATTGCGATGAGTGGCGGTTTGGATGGGCCGTTGGCAAAAGCATGGGTGCGCGGGGGATGCACTGAGTTGGAGGGCGTCGTTGATCGCCTCACGGGAATTTTCTCCAGGGAAGCTTTTTACCTGGAGATCCAGCGTCATTTTTGCCGGGGCGAAGCTCAATGGCATCAAGTTCTTTTGGATATTCGCTCTGAAAAGTCTCTGCCGATGGTAGCAACGGGTGGAGCTGTCGCGGCGACCCGCACGGATCGTCTGGTGGCGGATGTTTTTGCCGCGCTTCGCCACCACACTACATTGGACTGCGGGGGGAGGCGGCTTGAAGCGAATGGAGAGCGTCGACTGCGGTCTCCTTCCGAGATGGCATCGATCTTCGCGGACTTGCCAGAGTGCGTTGAGGAATCGTCGCGTCTGGCTGAGCGTTTGGAGTTTACTCTGGAGAATCTGGGATACGAGTTTCCCACATTTCCAGTGCCGCAGGGGGAGACGATGGAGAGTTTTTTGCGAATACAAGTTTGGTTGGGGGCGCGAGAGCGGTATGGGAAAATCTCTCCGCAGGTTCGGCGGCAGATCGAACATGAGCTGGGATTGATTACTAAGCTTGGGTTTTGTGGTTATTTTTTACTGGTGTGGGACTTGGTCGTTTTTTGCAGGAAGGAAGGGATTCTCGTTCAGGGGCGGGGGAGTGCCGCCAATTCCGCAGTTTGCTACAGCCTGGGGATTACCGCAGTGGATCCGGTGGGGGCGGGGCTGCTGTTTGAGCGCTTTTTGAGCGAGGGCCGTGAGGGATGGCCAGACATTGATCTGGATTTGCCGAGCGGAGACCGCCGCGAGAGGGTGATCCAGGAAGTGTATCGAAAATACGGGCGTCGGGGGGCGGCCATGACCGCAAACGTGATTACTTATCGCGGGCGAAGCGTGATCCGGGAAGTCGGTAAAGTGCTCGATTTACCGGAGGAATTTATAGGACGTTTTTCGCGTCTGTGGGGAAATAGACCATTTCAGGGGCGTCAGGATTTCTTTGAGAAAGTTTCCGAAGCGGGTTTGTCGAAAGGTCATCCGAGAGCCGCAACTTTTGTCCACCTCTTTGAAAAAGTATGTGGATTACCGAGACATATCGGGCAGCACCCGGGCGGGATGGTCATTGCTCAAAATCACTTGGACTCGGTGGTGCCCTTAGAGAATGCCGCCATGCCCGGCCGGAGCGTTGTCCAATGGGATAAGGACGATTGTGAGGAGTTGGGCATTGTGAAGGTCGATTTGCTGGGCTTGGGAATGATGGCCGCTATCCAGGATTCGTTGACCGAGGCGGAGCGCAGGGGACGCCCGGTTGATCTTGCCCAGCTTCCTAAAAATGATTCGGCGACTTTCGACCTTCTCTGCAAGGCCGATACGGTGGGTGTTTTTCAAGTGGAGAGCCGTGCGCAGATGGCGACACTGCCGCGAATGCTTCCGCGGGAGTTTTATGATCTCGTGATTGAGGTGGCGATTATTCGTCCGGGTCCGATCGTTGGGGAGTTGACAAATCCCTACCTCGAGCGGCGTGCGGGGAGGCGACCGGTGGACTACATCCATCCGGATTTGGAGCCGGTGCTACAGCGGACCATGGGCGTGCCGCTCTTCCAGGAGCAAGTATTGCGGATGGCCATGATGATGGCTGATTTTTCGGGATCAGAAGCTGAGGAGTTGAGGCGGGCCCTGAATTTTTCGCGCTCTCCGGAGCGGTTGCAGCGGGTCCAGAGGAAGTTGCGGGAGGCCCTTGAGAGCAAAGGGCATGAGCCGGATGTGGTTGACCGGATTACGGAGTCGGTGGGATCGTTTGCTTTGTACGGATTTCCCGAGTCGCACGCGATCAGCTTTGCACTCCTGGCCTATGCGAGCGCCTACTTGAAAGTACACCGGACTGCGGAGTTTTATGCAGGGCTTTTGAACAATCAGCCTATGGGATTCTATTCTCCATCGACACTTGTGCAGGATGCCCGACGGCGTGGGCTGCGGTTCTTGCCGGTGAGTGCCTGTCATTCGCAGTGGGAGGTGACGATTGTGGATGACAAGACTTTGCGGATTGGCTTTGGGATGCTGGGAGAGGTGAGCCGCAGTGCTGTGGAGCGCATTCTCAGTGAGCGCAGGATACGCCCGTTCCTGTCGCTCTCGGACTTTCTCCGTAGGGTGACTCTGAACAGCCGCGAGAGGAGAAGGCTGGCTTTGTCGGGGGCGTTTAACGAATGGGCGGGCGACCGCCGCTCAGCTTTGTGGCGCGCCGGAGACAGTTGGGCGAACCTTCCGGTCTCGAATGGACTCCCAGGTTTTCAGGAGCAAGAGAACGATAACCCGGCGGAACTCCCACGCATGACGCTCGTTGAACGGGTCGAGGCCGACTATGCTTCCTGCGGGTTGACGGCTGGGGATCATCCTATGGCGATGGTCCGGGGGCGTTTGAAAAATGTGTGGAAGGCTGCAGAGTTGGAAAAGGCTCCACAAGGACAGATCCTTCAAGTGGCTGGCGCTGTGATTTGTCGCCAAAAACCGGGCACAGCAAAAGGGGTCGTGTTTGTGAGTCTGGAAGACGAGTCGGGGGTAGCGAATTTGATTGTCTATCCGGACTGTTATGAACGGTCCCGTCTCACCATTATTGAGGAGCCATTTTTGCTGTGCAGAGGCCGGGTGCAGAAGGAAAGAGGAGTGATCCATGTGATTGCCGAAAATTTGAACCGCTTACCTTTGGAAGAAACTTTGCCGGAAGGTGCCTCGCACGATTTTCACTGATCGGGCAGGAAATCCGTTTACGCGCCCTCAGGTTTCTGTCAACGTGCCGGAATGTCATTTCATTTGCGTCATGGAGACCGGATACTGCTTTGGGGGGTAGGGGCGTTTCTTCTTTTCCTGCTATTGTCCCCGCTGTTTCTGTCTCCAAGCGCTTTTCAGACCGCCTATGCGGAGGGCGGTTTTTTTGAAACCCTTTCCTTCTATGGGTGGCTGGCGGGGGCGGCCCTTATTTTTATTCGGGTGAGACCGATAGGATACCGGGCGGTCTCTTTTGCCGTCTTGAGTCTCGCCATGGCGGCTCGTGAGGCGGACTGGCAGAAGAAATTTACCTCCGACGGTGTTCTTAAGATCAACTACTATCAGGATGGATCCATCCCATTTATGGAGAGGTTGATCGCAGGGCTGGTTGTTCTCATTCTGGTCGCCGGGCTGATCTATGCGGTTTACGTCGGGTTCCGCTTCTTATTTTTTGAAGGCGGGTGGGCGGCCCGGTCAGGGATATGGCTTTTCGTGACTGGAGTAAGTCTGGTCATCGGCAAGAGCACGGATCGAATTGCGGGGGAATTGAACAATCTCTTTGGGATCACACTAAGTGAAGGATGGGTCATCCACCTACAGGCTGTGGAAGAGGGGATTGAGGCGTTGGCGCCGTTGTTTTTTCTCTGGTCGATCTGGTTGAGCGGCATTGGCAAGAGCTATCTCGCCCGCCGGGGGTAAGTTCATTTATCGAAAAAGAGTTAACGATTGCCCTTGCTTTCGAGGTCGTGGGTGTCAATGTCCGCATTTTTCCAGGGACTTTTGTCCCGCCCGGAGGTAACTCCACCGGGTCCCCTGACCGGTCTTGATCGATGAGAGATTGCTGAGGGTTTTTTAAACCACATCTCATCGAACCCGCGGGAAGGTCATTGATCTCTCCTGCCCCACAGACCATGACTACGACAACATTCGCGGCTTTGCCTTTGGCGGAGCCGATTCAACGTGCATTGCGCGATCTCAGCTACGAAACGCCTTCCCCCATCCAGGAACGCTCGATTCCAGCGCAGCTCGAAGGGCGCGACTTCATCGGGTGCGCTCAAACGGGAACCGGAAAAACGGCCGCTTTTGCACTGCCTATTCTTCATCATCTGGCAGCGCGATCCGAGCGTCCGGTGGCAAAATGCGCACGTGCTCTTGTTTTAACGCCCACCCGGGAGCTTGCTGTCCAGGTAGGCGAGAGCTTTACCAAATACGGAAAGCATCTTCGCCTGCGCCATTGCCTTGTTTACGGAGGAGTGAATCAAAAGCCCCAAGTGAATGCTATGCGTCGAGGGGTCGATGTTCTCGTAGCTACGCCGGGTCGTCTTCTGGATTTGATTCAGCAGGGGCACATCGCCCTGGACCGGATTGAGTTTCTTGTACTGGACGAAGTGGACCGAATGCTCGACATGGGCTTTGTCCATGACGTCAAGAAAATCGCCGCGATGATGCCGACAGACCGGCAGACCGCTCTTTTCACGGCAACCCTCGGGCGTGAAGTCCGCTCGATTGCTGACCGCTTCGTCACCGACCCGGTTGAGGTGCGGATTGATCCGGGCAAGCCTGTAGTCGAGCGGATCGATCAGCGGGTCTGCCACGTGCGGGCATCGGATAAGCTGCCTTTGCTGCAGTATTTTTTGACCGATGATCAGGGAACCCAGTCGGGTGATCGAACGCTCGTCTTCAGCCGGACCAAGCATGGTGCGGATAAACTTTCCAAGAAGTTAAAAGGTTTCGGAATCGTCAGCGAGGCGATCCATGGAAACAAGACCCAGGCGGCCCGTCAGCGGGCGTTGGATCGTTTCCGGGACGGACGAGTCTCGGTTCTTGTGGCCACCGATGTGGCGGCGAGAGGAATCGACGTCAAAGATATCGGGCTGGTGGTGAATTTCGACCTTCCGAACGAGGCGGATACCTATGTTCACCGCATTGGGCGGACGGCTCGGGCGGAAGCGTCGGGTCGGGCGGTCAGTTTTTGTGACGAGGGCACGACCAACGAGCTGTTCCAGATCGAGCGTCACCTCGGCAAGGAAATCGAGTTGGAAAAGACTCATCCCTTCCACTTTGAGGCGATGCCCATGCGCAAATCGGGCGGAGGGAAAAACGCTGGCAAAAAGGGAGGGCGCAGACGTCCGAATGCCCGCTCAGGCGGCGACCGGCGTTCAGGAGGTTTTCCCGGGCGCAGTAACGGAGGTTCCCGGCCAGAAAAAAATTATCGCAGCGGTTCGAATCGGACAGGAAACCGTGCTAAGTCCCGTAGATGAGTTCATTGCTATCAACGCAACCCGAGGTTCCAGTTTCGGCGGAAGCCGCCGATTTGGCAGACCAGGAAAGTTTATCCGCCGCGTCGCGGAAAAAGATTTCCCGCAGTACCGCGAAGTTTGCACGCGAAAATCCGCGCCGAAGCTGGTTTGCGGTGATTTCGTCGTTGCTGCTCCTGCTGGCTGCCTTAGCGGGGACGTTGCCTTTCTGGGCGGTTCCGTTTCGAGTCGTTTCCAGCGTTCTGGCAGCGTTGATGTTGGTGCGGGTTTTCGTGATCTACCATGACCATCAGCACCGGGCGATTCTTTCGAAGTCACGCCTGGCGGACCGAATCATGAAGGTCGTAGGGGTGCTGGTTCTTGCCCCGAGCAGTGTGTGGAAACATTCCCATGATGCTCATCACGCGCACAACTCGAAGCTTCACGGCAATGACTTGGGCTCCTACCCGACGATGACCGAGGCACGCTACCGGGCGTCTTCTCTCTCCGAGCGGATTCGTTACCGGGTGAGCCGTCACCCGCTGACCGTACTGGGGGGCTACCTGACCTCGTTTCTCTATGCAATGTGCCTCGGTCCTTTTTTCGATAATCCCAGAAAGCACCTGGATGGGTTGATCTCGGTCGTAGTTCACCTTGCATTCATCACCCTGATGGTTCTCACGGTGGGGTGGCTCGGAGCGTTTCTCACGATCTTTCTCCCTTTTATCATCGCGAGCTGTCTCGGATCTTACCTCTTCTACGCCCAGCACAATTTTCCGGGCGTGAAGCTGGAAGACGAAGACGGGTGGACCTACGAGGGTGCCGCCCTCGAGTCCTCAAGTTTTATGAGAATGCCAAAGGTGCTCCACTGGTTCACCGGCAACATTGGCTACCATCACATTCATCACCTGAATGCCCGGATCCCATTCTACCGGCTGCCAGAGGCATATGCGGCGATCCCTGAACTGCAGCAGGCCAAAACGACCAGCCTGTCTCCTGTCGACATTGTTCGCTGCTTCCGGTTGAAAGTCTGGAGCGTGGAAGAGAATCGGCTCGTCGGCTACGGCAAGCGCTGAGGACTGCAAAGTTTGCCTCAACTGCGGGCGAGGTCGAGAAACAACTTCTCGAAAGCGTTGATACCCCTGTCCAAAATTCCGATGTGGAAACTCTCGTCTGGAGCGTGCAGGTTATCCGAGGGCGTGAACAGCCCCAGCATGATGGTGTCGAGGCCGACGATGTTTTTCAGGTCGGCGATGATTGGCACGCTACCGCCCTCTCTGAGATAGAGTGGACGGGATCCGAAAGAATCGGACACTGCTTTTTCGAGAGCCAGAAAACCGTTTCGAATGGCCTCGCTCTGATCGGGTGGAGTATTGGAACGGTTCGGCGGGACGATTGAATAGGGATCTCCGTTTCCGTGGGTTTTAACCGAAAGGCGGGTGCCGGATGGGCAACGTTCCTTCAGTGTTTCGATCAGGAGGTTTTCGATCCGGTCTGCGTTCTGCCCGGCGACGAGCCTCGAGGTCAGTTTGGCAAAAGCCTCACTCGGGATCACTGTTTTCTGCCCCTCTCCCTGGAATCCTCCTCCGATGCCGTTGATTTCCAAGGTCGGGCCGAAGCGGACGGCTTCGAGAGCGTTGTAGCCCGGAGCCGTGAAGAATTCATCGACATCGAGAAACTGGGCGTAGTCTCCGACCGTCGACGGCAGGCGGGAGAGTTCTTCGCGTTCCCACTCCTCGGGCAGCGAGACGCCGTCATAAAACCTTGGGACGTTGACCGAGCCATCCTCATTGTGAAGTGTGGCGAGTAGGGTAGCGAGCGCCTGGATCGGATTCCGGACTGCGCCGCCATGGATGCCGGAGTGCAAATCCATCTTTGGGCCGGTGAGCCGGATCTCCATTGAAACCAGCCCGCGCAGAGCGGTCGTCACGACCAGCTGATCAGGCGAGGGGCTTCCGGTGTCGGAGAGTAAGACAAAATCCGCCGAACTGAGCCGATCTCGATAAGTTTCGAGGAATCCGCGGAAACTCGGGCTTCCGATCTCCTCTTCGCCCTCAATAAACCAAGTGATGTTCAGTGGTAGGCTCGGGTTCTTTTCCAATGCCCGCGCGAGAGCTGCCATGTGGACGATCTGTGGACCCTTGTTATCAGCCGAGCCTCGACCGTAAATCCGATCACCGCGGACTTCCGCCTCAAAGGGCGGAGAGGTCCAAAGGGAATCCGGGTCCGAGGGTTGAACGTCGTAGTGTCCGTAGACCAGAACGTGGGGATCCGAAGGGTCGGTTCGACGTTCAGCGAGCAGGATCGGATGAAGAGGAGTAGCGATCTCCTCGACCGAAAACCCGAGTTCACGGAGCTGCGTTGCGGCAAAATCGATGGCTCCCCGCATCCCCGCTGCCGCATGGGGATCGGTGGAAACACTGGCGTGGGAAATATATTCACGAAGAAGGCGGATCGGATCATTCATCGACCGCAACTTGAGCCATCTCCAGCCAGAAAGCAATGCGGGAGCGCCCAAATGGATAAAA
>JGI12109J20283_10266067_pt1 | contig 10065 bp, 9 predicted proteins | sample ElkSlonscriptome_12_FD_20283 | JGI IMG/M metagenome (IMG submission 20283) | reverse complement strand
CCCAAGAGTATTAAGAAAATCTTAAATATACATGGGTACGAATTGAGAGGAGTAATTGGCTCAAACGCTTACATAGTCGGGGTTTCGACTTCTATCACCAATCGGGATGGGGGGAACTTCAGCTTAATACAGACAGACAGATCCCCGACTTCTTGGAGAAGTCGGGGATCTTGCTTAGACAACAGTTGTTCTTTTCGACTCTAAGGATGCCAATTGCTGTTCGAGTTCGGTGATGCGATCGCGTAACACCTGCCAATAGCACTTGATCGGGTCGTCGTTTAAGGTTCTGCTACTATCAGATTTCTATTTTTCCGCAAGTCCCTAGGTGAGTAGCGACGCGGTAATACTGAGTTCTATCCGAATATAGGCGATCAACTGGCTGACTGACAAAAGCAGTCTGTGCAAGTCAGGACAAGAAAGGGTTTGAGCGCTTAGAGTTTCAACGACCATCCCGGCTAGGGAATTGAACTAACTTTCGTGCTTAGAGTGGATTGTAAAGAAGCATTCAATTTGTCACTTGGCAATCGCTTCTGCATTTTGAGTGATATGTTGTCAAATGATACTAAGGCGTAAAGACGACACATAATTTGTCAAGACGACACTAATCTGACAACGGTGACAAATAATCTGTCAATCGACACCTAGTTTAAGCCGATGAGCGGATTTGAACCGCTGACCGTTCGATTACGAATCGAATGCTCTACCACTGAGCTACACCGGCATCACTTGACTACTATAGCAAGCTTTAGCGCCAATAACGGCATCTTTTTTCTTCTATGGCATGAACCCTGTGAGCCAATCACTCCAAAGATACCTTTGTTTATATTAAAGCAAGGTTTCGCATATTTTACTGCCCAAGGTGGGGATAGGCATGTCACCATTAAGCTAGAGAGGTATGATCAACGAAACTCATGACCCATTCAACCCCAAACAATCGCCAGCCCCAGTCAAAACCCAAATCGCGACAGATGAGTCCGGAAAAATACGCTCGACTGAAAGCTGAGGCAAAAGCGCCCTACCGAGGACTGAGAAAATTTATCTATGTGGCATTTGCAGCCTCTGGCTTTATTGGAGGACTTGTTTTCCTGGCACAGTTAATTGCAGGTCGAGAAGTGGCGACAGCATTTCCCAATCTGGCGCTACAAGCTGGCATCGTCGCCCTAATGATTTGGCTATTTCGCCTAGAACAACGGGCAGAGCGTAAGCCATAGGTTAAGATTGGCTTGAACTCGACAGATATCTGAATTAGGCAACAGCCAACCTGCCTCTTTTAATCCCCAGGTAAAATTTCTAACGCTGTAGAGTTCATCCGAAACGATAGACCAATCCGAATGTTAAAGTTCCCATCAATGGGTATTAGGTTGTTTAGGAATTGTCGGCTCGTTTTATGGAAATCGAACAACGATTGGGTCTATACCAGGTTTTCCTGAAGCTATACGAGTATCATCGGGGTCTACTCGATGAAATCCTCCAGCTTGAAAAAACGGGACATAAAACGTTCTCGAGTCGAACAGTTCGCTTTGTCACGGGTATTGTTCAAAGTCAGCGACCTTGTCTGATGACCAATCTGGTAGAGGGAAAAACCCAAACCCTGTTTCAGCCTCAGGGAATTTGGACTATCGGTCGCGATCGCCAATTAGCCATATCGATTCCAGATCCCCACTTATCCCGTCATCATGCGGCGATTTACTATCTGCCAAACAAAGGATATTACCTCGTCGATTTTAAAAGCACGAATGGCACCTATGTCAACGGTGAACCTGTCCACGGGCATATATCGCTTAAGGATGGCGATTGCATTCGACTCAGTACCCTTGCATTTTACTTTTTCCTCTGCAACGACACCCAAAAGCTCAACCCCGCCTCTCCAGAAATTATCGCCAAACTGAAAGCCTCCAAAGCGTCTTCCTCTGTAGAAGCTTCCTCATCCTCAAAACGAAAAGCCCCAGATGAAGATTTGGAGTTACCTGCAAAAGCCAAAGCCTCTGAAGGGGACTATCACAAAGGGACATCACAATTTTTGCAAGAACTATCGAAGTTAGAAGAATTATCTGGAGAACCCGCTTTACCTAAATTAAATTCCCATCAACGCGCAGAAATTTTAGACCGATTTTTCAGTCGGCAAATTCCCAATCCCTAAGTAGGGCTTGCCGAATACATGTTGTGATGAGGATAGGAAACGGGGAACAGGGAACGGGAAAGATTGGAGTACGAGCGAAACGTTCATTTTAGCTGTGCCACGCCAGTAGGGTGCGTTACGCTTCGCTAACGCACCCTTGATCAAGGTTTTGAGGGATTCAGCTTAATCTTCCTCAAAATTTTCTTGTTCTTCCTCTTGCTCCTCGTTTTCGTCGGGGTTGATGGAATTCGCTGACACCATAGCTCCCATATCAAGCTGTTCGCGCACTTGTTGTTCAATAGTCGCGGCAATTTCAGGATTCTCTTCAATATACCTGACACTATTGTCACGACCTTGGGCAATATTTTCGCCGTTGTAGCTATACCAAGCTCCCTTGCGGTTAATCACCCCGGTTTGTTCAGCCAAGTCAACTAAACATCCTAACCGGGAAATCCCATGTCCGAAGATAATGTCAAACTCAGCAATTCGGAAGGGTGGTGCAACTTTATTCTTTGCTACCTTGACCTTAGCGCGAATTCCATATTCCCCTTCGCTGGCTTTCTTGAGCGTTTGAATCCGGCGAATGTCTAAGCGGACTGAACAATAAAACTTTAGAGCATTACCGCCTGTTGTGACTTCTGGAGAGCCGTAGGTGATACCAATTTTTTGTCGCAACTGATTGAGGAAAATGACGGTGCAGCCTGATTTGCCAATATTTCCAGCAATTTTGCGTAGCGCCTTACTCATCAAACGCGCCTGTAATCCCACTTGGGTATCGCCCATTTCACCTTCAATTTCTGCACGAGGCACCAAGGCGGCTACCGAGTCAATCACAACAATATCCACAGCCGCCGATCGCACTAGCTGATCGACGATTTCCAGAGCGGATTCACCACTATCCGGTTGAGATACTAAAAGGTTAGCAATGTCAACCCCTAACGCTGATGAGTAGGTAGGGTCGAGAGCATGTTCAGCGTCTACAAATGCGGCTACTCCACCAGACTTTTGCACTTCTGCGACGGCGTGCAAGGCGAGAGTCGTCTTTCCAGAACTTTCTGGTCCGTAAATCTCGATAACCCGTCCTTTGGGCAAGCCACCACCCAAGGCTAAATCTAGAGTAATTGCACCACTGGAGATGGTTTCCACCTTCATACGGGTGGCATCTCCCAAGCGCATAATCGAACCTTTGCCAAAGGTACGCTCAATCTGGTTGAGTACCAAGTTCAGGGCTTTTTCCTTTTCGGGACTGTTGGTGATTTGGGTAGCCATGGATGCCTCAAGAACTGTTATTGAAATGGACTGAGAATTAGTGCAGAAAGTTGGCTCTATTTTAACGCCGACTGCCTTTTGAGATTAATGTGACCTGATTGTTGGAACCAAATCACACAAATGCTAATTTGTCAATGCCAGGAAATTTTTCATCAACGCCAAAATTTTGCCAAACTGTTACTGTGTTTTGATCCCAACTCTTGGACTGGAGAGAGACATTTGACAGCATTTCCTCTCCCCTAGTATAGAACACAGGTACTACTATAGCACTGTTGGTTGACACTCTCCGCCCTATAAGGACGGAGATTCTTCGTTCATAGACCTGACTTGCCCTGACAGGATTTCTCCAATCAAGGTAGCGGTCGGGTCTCCAGAAGCGTAAGTTCCGACATGCCCTGCCGTACTCAACACCTCGACTTCGCTCGGTGTTGACTCTGAGCGAAGCCGAAGGGTCAAGGCTAATTTCAGAATATTGATAGCAGCATTCCAATCCCTGTCCAAGATACACCCACATTGACAAACATGGGTTCTAGTGGACAAGGACTTCTTAACTATCGTGCCGCAGTTAGAACATTCCTGAGAGGTGTAGGCAGGATTAACCGCAATGGTTATCTTGCCGAACTTAACTCCGAAATACTCTAGCCATTTTCTGAATTGATACCAACCTGCATCACTAATCGATTTGGCTAAACAATGATTTCTAACTAAGTTCTTAATCCTCAAGTTTTCGTAAGCGACCAAATCATTAGATTGGATTACGCAACGCGCCGTTTTCTTGGCGTGTTCTTCACGCTGTCTACTTATCTTAAGGTGTTTTCTTCCTAGCCGATTAATAGCTTTCTTTCGGTTGGCTGAGCCAATTTCAGTGTGTGAAACTCGTCTTTGAAGGAACCCTAGACGTTTTTCACCTTCTCGGTAAAAGCGAGGGTTAGGTTCTTTGTGACCGTTACTATCGGTATAGAACTTTTTGAGTCCTACGTCTAATCCGATAGCAATGCAAGTTGGCTGAGCTTCGACTTTGTTCTCAGCGCTAGCCCTGAGCAAAGTCGAAGGGTTAACCAAGAATTGGACATAGTAGCCATCGGCACGACGAACCAACCGCACTCGCTTAATTTGAGCAATCTGATAGAAGTTTAAGTCATAAGTTCCTTTGAGCTTGAGTTTTCCGATTCCTTTTTTGTCTGTGAAGGTTATCTGTTTGCGGTTTTCCGACAATTTCCATCCTGATGTTTTGTATTCAACAGAACGGAAATTTTTCTTGAACTTTGGATAACCCTTCTTTCCCGAAATAGACTTTCTACAATTGCTGTAGAATCGGGCGATTGACGAATATGCCCTTTCAACAGCCGTCTGACAAGCATGAGAGTTTAAGTCCTTAACAAAGGAAAACTCAGCTCTCAACGATGTATTGTGACGATACAGATCCTTTTGTCCAACACCTTCATTATCCATCCAGTAACGGATGCACTTATTGCGGACAAATTGAGCGGTTTTAATCGCCTCATCAATCGCTAAATATTGAGTTGTTTTCCCTTTGCCCTTAAACTCAAAAACTAACATTTGACGTGAAAATTATTACAGCGATATTATAACATAAAGCCGTCCTAAAAGGACGGGGCTTGAGACCCATTATTTCCGGTCAATCAGCAAGTTCGAGGGAGCAGGGGATCATATAGTTAAGGACAAAGGACAAATGACAAATGATAATTCATCGCTTCCAGAGGGAACTCTGTCGGTTGCTGGGTTAACCGACTATATTCAGGATCTGTTAGAGCAGGATACCCAACTCCAGAAGGTTTGGGTAATTGGAGAAGTCTCTAGTGCCAACCGCCATCGGAGTGGTATGTTTTTCACCCTGCGAGATTTAGAGGGTAAGGCATCGATTCAGTGCGTGGTGTGGAACTCTGTGCTAAGTAAGCTGGTGCAACTCCCCCAATCCGGAGAACAGTTGATTGCTTTAGGCAGTATCCGGATTTATCCGCAACGGGGACAATACCAGCTTATGGTTTGGCAGGCGTTACCGGGAGGAGAGGGGTTAAAGGCGCTGCGCTACAACCAACTTCGCCAACGATTGGAGGCTGAAGGATTATTCGATGCCCAAAACAAGCGCCCCCTACCAACGCATCCCCAAACCATCGCGGTAGTCACTTCACCCCAAGCCGCCGCTTGGGGAGATATTCAGCGCACCCTTCGACAACGGTATCCGGGGTTATCTGTGTTGTTTTCTCCGGCACAAGTGCAAGGGGATTTGGCACCCGAATCGATTGTGGCAGCGATTGAGCGAGTTGAGCGAGACGGGAGGGCTGAGTTGGTGATTCTGTCGCGAGGGGGTGGCGCATCGGAGGATTTGGTTGGCTTTGATGATGAGCGAGTGGTGAGAGCGATCGCGAACTGTTCGATTCCTGTCTTAACAGGAATTGGTCATCAACGGGATGAATCCTTAGCCGATTTAGTGGCTGATTTTTGCGCTCATACACCTACCGCCGCAGCTGAACGAGCCGTGCCAGAGTTGGCAACTCTGATTAGGGAACATCAGCAGCGTCAGGAGGCGTTACATGAGGCAGTAACTCATCATTTGGATACCTGCCGCAACCAATTACACCAACTCAGGAATCGTCTCCAACGCTTACCCCTTAACCGACAGCTACAGCAGGAACAACATGCGATCGCGCAGCAGCGACAGCGATTATTTAATAGCACATCTTGGCGCATAAATCAAGCCACTCAACATTGTCAATTTCTGGGGCAAAAGTTAGCCACCCTTGACCCAGCCAATGTTTTAAAACGAGGGTATGCGGTGGTGCGGACTGAACAAGGAAAAATTGCTCGGAATGTGGCGAGTCTTGTTCCTGGAGAAGAATTACAGATTCAATTAGCTGAGGGACAAGTTACCGTTAAAGTCACAGAAATTACTAAGTAGGTGGGGACAACTAAAGTTAACGGTGGAGAGTGTCCTTAGTCCTTAGTCCTTAGTCATTCGTCATTGGCATTCGACCAATGACAATCAGAGCAGAACTGGGATGTGCTGTCTTTGATGGATGACATGACTCTCATTCCCAGTTCTACAGATAAGGTTACATCCCTGGCAGATTTAGCCCACTGGTGAGTTCTTCCATACGTTCTCTCATGGTCGTGGTTGATTTATCATAAGCATCTTTCATGGCGGCTGTAACCGTTTCTGATAGGGTTTCGGCTCCCTGAGCGATCGCGTCTGGAGCAATTTCGACGCGCAGGGGTTCCTGATTCCCACTCATAAACACCTTAACCATACCATCACTAGAGGAGCCTTCAATTTCCATTTGCTCCAATTCTTCTTGAAGCTGTTTTGCTCCTTGTTGTACCTCTTGGGCTTTTTTGAATGCTTCGGCAAGTTCTTTCATCTTGCCTAAACCGAAGCCGAATCCTTGTCCTTTGGTCATAACGTATTGACTGTCTCTCAAGTTGGACGGGTTTATCGTTGCTAAGTCTTAATCTTAGTACCGCTTCGGTCAATGCGACATCTTTAGACCGCCTGAAACCGTCCTAAGATTTTCACTTCTGGCTCTAAGGAGAGCGACCAATGCTGCTCGACTTGCTGCTGCACATAACGAATCAGTTGGAAGATATCGCTGGCTTTAGCACCGCCACAGTTCAAGATAAAGTTAGCATGGCGTTCTGCCACTTGAGCGCCACCAATTTGATAGCCTTTCAAACCCAATTGCTCGATCAGCCAACCCGCAGCGTGGGGTTCGGGATTGCGGAAAACACTGCCACAACTGGGTAAGTGATAGGGTTGAGCATCACGGCGTTGCTTTAAATGGTGAGTTGTTGTCGCTCGAACCTGTTTGGGATCAGCGCCTGGTTGCAACTGAAACGTTGCCTGAGTCACGAAGCGATTCCCCCCTTGTAGGATAGATGTGCGATAGCGAAAGTCCAACTCTTGAGGCGTGAGTTGCTCCACGACTCCGTTGGGTGAAATGGTTTCCACACTCACCAACAGATCCGCCGCACAACTTTGATGGGCACCGGCATTCATCACCACAGCGCCCCCCACAGTTCCCGGAATACCTACCGCCCATTCCAACCCTTGCCAACCGTGATTAGCGGCAAGCCATGCTAAACGGGCGATTGGTTCTCCAGCTCCCACGGTGACTTGACCCGTATCCGGGTCAAAGTAGGTAGAACGGAGATGACGAGTGCAGACGACTAAGCCGGACAACCCACAATCGCTAACCAGTAGATTAGAACCCGCCCCTAACAAGGTTATGGGTAATCCCTGCAAATCTGCCCATTCAAAACTGGCGAGCAGATCCTCGACCCGTCGGGGTGCCACATACCACTCGGCGGGACCCCCCACGCGAAAGGATGTCAAACTCGCTAAAGACACCTGAGAACGGAGGATGCAGTCAGTTCCAGGCAAGTAAAGCTTAGGCTTGTCAGAGGTTTTCTGACACAGTGGCGCGTTAGCAACGCCGGGAGAATAGGATGACAAGGTCATATCAATACAGGTCAAAAGAATGCCGATGGATTTTAGCCAGTGGAAGTGGACACACCCAATCGGGTGCGGCTGGGGTTAACCAACCTTAGACGGTTTGACTCAATTCAGTCGAATTCTCAGGTGTCGCCGTCTGGTAGGACTCTATAACCTGGGGAATAATCTGATTCAAATTTCCCGCACCGAGAAAGATAGCCAAATCTCCGGGTTGCAGGATTTGGGCGAGGAGTTGGGAGACTTCATCTAAGGTTGGTTGGTAGTAGACCCGCTCATGGTGAGCCGCGATCGCGGCTCGCACTTGTTCTCCTGTAATTTGTCCAACACCGGCTTCGCCTGCGCTATAAATGTCTGTGACCACGACGAGATCAGCATCGCCAAATGATTTAGCAAAGTCTGACAAAAATGTCAAGGTTCGACTATAGCGATGGGGCTGAAAAATGGCAACAATACGGCGTGATAATTCAACCTGTAAGCGAGCCGCCGCTAGGGTTGCCTGAATTTCACTGGGATGGTGAGCGTAGTCATCGACAAAGGTAATCCCTTTGCACTCACCCCGAACCTCAAAGCGGCGCTTGGCACCTTCAAAGGTGGCGAGGGCGGAGGCGATCGCGTCAAACTCTAGTCCCAGGTGTCGTCCTACTGCCACAACAGCTAAGGCGTTGCTGAGATTGTGTTGACCTAACAAACTCAGTTGCAGCGTACCCAACACCTGATCGCCTTCCCAAATTCTCGCCGTGATGCCTTCTGCCTGATAAACAATGCGATCCACGCTGTAGTCAGCTCCGGCTGTGCGTTGTAGGCTATAGCTGATTGTGGGGGTGAAATGCGATCGCAATGTCTGGCAATCAATACAGCCCACGATGGTTTGACAGCGATCGGCAAAAATCTTGAAGGTTTCGATAACTTGGTCGAGATTCTGGTAATGGTCGGGGTGATCCAGTTCAATATTGGTAATCACACCAATTTCCGGAGCCAGCTTGGCTAACGATCCGTCTGATTCATCTGCTTCAGCCACCAGAAAGGGACTTTGACCCAGACGCGCATTCCCTTGCCAAGCATCCACTTCTCCCCCAACCACGATAGTCGGATCTAGACCCGTTTTCAGCAGCAGGTATCCCATTAAACTGCTGGTTGTGGTTTTGCCGTGAGTTCCAGCAACGGCAATGCTTCGGTAGTCTTGCATCAACGCCGCCAGTAAGTCGGAGCGATGAAAAATTGGGTAGCCGCCTTCTACAGCCGCTTTGTACTCTGAATTGATTGGATTAATCGCACTCGAACAGATGACTTGGGGTAAGCAGGAGGCAAGATGGTCTTCCCTAACGCCGTTGCGGTTTGAGGGGACGACAATTTTTTTGCCCGTGGGTTCCGGTTCAATCGCCGTTGCTGATGCGCCCTGATAAGTGGAGACATTCGTTTCTCTAAAAAATTCCAAATTGGTTGCCTTCTGGTCTCTAAACAGATGAGCGCCGACAGCTTGCAACCGCTGAGTAATCGGCGTCGAACGAATATCAGACCCAGATACAGGGAGGTTGCGTTTGGCTAGAACGTAAGCCAGCGCTGACATACCAATTCCACCAATTCCGATGAAATGGAATGGCTTGCCACTAAGATCGACAATATTAGGCATCTTAACTCCTTACACACCACACCACACAAGCCTACTGTGCCAATAACACGCGCTATCATATCAAGAATTGATTTTTCAAGATATAGCAAAGGGTGGATTTATCAGATTTTCTTGGCAACAGACCCACTTCACTATAAATTGTGTTATTGCTCCAGTGGAGTTGACCACCGTGTTTGTACTGAAGTAACTTTTTCTATCTCCAGACGGTTTTTTATAATAAACAGCCTTCATTCTGGAGTTTCCGGAAAATTCAGCAGAACCCTAGAATTCCGACTCTCGACCTGGGGAAGCCTCTTCCAGACGTGCTAGGGCGCGTCTGAGAAAATTAAATTAGAGCTCGCTGCGAGCCGTATTGACATCTAACCATACCTTACACCCCTAATCCAACAACTCTTATTCGCAATTCAGATTCACCCAAACCCTTGGGTGGAAAGACTTAGAGCAACTTGTCTGTCCGACGTTTCCCGATCCGTCCCTGAATCGGCATTTAGAATTTGTCCGGCTTTGCGATATGATTAGGTTCATAAAAAGTATATTTACTGAGCTTGAATACAGAGGGCAAGACGCAGTGATTAG
>JGI12109J20283_10401266_pt1 | contig 10068 bp, 7 predicted proteins | sample ElkSlonscriptome_12_FD_20283 | JGI IMG/M metagenome (IMG submission 20283) | reverse complement strand
CGATTGAACCCTGGTTGCCGCGCCTTTCTGCCGCCAATCACGGCCAGCACCTCCCCGGTTTGATGGGCGGTGATCACCGCCGCAGCCTCGATGGCTGCCTCTTTGTGGCCGGCATCAAGCTCCTGCAGCGTAGCCGCAAGCTGCTTCTCCGCACTTTGCTGAACCCAGGGATTGAGGCTTGTAAATATGTGCAGCCCCTGTTTTCTGAGATCCTCCGGTCGGTACTCCTTTTCAAGTTGGCGCCGCACCAGCTCGACGAAAGCCGGAAATCGATTAAAGCCGCCGGTCTGCGGCTGTACTTCGGTTAACGGCTGATCGGTGGCGTTGATGTATTCCTGTTGGGAAATCACTCCCTGATCAAACATGATCCGCAGAACCGTCTGCCGGCGGTCATACCCCCTTTGCGGATGGCGCCTGGGGTTGTAGAGCGACGGCCCCTTAACCATTCCGACAAGGGTAGCGATCTGGGCCGTGGTCATATCACGGAGATCCCGTCGAAAATAAAACTGACTGGCGAGGGCGAAACCGTGTATGGCCCGCCCTCCATCCTGGCCAAGGAAGACCTCGTTGATGTAGGCCGTGAGAATTTCCTCCTTGGAATACTGCGCTTCAAGGATCAGGGCCATCGCCATCTCCCGAAGCTTGCGGGAGATGGAGCGCTCCCGGGTCAGGAAGAAGTTTTTGACAAGCTGCTGGGTCAAGGTGCTGCCGCCCTGAACGACCGCGCCAGCACGTATGTCGGCCAACAGGGCCCTGAGCATGCCCGACGGCGATATGCCCCAGTGCCCATAAAAATTTCTGTCCTCGACAGCTATAAGCGTCTGGGCGAGAAGCGCAGGCACCTCGCTGGCGCCAATGACTATCCTGTCTTCATGGACCAGGGGATGAAAGCTGCCGATACGGGCTGGATCGAGACGGACAAAATCGATTGTCCCGCCCTCGGGCTGTAGTACAAGAGACTGGATGCGACCGTTTTTAAAGTCCACCATCAGTCGTTTCTCCGCTTCGAAACCGTCGGCGAAAGTGAATTCACGGCCGATAAGCTCAAATCTGCCGCCATCTCGGCGATAGCCTCCGGCTGCCGTTACCGGCTCTTCAAGGCGATAACCGGCCAACTGCAGTTCCCATTCGAATCGCTCGGGCGCAAGTTGCAGCCCCGGATATATCTCCAACGGCCGGGCATACACTGCTGCCGGTACCGCCCAGCGCCGGCCGTCAAACCGGGTCTCCACGATTCTGCTGAGTTGGACCACCCAGACAACAGCGCCGACTACAAGCACCAGAGAGATCAGCGCTGCAGCCGTCGCTATCACACGTCTCTTCCTGCGATTTTTGATCATTTTCTTTCCTCACAGGTAATGCCAGCCTCACCCCGGCAATAGTCCTCATTTTGCCAGAGCGGCAAGGCACCAGAAATCACCACGGGGCAAAAGCACTTTCCTGTCCAGGGATAAATTCCCCTTCCACCATAACAATACTCTGCCCGCTGTATGAAAACCACATGGAAGTATGTCGCCAGCAGTGTTTTCCACAGCATTCGATTCAGTATAATCCTTCGCTGGAAGTCGCCAAGAAGGCGCACCAAAAAGACCGAGGACCGCGCCAAACCGACGCTCTCCCATCCCGGCGGCGGACTGGTCGGTGTCGATCTTGACCGTCGGGAGATCAAAGCTGTGACTGCCGACTTCGACACGCTCCTGACGCCAACACTTCCCGGAAATTTGAGAGTATCTGGAGATTTTTCCCGTTATTGCACAGGGAAGAATTTTTTTATTAAAGAGTGGGAATCTGACAGGTTGTACACGAAGAAAAAAGAAGGGAGAAGGGAGAAGGGAGAAGGAAAAAAATTGCTCCAGAGGACTATCTCTTTTCAGCCGATTTCAACTCCATAATCTTCTGGGTTTCATGAAGGTGCTCCTGGATGGCCTGGTAGGCCTCCCAGGCCTTTCCCTCGCCTATCCTTTCGGCAATCCGGCGATGTTCGGCGACGGTGCCTTGCATTCTCCCCGGATTGGTTAAAACTCTGAGGGTTATTCTTTCAAAGCGGTAACGGATATCATTGTACATGGAGATCAGTCTCTCGTTATTGGCGTAATCAATTATGTGACGATGAAAACGTGCGTCCTGCTCGACAAAACTATGAACACCATCTTCACCAGAGTGACCTGACATTTTATCGAGACAGGTATCCAGGGCATCGAGTACCTTGCTGACGGCGGGCAGGTGAATATTCTGAGCGATATGAATGACACAAAAGCCTTCGAGCGCCAGCCGTATCTGAAAGGTATCACGGACATCATCAAGGGAGAGGCGCTTGACCTTGAAACCTTTATAGGGGAGAACCTCAATAAAGTTTTCCTGCTGCAACTGCAGTACTGCCTCCCGTACCGGCGTTCGCGAAACCTCCAGGCGATCCGCCACCCACTTTTCAGAGTAAGTGGTTTCCAATGCCAACTCGCTGGTGACAATGGCGTTTTTGAGATAGAAATATACCTGCTCTTTTAGCGACGGTACCTTGACGATTTTTCCTGCCATAATTCTCTGCTGATGATAGTTCCGAGTAGTGATAGTAAACGGTTTCCGTACATTAGATATGCTCTGCGGTCGCACAACTGCGAAGCTAGATCTCTTATAGATCCTACACTATGCACGATTACCATGAATATTTCACAAGAAAATACAATGCATCGACAGAAAACATTGTTTGGTCGCTCGGTGAGAAGAAAAAGAGACGAGAGTGCGTTGACACACCAGAAGATATACCCTTCCTGCTCCTCCGGCTCCCCAGGCACGGTAGTAATCGACAGCGATTATTCTTAGCACCCATTTTTCAATAAGTATTTCACATCGCCTCCCAGCCTCGTCAACGACGAACCCTTTCATCAAAAACACACATGGTGTTGATATATTTTGGTTTATCACTGACACACCGATCTTTTATTACCCTTTGGGTGTACCGACGAATGGTGTAATGAATAAATAACTTGATCAGATATGTGACGTGTAGTATGCTACACTCCAGTTGGAAATGTCAAGGGTAATCACGGTTAACGCCGATTACATAGACGTTAGCGTAAGTAGATTTTTTGCACGTAAATCCAATCCATTAGGAGGAGAACCATGTTTAAAAAAGCTGCACTTGTCTTCACCGCTGCAAGTATTACCCTCTTTTCCCTGGCCCTCGTCAACGCCACCGCAAAAAACGTTACTCTCAAGGCCGGTCATGTGCTGGCCCCCACTCATCCCTACCAGCTGGGACTCGAAAAATTCAGCCAACTGGTCGAAGAAAAAACCGCCGGCACTGTCACAGTCGATGTTTTTCACAGCTCCCAACTTGGTAATGAGAGGGAAATGATCGAAGGACTGCAGCTCGGCACCCTCGACATGACATTGGTTTCCACCGCTCCCCTGTCTGGATTCTCCAGCCAGTTCCTGGTGTTTGACCTGCCCTACATTTTCAAAACCCCCGAAGGAGCCCATGCCACCGTCGACGGCCCGGTGGGCCAGGAAATCATGAAGTCACTAGAGAAAAAGGGGATTATCGGTTTGGCCTACTGGGAAAATGGCTTCCGCCATGTTTCTAACTCCCGCCTGGACCTGAAAAAACCCGCAGACATGGCAGGCATGAAGATACGCACCATGGAAAACAAGATCCATATGGCGTCCTTCAAGGTGATAGGGGCAGATCCCACACCGATGGCATTCGGCGAGCTTTTTACCGCCCTCCAGCAGAAAACCGTCGATGCCCAGGAAAATCCCATTCCCGTTTTCTATACCTCCAATTTCTTTGAAGTTCAGGACTATCTCTCGCTCACCGGCCATTTCTACGCCGCTTCGCCCTTTCTCATCAGCAAAACTGTGTGGAAAAAGCTCGACGATACCCAGCAGCAGGCGATCAAAGAAGCCGCCGAAGAAGCTCGAGACTATGAGCGCAATCAAATCGCCCAGATGGACAAAGATCTCATGGAGGACCTTATCTCCAAAGGGGTGACCATCTCCAAGGTCGACAAGGATGAGTGGGCTGCGGCCATGCAGCCGGTATACAAAGAGTACGAGAAGGTCATCGGCGCCGAAACCATTGAAAAAGTAAAGGAACAATAAACAGTGGCCTGCGGGTTGCCGGGGAGAGTTTTCCATTCCGGCAACCCGACACTACCACAACAGATTCGTTCCGGGCAATCCCCCCCGGCCAACCGCCCCTGCCCGTTGCCCTCCGCCCACAGGGCCATGCAGGATGGGAATGAAAGCTTCCACACGCAGGACTTTTACTCCCGACAGCTCATGGCGGCATGCCGACCTTGCAAGGAGTATCTCTCATGGAAGCGGTGTTTACCAGATTATCAGTGTGGCTGGACAGATTCGAAAAGGGCGCGGTGACCGTGCTCCTGGGTACGATGATCATCGTCATTTTTCTTCAGGTTTTTTTCCGTTTCGTCGTCAAGGGATCCCTGCCATGGTCCGAAGAACTTGCCCGCTACGTTATGGTATGGGCCGTTTTCTTCGGAGCCAGCATGGGGGCGAAAACCGGCGCTCATATCGGCGTCGAGGCCTTTGTCAGTTTTTTCCCTTCGAAACTGCAGCGCCTGATGATCTTGATCTCGGCGGTACTGACGCAGATTTTCTGCCTGCTGGTCTTTGTCCTCTCCATGCAGGTTGTTCTGCGTATTCATGAAATGGAACAGGTTTCACCGGCCATGGAGATTCCCATGTACATCCCCTATCTGGCCGTGCCGGTGGGGGCCGTTCTCATGAGCATCCGTTTTCTCCAGGCAGCCTATGGTAAATGGAAAAATGACGGGGAGGTTAAATCATGATGTATGTCCTGTTCGGGGTGTTCGCTCTGCTGGTGATCTGCAACGTCCCCATCGCCGCAAGTCTCTGTCTGGCAACCATCGTCTCCATCGTCGTCAGCGACTCAGTGCCGCTCATCGTCGTCGGCCAGAAACTTTTTGCCTCCATCGATTCTTTCCCGCTGATGGCCATCCCGTTTTTCATGATAGCCGGCAATCTCATGGAAAAGGGCGGCATCTCCAAACGGCTCATCGCCTTCGCCAACTCCATTATCGGTGCGCTCTCCGGAGGACTCTCGCTGGTAACCATCCTGGCCTCGATGTTTTTTGCGGCAATTTCCGGGTCCTCACCGGCGACGGTGGCCGCCATTGGTTCCATCATGATTCCGGCCATGGTCCGCCAGGGCTACTCCAAGGAGTTCGCCACGGCCACCCAGGCCTCGGCCGGATACATAGGGGTCATCATCCCTCCAAGCATCCCCATGGTCACCTTCGGCGTTGTCACTGGCACCTCCATCGGCCAACTGTTCATGGCCGGGTTCATCCCCGGCGCCCTATTCGGTGGCGTGCTCATGCTGGTGGCCTACATCACCGCCCGTAAAAACAACTATATGGGCGATACGCCAGCCTCCTCGAAAGAGATCCTGTACACTTTCAAAGATTCCATTCTGGCCCTGCTGATGCCGGTGATCATTTTAGGAGGCATTTACGGGGGCATCTTCACCCCCACCGAAGCCGCCAACGTCGCCGTGGTCTATGGCCTCTTCGTCGGCATCTTCGTCTACCGGGAGCTGAAGTTTTCAGACATTCCAGAAATACTGAAAAAGTCCGCCATTAGTTCATCGCTGGTAATGCTGATCATCTCCACGGCCTCCGCCTTCGGACTTATTCTTACCCGCGAGGCCATACCGGCCCAGATCGCCGAGCTTTTTCTGGGCATCACTTCCAACCCGATCATGCTGCTGGTGCTTATCAATATCATGCTGCTGGTGATCGGCACCTTCATGGAGACCAATGCCGCCATCATTATCATGGCTCCGATCTTTTTTCCGGTAATCATGGAGATGGGGGTCAATCCCGTGCACTTCGGCGTCATCATGGTTGCCAACCTGGCCATCGGCATGATAACCCCTCCCCTGGGCGTCAACCTCTTCGTCTCCTGCGGTCTTACCAAATTGAAAATCGAGCAGGTCGTCCGGGCCAACTGGTGGTATCTTTTCGTCTCATTAGCAACCATGGGACTTATCACCTATTTTCCTGCAATATCGATGTGGCTCCCGACCCTGCTCATGTAGAGACAGATCAGGACCACCATTGGCACAGGCCTGGTCCTGTTGTACACTTATCACCCGAGAGTCCAGCCAAGGACCATGGAAAAAAAGAGACAGATGACAATATCGCAAGAGACAGGAGCCAGAAGATGATAGGGAAGGAGATCATGAATGAACTTATGCAGATTTTCGGCAAAGACAATGTGCTCAGCTCGAAAATCAGCATGGAGGCATACAGCTACGATTCATCGCCCTTCTACGGCATGCCGGAGGCGGTGGTGATCGCTGAAAATACAGAGATGGTCAGCCGCTGTATGCACCTGGCGCAGCAGCAGAAAATCAACGTTATCGCCCGGGGCGCCGGCACCAATCTCAGCGGTGGCTGCGTCGCCGATCAGGGCGGCATCATTTTGGCCCTTAACCGTCTCAACAGCATCCTCGAAATCGACGAGATCAACCAGACGGCACTGGTGGAGCCGGGGGTAACCAATATGGCCCTGCAGAATGCCGCTCAGACCCATGGTTTGATGTACGCCCCCGATCCGGCAAGCCTCCGGGTCGCTACCCTCGGCGGCAATATCGCCGAGGGTGCCGGCGGCATGCGCGGCGTCAAGTACGGTGTCGCGAAAGATCACCTGCTGGGACTCGAAGTGGTCCTCGCCGATGGCGAGGTTGTCGAGCTGGGCGGCAACAATAGATTTTTTCCTGGAATCGACCTCACCGGAATCTTCTGCGGCAGCGAGGGCACCTTCGGCATCATCACCAAAATCCGGGTGCGCCTGGTACGCATTGCCGAATCCGTGCGCACACTCATGGCCGTCTTCGATTCGCTTGAAGGCGCCGGCGAAACCGTAGCAAAGATCATCAGCAGCGGCATCATCCCGGTCACTCTTGAAATAATGGACAGGACCATGGTTCGAGCCGTTGACGATTTTCTCCAGCTCGGCCTGCCCAGGGATGCCGAGGCCCTGCTGCTCATCGAAATCGACGGCTGCAACGAGGAACTCGACGGCCAGGCGGAGCAGATCATCGCCATAGCCGAGGAAACAGGAGCCTCCGAGGTCACCCTGGCCACCACCGAGCAGCAGCGCCAGGATCTCTGGCAGGCCAGACGTTCCGGCAACGGCGCCCTGGGACGAATCAAGCCGGCATATATGGTCCAGGATGTCACGGTTCCCAGGCACCGGTTGCCGGGGATGCTCAAATTCGTTGCCGATATCGCCTCCCAATATAACATCACCATCGCCCAGCTGGCTCATGCCGGCGACGGTAATCTGCATCCGCATCTGCTCTACGACCCCTTTGATCTCCAGGAAAAAGAGCGTGTTGAGCAGGCGGCCGGGGAAATATTCAAAGCAGCCCTCGACTGCGGCGGCACCCTCACCGGCGAGCACGGCATCGGCATAGAAAAAAAACAGTACCTCCCCATGGCCTTCGCCCCGGAGGATATAGAGTTCATGAAAGATGTCAAACAGGCTCTCGACCCCGCCCTCATCCTCAACAGGGGCAAGATCCTCGATCTGGCGGAGGTCGGCGATGACAGATAAAGACGCGTGCAGCGATGCAATAATCGAGTCGATGAGCTCTATCTGCGGAACAGATCATGTCACCGTCAGTGAAGAAGTGAGTGATTACNGCTTTATGCAGCAGCACAGACCGCAGCTGCTGGTCAGCCCCGGATCAGTCGAAGAGATTCAGGAGATAGTGCGCTTCGCCACCGCCTCCGGAGTCCCCCTCATTGCCCTTGGCGGTGGCACGCGGATCGCCCAGGTCCTGGGCCGCATGAACCACGGTATCGCCGTCTGCACCCGCCGCCTGGACCGGATCAGCGAATTTGAGCCCGGCAACCTCTCCCTTCGCTGCGGAAGCGGCACCTTGCCTGCGGCAGTCCGGGAGCTGACCACGGACCACAACCTGCAGCTGGCCATCCTCGCCGATTTCGATCACTCGACCGTCGGTGGTCAGGTGGCCTCTGATTTTTCCGGCTGGAAAAGATACCGCTACGGTGCAAGCGGCGACTACGTGCTGGGCCTGAGCTTCGTTTCCACCGACGGCAAACATGTCAGCACCGGCGGCAAGACCGTCAAAAACGTCAGCGGCTATGACTTTACCAGGCTGTTGAGCGGCTCCTGGGGTAGATTCGGCATCATAACCTCGGTAACGTTCAAGCTCCTTCCCCGCCCTGAAAAGGAGCTGCTCGCCGTCAAGGATTTCAGCGACGCTGAGGAGGCACTCGAAGAAGGCGTCGATATCCTCTCCAAGGTGGCCGATCCCTGTTCCTGCAATCTCATAGGCGACAGGAAGCATGCTGACATACGCCTTGTTCTTTGCCTCGAAGGCAGCTCCGAACTGGTCTCCTCTCAGCTCAATCGTCTGCAGCTCGGAACGGGATGGCGCCTTGAAACCAGCGAAGGTAACCGCGATACCGCGGCAGAGGAATATGCCTGCAGACGTCGGGCAATGAAGAGAGATATTTTCCACACCGCCGCTATCGACAAACGCCTGCTTGCAAAAACATTCCCCCTTCTCCGACTTCTCGCCAAATATCACTGTAGTTACGATTTTGACCTCAGCGCCGGTCTGCTCGAATTTTCCTCTGCCGATTCAGAGGAGACGAGCTTTGACGAGTTCAAAGAGGCCTGGCAATCCGCTGTCGATGGACAGGCCGGAATCCGGCATACTCTCGTGCCAACGGCCAGGCCCTCGGCCATGTTCGCCAGGATAGTGGAGAGGCTCGACCCCCATTGCATCATGTTTCCGGACAATCTCTATTCCGGAGGAGGCGACCATGACTAAGAAGCTGAACGACAGGGAGCTTCTCGATCTGGCCCTCAAATGCAACCGCTGCGGCACCTGTCAGGATGTCTGCCCGACCTATCTGATCACCGGCCGGGAAACCGATGTCGCCAGGAGCCGAATCCGCCTCATTCGCATGGTGGCGGAAGGAAAGTATGCCTGGGGCGAGGAGGCCGAACTCAGCGAGCATCTCAAAAGTTGTCTATTGTGCAAGGCCTGCGTTACCGCCTGCCCCTCCAATGTCCCCACCGACGAAATCATGATGCATGCCCGCAATGAAATCAACAACGTCAAGGGCATGCCGCTGTTTAACCGGATTGCCTATCGAGGCATCTTTTCTCACAGCGGCCGGCTGGCTCTGCTCGCCAGGCTGCTGCGCCTCTACCAGCGAAGTTTTGCCAGCAGCCTGGTACGCAAGAGCGGCTTCCTCAATCTTCTTCGCAACTACGGCAAGGCGGAGGCTCTGCTACCGCCTATCCCGGAGAAATCGCTCAAGGCCCGGCTGCCGGAACTTATCAGGACACCCCCACAGGTCAAACACACTGTCGTCTATTTCGCCGGTTGCGCCATCAACGCCTTTTACGGCAGATTCGGGGCGGCGACCATTGAGGTCCTCCAGCACAACCACTGCCGAGTGCATGCGCCGGCGGTGGTCTGCTGCGGCGGCCCTCATCTAAGCGGCGGCGACTTCGAAGAAGCCCGGGAACTCGCCAGAAACAATATAGATACCATCCTCCACCTCCAGCCCGATGCCGTCGTCAGCGATTGCGCCACCTGCAGTGGCATCATGAAGGAGTATGAAAAACTCTTCGAAAACGATCCCGACTATCTGGAGAAATCAAGGACTTTCGTAGCAAAAATACGTGATGTCAGCGAATTCCTGCTGGAAATAGGCATCGAAAAGCCCTCGGGTACAATCGATGCCACCGTCACCGTCCACGACCCCTGCCATCTTTCCCGCGGCCAGAAACTGGCCGATGCTCCCAGGCAACTGCTGGCGAAGATTGACGGGTTGAAACGAGTGGAAATGGAGGATGCAGAGATGTGCTGCGGCGGTGCCGGCAGCTACGGTGCTCTTCATCCTGATGCTTCACGCCAGATCCTGGCCAGGAAGATGACGGGCTACGATCAGAGCGGTGCACATTATCTGGCCACCTCCTGCCCCGCCTGCGCCATGCAACTCGAGTTCGGTCTGCGTCACCACTCGCTTG
>JGI12109J20283_10273365_pt1 | contig 10070 bp, 8 predicted proteins | sample ElkSlonscriptome_12_FD_20283 | JGI IMG/M metagenome (IMG submission 20283) | reverse complement strand
ACGTGGCCCTCGGGCCCGGCGCCGGCCTCGACGTGGGCGCGGTGGCCCGCTACGGCGCGCTGCTCCACGCGGACCGCTTCGTCGTCCACGGCGTCGCCGGCGCCGACGCCTTCGAGGCGCTGGCGGCGGTCGCCTCCCGCGGAGGAGGGTCCTTCATCGGCTACGGGGCGAGCACCGACGGCGAGCCCACGGCAGCGCTCCAGCTCGGCGCGCGCCTCGCGGGCCGCGGCGACCCGGGAGCGATCGCTGCTCTCGTCGCCGGCGCGGTCGACGTGGTCGTCCACGTCGATCGGGGTGATGAGGGTCCACGCGTGTCGACGGTGGCCGAGGTCACCGGCGTCGACGGTGACGCGGTCCAGACCAGCGCCCTCTTCGACTACGCCGACGGTGGCTTTCAGGCCGCCGGCTCGCCGAGCTTCTGAGCGACGGGCTCGGGGGCACGGGCAGCCGCCTCGCGGCGGGGTACGGGCATTCGCTTTCCGCGAGGCAGGGGGCAGGACCGCCTTCGGCGTCCTGCTCAGAACTTGATCAAAGGGGGCGGAAACGAGGGCTTGGCGAAGTAGTAGCCCTGCCCGTAGTGCGCGCCGGTGTCGATGGAGGCCTTGAGCTCGTCCTCGGTCTCCATCCCCTCGGCCACGACCTCGGCGCCGAGATCCTCACAGAGGGAGACCATGTGGGTCACCAGCTTCTGCCGACGCTTGTCGGTGTGGAGGCCGGCGATGAGCCCGCGATCGAGCTTCACGATCTGCGGGTGCAGGTCGGCGATGTACTTGAGGTTGGAGTAGCCGGCGCCGAGATCGTCGATGGCCAGGTAGACACCCTTGGAGCGGATCTCGCGCAGCATCGAATGGCAGAGCGAGAAGTGGCTCAGGGGCACCGACTCGGTGATCTCGAGGTAGACTGGGTGGTAGTGCCCGAAGATCGGATCGTCCGGCTGCACCAGCCAACCTTCGTCGAGCTCCTGCGGGTGGATGTTGATGAAGAGGGCGTGGTCGGGACACGCCGACAGGGCCATCTCGCGGAGGATGCGCCCGAGCGCACCGCAGCACTGGCTGCGGATGGCTTCCGTGAAGAGCTTCGGCGGGCTCTCGAAGTGGGGCGAGTTGCTGCGGGCGAGGGTCTCGTAGGCGAAAATGTCCTTCGTGCGCAGATCGACGATGGGCTGGAAGACGGCCCGGACCTCGCCCACGCTCAGCACGCTGGGAATCTGCGAGGGTCGTCGCGTTCGTCGGAAGCCGGGCCTGTGGAGCTCGTTCCCGGCCAGCCACTGGAGGAAGTTCACGGACTCGGTCATGGTGCCCCGTCAGCGATCGAACGCTGACCGTCGGTAGCATAACCCAGGCCCTCCCCTTTTGGTGGGAACGAAAACCATGCCGGTGGAAAAATGAACGATATCATCATGACTTCACGCATTCGCACCCGCCGCCCCGCCGATCACGTGCTCGCCATCGAGCTCGCCCGCGCCGACAAGCGTAATGCCTTCGACCGGCAGATGCTCCAAGAGCTCGCCGAAGCCTTCACCGAGCTCGACGACGACGACGACCTGCGCTGCGGTCTGGTGTGCGCCGACGGCGATCATTTCACGGCCGGCCTCGAGCTCTCCGACGTGGGCCCCGCGGTCGCGAAGGGCCAGCCCCTCTTTCCCGAGGGGTCGGTGGATCCCCTCGGGCTCCACGGCCGGGTGCGCACCAAGCCGGTGGTCATCGCCGTGCAGGGCTGGTGCCTCACCCTCGGCATCGAGCTGCTTCTGGCCTGCGACATCCGCCTCGCCGCCGACGACACCCGCTTCGGTCAGATCGAGGTCAAGCGCGGCATCTTCCCCTTCGGCGGCGCGACCATCCGTTTCCCCCGGGTGGTCGGCTGGGGCAACGCCCAGCGCTACCTGCTCACCGGCGACGTCTTCGACGCCGCCGAGGCGCTCCGCATCGGCCTGGTGCAGGAGGTGGTCGCCCCGGACGAGCTCTTCGAGCGGGGGGTGACGCTCGCCACCACCGTCGCGAAGCAGGCGCCGCTCGCCGTGCAGGCGTCGCTGCGCTCCTCGCGCGTCGCCGTCGAGGAGGGGCAGTCGGCGGCCATGGCCTCGCTGATGGGAGAGACCCGAGCCATCATGAAGACCGAAGACGCCGCCGAGGGGCTGCAGAGCTTCGTCGAGCGACGCGAGGCACGTTTCCAGGGCAAGTGAGTGGCACGAGGAAATCGACGGCGGTGCTCGTGCGTACCTTCGGCGTGATACGCCCCGGCCCTTCGTGCGACTCTATCGGGCGACCCCGCCCAACAATGAAAGAGCGACCATGTTGAAGCGACTCGGACTCGGCCTCCTCAAGGGCCTGCTCATCGGCGGCGGCGTCGGTGCGGCGCTCCACTTCGGCCTGGGCTGGCTGACGGTCGGCTCGGCGCTCTTCGGCTACCTGCTGGCGATGGCCACCGGCGCGACCGCCGGGGTGCTGGCCGGCAAGCCGCCGTGGAAACAGTCGGCGTGGATCGAAGGGGTCCTCAAGGCGGTCTTCGGCCTGGGCTTCGGTGCGCTGGCCTTCTGGGCGAGCAGCAAGTGGCTCGCCTTCGGGCTCCCCGGCCTGCTGCCCGGCCTCGAGGCGGGCACCCCTTGGACCGAGTCCACGCTCCTCATGCCCACGGTGGTAGCTGGCCTCTTCGGTACCTTGGTCGAGCTCGACAACACCGGTGACGATGAGCCCAAGGGCGCCAAGCGCGGCCCGAAGGTCCGGGTGAAGGGCGGCTCGGCAGAGGCGGCCGAGGTCGTGGAAGTGGCCGAACGGCCGGCCTCCAAGGTCAAGAGCCGCTGACGGCCTCGGTCTCTTCCTCTTCGTCCTCGCGCTTGCGCCGACCGACGAAGGCGAGGAAGAGCATGACCGCGAGCCCCGCCCAGCCGGGCCAGTCGCCCACGTACTGGTAGACCGTGGGTGAGTCGAGGAGTGGGAGCTCGGCGCTGATCTCGTCTCGCTCACCCACGCCGACGACACCGAGCGTGCGACCGACGGGATCGACGAAGGCGGTCACACCGCTGTTGGTCGAGCGCGCCAGCGACCGGTGGTGCTCCACCGCCCGGAACTTGGCCAGGGCGAGATGGATCCAAGGCTCGTGGGTGTCACCGAACCAGGCGTCGTTGGTGATGTTCACCAGCAGGTTCGGGTCCGCCTCGCGGACCGCCTCGCGGGTGAAGCCGGGGAGCACGTCCTCGTAGCAGATCAGCGTCGAGATGCGGACGGCCGGGCCGTCCTCACGCTCCAGGACGAGCGGGCGGACGTGATCGCCCGGCGTGAAATGGCCGCTGTTGGGCGACCACTCGTAGAGGATGGGAAAGGTCTCACCGAAGGGGAGGTATTCGCCGAAGGCGAGGAGGTAGGTCTTGTCGTAGGTGCTGAGGATCTCGCCGTCGGCGTCGACGAGATAGGCGGTGTTGTAGTGCCGGCGGATGCCTTCGACCTCGCGGCGGGCGAGGCCGCCGAAGAGCACCGGTGACTCGATGCCCGGCAGCACCCGGCGCTCGATGTTGGTGGTCCCCTCGGGCAGGAAGAAGGTGAAGGCCGACTCGGGCCAGACGAGCAGGTCGAGGTCCTCGCGCGCCTCGAGCTGCCGGCTCTGCTGCAGGTGTCGCCGGTGCCCCTCGAAGGGCTCCTCGCGCTTGGCGAAGATGCCCATGTCCACCTGCACCATCCCGACGTCGATCGACTCCGCCGCGGCGGCCCGCTCGTCGACCTCGGCGATGCGCCAGGCTCCGTAGCCGAGGGTGAATACCACCGCGCCGAGCACCAGCCCGAGGGTCTTCTTCGGGAGCGACTCCTTCCGCACCGCCGCGCGCACGCCCTCGTAGAGGGCTCCGTTGACGCCCATGGCCACCGCGCTCAGGAGCATCGGCCCGCCGAGGTCCGCGACCTGCAGGAAGAGCGGGACCTCGTGGAAGCCGCTGGCGAGGAAGGCCGGGAAGAGCACTGGGTAGCCGAGCTCGAGGGTGAGCAGGGCGGGCACCGCCGAGAGGGTCACCGGATAGCCGCGGCGCCGGGCGCGCGAGTAGAGCCAGTAGATCAGCATCTGCTGGCCGCCCTGGTAGACCCAGAAGATCGACGCGAAGGCGAGGCTCGGCAGACCCGAGTAGCCCGAGAAGGTCTCGAGGAAGGGGAAGAGCCAGTAGTAGCCGCCGGCGTAGCCGACCGCGCCGTGGAAGAGGCCGAGCGCCAGGATCCGCTTGGTCGAAGCGTGGGGCAGCTCGCGGTCGAGCACCCACATCATCGGCAGGAAGGAGACCAGGGCGAAGGGCCAGAGGCTGAAGCCCGCGAAGCCCAGGCACTGCATGAGCCCGCCGAGGCCACAGAGGAGCAAGTGGCCCCAGCGCACGGCCCGGGACAGCCGCGGCCGCGAGGCTTCTTCGGCGCTCGAGTCCGTCGGGTCGGGGCTGTCGGAGCTATCGGAGGCGGTCATGGCGGAGCGACGGGCCCGCGCCCTCGCCGGGGCCTTCTAGCAAAGGGCCCGCGAGGGTGCCACGGCGTCGCTCGAATCGACAGATGCGTCGCGCGCGAGGAGGGTTATGGTGGGATCGATGAACGGCGTCTTCGACACCGGCTACTGGAACGTCGGTCGGATCATGGGTGTTCCGATCCGGCTGCACTGGAGCATTCCGGTCGGTGCCTTCGTCTTCGGCCACTTCCGCTTCGTCCCCGGCTTCTGGCTCGGCTTCTTCCTGCTGGTGCTGGTGCACGAGCTCGGCCACGCCTTCCTGGTCAAGCGACGCGGGCTCCGCAATCGGGAGATCCGCGTCCACGGTCTCGGCGGTGTGAGCATCCACGAGCGCGGCTCGATCTACGACCAGGCGATCATCGCCTGGGGCGGCGTGCTCGCGCAGATCCTCGTGCTCTACGTGCCGACGAAGATCGTGACCTCGCTGGTGCCGCTACCGCCGGTGCCCTTCCTGCTCGAGCTGCTCAGCGCCTTCCTCTACACGAACCTCATCCTGGCAGCCTTCAACCTCATCCCCATCGCGCCCTTCGACGGCGCGATGGCCTGGAAGCTGCCGCGCCTCTGGTGGGCGCGCCGCAGGGGCTCGCGCCCGAAGCCGAAGCGCAAGGCTCCGCAGCGTCGTGCCGGGGAGCCTCCGGTCCCGCGCGAGGCGGCCCAGCAGTCGGCGAAGGACATCGCCCGGCAGGCGCTCGAAGACGCACGGCGCCGCTGACCTCCCGTGGCCAGCCGTCTCTTGCTGGCCCGCCCGAGCCCCGCTACGAAGCTGCCATGCGCTCCATCGCCCTGGCTCTCCTCGCCGTCGCGCTCGGCTGCGAGCCGACCGCGGCCAAAGAGGAAGCGAACGAGACGCTCCCCTACGAGCCCTTCAACGGCGGCGTGCAGACCGGCGCCGAGGTCGCCGACGCGCCGAGCGCGGACCCGAGCGCCGACGACGACACGGCGTGCTCCGTGAACGCCGAGGAGGAGCGCCTCGCCTGCCATTTCGCGGCCCGCGCTCGCCGGGCGATGCGCGACGCGGACGTCAGCGTCGTCGGCGTCGATCGCGTGCGCGTGGACGAGCAGGAGATCGCCGTGGACCCGCTTCGGGCGATCTGCGAGCGGGACCCGGACTCCTGCGACCGCCGCATGGAGGACTGGATCGCCGCCCTCGCCGAGGCCAGGCAAGCGGAGAACACCCCAGCGACGCCGGAGCAGCTGCGGCCGGTGCTCAAGCACGTGGACTTCATCGCGACGATCCGCCGGGACGCCCCGGCGATCGCCGAGCTCAGCCGGCGCTTCGTGGGCGACGTGCACGTGCTGTTGGTGGTCGATTTCCCTCGGGTGACCCGCGGCCTCGATGGGGACGATCTCGAGGCGATGGGGATGACCATCGAGGAGGCGCACGCGAGGGCCATCGCCAACCTGCGCGAGTTCCACGGCGACCTCCCGGCGGAGCCCATGCCCAACGGGCTGAAGGCCATGGGGCCGAACGATGGCTACGCCGCCGCGCGCTTGCTGCTGCACGACCGCTGGGCGGCACTCGCCGAGGAGACCGAGGGCGAGCTGCTCGTCGCCCCCTGCAATCGGGACCTGGTGATCCTCGGTCCGAGCGGGTTGGTCGAGCCGCTGCGGGAGGCGTCGATTCGCGCCTACCGCTATGTGGACCACCCGATCACGAAAGCCCTCTGGCGCTGGACGCCAGAGGGCTGGGTGCCCCTTCCCGAAGGGGACGACGCTCAGAGCACGTAGGGGTAGTCGATGACGAAGCGCTCGCGCTCGAGGCAGGGGAAGTGAGCGCTCCGGAGGGCGGAGGCGATGCAGCTCGGCACTGGGGTCCCGGCGTGCTCGCCGCCTCAGCTCAGGCGCTCGGGGTGAGTGTAGACGTTGAGGCGGCCGGTGCGGGCGAAGCCGGCGAGAGCCAGGCCCGCGCGCTGGGCGAGATCCACGGCGAGGGTCGTGGGGCCGGAGACGGCGACGACGGCGCTCATGCGGGCCACCGCGGCCTTCTGGACGATCTCGAAGCTGGTGCGGCCGGAGACGACGAGGATGGCGGCGTCGGCGAGCCGGTCGCCGGTCAGCAGACGGCCCACGACCTTGTCCACGGCGTTGTGGCGACCGACGTCCTCGGCCAGCGCGAGGAGCGCGCCCTCGCTGCTGAGGGCGGCCGCCGCGTGGACGGCGCCCGTCCGGGCGAAGCTCGCCTGACCAGAGACCAACACCTCCGGCGCCGCGGCGAGCACCGCGAGCGAGAGGGCCCGCGACGGCGGAGTCGCGGGGAGGCGCTCGAGGAGATCGTCGATGGACGCGCGACCGCAGACCCCGCAGGAGGCGGTCACCAGAGTGCCCCGGCGGCTAGCTCCGAAGCGCTCGGGGTCGAGGGCCACACCGGGGCCGGGCGTCACCTCGATGACGTTGCCGTAGCCCTCCTCCCCCGGCGTCCCGCAGTGGGCGATGGTGCCCACCTGCCGCGCGCCCTCGACGAGGCCCTCGGCGAAGAGGAAGCCGAGGGCGAGGGCCGAGTCGTCACCGGGGGTGCGCATGGTGGTCGCCAAGGGCTCGCCGCCGAGGCGGATCTCGAGCGGCGCCTCGAGGGCCAGCTCGTCGGGCTCTTCGGGCCCGAGGGCCTCGCGGCCGGGATCGTAGCGGCGGCGAGAGCGCGCCTCGATGCCCCGCTCGACGGTCATCGGCGAGGGGATGCCGGGCGACCTCCGCCGGTCGGCGACCGTCTCTTCCGCCGTATCACTGGGCACTTGGCCATCATCGGCCCTGGGTCGCGGCCGAGCAAGGCGACGGGCTCGGGAACCTTCGGCGCCCACCGTTGTCGGACCCCGCGTGTCGAAGGACGCGCGGTGATGCAGACTGGAGGGGTGAACGGGGCGAGCGAGACGCCCGCGAACGACGGGCCAAGCCGTTGGGGACTCCCCAGCGATGGGACGATCCTGCGCTCGCTCCGCGCCGCCGCGCGACGCCGACTGAGGGCCGGCGCGGTCCTCCTCGCGCTCCTCGGCGCGACCGGCACCGCGCTGGCGCTCTTCTGGGCCCCGATCGCTCGCTACTGGCGCGGCGAGACGGACGGCTCGGGCGCGCCGGTCTACGAGGCGCGTCACGAGGCGAAGCCGGCGGCGAACATCGACTGGCGCCGGGTCCACGCGACGCTGATCCCCCGCTGGCTGATCGCCCGCGGCCGCTCCCATCGCTCCCTCTCCCAGCACGGCATCGCGGACTTCGACGACGCCGCCCGGGCCCACCGGGCCTTCACGGAGCTGCGCTTCGCGGTGCGATCGGACCCCAACCTGGTGGCCATCCTCGACGAGCTCGAGGCGAAGGGCGAGGACCCGGTCGAGCACGCGGGACGCATCGACTACCTGCTCTGGGCCTGGAACGCCTACCTCGACCGGCACGACGTGCCCTGGCGCCTCGAGGCCAACCTCCACCTGAGCCGCGACGGGGAAGCGACCTTCGTGACCCGGAGCTACGAAATCCTCGGCGACCTGCGCGACGACGCCGGCCGCCGCGTGCGGCTGCTGCGCCGCGCCGATCTCACGAACGTCGACGAGGGTTTCCTCGGTCACTCCCCCGGTCGCGACGAGGGAGCGCTCGTGATCCTCGACGAGACCCTCCGCTTCGCCGTCCGCCACGTATGGCCGATGCTCAACCCGGGCCTCGACGCCTACCTGCCGACGGAGCAGCGCGCGGTCGCGGGCCCGGTCCGGAGCCGGCTGCGCCTCGACCCCGCCGAGCGCGAGCGGCTCCGGGAGACCGCCGTCGACCAGCTGGCGCTGGTGGAGGTGGCGGCGTCGATCCACGCGCGCGCCGAATGCGGCTCCCGCTTCCGCGTGTGGGGCCTTCCGTGGAACGGGCTGGCGCCGCCGGATCAGAACGCGCTGATCAGTGCCCTCGACCGCAGTCGCGGGCGGGAGTGTCCGGAGGTGACCCTCGGTGAGGCCGCGCGCATGATCGGCGCGAGCGAGCGCCTGGGCCAGACGCCCGCGCTCGCCGATGCGGTGGAGAGCCTCGGCACCTGGGTCGCCCGGGCGGTGGCCATCCACGAGCTCCGCCACGTCGCCGACGGGGGTGCCGCCGTCGAGTGCGCCGGCTGTCCCGAGAGCATGGACGGCCCCACCCGAGCCGAGCTCTCCGCCTACCTCGCCACCTTCGCCACCGACGAGGTCGCCCACGTCGCCGCCCTGCAGGCCTGCGCCATGCAGCCCGAGGCCCACGAAGGCTCCCTCCAGCCCCACGCCCTCGCCCTCGCCTTCGCCCTCCCTCGGCTGCTCCCGGACGGCTGCGACGGCGCGATCCCCGAAGACCTCGCCGAGCGCGCCCTGCACCTCGAGCGGGCCCTCTTCGGCGAGCGGGAGCGGGTGCGAATCCCCGAGAGCTTCCCGAGCCGGATCCCCCTCCTCGCCCGCTGACCGCCAGCCTTCGCGAGCAGTGGGGACGGTCTTGCGCTCCTTGCATTCTCGAGACCTCCCGCCGACGCCGGTGAGAATGCAAGAACGCGGGCTCGTCGCCCCGCTCCGCGCCGGCAGAGCGTCCCAGCGAGAGACCGACCCACCCTCCGCGCGCAGGACTCAGACGCCCAGCAGGACGCCCTCGGCCGGGCAGCCGGTCGCCGCGGCGATGGCCTCCACGTAGAGGGCGATTTGCCCGCGGTAGGCGTCGCCGGCGCCCCTGGCCAGGTCGGTCTTGAAATCGACCACCGTCCAGTGGGTCTCCCCGCCCTCGCCCTCCTCGAAGGCCAGGTCGGCGACGCCCTCGGCCAGCGTCCCGTCCGCCATCGGGTAGACGAGCGGCACCTCGCGACGGACGCGCTCGGCCTGCGCCGCGCGTCGAAGGAGCGGATGGGCCAAGGCCGCGCTCGCAGCTCGAGCGGCCGCCGTACGCTCTTCGTCGGTCGCGCCGACCAGGCGCGCGTGCGCCCTCGCGAGCGTCTCGACCGCCTCGGTGTCCGCGTCGAAAGAGACCTCGGCGAGCACCAGATGCACCAGCGTCCCGAAACGCGCGCCCCGGGGCCGCTGCTCGTGGGCGGCCTCGGTGCTCACGGTGGCGATGGCCGCGCCGAGCTCCGCGCCACGCTCGGCACCGAGGGCGGTGATGGTGCGCCCGGCGAGGGTGGGCACGCTCGCCCTCGCCCGCAGCGCCTCGCGCTCGGCGATCCACCGCTCGTGCTCGTCGATGGCCGCCTTCGCCACCGGGCCCTTCGGTGCGAGGAGCTCGCGCAGCTTCGAGCGGACGCCCGTCGGCGATCGCCGGCGGGCCTCGAGGCGCTCGGCGCTCCACCAGACGATGCCGCTGCGCTGCGCTCCGGCGCGCATCGGGTCGTCGGTGGTCATGCCCTTGGGCCGCGCGAGCACCGTCGGCTCGTCCTTCATCGCTGGACAGCCGGGCGCGTCCTTCACCTCGTGGCGCCGCTTGCGCGACAAGTAGAGCACCGGGTGCAGCGGCGCGAGCCAGCCGTGGTCGGCGGCGCCCGGCTCCGGCGGTCCATCGCCCACCGCCGGCACCACCAAGAGCTCCCGGGCGCGGGTGCAAGCGACGTAGAGGATGCGCAGCTCCTCGGCATCGCCGGCCTTCTGGGCGGTCTCGATGTTCGCCAAGAGCTCCGCGGGAGAGGCGCC
>JGI12109J20283_10124538_pt1 | contig 10070 bp, 8 predicted proteins | sample ElkSlonscriptome_12_FD_20283 | JGI IMG/M metagenome (IMG submission 20283) | reverse complement strand
TTCAAGAAGGGCGAGACCGTGGTGTTCCTGCACACCGGCGGCGCGGTGGCGCTGTGCGCCTACACCGGCGACTTCGGCTACAGCGGATCCTGAGATGACCACGGACTCCCANCCGGTGGTGGGTATCCTCGGCGGCATGGGGCCGCAGGCCACGGTGGATCTGATGCGCCGGGTGGTGGCCGCCACCCCGGCCGACGACGATGCCGACCATATTCATCTCATCGTCGACAACAACCCCAAGGTGCCCTCGCGTATCCGCGCCCTCATCGACGAGACCGGCGAGAGCCCGCTGCCCACCTTACAGGCCATGGCCCGGCGGCTGGCGGCGGCCGGCGCCGGCCTGCTGGCCATGCCCTGTAACACCGCGCACTACTATCTACCCGGTATCCGCGAGGCGGTGAACATCCCCGTGCTGGACATGATCGCCCTCACCGTGGAACGCCTCCGGGCCATGGGCGTGAAGCGGGTGGGGTTGCTGGCCTCCAGTGCGGTGCCGAAGCTCGGGCTCTACGAGCGGGCGCTGGCGGAACACGGGATCGCCATGGCGGTGCCCGCCGGGCAGGACGGGCTGATGGGCGTGATCCGCGCGGTGAAGCGGGGCGATCAGGGCGAATCCGTGCGGGGCGCGTTTCGCGATATCGCCGGGCAGTTGCGCGGCGAGGGCGTGGATTGCCTGGTGATCGCCTGCACCGAGTTATCGGTGTTGGTGGACAGCCTGGATCGCGATATGCCGGTACTGGACGCCATGGACGTGCTGGTGGCGGAGATCGTGGCGTTCGGGACGGGAGCGGCACCGAACCTGTAGGGTGGGTGAGGAGCGTCGCGACGAAACCCACCACCAAGGGTATCCATGATCTACCCTGGGAATGGTGGCGACCCATGAAAGTTGCCAGAGGAGATAATTCCATGACAAGGAAACCACTCTGGGTGTTGGGCCTGTGGATGCTCGGCCTGCTGGCCCACGCCGATACCCTGTCCCCCACCGAACTCAGCATCACCGATCCCGCCGAGACCCGTGGCCTCACCGTGCTGGCCGCCGAACTGCCCGCCGTGGCGGGGCTGGATCCGGGCTGGCGGGTGGTGGACGAGGGCGGCACGCTGGCCCAGCCCCGGCTGGTGTTCAGCGAGGACCGGGTGTTGCTCACCGGCCTGCTGCGGGATCATCAGGCCACCAGCGTGGCCCTGTATCCGGACGCGCTGGCCGATACCCCGCTGCATACCGTGACCCTGACCCCGGAGAATGCCGCGCCCGGGGCGCCCGAACTGCTGGGGCTGTGGGCGGCGGCCCGTAACGCCCGCTGGGCGGGCAGCGCGCCGGGCAGCCTGCTGGCCAGCTGGCGAAGGCTCGCCGCGCTGGCCTATGGCGACGAGGCGACCGTGTGGGGCATGACCGAGGCGCGATCCCCGCCCAGCGCCTACTCCCTGTTCAGCGGCGAGGCGGCCATCCGCGAGACCCTGCAACAGCAACTCATCGAACCCGACGCCGGGGCGGTGGGCACCGCCGTGCCGGTGGATGCGCTTGAGGGGCCGACGGTGGCCTCCCACCCCTTCGATGAACTGCTGGCAGGCGGGGCGCCGGCCGGTGATCTGGAACTGGCCCGGCTGGTGCCGCCGGATCGGTATTTTTTCTATACCGACCGACCCGCCGGGTTGCTGGACTGGCTGGCGCGGGCAGTGGCCCTCACCGGGGAACTGGCGGCGCTGGGCCAGCAGCCGCTGCTGGAGCGGCAACTGGTGGATCGCTACCTGCGGCGGCTGGGACTGGACCGGGAGGCGCTGGGGCGGCTCATCACCCTTGCCCCGGAGCTGGCGCTGTTCGGCCCGGATCTGTACCTGGCGGACGGTTCCCACCTCACGCTGCTGCTGCGCCTGCCAGACCCGATGGAGCCGCTGCTGAACCTGCTGCCCGGGTTGCCCGGCGAGGCGGCGGTGACCGCTGTCGGCGAGAATCCGACGGTGCATCTGGCCCGCCACGGCGAGATCCTGATCCTCTCCAGCAGCGCCGCCGAGGCCAATGCGGCGCTGGCGCTGGCCCGCGCCGACGGCGCGGGGAGCCTGGGCGTGAGCGCGGAGTTTCGTTATCTGCTGGGCCAGTTGCCGCTGGCCGACGACAGCGACGAGATTTTCGGGTATTTCTCCGATCCCTTCATCCGCGCCATGGTGGGGCCGCGTTTGAAGATCGCCCAGCACCGGCGCCGGATGGTGCGGGCGCAACTGGATCTGGTGACGGCGGCGGCGCTGCTGTACGAGCTGGATCACGGTCGCCCGGCGAGTCTGGACGATCTGCTGGCGGCGGGGCTGGTGGCGCAGGACTGGCTCGACCTGCCGGACGGCGGGCGGCTGGTGCTGGGCGACGGCGGCGTGGCGCGGGCACCGGGCTACGGGGAACCCGGCGCCATGACGCCACTCACGGATCTGGCCGTGACCACCGCCACCCCCGCCGAGGCGGCGGGCTACCGGCGCTACGTGGACGACTACAACCGCTACTGGAGCGAGTATTTCGACCCGGTGGCCATCCGCGTGCGGCTGGACGACCCGCTCACCGTGGATACCCTGATCCTGCCGCTCATCGAGAACTCGATCTACAACAACGTGCGCATGGCGGTGGGCGGCGGGCCGGTGGATCTCAGCCCCCCGGCCGCCACCCCGGCGCCCATCACCGTGCTGTCGCTGAGGATCGGCGAGGCACTGGCCGGGGGCGCGGGTAGCCTGGGACCGCTGGCCGCCGGGCTCGGCGATCATCTGCATCTGGCCCTGTACGACGGCACCCCCATCGTCACGCTGGGCAGCAGCGAGTTGCTGGGTGCCTTCGGTGGTGGTTGGCTGGGCGCCGGCGGCAACGAGATGCTCTGGTGGGGGGCGCTCGCCTCGCTGCTCACCCAGCCCGCCGCCCTGTGGCTGGCGCTGGACCCGGAGCGACCCGAGGGCTGGCTGGAGCGGGCGCTGGACTGGATGATCACCTGGTTTCCCGGCGAGACCGTGCGCCTGAGCCGAATCGGCGATGGACCGGACCGGGTGCTCAGCGTGGCATTTGCCGGTATCGTGCGGTTTCGCCTGTTCCTGCGGGCGGTGGATAATTATCTGGTGGTGAGTAATTTCCGCGCCGACCACCGGCTCACCGGCCCCACCGGGCCGCAGGTGGGCAACGCGGCGCTGGAGATGGTGTTCCACGGTATCCGCGAACTGGCGCCGCGGCTTACCCTGTCGCGGCTGGAGGCCCTGCAGGCCAGCACCCTGGCCAGTCGCGACCGGCTGCTGCCGCTCCTGTGGCTGGGCGCGCCCGATCCCACCGCCGCCATGGCCCGTCACGAGGCGCTGTTCGGCACCGTGCCGCTGCATCCCGAGGCGGGCCACTGGCTGTGGCACGCGCCCACCGGGGAACTGGCCAGCAGCGCCTTCGGTACCCGCGATGCGCCCCGGGTACCGGATCCCTCGCTGGTGATCAGCGAGCCGGTGGCGGGGCTGGCCGAACTCCGGTTGCTGTTCCGGTTGGTGGAGGCGGGGGTGCGAATCCGTCTGCAACTGCGTTGAACACGGCGCCGGGGCGGGGCTCGAACTGTTGAAGTCGATCATTCACAGCCACCGCCACCGCCGGAGTCCCCGTCCCCGCCATGGAGCTTGCCGAACTGCTGATTCTCGTTGTCCTGCTGTGCTACCTCGGCGGGGTTGCCACCGCCGTGTACGCCATTATGAACATGCGCTCGGCCCAGGGCGCCTCCGCCTGGGTGGTGGGATTGCTGCTGTTTCCGTTCCTGGTGGTGCCGCTGTACTGGATCTTCGAGCGTAACAAGTTCAAGGGCTATGTGACCGCCCGGCGCTCTGAGAATAGCGCGGTGCGCGATCTGCTGGAGCAGAGTCGCCTGGATTTCGTCAAGGAATGCCGGGTGCCCGAGGACGGCGATTACCCGCAGGTGCTGAGGGCCATGGAGAACATCGGGCTGCAGCCCCTCACCGGGCATAACCATCTGGAGCTGTTGATCGACGGCGAGGCCACCTTCGCATCCATGTTCGCGGCCATGGACGAGGCCCGGGATTATCTGCTGGTGCAGTTCTACATCGTCGGCGACGACGGCATCGGCGGCGAGCTACGGGATCGGATGATCGCCCGCGCCCGGGACGGCATCCGGGTGTATTTCGTCTACGATGTGATCGGCTCGTCGGTGACCGAGGAGTATGCCCGGCGCCTGCGGGAGGCGGGCGTGGAGGTCAATCCCTTCAAGGCGGTAGGTCGGGGCAAGCTCCATGTGAACTTCCGCAACCACCGCAAGATCGTGGTGGTGGATGGTCACACGGCCTTCCTCGGCGGCATGAACGTGGCCGATATGCATCTCAGTCGCAAGCCCTCCATGAGCCCCTGGCGGGATACCCATCTGAAGATCACCGGTCCCGCCGCGCTGGCCGCGCAACTGACCTTTCTGGAGGACTGGTACTGGGGCGCGGGCGCCCTGCCGGATCTGAACTGGCGACCCGTGCCGGCGGAGGGACCGGATACCCGGGTGCTAGTGCTGCCCAGCGGGCCGGCGGACGATCTGGAGACCTGTGCATTGTTCTTCCATCACCTGATCACCAGCGCCCGCAAGCGGCTGTGGATCACCAGTCCCTATTTCGTACCGGATCGGGCGGTGCAGGTGGCGTTGCAGATGGCGGCACTGAGGGGGGTGGACGTGCGGATCCTGATTCCCCGCATCAGCGATAGCGTGCTGGTGAAGTACGCCGTGCACGCTTTCTTTCCGGATTTCATCCCGGTGGGGGTGAAGCTCTACTGGTATCGGCGCGGCTTCGTGCATCAGAAGATCATGCTGGTGGACGACGATCTGGCCACGGTGGGCACCGCCAACCTGGACAACCGCTCGCTGCGGCTGAACTTCGAGGTGGTCGCGCTGGTGGCCGACGCGCACTTCGCCGGGGAGGTGGAGGCCATGCTGGAGCGGGATTTCGACAACGCCGATCCGGTAAAGCTGGAAGACTACACGGAGCGCAATTTCTTTATCCGGCTGGCGGCCAAGAGCGCCCGGCTGCTGGCGCCGATCCTGTAAAATCCCGTGGATTCACGGCATCATCACGACCGGTCGCGCACTGTTTGATCGAGTATCGCCATTCGCCACTGGAAGTGATTCACCGTGTCCGATAATCAAACCATCAGCCTGCTCCTCGTGGAGGACCACCACGACATCGCCGAGATGGTGTTCGCCTACCTGGAACGCCGCGGTTTCGTGGTGGACTACGCCGCCGACGGCATCACCGGCCTGCATCTGGCGGTGACCAATCCCTATGAAGTGATCGTCCTGGATCTGATGCTGCCGGGACTGGATGGCATGGAGCTCTGCCAGAAGCTGCGCAAGGAGGCCCAGAAGGACACGCCGCTGCTCATGCTCACTGCCCGCGACACCCTCACCGACAAGGTGGCGGGGCTGGAGGCCGGCGCCGACGATTATCTGGTCAAGCCCTTCGAGATCCAGGAACTGGAGGCCCGCGCCCGGGCGCTGGTGCGCCGCCACCGGGGCCAGGTGAGCCCGAAGGTGTTGCAGGTGGCAGACCTCAGGCTCGACACCGGCACCTGCCGGGTGTACCGGGCCGGGCAGGAACTGACCCTCACGCCCATCGGTTTCCGGTTGCTCACCGCGCTCATGCAGGCCGCCCCCCGGGTGGTGAGCCGGCGGGAACTGGAGCGGGATCTGTGGGGGGAGTTCTTCCCGGACAGCGATGCCCTGCGCAGTCACCTCTACAACCTGCGCAAGGTCATCGACAAGCCTTTCGACCGGCCGCTGTTGCAGACCGTGTCGGGCATGGGGTACCGGCTGGCCGATCCCGATGGCGACTGAGACCGCCTCTCCCGGTTCCACCACGCCCCGGGCCGGGATTCGCTACAAGCTACGGCGTTCCTTCCTGCTCCAGGCCGCGCTCATCGGTCTCACCGCGGTGCTGAGCGTGCTGGCCGCGCGTTTCTCGCTGGAGGAGGTGTTGATCAAGCAGGCCCTGCGCGACGAGGCCCAGTACTTCTGGAGCCGGCTGGAATGTTGCGCGGCCGAGGCCCATCCGCCGGACACCCGTAATCTCACCGGTTATCTGGCCGGTCCCGGGGGTACCGCCGCGGTGCCGGCCCGACTGCGGGATCTGGGCCTGGGTTTCCATCCCTTTCCGGGCGCCGACGGGTTTACCATGGTGCATGTCTCCGAGAACCAGGGCCGACGGCTGTTTCTGCTGTTCGACGGCGAGCAGGTGGGGGATCTGGCGTTCTATTTCGGAGTGGTACCGCTGGCCGGGGTGTTGGTGGCGCTGTATCTGTCGGCGTGGGCGGCCTACCGGCTCTCCAGCCGGGCGGTCTCGCCGGTGATCCAGCTGGCCCAGAAGGTGACACGGCTGGATCCGGGCGCGCCGGACCCACAGGTGTTCGACGAGGATCGGTTGCCCGCTGGGGCCGGCGCCGAGGTCCATGCCCTGACCCGGGCGCTGGCGGATTTCGCATCCCGCATCAACGCCTTCGTGGAGCGTGAGCGCAATCTCACGCGGGATACCAGCCATGAACTACGAAGTCCCCTGACGGTGATCCGGATCGCCGCCGATATGCTGCTCAGCGAACAGGAACTGTCGTCCCCGGCGCGCAATTCGGTGCTGCGCATCAAGCGCAACGCCGCCGATATGGAGGAACTCACCGAGGCCTTCCTGCTGCTGGCCCGGGAGTCCGAGCAGGGACTGGTCACCGAGTGGGTCTCGGTGAATACCATCGTCGCCGACGAGGTGGACCGGGCGCGGATGGTGTTCCGCGACAAGCCGCTCGATATCACGGTGAAGGCCGGGGTGGGCCTCTGGGTGGAGAGTACCGAGAAGGTGCTGTCGGTGCTGGTGGGCAATCTGCTGCGCAACGCCTGTGCCTACACCGACGAGGGCAGCGTGGCGGTGCGCGTCCATCCCGACAGCATCGTCATCGAGGACAGCGGCGTGGGGCTGTCGCCGGATCAACTGACCCAGGTGTTCAAGCCCTTCTTCCGGGCCGAGGGTACGCGCCGGCGGGGTGGCCACGGGGTGGGGCTCACCATTGTCAAGCGTTTCTCCGAGCGCTTCGGCTGGACGATAGATATTCATAGCGAACCTGGCAGCGGCACCCGGGTGACGGTGGGTTTTCCGGGGGCGCGGACGGAGCCGCTATCCGCTCCCCTGCCCGATTCTGTTTAGAGCCACTCGTCGTGCAGCCAAAAACCCAGGTAGGCGGCCCGCAGATACATATTGCGTAGGCCCGGCAGGGGAAATCGCGGCGGCGGGCGGCGCACCAGCGCCGGCAGTGCCCGTTCCACATCCGGATTCCCCACCACCAGCCCTGCCACCGCCCGGCCCGACCAGCTGGCCATGGCCACCCCGTTGCCGTGGTAGGCCAATGCGTGGAGCACCGTGGTATCGTCCGGCGCGCGTCCCACATGGGGCACCAGATCCCGGGCCAGTGCCACGTAACCGTTCCAGAAATATTCCACCGCCACTGCTTGCCAGGCCGGAAACAATCGATGGAACGCCTTCAGCAGATAACGCCGCATGCGCCGCTGGGCACCGGCCGAGGCGGAAATTCCGCCTCGTCCGCCGAACAGGAAGCGGTTGTCCGGCAGCAACCGGAAGTAGTGCAGCAGATCCCGGCTATCGAAGGCCATTTGCCGGCTGGTCCAGCCCTGGGCTTCCCGCTCGGCCCCGGTCAGCGGCCGGGTGACGAGAATATTCGACAGCGCCGACAGTACCCGCCCGTGCAGTCGTGGGTGCAGCGATTCGGGGAAATAGCCGTTGCAGGCGACGATCACCCGGTGGGCCAGCAGGCAACCGTGGGGCGTGTGCAAACGATGGCGGTTGCCCTCGCGCGCCCAGTGGATCACCGGGCTGCGCCCGTGAAGCCGCGCCCCGTGGTGATCCGCCGCCATGGCAAGGCCCCGGGCGTAGTCCAGCGGGTGCAGGCCGAAGCCCACCGGATTGTGCAGCCCGGCGTGAAACGCCGGGCCGGCCATGCCCCGTGCCACCAGCGCCTCGCGATCCAGCAGGGTACTGTCCAGGCCCAACCGCTCGGCGAGGAAGCGCTGTTCGTCGGCGAGCATGGCCACCCGGTTGGGGCGATGGGCCAGGGTAATCTCACCCTCGCCCACGGTCTGCACCTGCAGTCCCTCGCGCTGGATGGTGTCCCGCACCAGTGCCACCGCCGCCTGCTGGCTGGCCAGATAACGGCGGGTGTCGTCGAGTCCGTGGCGGCGAATCATCCCGGGGTAGGAGAGTTTGGCCGCGCCCATGCAACAAAAACCCCCGTTACGCCCGGAGGCGCCCCAGCCCGGCACCGCCGCCTCCAGTATCCGCGCTTCCACGCCATGGTCGCGGGCCAGATGCAGGGCCGCCGACAGACCGGTGTAGCCGCCGCCGATGACGGCCACCTCGCAGGATTGCTCGCCCGTCAGGGGCGGGCAGGGCGGTTCCGGCTGGCGGGCGCTGGCGGCCCAGTAACTGGGGATGGATGGATGCGCCGGGGCGATGGGGAGATTGGGCGTGGGGATGAACAATAGCGGTTCCTCAGTCCACCCGGTGTAGCGACTCGCCGCGCAGAAATGCCGCCAGATTGTCCGCCGCCACCGCCATCAGCCGCTGCCGGGCGCTCCTGGCGTACCAGGCGATGTGGGGGGTGATCACGCAACGGGGTGTGTGCAGCAGGGGATGGTCGGCGGGCGGGGGCTCCACGTCCAGCACGTCCAGCCCGGCTCCGCCAAGGCGCCCGGCGTGGAGCGCATCGGCCAGTGCCCGGCTGTCGATCAGCGGGCCACGGCTGGTGTTGATGATGAGCGCGGTGGGCTTCATGGGTGGGGCGTCGGTTGGTCAAGAAGAGTCAACGCTCTAACGGTAGCAGATGATCCCGTATTGTCCCGGCACACACCGTTTTTCCCGTCCCCATCGACGCCCTCGCTGGAAAGCGGTAATGTACCTATTAACAATACGGCGCTGATTCAGGGATCGATAATATTCCATGGAGGCAGGAAACAGTCCGGACCCTGGACGGACTGGAATATCGACGATCATGTGGCTTCAGGAGACAGCCCATGCAGCGTATTTTGCTGAAAACCACCATCCCCTATCATCCCGACGACTGGCATATCGGCCGTTTCAGGCGCCTTACCGAGCATCTGCGGTCGTTGACCAACGAGCGGGGTGATGCCCTGTTCGCGGTGGATGCCCGGGACAGGCTGGAAGACGAGCGGGGTAACGATCCGGAACTGGTGCATATTGCCCAGTCGGACTATCAACAACTCTGGCTGTTCGGGGTGGACCGGGACGGCGGCCTGACCTTTGCCGATCTGATGGGTATCAACCTGTTCCGTCAACAGGGACGGGGGCTGATGCTGAGCCGGGGTCCGGGGGATGTGGGCTCCAGCCTGCATCTGCTGGACACGGTGGGCGCCGCCCATTGCTTCAACACCGTCAACCCGGAGGCCGATGCGGACCGGCGGGTGGCGGATCACCCGCAGGAGGACTGGCCCTGTTACGACTCCGGCGCCGACGGCGCGTCCCAGACCATCCGGGTGGTCGAGCCGGTGCATCCGCTGCTGCGGCGTACCGACGGCGGGATGATCCGGCAACTGCCCGCCAGTCCCCGGGAGGGGGCGGTGGAGGTGCCGGAGGGGGCGGAGGGCTTCGCCCGGGTCATCGCCACTGGCCGCAGCCGCCGCAGCCGCCGGGAATTCAACCTGGCGGTGGCCTTCGAGCACCACCAGGATCGCTGGGGGGAACTGGCCGGGCGGGCGCTGATCGAGGCCTGCTTCCAGCGCTTCAGTGATGAGCATCTGGATCTGGAAGGGAATTGCACCGGACGCATGGCCGGGCTTGCGGATGTCGAGGTGGCGAGCCCCCCCGACGTGCTGGCCGACACCCGGGCGTATTTCCGCAACATCGCTCTGTGGTTGGCTGCTTGAGGTTGAGACTTGACCGGCCGGTGCCGGGGCGCGACGATAGCCCGCGGATCGGGACAGTCTTGGTCCATGGTGCGGGTTCTGGATACCCGCCCGGCGCGCCTCGCCCCTGGCGTTGTCGTGTATCGACCCCGTCCCCGTCCGACTGGC
>JGI12109J20283_12470202_pt1 | contig 10074 bp, 9 predicted proteins | sample ElkSlonscriptome_12_FD_20283 | JGI IMG/M metagenome (IMG submission 20283) | reverse complement strand
CCGGCGACGGCTCGGCCAGCCGCGCCGGCGCCACCGCACCGATCCGGCTGGCGGGCAGGTAACGCCGTCCGGCGCGGGCATCCTCGGCCACGTCCCGGGCGATATTGGTCAGTTGCAGGGCGATGCCCAGATCCACCGCGAAGGGTCTGGCGCGGGGATCGCTCACCCCCAGCACATCGCACATCATCAGCCCCACGGTGCCCGCCACCCGGTAGCAGTAACGACGCAGTTCGTCGTTGTCGCGGATCGCCACGGTGTCCAGATCGCCCCGCACGCCCCGCAGCAGTTCCCGCGCCGGAGTCAGATCCAGATCGCATTCCCGGGCCAGCGCCAGAAAATCCGCCACCCGGGGATCGCTGGACTCGCCCCGGCGCAGGTCTGCCTCGATGGCGGTGAGCCGGTGTCGGGCCGCAGTGGTGTCGGCGGACTCGTCGGCCACATCGTCCACGTAGCGGCAGAAGGCGTAGAGCCGCGCCGCCCGGCGGGTCTCGGCGGCCCCCAGCAACCGGCTGGCCAGATGGAAGGACTTGCCGTGGCGGGCCAGCACCGCCCGCTCCCGGCCCTGCTGGTGCAGTTCCCGCCAGTGGATCTCGCTCATGATGCCTCCGGGAGCAGCCGCTCCAGTACTTTCGCCGAACTCAGTACCCCGGGCAGTCCCGCGCCGGGATGGGTGCCGGCGCCCACCAGATAAAGATTCTCCGGTCCCTCGGCGCGATTATGAAACCGGAACCAGGCCGATTGACTGAAGACCGGGGCGATGGAGAAACCCGCCCCGGCTACGCTGAGATAATCCCGCCGGAAATCCTCCGGGGTCATGTAAAAATCCGCCGTGAGGTGTTCCCGCAGGCCCGGCAGGATGGTCTCCTCCAGCGCCGTGACGATGCGCGCTTTGAGCTTTGGGCCCTCCCGCGCCCAGTCGATCCCCGCCAGCAGATTCGGCACCGGCGCCAGCACATAGAACGAGTCGCAGCCGGGCGGCGCGAAGCTCACGTCCGTGGCCGTGGGCCGGTGTAGGTAAAGCGAGAAATCGTCGGCGAGTTTGCCCCGCTGGAAAATATCCGCCAGCAATTCCCGGTAGCGCTGTCCCAGCCAGATGGTGTGATGGGCCACCTCCGGGTACTGGCGGGTGGTGCCGAAGAACAGCACGAACAGACCCATGGAGAAGCGTGCCCGGCGGCGTTTCAGGCGCACCAGCGGCGTCTGCACCTGCGGTGCCAGCAACTCGTCGTAAAGGTGGGCGGCATCGGTGTTGGCCACCACCAGATCGGCGTCCAGCCGCTCGCCATCGGCCAGTTCCACCCCCTGCGCCTTGCCATCTTCCACGTTGATCCGTCGCACCGTGGTGTTCAGCCGGATCTCGATATCCACCTCATCCATGAGCCGGGCCAGCGCATCCACGATGGCACCGGTGCCACCCATGGCGAAGAAGATCCCGAAGCGCCGCTCCAGATAATGAATCAGGCTGTAGATACAGGTGGTGTCGAAGGGATTGCCCCCCACCAGCAGCGGCTGAATGGAGAATGCCTGGCGTAGCCGCGGATCTTGCAGGCAGCCGCTCACCAGTTGCCACACCGTGCGGTGACTGCCGAGCCGGATCAGCGCCGGCACCTGCCGGAGCATGGTGACGGTACGATGGAAGGGCTGGTCCCCCAGTTGCTCGAAGGCCAGCTCATAGATGGCCCGGGAGGAGGCCAGCAGCTTGCGGTAACCGGCCACGTCCGCCGGATTCAGGCGGGCGATCCCGGCCTCGGTGTCGGCCACGCTGCCGCCATAGTCGAAGGTCTCGCCGTCGGCGAAACGAAACCGGTACCAGGGCGTGAGCGGCACGAAGTCCAGGTAATCCTCGCGGCGTCTGCCGAACAGGGTGAACAACTCATCGAACAGGAACGGCGCGGTGATCACCGTGGGGCCGGCATCGAAGCGAAAGCCGTCGCGCTGGAATACCTGGGCCCGGCCGCCCAGGCGCGGACAGCGATCCACCAGGGTCACCGCGTATCCCCGTCGGCGCAGCCGGAGGGCGGCGGCCAGCCCGCCGAACCCCCCGCCGACGACGATGGCGCGGGCGCTCATGGGCGCGAAGCGTGCTGGCCCAGTTGCGCCTCCAGACGCAGGACCGGCCCGTCCAGTACCCCGCCGCAGGGCAGCCGGGCGGCCAGTTCCCGGGCCTTCCCGAGATGGGCGCGGGCACGTTGCGCGGCATCGCGCCGCGCCGCCTCCCGGGACAGTTCCCCGCTGGCCTGCAACACCGCCACCGCATTCAGCGAGCGATCGCGGCCGCAATCGGCCAGATCGTCCACCAGTTGATAGGCCACGCCGAAGGCACAGGCGGCCCGATGGGCGGTATCCTGGTGGCGCTCCCGGCCCGCCGCCAGCAGCGGCAGTTCCAGGGCCAGCGCCAGCAGCGGGCCGGACTTGGCCCGGGCGATGGCCTCATAATCGTCGATCCGGCTGATCCGCCGCTCCCGGGCGCGCAGGTCGGCATCCTGGCCCCGCGCGGTGGTGGTTACCGCCCGGCGCAGATGCCGGGTCAGGCGGGCGGGCCGGCAGGTCGGGGAGACCTCCGCCGCCAGCCCGAAGGCCGCGCCGATGAGCAGATCACCCACCAGAATGGCGGTGTCCGCGCCAAAAACCACCCACACGGCGGGCCGGCCCCGGCGTTCCCGGTCCCCATCCTGCACGTCGTCGTGCACCAGCGAGGCGTTGTGCAGCAACTCGCAGGACCCCGCCAGCACCGCCGCGTCGGACTCGTCGAGACCCAGTTCGGCGCCGGCCGCCAGCGCCAGCCGCATGCGTACCCGGCTGCCCCCAGCAGCCAGATGATGGGCCACGGCCCGATCCAGCGGATCGTCGCCCGGATGCCCAGCGGGGCCGGGCAGGTCACAGGCACGCCACATCCGCGCCTCCGCCCCGGCCAGCGCACTGGTGGGATCGAAAGCCGGACGTGGCACCACCGACAACGCATTCATGATGGCGACACTCAGTCGTCACCCGCCACCACCGGCTCACCCGGCGCCGGCTGCTCACGCTCCACCTGGGACTTGCGGAAGGCGATCATGTAGATCAACACGCCGAACACGGCCTTGGCGGTGATATCGGCGATGGAATAGGCCAGTTGCTCGGTGACCAACCAGGTACCGCCCTGAAAGCCCAGCATGGGCAGCAGGAACACGATAGGGTAGACACACCACATGACCACAGTGAGCCAGCGGGCGCCGTTCACCAGTCCGCGCACGTTGTCGGGCTGGCGCTTGATGGACTTACCGAGACCCACGAACAGTTCAATGACGATCCACGCAAACGGGATCATGGCCGCCACCCACCAGAACCAGCGGGTGCCGTCACTGCTGGAGATCTCACCCGGATAGCCGAGGATGATCATCAGCGCGGCGAGGATCGCCAGCCGGGTGCCGCGGGTGACGGTTTCCCTGTGGGACAGGCGCATCACCATCACCAGTTCGATCAGCAGCAACGGCACCGTCAGCAACCAGTCCATGTAGCGGTAGGCGTCGTTGAACACGTTATCGGTGGGCGCCGCCGTGCTGCCGTCGATCTGGTAGGCGGCGGTCCAGCTCTCGAAGATCCGGAAGTAATGGTAGAGGGCGATCAGCGTCACCACGCCGGTGATGGTCACCGCCATCTTGTAGGGGGCCGCCATCTGCGCCCGGCCGAGCCAGAAGAAGGCGGTGGCGGCGCCCATGGCGGCGATGGTGAAGGAGATAGCGTTATAGACGAGGTGATATTGAAATAAAGTGAGGGTGATCTGTTGCTCCACGATGAGGTGCCTCCAGGTCATGGTTGCTCCGCGCTTCTGTTGTGGAGATCTGGAAAGCTCCTAGAGTTCAACATAAATTATTGAAAATTAAATATAAAAATTACAACACTAGTTGTAATTTCGGGGGCTGGAAGAAAGATTCCGGTAATTTTCAACCAGATTCACATCGGTTATTTTCTATACACGGGCTAGAAAATTTATACATCTCCCCTTTCTGTGGAACCTCCCCGTCATCCAGCGGGTCGGCAGGAATGTAAAAATTACTCGATCCCCGGCGTCGGCAGATCCGCTGCTACCCTTCCCGTGACGCCATGTAGCCCCGCCAACCGCCGTACCCGCTCACATCCTCGGCATCCTCCAGCCCCCAGGGCTCACAGACAAAGCCCCGCACCCACTGCCCACTGTTCAGTTCCACCGAGCCGATGGCCAGCGGCGCCTCCACCTGGAGCATGAACGCCGCGAGCATCGGCGCCGGCAGCGCCCACACCTCCACGGCAATGGCCACGCCCCCCACCGTGACGCGCTTCAGGCCCGGTTTGGGCGGTGAGGTGAAGGGCAATGCGTAGAGCCGGTAGCGGGGCGAGGTCATGGTGGAGACCACCAGCGTCGCGCCCAGCTCGGTGAGCTGATAATTCAATGGCATACCGCTTAGATGGGCACCCACCACGGCGATCTCGATGGTCTCCGGACTTTCCATGGTCTTGTGTTCCTCGGGGTCGAATTCGGACGGTTGCTGGATGGACCCCGGAAATCCCCGCCGGTGCCCCTCAGGCCGCTGGTTCCCGCGCCGCCCGCTCCAGCAGACGCAGCAGGGCGCGCTCGGCCTCGCGCACATCGGGCACGCCACGAAAGCCCACCGACACCGCGTACCGGCCGCGCTTACCCCGGCGCCATTCCTCGGCGAACATGAGGTTACCGGAACCGTCGGCCTTCTCGGTGCGGGTGGGGTTGCCGATATCCCGGGGGTAGTACGAGATCACCCGGGTGCTCCGTCCGGTACGCAGCGTCAAAGCACGCTGGTCGGTGATGGCGTAGAGGGTGCGCCCGGCGCCGAGGAACGCCCGCAGCGGCGCCGACAGCATGAACAGCCCCACCAGCAGGAAGGGCAGGCCGAACAGCGGGAAGAACCGGAACGGCCCCATGTCCTGTTCCACATTCATGGTGCCGATACCCGCCATCACCATCCAGAACACCGCAAACCCGGTGAAGGGGATGGCGAACAGGAACATGGGAAGGCTTGCCAGCACCACCGCGCCCGGCCGGGCCCGGGCACTGAATTGCAGGGTCTCGCCGGGATGTAGCTCCCGGCCGATGATCTGGCGAAGCTCGGGGTCGAGATTTGACGTTTTCATGGGGTATTTCGCTTATCCAGCCATGCTTCAGTTACCGCCCGAAATCTTCGCAAAAAATCTTCCCGCCCAGAGAGGCGAGGATCAGCGAGCAACTGATAGCTGCGATTGATGGCTTCACCGATTTCCTCTCGATAAAGCTCGGCGCAGAAAACAGAAAAGAAGTCGGAAAGATCGACAACGACCAGATCGAAGGGCAGATGCGCGACGAAATCCATGAGTCGATTGGCAGGGTATAAAGCCGGATCGGCACGGACGCCCGCAGCGAAGATCACATACTTCGGCAGATTCCCATCGAGAACCTTCCTACCAAAATCAGCGAGCCGGTTTTTCCAGTCTTCCCGAACAGTTACTTCATAGGCAGCGATGAGTTCGTAGTCGTGAAATTCCTCGATATCACCCCGAGTCCCATCGAATTTATCAGCAGCATGGGGGTGATGCGTCCTGATCCGGTGTCCGAATCGGCGCCGATGCACCTCCAGGAAACCTGCCACTAGAAACTGCTGTATATGCCCTTCGGAGGGTAACGCGAGGAGTTGTTCACAGAGATCCAGGCTACGGGCAAAAGAAAGATATCCACCCCCCAGGGGCGGTAGGACCTGTGGTACCGACCTTGAGGTCTGCAATCGCCAGGCAATATGGTCGAGCAAGCTATCCTTTTGCTCAGGAGTAAGTTGTCGGAGCCCTGACAGAAAGCCAGCGAACCGGGAATCCTTTGATGGATTAACCTGCTCCACCTCCCCCTTCCATCCCAGATTCTCTCCAAAAGCAGTGATATTCCTGTGGAAGGTCACGTGCCGGAAAGACAACTCGCTGGCCAGCCTTTTGTCTCCGTAGCGGCCGCGAATCCCACGGGGTACGGTGCTGAAATCCCAGTCTGGTTGCACCACCGCGTAAGCAGCCAGGAACACACAGGCAAGGCGGACACTGCCACCATGGGACTCGACATGGTTATCAAACAGAGCCTTGATCTTCGAGGGAGTCGGCGACCCCAGAATTTCCCCGGCAGCCAACCTGTCCACCCGCTGGATAACAAGGTTCACCGCCTCCTCGACACTCAGGTTCCTTCTCGGAGGTTTCTGCCCGCCCGTCACAGGGCTAACTCTCCCTGGATTGGACCCACATCGGGCGCCGGCTCGACGAACCGTAACGCATCGGTCCGGCCGTGCAACTGAAAATAGATGGACCGGGCGATCACAAACGCCAGATCCGGCGGCACCGCATCGCCGACCTGCATATATTGAGCGGAACGCTTACCCGCAAAACGCAGTTCCCGGGGAAATGTCTGAATGATGGCACATTCCTCGACACTCAGCCGCCTGGCTCCGGGTACGAAACCTTCCCACGGCGCACCACCCTGGAGCAGGTGCGCATGATATTCGGGAGCGACGTTTTCGGTATCTCTCCAGTGGGTTTTATAACCACCCGAGGAAGCCAGGATGGTATGACAGGGTCCATAGGGATCGATGGGACGACCACCGCCGTTGTAAAGGTGCCCGGCATAAGGGCTGGGTCGAATATCCGGACCACGGGCATACCTGACCGGACAGTTGGGGGCCTCGCCGATCAATTCATGGCCCAGTACATCCAGGGACGTGAGGTAGGACGGACCGTTTGCCGAACCGTGGGTGGGTGCCGGAAAACGTAGTTGAATATGCTTTGCACCGAGCAGAAACAACCGACGCCGCTTCTGGGGTACACCGTAGTCGGCAGCGTTCAAAACCGCCCAGTTCAGCCGATAACCACAGGCCGACAGGCGCGAGATGACCGAATCGAAGTAGGGGCGAGCGGCCTTCTGCATCAAACCGGGCACGTTCTCCATGAGGAAAGCAGCCGGTTGTACCTCCTGGAGACAGCGTATGAACTCCGGGATCATATCCCGGGTATCGGCACTGGCTTTCCTCAATCCACCGATCGAGAAGGGTTGACAGGGTGGACCACCGGTTACCAGATCCACGGTACTGCGAAACCTGTTGAAATCCACAGCACGGATATCAGTGTTGAAGTGAATGGCATCGGCGTCGTGGGAGGCATAGGTTTCCATCGCCTCACGCTTTATTTCGACGCAGGCAACCATCTGGAATCCGGCTCGTTTCAGGCCGAGGGAGAGCCCACCGGCGCCGGAGAAGAGATCAATGACTTTCAACTACGCTACACTCCGGAAAAAGTACACTGTTATTGTTCCACCAATGCCGCTCGCAGGCGAGACTCCCAGACACCCAGATCGGGCATATCGGCCAGCGCAATCAGCACCAGCCGGCTCTCCTCACCCGCGATCCAGACGCCGGCCTCCTCCCAGGTGAGACGCCGCCCCACCCGCTGCACCACCAGCCGCCGATCGGGAAGCTCCACGGTATGCACCACGCCCTTCACCCGCAGTACCCCGGCGGGCAGCGCCGCCAGGATCTCCCGCAGGGCGGCCTCCCGGCACGGCCCCGGCGCGCTGAGGCTCAGCGTGGTGTAGCGCGGATGGGACACCGTGTCGGTGAGCGTGCCCGCCCGCGCCCCGGGGCGCTCCACCCCGAGCAGCACCGCCAGCGGCACCTCGCCGCGCACCGCCTCCACCACCGCCACACCCGGTGCCACGGTGGCGAGCCAGTCGCCGAGCGCCACCGCGTCGGCCTCATCCAGCAGATCCCGCTTGTTCAGCACCAGCAGATCGGCGCTGGCCAGTTGCCGCAACACGGTCTCGCCCACGTAGGGGTCGTTGGTCTGGGCGCTCACCCCGGCGGCGTCCACCACCACCAGCACCCCGTCAAGATTCAGCCCCGGATCGGCCAGCGCGATCTGGGCGAGCTTGGCCGGGTCGGCCACGCCGCTGGCCTCGATGAGCAGTTGCTGCGGCGGCTCGGGCCGGGACAGAAGATCGATGAGGGTGAGGATAAGATTATTCCCCAGGGAACAGCAGATGCAGCCATTGGCCAGTTCCAGGGTATCGCCGTCGTGGCTTTTCACCAGTTGCGCGTCGATGTTGATGGCGCCGAAATCGTTCACCAGCACCGCCACCCGCCGCCCGTGGTTCGCCGTGAGCAGATGGTTCAGCAAGGTGGTCTTGCCGGCGCCGAGGAAGCCCCCCAGCAGGGTCACCGGCACGGGCGCGGGGGCAGCCATGGGATCAGTTGCCCGGCGCCGGGAAGATCCGCCCGCCCAGCACCGTGCCCCAGATGGGAATATCCTTCAGGTACATGGGATCCACCGCCAGCGGATCCTCCTCCAGCACCGCGAAATCCGCCCGCTTGCCCACCGTGATGCTGCCGATCTCGTGGTCGAGTTTCAGGGTGTAGGCCGCGCCCAATGTGATGGCCCTGAGCGCCGCCGCCACCGGGATGCGCTCGGTCAGCCCCAGCACCCGGCCCCCGGCGGTCTGGCGGTTCACCGCGCACCACGCGGTGAACAGCGGCCCCAGCGGCGTCACCGGCGCATCCGAGTGGATGGCAAACGGCACCCCGAGGCGCAGCGCCGTGCCGGTGGCGTCCATGCGGTTGGCCCGGTCCGGACCCAGGGTCATGGCGTGGTGGGCGTCACCCCAGTAATAGATGTGATTGGCGAACAGGTTCACGCACAGCCCCAGGGCCTGCATCCGCCGGAACTGGGCCTCGTCGGCCATCTGGCAGTGTTGCAGGGTGTGGCGGTGATCCGGGCGGGGGTATTCGGCCAGCACCGCTTCCACCACGTCCAGCGCCACTTTTGATGCCTCGTCACCGTTCACGTGGATATGCACCTGGAAGCCCGCCCAGTGGAAAGCCTCGACGATCTCCCGGGTCTGCTGGGGCGCCAGCACCCACAGCCCCTGGGGGGCGCCGTTGTAGTAACCGGGCCACAGCACCCGGGCGGTGAAGCCCTGGATGGAGCCGTCGGTGATGAGCTTCACCAGCCCGAAGTGCAGCCGCTCGGTGTTGCTGGCCACCAGTCGCTGGAGCTTGTCCACCCCCGAGGCCGGATCCCCGGCCGCGCCGTTCAGGGCCGGCACCAGCCGGATGGGGAAGTCCTCCCGGTCGGTGGCCTGACGGTAGGCGGCCACGGTGGCCTCCGGCAGATCGCTGAACAGATCGGTGATGGTGGTCACCCCGGCCAGTTGCGCCACCCGGGCAAAATTCTCCACCGCTTCCGTACCGTTACCCGCATCGAACAGATCCCGCCCCGCCACCCGGAAGGCCAGATACATGGCGGCCATCTCCTGGAGCTCGCCGGTGGGCTCGCCGTCGGCCCCCAGCGGGATGCCCTCCACCGGGGTGGCGGCGCTGATGCCGGCCTCGCGCAGGAACGGCGTGTTGATGTTCAGCAGATGAAAATTGGCGTGCATCACCAGGATCTTGCGAGTAGTACTGACCCGGTCCAGGTGCTCGCGGCTCATGCGCTCGGCCCCGAAATAGATGGGATCGAAGCCCCAGGCCAGCAGCGGCGTGTCGGGATCGGGGAGCGTCCGCTCCACCTCCCGCAGGCGATCCACCACCGCATCCAGGGATTGCAGGCCCGGCCATAATTTCCCATCCGGGCCGCGCCGCTCGTAGTAGCCCACGTAGGTATGGCGCCACACGCCACCCTCCATGACGTGGGCGTGGCCCTCCACCATCCCCGGCATCAGCACCTTGTCATGGAAGCGCTCGTCCACCGTGAAATCGCCCCAGCCGCGCAGTTCCTCGATGGTGCCGACGCCCAGTACCCGGCCGTCGCGTACCGCCACGGCGGTGGCCTCGGGGCGGTGGGCGTCCATGGTGATGATCTTGCGGGCGGGATAGAGGGTGATGGGGCTACTCATGGGCTCTCCAGGATCAGGGAATCGACGTTCAATCCTATCTCCCCTCTCCCGCTCGCGGGAGAGGGGTCAGGGGTGAGGGCGCCAGATGACACGCCACCCGGTGCCCCGGCGCCAGTTCCCGGAGTGCCGGCGTCTCCCGCCGGCAGCGCGCCTCCACCAGCGGACAGCGTCCGGCGAAGCGACAGCCCGGCGGC
>JGI12109J20283_10315108_pt1 | contig 10075 bp, 7 predicted proteins | sample ElkSlonscriptome_12_FD_20283 | JGI IMG/M metagenome (IMG submission 20283) | reverse complement strand
CGAACCTGCCGGTGCTCGATCACTGGTGGCAGACCGAAACCGGCTGGGCCATCGCCTGCAATCCGGTTGGCCTTGATGACGCGGACGAAATCGTCGGCGCGGCCGGCAAGCCCACGCCGGGCTTCCAGATCGAAATTCTCGATCCATCGGGCAGGCCCTGTGAGCCCGGCAAGCAGGGCGCAGTCTGCGTCCGCCAGCCGCTTCCGCCAGGCTGTCTGCTTGGACTCTGGAACGGCGCCGAACGCTACAGGCGTTCCTATGCCACGACCTTTGCCGGCTATTACCTGAGCGGCGACGGCGGCTTTATCGATGAGAACGGGCAGGTCTTCATCATGGGCCGCATGGACGACGTCATCAACGTGGCTGGACATCGCCTGTCCACCGGCGAACTCGAAGAGATCGTCGCCTCGCATCCGGACGTTGCCGAATGCGCGGTCTTCGGTATCGACGACGAACTCAAGGGCCAGCTTCCGCTGGGCCTGGTCGTGCTCAAGGACGGCAGCGGAATGACACCGGACGCGGTCTGCACCGACCTGATCGACCGAGTCCGATCCACGGTCGGGGCCGTAGCCTGCTTTCGACAGGTGCACGTTGTCCCGCGCTTGCCGAAGACCCGCTCCGGCAAGATCCTTCGCCGAACCCTGCGCGCCCTGGCCAACGGTGAGAATCCGGAGGTGCCCTCGACGATAGACGACCCGGCGATCATCGAAGAAATCCGCGCCGGTCTGGGCTGAAGATCGAAAACCTTCAGGTAAGGCCCGGCCGTGCTACGCGGCGGATTTTCACCGGCGCCGAAGCAGTAAAAAGAGCCGAACGCATTGCTACGCCAGTACGCAAGGGGACGACAAGAAAACCTGAGCTTTGGTTCACGAGGCGGGCTATGCCTTGAGCACGTCGTAGAGCCAGATTCGCGCCGCTGCCCAGTCGCGTTTGACCGTGGGTTCGGAGATGTTCAGGGCCTGGGCGATTTCGCGTGCGGTCAGACCGCCGAAGAATTTCAGCGTGACGATTTCGGCCTGGCGCGAGTCGAGCTGTTCCAATTCGGTCAATGCCTGCTCGAGCGCATCCAGCGCCAATGGCTTCGGATTGCTGGCGCCGTGCGCCGGTGCCAGGGTCAGTGGCGGCCGTCCGCCGCCGCGGCGGTCGGCCTGACGGCGACGGTAGCGCTGGACCAGAACCCGCCGCATGATCCGGGCGGCCATCGAATAGAAATGCGCCCGACTCTGCCATTCGACCTTCTCGACATCGACCAACTGCATGTAGGCCTCGGCCACCAGCTCGGTCGGCTGTAGCGTGGCGCCCTGGTCTCGATCGAGCTGTCTCGCGGCCAGGCGTTGAAGCTCCTTGTAGACCACAGGAACCATGTCGTCCAGGGCCCGTTCGTCTCCGGACTGCCACTGTTTGAGCATCAGCGTGATGGCACGCTCGGATTGCCGAGTCAAAACTGAAACGACTCGCAGCGCGGATCAAGAGCCATCGACTGGCACAGCTGAATGAACGCCGGACGGTTCCAGCCGTTGTCCATCAACGTCGTCGCCCAGGGACGCGCCTGTTCCGCTCGTCCGAGCATTGCCAGAATCGTCGCGTGATTGTGGACCACCATCTGATCGTCGCCGTCGCCGATCATGGCATCCGTAAGCTGCAGCGCTTCATTCAGCGTCTGCAGCTTTTCAGGTTCGCGTTCGAGCATCTCAAGGGCTCGCGCCTGACTGATCAGGGTCACGGCCAAGGTATTGCTGTGACGCGGTTGCTCCGGATCCCAGGCGATCAGTTCGCGCGCCAGTCGCTCGGCTTCCCGCGCCTCGACCAGTGACGTGGCTGGATCGCCTTCGAGCTGCCGGGCCTGGCTCATCAGCCAGAGCGAGTTGGCGTAGTTGAGCTTCGCGGTCGGGTCGTCCGGATTGGCTTCGAGGTGCGCGGCATCGAGATCCAGCGGCAGCTGGCAGGCCTCGATCTGACCGGCGGGCTGGACGTGCTGAAGCAGCGCCAGGCAACGTGTCCAGGCGATATCCGCGTAGCGCTTCGCCATCAAGTCCAGCTCGGGGGCTTGTTCATCGATCAGGGTCATCGCCTGTCCAGCGCTATCGATCGAGAGCTGAAAGTCGCCGCCGCGCAGGGCGCTGTCGCTCAAGGCGTACCAGGCCAGCAGCAGCAAGTCCCAGCTGCGCACGACCTCATCGTTGATGGGTTCGCCGCCGTCGCTGATTCGCTCCAGCAGCGCTTCGGCCCGGGCGAGGCTCTCGCGCGCGGTGGCCTGGGACTCGGGATGACGCCCTGCGCTGTTGAGCTGCGAACTCAGATCGTTCAGGCCCTCGATCAGGTGGAATTGCACGGCTCGATCGTTCGGTCGCCGGCTGCTGAGTGCTCGGAGCCGCCGCATCGCTTCCTGCATGACCTCGATCGCCTCGTTCAATCGCCCCTGGTAGAACATGACCTGCGACGAGCGCATCAGCGCCAGACCCGCGCCGAGGTCGTAATTTGATTTAAATTCAATAGTTTGACGGCGATTGATGAAGTAATCGATGGATTTGTCCGCGACCGGTTCGAGGAGGTCGAGCCGCCCGACGGTGTCGAGACCGGTGTAGAGCTCCTGCAGCATGAACTGGGCCAGCTCCTCGGCCTCCGCCCGGGCTGCTTCGGCCCGATCGCGCTCGTTCTGCAGGTCCACCGTGTAGCGAAGGCCGCCCAGGCCCAGCACCAGCACCACCGCCGCTATCGCGGCTGCGGTTGCTCGTCGCTTCGGGCGATCGAGGATGCGCTGGAGCTGCTGTCGAAGTTCGCGCGCGCTGGGCCGCTGACCGGGTTCGGCGGACAGCGCTGAACGCAGCAGCCTTGACTCGGCCCGAGGCTGGCCCGACGGCATCCGAACTTCGCCGCGGCGGGCCTGGTCGAGTAATTCCGGGCCGCTCTGTCGATGATCGAACGCTGCCTTGCCGGTCAGCAATTCGATCAGCATCACCCCGAAGCTCCAGATATCGCTGGCCGGTGTAGCCGGGCCGCCACGGGCCTGCTCGGGCGCGAGGTAGCCGGGAGTTCCGGCAGCTTGTGTCCCGGCAGCGAGGGCCTCGGCCTGCTCGCCGGGAGGCAGGCTGCGCGCCAGCCCGAAGTCGAGCACCTTGATTTGGCCTGATGCTCTCAGCATCACGTTGTCGGGCTTGAGATCGCGGTGAGCGATCCCTTGTTCGTGCGCGCTGACCAGGGCGTCGGCGATCTGCGCGGCCCAGGTCAGGGCAAGTCGGCGATTTGGGCGGCCGTCCTGCTCGATAACGTCGCGCACGGTGCGCCCGTCGACCAGTTCCATGATCAGAACGTCACGATCCGCGTCGGAGAAAAAGTCGTGGACCTGGCAGATGTTCGGGTGGGCCAGGCTTGACAGGGCGCGCGCTTCGGCCAGAAACGCTTCGCGCCGCTCCTTGGACCAGCGCCACTGATTGCGAATCAGCTTGACCGCAACGGCCCGCTCAAGAAGTTGATCCACGCCCGCGTAGACCTCTCCCATGCCGCCCCGGGCGATCAGCCGATCGATCCGGATGCGCCCGATCGTGGCCCCGATCATCGATTCGGTCTGCTGCTGCTCGTCGATTGACAAAGCGCTATCGGCCAGGAAATCGTCGGTAATCGAGTGGCCCATCAGACGCAGGAGATCGGCACGAAGAGCCGTATCGTCTCCGCAGGCCTCGTCGATGAAGCGTTCCCGGGAGTCTTCCGGTTGCTCGAGCGCCTCGATCATCAGTTGTTTCAGGCGCTGGTAGCGAGCGGGATTCATCGGCTCATGGTAGCTCAGCCCCGGGATGTTCGAAAAGAATGATCCTTTTCCGTGCTGTTGTGCACAATCGTTGTTCAGGAGACAAAATTTCAGCGGGACATTGAAATGAAACGATCAGTACTCGCAAGCTGGGCTGCCCTTGCCATGACGGCCGCGCTTTTTTCCGGAGTCCTTCAGGCCGGCGTTCTCATTGTGGATGCTGAGCCCGGCAGCCTCGGCCCGATTCCCGACGGAGCCGGTGCAGGGCCGGGCAACTATGGGCCACCGCGCGACGTCCGCTTCCAGGTGGACGACTTGGAAGGGCGGGCTGGCGGCATCCTGGTGAGTTTCCGGGCCAACCACGGATGGGTTGGCGATCTGCGGGTCCGCCTGATCGCACCCGATGGGACGGAACACCTCATGTTCGAACAGACCGGGGTATCGACGGACGACCTTGACGGCTTTGAGTCCAATCTGGTCGAGACGTCGCTGTACACCTTTGGTGACTTTGCGACGACGCACTGGTGGGATGCGAGCGATGACGAATCCGGGAACTTCGATATCGGAAGCACAGTGGCGCGCACCACCAAGTCGGGCGATGTAAACGCGTCACCGCTGCCTCTGCCCGACAACACATCGATCAACCAGGCATTCCTTGGTACGCCGATCAAAGGCACGTGGATATTGAGATTCGAGGATGGATTCAGCGATTTCGTCGGCGAGGTCACTGAAGCGGTTCTGACGCTGGGAGCCGATACCGCCGATATCGTGGTTCTGAACGCCAACGACTCGGGCCCGGGCAGTTTGCGCGCGGCCCTGGCCAGCTATCAGCCTGGCCAGGTGATCGGCTTCGAACCCGGGTTCTTCGCCACGCCCCGAACAATCGATCTGTTGTCGCCTCTTCCGGTCATCGACGCTCCGGTCTTCATCGATGGCCCGGGCGCCAATCGCCTGACGGTCCAGCGGTCCAGTGCAGCGGAGAATTTCTCGATCTTCAGTACGTCTCCATTCGAAGGTCGCTTTGCCGTCTCGGGGCTGCGAATTTCGAACGGTGTTTCTTTTGTCGGTGGAGCGATATTGACAACGGCGTCCTCCTTCCGAGGCAGTGAACTCGACCTTGTCGGCAACCTCTCGGGACAGGGAGGAGGTCTTTACTTCAGCGACGGACAACAAGGCCTGCTGTTGAACTCGCTGGTGCGGAATAACTCGGCCTCTGGCGAAGGCAGCGGTATCTATCTGAGGTGTACGACCAGCGAAAACTGTCTGTTCGAGATCCGGAACACCACCATCAGCCTTAACGAGACTGACGTCAGCAATGAGCTGGCCAGTATCGGTCTGGCCGTATCCGATGGTGCCGAGATGTTTGTGGATTTCTTCAACAATACGATTGTCGGGCAGGGCACCGGCATGCGGATGATCGAGGAGGGAACCACGCCCAGTCTGCTGCTTCTGGATATCGGCAGCTCGATCTTCTCGCTGCCGAGTGAAAACATCGATTTCGGCGATTTCAACGGTGCCTCCATCGCCTTGAATCAAGGATTCAACGTGTCGAGCCTGACCGATCCTTTCTTAGGTTCTACCGGCGGTCAGGATGGCGTGGATCCACGCCTCTCTGCTTTGGCCGATAACGGCGGTCCGACCCCGACGCATGCTATTCCTGCGAATAGCCCGGCAGTAGACAACGGCCTTGACTTTGGCGCGGAATTCGATCAGCGCGGGCCAGGATTCCCGCGGACCTTCAATACCGGTCAAGGGACTATCGAAGGATCCGACGGTACGGACGCCGGTGCCTTCGAATTCCTGCCGGAGGATCGGATCTTCGGGTCGCGCTTCGAGTTCGAGTCCGAGATCATCCGCTTCGACAACGTCAATTTCACGCCCAACGACGACAGCATCGGGGGCTCCATCCGCTGGGTCGATGGTACGACCTGCGACTGCGATGATCCGCCCTTCGACTTCAACCTGTACCAGCTCGGTGCCGGGTCCGCGTTCTTCTTCCCCAACAGTACCCAGGCCAGAGGCGGTGTGTCCATCGACGGTGGCCAGTCCTATGCACCTCTGTCTTCCGGAGCGACCGTGGGTCCGGATGCCGAGTTCATGGTCACGACCGGTACCACGGCCGTCGCGGCCTGGAACACGGTGTCGGGCCAGGACGCCTATCTCGGATTCCGCTTCGAAGACAATGGCGTGATCAAGTATGGTTACGCCCGAATCGAAACCGGCCCGAACGGCAGTCCGGCGACCATCCTGAGCTTCGCCTATGAAGACAGTGGGTTGTCGATCACGATCCCCTGATGGGCGGTCGACAGGGTTTCGCCGTGGCGCCGGATCCATTCGCAGGCGGATCGGACAGACGGCGTATCAAGCAGGCGTGACTGCTCGGATGCTATTCTCGCAGCGGTGAACCCGAACCCATCGAATTGGAGTAACCAGCATGATCCGTCGAATCTTTCTGGCTTTTGTTCCAGCGCTGCTGTGTGCGTGGACGTTGCCCGTGGCTAGCTATGATCGTGTCACCGGCGCCACCCACGCGTCGCGGCCGGACGTGATCGCGTCGAACGGCATGGTTGCGACCTCGCAGCCGCTGGCGACCCAGGTCGGCCTGCAGGTGCTCAAGGACGGCGGCAACGCGATCGATGCGGCGATTGCCGCCAATGCCGCGATCGGGCTGATGGAGCCGACCGGCAACGGCATCGGGGGCGATTTCTTCGCGATCATCTGGGACGCCGAAACCGAGCAACTCTACGGCTACAACGGCTCGGGTCGCTCGCCCCAATCCTTGACCCTCGACTGGTTCATCGAAAACGGTTATGAGTCGATCCCGCCGCACGGGCCGCTGCCGGTCTCGGTGCCCGGCACCGTCGACGGCTGGTTCGCGCTGCACGAGCGCTTCGGGCAGATGCCGATGGCCGAGGTGCTGCAGCCGGCGATCGATTACGCCAACGACGGGTTTCCGGTCTCGGAAATAATCGCCTACTACTGGAATCGCTCGGTGCCGATCCTGTCACAGTTTCCGGGTTTCACCGAGCAGTTCACGATCGACGGCCGGGCTCCGCGCGAGGGCGAAATCTGGCGCAATCCGAATCTGGGCAATACCCTGCAGGCGCTTGCCGAGGACGGACGCGACGCCTTCTACAAGGGCGAGATCGCCCGCACGATCGGCGATTACATTGCCGAGAACGGCGGCTTTCTGAGCTACGAGGACATGGCCGCCCACGAAGGCAACTGGGTCGAGCCGGTCAGCAGCAATTACCGTGGTTACGACGTCTGGGAACTGCCGCCGAACGGGCAGGGCATCGCTGCGCTGCAGATCCTGAATATCCTGGAAGGCTTCGATATCGCGTCCTACGGTTTCGGTTCGCCGGAGCACGTGCACCTGTTCACCGAAGCCAAGAAGCTCGCCTTCGAAGACCGCGCGCGCTTCTACGCCGACCCGGAATTCGCCGATGTCGACGTCGACTGGCTGATCAGCAAGGAATACGCCGCCCAGCGTCGAGCGCTGATCGACATGGATCGCGCGGCGCGCGCCGTCGAACCCGGCAACCGCTCGCTCGACGATGGCGACACCATCTATCTGACGACAGCGGACAGCGAAGGCAACATGGTCTCGCTGATCCAGTCCAACTACCGCGGCATGGGCTCCGGCATGACCCCGCCGGGCCTGGGTTTCATCCTGCAGGATCGCGGCGAGATGTTCGTGCTCAAGGAAGGGCATCCGAATTCCTTCGAGCCGGGCAAGCGCCCCTTCACCACCATCATTCCGGCCTTCATCACAAGGGACGGTGAGCCCTGGGTCAGCTTCGGCCTGATGGGCGGCGGGATGCAGCCTCAGGGCCATGCCCAGATCGTGATGAACCTCGTTGACTTCGGCATGGGGCTGCAGGAAGCCGGCGACGCGCCGCGCATCCATCATCGCGGCTCGACCGAGCCGACGGGCCAGAACCTGCAGATGACCGACGGCGGCATCGTCAACCTCGAGTCCGGCTTCAGCTACGACACGGTGCGCGCGCTGATGATGAAAGGCCACCGCATCCAGTACTCGCTAGGCCCCTACGGCGGCTATCAAGCGATCATGCTGGACCCGGAATACGGCACCTGGCGCGGCGCGACCGAGGTGCGCAAGGACGGGCAGGCGGCGGGGTACTGAATCCGGCGACGAAAGCCTCAATTCGATATCAGACCGCTCAACGGCCGGGTAAAGGTCTCGCGCCCGGCAGCGCTTCGGCGCGCGTGAAGCGGCGCGCCAGCACCAGCAAATCGTAGCTCCAGGCCAGGTCGGCCAGCGCTTCTCGGCCCTCGGCGTTGTCGCGGTCGTGAAAGATGGGCCGCAGCGGGCGAAGATCGAAGACGGCCCAGTCCGTGTCCTCAGGCATGGCCGCAGCTGCGCCGGATTTCATTCGACGGATTTCCTCACCACATCATTTTTCGCGAGTCGGACAACGAGTTTCATATCTGGCGGTGCAGGCTTTCGTTGGACCGGAATTTCATGTTGGGTTCAAGTGAAATGAGTAATGCCGGGTGACAACCCAGCGGTTCAACGCTCATCGGCCAGGGTTTCGGCCAGCTTTTCCTCTTTCAGGCTCTGCTCGGCCGCCCGGAATGGCATTGATGAGACGGCGGTTCGGTCGTTCCCGGACGCGTCACGCGTGCGGGGCTGCGCTGAGCGGATTCGAGCAACTGGCGGTCTTCGAATAGTGCGTGTCGTGGTTTTGCTCTGGTTTTGCTGGTTTTGATTGATGGTTTTGGGGATGTCGGAACAGGCCTTGCGGGTTCTTCTAGCTTGATTGATTAAATTATAATCATTATGATTAGAAGTTGGCAACTGTCCGAGGAAATCGATGATGGCAAAAGCTGAAACCCGAGTACTTACTGCACACGTACCCGTTTCTCTAGCCGAGAAGGTAGACCAGGCGGCCGACCGACTTGAGCGATCGCGCGGCTGGATCATGAAGCAGGCACTGGCGTCCTGGGTTGCTCAGGAAGAAGAGCGTGACCGGATGACGCGGGAAGCACTGGTTGACGTGGACGCCGGCCGTATCATCGATCACCAAGCTGTGCAGGCATGGGCTGATAGCTTGAGCACCGAAGAGCCGCTGCCGCGGCCGTAGCTCTGAGTGTCTGCTCAATAGCGAGACCGTTAATAATGGAGCTGAAGTGGACTGAAAAGGCGTCCTCCGGCCTGGCGCGTTTGTATGAATTCCTTGTTCCCGAAAACAGCACGGCGGCCGAAAAGACGGTGCAGACCCTCGCCAGAGCCCCGAGCAAGCTGCTTGCCAATCCCCGCCTGGGCGAGCAACTTTTCCAGTTCGAACCACGCGAGGTGCGCCGCATTCTGGTTGGGCACTTCGAGATTCGCTACGAAATCGTGAAAGAGAGCATTTACGTGCTGCGCCTTTGGCACACGCGCGAGGCTCGTTAGTGCGACATTCTTGATTTCTAGTGCAAATTAATGCGTGTCCTGAATTTTGCCTATGTCCTGAATTTTGCCTATGGCGCTGGCTTGACCGCTTCGACGAATATCGATTCGGGCTTGATCACCTTGCCGTTGCGGCTGTCGAGTTCGAACCGACCCCAGTCGGTAAGGCGACTTTCGAACGCCGTCAGGATCCTGAACTCGGTAAACCCCGATTCGAGCAACAGCCTGCGCAGCGAATAGCGATCGTACATCCACTGATGCACCTCACCGCTCATCCGGAACCGGCCGAGTTCGTTGATTGCCTGCTCATCGACCGTCGTCGAACCGCCTTCGCCCGACCGACCCAGCAGCGCTCGCAGGCTCTGCTCGAAGCCCGGTTGCCTGGTTTCCTTCGCGGGCTCGCCCGCCGATTTCTGCCGCGAGAAGGCCCGATGCATCGCCCTCGCATTCTCGCCGAGGCGGCTGTAGACGAAGTCCTTCGCGGGTAGTTCCTCCTGCGACAGGTACTCACGCATCAGTCCGCCGCTCGTCGTCCTGGTGGCCTGATCGTAGAGCTCGATCATCATCCAGTCGTAGTTGGCTGCGGCGGCCTTGTCACCCTCAGCGGCCAGCTCGAGGTTTTCCAGATAGAGCCTGGCCATCGACTCCAGATCCGGCACGACGACCCGGATCAGCCCTCCAGGCTGCAGCACCCGAAAGCACTCTCGAATCAGGACAGCGCCGTCATCCTTGAGGAGATGCTCCAGCACATGCGAGTGGTACACGAAGCGAAAAGCCCCGTCCGGAAAGGGCAGCCCCCTGGAGACATCCGCCGCAATGACGCTGTCATGAAGGCTGACCCGATCGACATTGGTCCAGGTCGGATCGAACAGACTGCCGCAGCCGATGTTCAGGTATTTTTTCATGTTTGGTGG
>JGI12109J20283_11074122_pt1 | contig 10077 bp, 5 predicted proteins | sample ElkSlonscriptome_12_FD_20283 | JGI IMG/M metagenome (IMG submission 20283) | reverse complement strand
CCGGATCATCTTCATTTTATCTGGACGTTACCACCCAATGATTCTGATTATTCTCAGCGTGTGTCTCGATTGAAGGTGTTATTTACGCGCTCTTTACAAAGGAAATCTGCATTTTCTGTCGAGATTTCGGCTTCTCGCCGTAAGCACCGAGAAAGTGATGTTTGGCAACGTCGGTTTTGGGAACATACGATTCGTGACGAGGATGATTTAAACAAGCATTTAGATTATATTCATTACAATCCGGTTAAGCATGGTTTGGTATCTTGTCCTCATTTGTGGACATATTCCAGTTTTGACAAATGGGTGAAAGCAGGTAGGTATCAATTAGATTGGGGATGTCGTTGTGGTGGGAATTTACCACAAGTTCCGGATTTTCGAGAGTTAGAAGATAAAGTAGGGGAGTAGGGTGGGCAAATGGATATAATTGCTGGTGAAATTGTTAAATTAACGTAATTTGCCCACCCGACAAGATTAGGCGATCGCACTACAGGTGATGTGATCGCGCTTCCCGTCCACACCAGTGTCATTGTGCATTGGTTCAGCCAGCACTGTCCAGTTCCCTTTCCTACGCGGGTAGCCAGTGTGTACCTACGGCTCAAAGCATTGATAGCTAATGGTTTCGGCTTTGTGCAGCAAGCCCTACCTAAAGGGCCTCCAGAATGCGGTCACGGTTATGCAATACGCGACACCCACCATCGCCAGGGCAAACTTTGTGATCGGGATTTGTGGCCAGTGCATCTGAGAATCGACTGTAATAGCTATCGCCTTGCTTGAAGTACTCCACGAGAACCGCCTCGCTGAGCGCGTCGCTATGCTGACCCAGATGCCGCCCGAATAATCGCTGGGCTTTCTCGATCACGGCAATTGCGGTCTCGACAGTCCCACGCTTCGTCAGCAGGAAATCCACAATCACATTGACCTGTACGTCCGAGATGGGCGAACCCGGTACGGTTAATTCACCACTTTGCACCAGTTCGAGCGCCGTCCGTACTTTGATATTCGCCGAGCCTACATCGTTCTCAAGAGTATTGAGCAGCTTAGCCTTAATGTCGAAGAACCGATCAACATCAATGAACAACTCCGGCAGAACGTCGATCACGGCATCTTGGGTGCTGTCGATTACTACGCGCACTCCACGACGAGTGTTGTACTCGTCCGCAATGGCTCCAGCAACTGCTAAGATTGGTACACCACGACTTCTGGCAACGGAACGAATGAGAGATTTGATGCTGGTCACGAATCTAAATGTCTTTACATCGTAGAAGGTCTTCGTGTCCGGATCACAGGGACAGATGATCTCCCTAACTTTCCCCTTAACTTTCAAGGGCGTGAAATCATCTTTTTCCCAGATAGAGGTCCGAAGCCAAATGAGTGCTGAACGATTCAGGCTTCGCCCTTCCTCTGTTGTGTTGGAACGCACGCACTGATCAATTGGCGCTGCCTGATACGTGTCGACCTGACTTTGCGCATGTGGTGGCATGACCAGATATAGTGAAGTTGCCCTGGCGGTTCGCAGATTGAGATTGTCGCTTTCAGCTCCATGACAATCTGTGAATCCAAGAATTTCCCATCTATGCGAGTGGGAAGATACTTCTCCCATGAATTTATCCCAGGCTGGAGTTGTAAGAAGCTCTCCTTGTATATCTGAACTATTTACTGTGAAATTGAAAATCATAAAACCGACGCCGCCGCTGGTGATGTCAGCGTGCTTCATTAGTTTTCTTGATCTGCCTATCTCTCCCGTGTCGCGATCCGGGCAGGCTGATTCTGGTTCGCAAGTTAGAAATCGCTGAATGTAGTCAAAGTCGTCTGTATTCTCCTGCTGCACTACATGAGTCAATTCATGAGCTATCAGCTTTTTGTCTCGTTCGTTTTCGTTATCACCTAACCAAATGTGATGTCCATAGGTGAAAGCTCTTGCGTGGATTTGCGAAGCAGTTCGATGAGCCTCTCGATCTTCATGCAGCCTGATATGAGACAAATTCTTTCCAAAACGTGGCTCCATGAACTGACGAGTTGCAGATGACAAGGGACGACCACCCTCTAGGTTTAACCTGATATTTGACTCGGCTTCTAAGCCAATACCACTAGCAATCGCTATTCGCGGGATATTGCTTCCTTGGGAGGGATGATCTCGCTCGGTCTGCACTGATGAATCTGTCCTCTGCGTGATTTGCTCTGCTACCCGATCTGCCTCCTGTTCGTACTTATCACCCGGTTTGCCAATCTTCAGTTTAGTTTGAATCCCCAAGTTTTCCTGACAACGCGGACACCCTCCACCACAGGCACATTTGCGTTGTAACAATGGCATACCCGTTGAAAGATGAGAAACAGAATGCGATCGCAGGTTCAACTGAGTTTTCTTCTTGAAGTATTTTTGCTTAGAGGAATCGTTGATTGGTTGTTTAATAGCAAGAGATTTCATCAGGTTTGCTCTATGATAATTTGGAATGAACATTGGGAATTCGGTAGGGTGCGTTAGGCGTTGGAGTTTGTTATGTACGCTAGAGAGTTAGAATACGCCGTAACGCACCGTGATTCAGGTGTTGAGGCGTTAATCACCTACAGATTGATGGGAATGGTGCTTTCCCATCAGAAAGTTTACTTTGAGCAGTCTCGGGTGACGCCGCCGTCGTTCCTCTTCCCCAGATCAAAGTGATGAGTATCCCCACTTTGGGCATAACCCAGATCTGCAATCCCCCACCTTAACCGTCCCTGATCCGTCATAGCTACCACGAACTCTTCTGTCATGTCGAGGAAGCCGCGGGCTGGATTACGGGTTATGCCTGGACGCGCTTCGGGGTCACCTTTAACCATAGGAATGCGTACGTGTTCGTAGTCGCGCAATATTCGGTAAAAGTATTCTTCTGCTTGTTCCAATATCTCCTCTCTCACACTGAGAAGATACAGGCTCTTCCCTCTCAGAGTTGCTCTACGAGAGACGAAATACTGGCGTATCTTCTCAATAGAAACACTCTTTTCCTTGCGTTCGTAGTCATGCAATATCTCGTCAACATCTGCTTTTTCTTTATCCAGTATCTCCTCCAGTATCTCCTCCAGTGTGTTCTTCTCATAGGTGTGAGAGAGGAGATATTTGCGTATCTTCTCAATAGCAACACTCATTTTTTCGTGTTCGTAGTCGGACAATATCGGCTGATCAAAATCTCCTTTTGCCTCCTCCAGTATCTCCTCCAAGGTGTTCGTCTCATAGGTGTGAGAGAGGAGATATTTGCGTATGTTTTCAATGGCAACACTTTCTTCTTCGCGTTCGGTAGTTGGGATGGCATCTAGCAGGTCTGCATTCGTAGCCCCTTCAATATTGGCAATCGGTGGTCGTTTAACTACAGTCGGGTTAGTATGAAAGACAAGACCTAAGTAGGTGCTTAAGTCATCGGAAACTCCGCGAAAGCGTCTGTATACAGAAGTTGTTTTCTCCTTCTTTGTTGTATCTGTAGTGGGTCTGCGGGAACTCACATCAGCTGTCTTGGAGCCGTGGACAAAATTAACCGCTCGGTCAAAAACTTCAACTGTTGCTTTTCGCTGGGGGGTCAAGTGCTTTCCCTCTTTTTCACCGCCGAGCAAGGTTTTTCCTTGTGTGCGTGTGCGGGTAACAATATATGGCTGGGTCTTATAGTTAACATCGACGGCAGAACCAGAACAATGATGACTTGTATTGCTAGATCGTTCACGCCATCCGCGAATGTTGGACACGCCAAGCCATTCGCGAAGCTCTTTATCGTTGGTCGGTGGCACCTTATGAATTTTTTCGTAACGACTCCGCAGGTGATTAGTTACGTCCGTAAGCCTAGATTGCATCTCTGCATTGATACCACCCCTTACATTAAGACCCATAAATTTGTAAGAGGTGACCTCCGCTGGTTTGCATTGTATGCCAAGATTTGTTCGGGTCAGACCCTGTATAGATGTTTGTATTAAAGTCCTGTTAACAGTATTCAAACTACGAGTAGACTGCCTTTTGAGTTGTCCCAAAGTTCCTACACATTCAGGACAGCTGCAACTGTATACCTTGTTTTGGACAATAGAATTATTACCTACACCTGTTTGCTGTACAACGTGAGCCAACTCATGCGCCGTCAACTCATTATTCCCCGGCTGCTTCCCTTCTCCAAAATAAACATCACTGCCATGAGTAAACGCCTGTGCGCCTAACTCCCGATTCATCTGCACCGCTTCACCACCCGTATGCACCCGCACTCCACTAAAATCAGCGCCAAAGCGCGGTTCCATAAACTCTCTCACGTCCTCAGATAACGGAGAACCCCCAGCTTGAGAAGGATTTAAACGGCTCTCTAAATCCCCAGAAGCTTGATTTCCAAGGGGTGGAACCTCTGATTTACCTTGGCTGACAGAAGAAATTGAACTGATGTTTGCTTTCCTTTGAACCATGTCCTCCTCTTCCTCTTCGTCCTCTTGAGGCTCAACTCGTCTCTGGATTAAGGGTGTAATTTGACTAGAGATCGGCTTTGCTTGTAGTGTTTCTTCTTCCTCTTCCTCTTCTTCAGGTTCAACCTGACGCTGAATAGATGGTTCTGGCATTCGCATTACCTCATCAGCAACGCGATCAGCTTCTTGCTCGTACTTATCCCCCGGTTCGCCAATCTTCAGTTTAGTTTGAATCCCCAAGTTTTCCTTACAACGCGGACACCCTCCACCACAGGCACATTTCCGTTGCAGCAAAGGCATCCCTGTGGAAAGGGGAGAAATAGAACGCGATCGCGAAGCGCTGCTGCAAGCAGATCGCACTCTACTCCCACCCTTATTCTGCTTGGCTGAATCATGAGTTGGTTGCTTCGTGGCAAGTGTTCTCATCGTTTTAGTTCCTTCTTTGATCCAAATTAAGACGATTGATCCGGTTCGGGTACAGTTGGTGAGGATTAAGTTGGTCGTTTAATGTCGCCAATGGGACTGATATCACCTCGATTCAGGACAACTTCAACCAAAGTGCGATCGCGCTTTTTAAGTTGCAGGGGTTGGGGTTGTTGGTAAAGCTGTTTACCTTTGCGAGTGCTGACAGCGATAGATAACCCTTCCTGTGCCAGATTTTCCAATTCCTGAAAGGATTCCTCATCAATTTCTAGAGCATAGTAGCCGGATGAATCAGTTTCAACCGTTTTCACAGAACTGATTACTGTCCCTGATGGATTTCTCAGAGAGACATTCATCCCAGCTATACCGCGATAGGATTCATCGACGATGCGACCATGAACTACCGTATTATTGCGATTGGGGTCTACTTGAGACTCTTGAATACTGTCAATTTCTAGCTCAACGTCCAAACAATTTACCGTTTTGAGATTGCGATTGAGACTCGCTTGCAATTGTTGGACACGCGGGTGGGATGTGCCGAGCTTTTTTTCCAGTCTCCTGACTTCATGCTGTAGGAAAGACCCGATAGTTACTTGTGTGTTTCGGGTTTGCTGCAAAGCATCGGTTTGTGCTGCTGCTGTTGCATCCAAGACCTCGCTAGTGTTTTGCCTGACTAGATTGGGGATAAAATCTGCGTCCATTATTGTAACTCCTCAAATATACTATATACTAGGTGAAATAAGCTGTTCAACTAAACGGCATTTTTCTGCTCTTAAAACCTGATTCCTTTCATCGATCAGGAATGTTGCCGATGCAGGATTGAAAGCAAAAATGCAATGGTCTCCCTGATTATTCGTGGTATTGTTCATTAAGGTACTTCGGGTGAGGAGCGAAACCTGAACAGAAGTTTGAGAAGATTGCCCTTCCTGAAAGCGATTGTAACTCGCTCGCAATGTTGCTCCCCACAGCCAGGTATTAATTGTAAACGTTGTTTGCTTTAACAGTTGCGGGCCGCGACCCATATCCTGCGATTGATTGCTATCAAAGCCGATATCGTCAGCAGAAACAATCAATTGAGAAATGAAACTGGTATTGGCAGATCCGAGGTAAGTTTGATTACTGTTGAATAAAGTATTTCCATTCGGCAAGCAGACTTCGGACATCGAATGGCGGGTAAAATGAGTGGCAGGTGATGTGGCAGACGGTACGTTTGTTGGCGTGTTAGACGTTGGGCTTACTCCCCGCTCCAATCCGCCAACATTTAGAACAAAAACCCCTCCCACCAACTTATCAAAGGATTGAGAACCTGACAACTCACTTTTGAAATGATTGTTATTAATTGAAATCGTCCCCATTGCTGTAAGATTTAAAGCCTGACCCACGGGTTGGTCTATCCGATTGCCAAAAATACGAGCAGCAGGTTTGCCCAACAAAACAGCCTGATTTTCTTCCGCTAGGGCGCTGAGAGTGGGTATAGAGGAGGCAAGGGCAATGATTCCACCTCGGTTTCCCGGTCTGAGATCGGTGCTGGTATTGGCTGAAATCGCACCGTTGTTGATAATCCAGTTCTGGACAATCTCAACGACTTCGCCATAGGAAATAAACATACCACAGGTGGGAATGATGTGACTGATTCCGTTGTTCTCAATGCGATTTTCTTGAATGACACTATTGGCAACTATTCCTAGAGAAATTCCACCAAACCCTCTATCCTTTGCTTCCGACTCTAGTTGAAAATTAAATTCCGTTTGCCAACATTGCTTAATCTGATTATTACAGATTTTTAGGTCGATGATAGGATTGCCAAAACGTTTTAAACTGCGGATCAAAAAACTAACTTGACGGAGTACGTCTTCATTCGTCGTGATTTTGGGAATTCCTATTCCGGACAATCCCATAGTTGAGATGTGATTGCCAGCAATTTCTATTTCATACAGGAAAGCAAGTAAATTGCCTGGGTCGATTTTTTGTTGAACAATGCTGATGGTATAAAAAATCCCTAACTCTGTATTGTTTTGTGATGTGATTTCTTCAATTTTATAGTTTAGATTGGTGATTGATACTTGGTATTCCCCAGGTTCAAGCGTTTTGATGATAAAACGGCTGCTCTCGTCCGTTGGACTTGAAATAAATCGACCATTTTTGCTCTCAAGGTGAACAAATATTCCCGGAATTACCTCGTTATTATAAACAACCTTACCCTGGAAGTCGCCACCATTATGCTGGATAAACTCTCCTTGACTCTCTGCGGGGTTTCTCGTAAAATTAGCCAAAAAATCATCCACAGAACTTCCTAAAGCAATGCCATTCCCCGCACCGCCATTAATCTCATTGTCCCGCACCTTTACCCGTTCAGAACCGCCAGCAATTTGAACACCACCCAGGGCGTTAAAGGGATTGATGGGGATGAAGAAGAAGAGGGCAAAAATCAAATCAACATAGGCAAGAAAAACAGGAACATTGGGATAAATAACTTCCAGATCGGCACAAGGATCAGTTGGATCAGGATTTCTCTCCCTATCCGGGCGATCAAGATCAGGAGGTGATGTTTTCTCAGCCGGAATCACACCAATTTCATTGCCTGTGATTAGGCTATCTTCTGCCATTAAGTAAATGGCAACACCAGCACCTACTTTATCCAGCATCCGAATTTTATTGTCATGAATCGTAATCTCAACACCTTGGTTAACATGGATCGCTTCTTGACAAGCGATAATCCGGTTATGTCCAATTTCGATGTCTTTGAGAGTCCCCACTTCACGTCCTGCTAAACTAATCGCAGTTCCCCCCAGTGTAACTAAATCCAGATTGAGTAGAGCGATACATTCTGAATCAATAATCTGGAAAATAGGGGATTCGCGTCCGCCTTTTCGGGGGATGACACGGGTTTGTTTCCCACACCCTTCAATTTTGATATTACGCTTCCCTTTAACGCGGACATTAGCTTCATGGAGTCCGGGTAACAAACAAATTTTTCCTCCCGAATTAGGTAAGTGGCGGAGTGCCTCTTCAATGGTGTCAAAATCACCATGACTGACTCGCCCATCGCCTACCGTAAACGTACAACAAACCGTCTGATTGATGAGAGGACGAAAGACATCGCGACAATCCTCAATTTGCTCTTCTTCAAAGGAAATTGCTAAATCTGTATTCCAGTTCAATTCGGCTAGAGGAACGCGATGATATTCAATTCCTTGGGGCGGTTGGTTATCAATGAGAATTTGATCATTAACGACTTCCCCCGCCCGCACCTTAAAGATCCAATAGTCCCCCGGTCGATAATTCATCACAGTTGGATCATCAAATTCCAAACGGATACCATCTCGGAGTAAATTAGGTTCTGTGGGGGCTACCGTTTTAGGGAAATCCGCGATCGCCTCGATTCCATTCCAGAGTCGGAAAAAGACGCGATTTGAAGGTAAATTTGCCTCAACGTAATGTTCCCGGATCACATTCAACTCATCCCCATCCAACGTGACTTCTGCACCATAGGTAACGCGCCAGAAACCCTGTCCTGTATCGAACTCCACGACTTCCAAATAAAACTCAGTCAACCCAGACATTTTAATCGCTTGGTCATTTGCCGTCAGCGAAATTTTCTGGTCTGCACCCCCCAAATCGCATTTCCCTCGTCCCACCAAACCGCCGTTAAATTGCGACCATTTAAACATCGGAACCGCGCCGTCAGTTTTGGCAATTTCAACGCGATAAAGCTGATGTTCAAATCCGGTATAGCCGCCACCGTCTACAACTGGACAATCACCCTCTGTTTCCGTGGTAGGTTGTAGGGAAACCTTAAGTTTGCCTTTTTGAGAAACCTGATCTTGTAGTTTATCAGTAATAGTATGGCAGTCCTCATCAGTCGCTAATCGCAGCAAGCGAAAGCGCATTGCCGTGATCACTCGTTCCGTCGTATCCGGACCTCCCAACGCCGGTTCGATTAAAGTTTCTGGCATTTGAAATCCATTCAATGCTTCCCGCCAAACTTCCAGTACCACGGCATCCCGAATCCCCTCGTTGATGTCTGAAACTGTGCCGGATGGGTCTTGAATCGGAGGTTCAAAATAAGTGGCTATGCGCGTTACCGTAGTGGTTGAGATACCCGGTAAATGTACAGCCAAACCATTTGCCCATCCTTGACCGGGGAAAATGTTTATCTTTACCCTATCCTCGCTGACTTCTGCATGAGTCACCTTAAAGGCATTAGGATGCTGAGAGGAAATCGCCGCAACATTTGCCCCAATAATCTGTCTCGCCGCGCCATCTTGCCAATCGACTGTTATTTGGGTTTGGTCATTCCAATCCCTATCCAGGAGCACCCGTCCCTGCTGATGCAAAACACCATTTATATTGGACGGATTACTTGTGTCCCACTGAGAAAAATCGCCTTTCATAATTTCCTTACAATGTCATGAATTATTGTTGACTTTACCCATGACCTAGGTCACGGGAATCAGTAAAGGTCGCACGCCTACAGGCATAAACTCCCGAAATCGAATCTGAATATTCCGCCATTTATGGGCTTCTAATAAAAATCCAAAGGCTCCCATGGCATCGTCATCGGGTCCCCGTTCCCGAATCCGAAAATCACAAGTGTGGGCGAGTTGTCCGTAGGCGGGTTCACCAGCTACCTGACTAACAAATCGAAGTTGGGCGTTCTCTGCCGTTACACAGCCCAAATTTTGAGGCAAACGGTCTCCTTTTCCGGAAAAATAGCTATAACGAAGACACCCGGTTTGATTATTCAGTACCTCCAACCTGTGAACCCAAATTCCACCTCGACCATTGATGCGTTCGACTCGCATCTGTCCGAAAACGGTAATACCATTAATTTGCGTGGGGGGGGCGAAGTTATTAATCGGATCGGTGGCATTGGATACCGCAAAACTTGTTTTCGAGTTGTCGCCAACGCCTTTCCCCGCATCAATAATTGAATGAGACAGAAACAGACGATAGCCGCGATCGCACAACACCGATCCCACGATAGTCCGTTCTAGAATAATTTCCGGGGTTTGGTCAAATGTCTGTTCATCTGCCATTCCGAATCCGTAAGGTTGGCGCAATTCCAGGGAATGACGCAACGGTTGGCGCGTCCCATCGAGGCGTTTTTGTCCTCCTGGATCAAGGGTACAATCGACAATTTCCAGTCGGTTTAAAGCGGCTCTAGCGATTAGTGGCGCATCGGGGGGAAAGGATTCGTCCCGGGTTATATATAGTCCTGCAAGTCTTAGGGTTAAACCAGCGGCGGCG
>JGI12109J20283_10051116_pt1 | contig 10079 bp, 9 predicted proteins | sample ElkSlonscriptome_12_FD_20283 | JGI IMG/M metagenome (IMG submission 20283) | reverse complement strand
CGAGGGTGCACGAGCCGGCGCCGCAGCACCCGGTTCGACCGAGCCTGTTCATCGTCCACATCACGCCCGAGATGGCGCCGGTGGCTAAGGTCGGGGGGCTCGCCGACGTGGTCTTCGGCCTCGGTCAGGAGCTCGCCATCCGGGGCAATCACGTCGAGATCGTGCTGCCAAAGTACGACAGCATGCGCTACGACCGTATCTACGACCTCCACGAGGTGTATCGTGACCTCTGGGTCCCCTGGTACGAGGCGGCCATCCATTGCACTGTCTATTTCGGCTTCGTTCACGGGCGCAAGTGCTTCTTCATCGAGCCACATTCACAGGATGACTTCTTCAACCGCGCCAGCATCTATGGTTTTCCGGACGATGTCTTGCGCTACGCCTTCTTCTCGCGGGCGGCCCTCGAGTTCCTCTGGCAGGCCGGCAAGCATCCCGACATCATCCACTGTCACGACTGGCAGACCGCCTTTGTCCCAGTCCTGCTCTACGAGATCTATCAGCGCCTGGGCATGGCCCATCCGCGCGTCTGTCTGACGATCCACAATTTCTCGCACCAGGGGCTGATCGGTGCCGAGTTGCTGCGCGCGACCGGGCTGCACCACCCGGAGCGCTACTTCGACCGACACCGTCTCGGCGATGACCGCTATCCCGATGTGCTGAACCCCCTCAAGGGGGGCGTGGTCTACGCCAACTTCGTCACCACCGTCTCGCCGCGCTACGCCTACGAGACCAAGGATTGTGGGCAGGCCTTCGGGCTGGAGCCTGCGCTGCACGCCCATCAGGTCAAGTATGGCGGTGTCGTCAATGGTATCGATTACGACGTCTGGAACCCCGAGCTCGATTCACAGATTCCGGTGCGGTATCGGCTCGACACCATCGACGACAAGTACGGGAACAAGCGCGCCCTGCGCCAGCGGCTGATGCTGGCCGACAATGAAAAGCCGATCGTCGCCTTCATCGGCCGCCTCGACCCGCAGAAGGGCCTGGAATTGGTCCGGCATGCGATCTTCTATACCCTCGAGCGCGGCGGCCAGTTCGTCCTGCTCGGCTCGAGTCCCGACCCGGGCATCAACGCCGATTTCTGGGGCCTGAAGCGGATGTTGAACGACAGCCCAGACTGTCACATCGAGATCGGTTTCGACGACGACCTGGCCCATCTGATCTATGCCGGCGCCGACATGATGCTGGTCCCGAGCCGCTTCGAGCCCTGCGGGCTGACGCAGCTCATCGCGTTGCATTACGGAACCATCCCGATCGTGCGCGCCATCGGCGGGCTGGCCGATACCGTTTTCGATAAGGATCACTCCACGCGGCCGCTGCACGAGCGCAACGGCTATGTTTTCGCCGATTACGATCAGCCCGGCATCGAGTCCGCCCTCGGGCGCGCCATCCGCTGCTACTACGACTATCCGGAGCACTTCCGTGAGCTGATGCGCAATGCGATGCAAGCCGACTACTCCTGGAACCACCCGGGTCAGGATTATCTGAACATCTACGACTACATCCGCGACGAATAGGACGACGCACTCGATCATGAGAATCTACAACCTGTTTCCGTTGCTGGCGGGACCCCTATCGGAATGGCCCCCGCATCTCGAATGTGCCGCGGCGATGGGCTTCGATTGGGTGTTTGTCAATCCGATCCAGCGTCCAGGGCGTTCCGGCAGCCTGTACTCGATCGCGGACTACTTCTCGATCAATCCGGCCCTGCTCGACCCGGGCTCGCCCATGGGACCAGAGGAACAGGTGCGCGTCATGGCCGAAGTCGCGCAAGACCTGGGCCTGCGGCTCATGGTCGACCTCGTCGTCAATCACTGCGCGGAGGACAGCCCGCTCGTGCAGGAGCACCCGGAGTGGTTCGTGCGCGACGGCGAGGGCATCGCACACCCCTTTTGCGTCGAGGACGGCGGCAATCAGGTCGTCTGGCGGGATCTGGCGCAGTTCGACCACCGCGGCACCTCCGATCCCGAGGGCCTCTGGCGCTACTGTGTCGAGATCGTTGGATATCTTGTCGGGTTGGGCTTCACCGCGTTTCGCTGTGATGCGGCCTACCAGATCCCGGGCGGTTTCTGGCAGCGCCTTATCGCGCGGGTCAAGGAGGACCACCCGGAAGCCGTCTTCGTCGCCGAGACCCTGGGCTGTTCACCGGAACAGACGCGCCAGACGGCCGCGGCGGGGTTCGACGCCATTTTCAACAGCTCCAAATGGTGGGATTTCAGCAGCCCCTGGCTGCTCGAGCAGTATGAGCTGACCCGGCAAGACGCGCCCTCGATCGGCTTCCCCGAGAGCCATGACACCGAACGGCTGTTCGTCGAGTCCGGGCGCAACCTAGAGGCCATGAAACAGCGCTACCTGTTTGCGGCCCTCTTCTCGGCCGGCGTGATGATGCCGATGGGCTTCGAATACGGCTTCACCCGGCGTTTGCACGTCGTCGAGACGCGGCCCGAGCATTGGGAAGAACCGGCGGTCGATCTGACCGCCTTCATCCAGCGAGTCAATCGGCTCAAGGCCAGTCATGCCGTCTTCCAGCAGGAGAGCCTGATGCAGCACCTCGAGCACCCGAATCAGGCGGTGCTGCTGCTCTGGAAGGCCACGCAGGAGGGCACAGAGCAGGCGCTGCTCGTGCTGAACAAGGATCCCTGGAATCGGCAGCACTTCTACACGGACGACCTCTATCGTCACGTGCAGGCGCCGCCGCCGCTGGTCGATGTTTCCCCCGAGGACCCGCTGGAGCACTTGCCGACGCCGTTCAGCTTCGACCTCGAGCCCGGGATGGGGCGCGTCTTCGTCACCCAGACGGCCGGCTGATTCGCCCCGCGGACACGGCATATCGCCTATCTGCGGGGTCCCTTAGTATAATCATGAGCTTTGCCGCGGCAAGCGAGCAGCGAGGCAGCCGATGCATTGCTGGGCTCAGTATCTCTTCATTGCGCTCGTCGCCGTCCTGGGGATCGGCGGCGCCGTGACGGCTTGCGGACAGAAGGGCGATCTCTATCTCCCCGAACGCTCGGGCGAAGAGGCCGTTCCGCAGGCGCCGTCCGCAGCGGTTCCGGCCGCGCCGCTGCCGGCAGACGGCGCGGGCCGCGGCTAGGCGCAGCGCGCGCAGGCGATGGACCACTTCGCTTACCGCGGCGACGAGCTCTGGGCCGAGGAGGTCCCGGTCGCCGCCATTGCCGAGCGCTTCGGCACCCCTTGTTATGTCTACTCCCGCGCGACGCTGGAGCGGCACTGGCGCGCCTTCGACGCCGCCCTGCGCGAGCATCCACACCTGATCTGCTACGCGGTCAAGGCCAACTCCAACCTGGCCGTGCTCGACGTGTTGGCGCGTTTGGGCTCGGGCTTCGATATCGTCTCGGTGGGTGAGCTCGAGCGGGTCCTGGCCGCGGGCGGCGATCCCAAGCGGGTCATCTTCTCCGGGGTCGGTAAGCGCGACGACGAGATCCGCCGCGCCCTCAGGCTCGGCATTCGTTGTTTCAACGTCGAGTCGCAGCCGGAGCTGGTGCGACTCGATGCCCTGGCGGGCAGCTTGGGCGTCGTGGCGCCGGTCTCGGTGCGGGTCAACCCCGACGTCGACGCCGGTACCCACCCTTACATCGCCACCGGCCTTAAGGAGAACAAATTCGGCATCGATATCCACGCGGCCGAAGCCGTCTATTATCAGGCCGCTGGCCTGACCAACGTCCGCGTGACCGGTATCGATTGCCACATCGGCTCGCAGCTGACCGAGCTGACCCCCTTCGTCGACGCCCTGCAACGCGTGCTGGCCTTGGCGCGGCGCCTCGGCGAGATGGGTATTCCGATCGAGCATCTGGACCTGGGAGGGGGGCTCGGGATCCGCTACATGGACGAAGACCCACCGCAACCGGATGCGTATGCGGCGTTGATCAGCCGGCATTTGGCCGACCTGCCTTATGAGGTCGTGCTCGAGCCCGGGCGCGCCATCGCCGGCAATGCCGGGATCCTGTTGACCCGCGTTGAATACCTCAAGCCAACCGCGCACAAGCGTTTCGCCATCCTCGATGCCGCGATGAACGACCTGCTGCGCCCGGCCCTCTATCAGGCCCGGCAGCAGGTGGTGCCGGCGAGGCGCGCCGCCGGTCGCGAGCTGAGCCCTTATGACCTGGTCGGGCCGGTCTGCGAGACGGGCGACTTTCTCGCGAAGGGGCGCGAGCTGGCCCTGGCGCCGGGAGACCTCTTGGCCGTGCGCGGCTGCGGCGCCTACGGATTCGTGATGAGCTCGAACTACAATAGTCGGCCGCGGGCTGCCGAGGTGATGGTCGATGGCGGCGAGGTCCACCTGGTGCGCCGCCGCGAGACCCTGGCCGATCTCTACGCCGGAGAGGAGGTGCTGCCATGAAACGCCGACCCGAGCCTGAGCTGATGGACGAGGCCGAGCAGGCCCGCGCTTACGCCGAGGAGGATTTCTCGGAGCCCAACGCCCACTTCATCGAACTGCTCGGCGATCTCGCCGAAGGCCCGCTCGACGGCGTCCGGGCCCTGGATCTCGGCTGTGGTCCGGCCGATATCGTGTTGCGTTTCCTGCGCGCCTATCCCAGCGCCTATTGCGACGCCGTGGATGGCTCACCGGCCATGCTCGAACACGCCAAGGCCGCCTTGGCCGCGATGCCGGGCCTGGCGGCCCGCTGTCGGCTGATCTGCGACCCGCTGCCGAGCCAACAGCTGCAGGCGAGCCACTATGATGTCGTCCTCTCCAATAGCCTGCTCCATCACCTCCACGATCCGCAGGTGCTCTGGCAGACGGTGCGCGAGGTCGGCAAGCCAGGCGCCCAGGTCCTGATCATGGACCTGATGCGACCGGCGAGCGCCGGCTGGGTCGAGGCCTTGGTCGAGACCTACGCCGCCCATTCCCCCGAGGTGCTGCGTCACGACTTTCGCAACTCCCTTTACGCCGCCTTTGAGCCCCAGGAGGTCGCCGCGCAGCTTGCGGAGGCGGGCCTTGCCTCCCTGGAGGTCATCGTCGTCAGCGATCGCCATCTGGCCGTGCACGGGCGGCTGCCCAGCGGTGACTAGGGTGGCAAAAACAATCGGAGGCGGCTCGCTGCGGCGCGCCTCTTAGGCTAACCTGCCACACCATCGACGTTTACGGGCCTCGTCACACGCCGTAATAGCTCCGGTACCAATCGACGAAGCGTGCGACGCCGACGGCGATCGGCGTCGCCGGGCGATAGCCGGTGTCGGCCACGAGTTCTTCGACGTCGGCATAGGTGTCGGGGACGTCGCCCGGCTGCAACGGGAGTAGCTGTTTCTCGGCCGTGCGCCCGAGGCATTGCTCGAGGACCTCGATATAGTCCATCAGCTCGACCGGTTGGTGATTGCCGATGTTGTAGAGCCGGTACGGCGCGAGGCTGGTGGCCGCATCCGGCGCATCGCCTGACCAATCGGGGTTCGGCTCGGGCGGCCGATCGAGGACGCGGATCACGCCCTCGACGATGTCGTCGACATAGGTGAAGTCGCGGCGATGGCGTCCGTAGTTGAAGACCTCGATCGGCTCGCCGGCGAGGATGGCGCGGGTGAACTTGAACAGCGCCATGTCCGGTCGGCCCCAGGGGCCATAGACGGTGAAGAAGCGCAGGCCGGTCGTCGGTAGCCGGTAGAGATGGCTGTAGGTGTGGGCCATCAGCTCGTTGGCCTTCTTGCTCGCCGCATAGAGGCTCAGCGGATGGTCAACGTTGTCGCGAACCGAGAACGGCATCCGGGTGTTGGCGCCGTAGACCGAGCTGCTCGAGGCGTAGACCAAATGCTCGACGCCGGCGTGGCGGCAGCCTTCGAGGATATGGCCGAAGCCGACCAGGTTGGTATCGACGTAGGCCATCGGGTTCTCGAGCGAATAGCGCACCCCGGCTTGGGCGGCCAGGTTCACGACCCGCTCGGGCCGATGTTCGGCAAAGGCCGCCGCGATGCCGGTACGGTCCTCCAAGTCGAGGCGCAGGTCGGTGTATCCGGGATGGCCGAGGGTCCGGTCGAGCCGCGCCCGCTTGAGTGCGACCTCGTAGTAGTCGTTGAGGTTGTCGAGGCCGATCACCTCGTCGCCGCGCTCGAGCAGCCTCAGCGCGAGCGCCGAGCCGATGAAGCCGGCACTGCCCGTAATCATGACCCGCATGGATGCCCCCAGGGTTGCTTGGCGCCTGTGTCAAATGCGTTGTTCAACGCGCGCTAGAGCCGGCCGTCGACCTCGTCCTTGCCGAGGACGTGCTTGACGTCGTAGAGGACGGCGCCCGGTCTCCCATAGGCACGCAGAGCGGTGGCGCCCTGGGCCTGGAACTGGCGGTGGGCGACGGCCAAGACGATCGCATCGTAGACCCCGAGCGGCGGCTCGTTGGTGAGCTCGTAGCCGTACTCGGCGCGGGCCTCGCCGGGATCCACCCAGGGATCGTGGATGTCGCAGGCGAGGCCATAGTCGCGCAGCTCGCTGACGATATCGACGACCCGGGTGTTGCGCAGGTCCGGGCAATTCTCCTTGAAGGTCAGGCCGAGGATCAGGACCCGGCTGTCGACCGAGATGCCGTTGCGCTGCAGCATCAGCTTGATCACGCGGCTCGCCACATAGGCGCCCATGCTGTCGTTGAGGCGCCGCCCGGCCAGGATGATCTCCGGGTGGTAGCCGATCTCCTGGGCCTTGTGCGTCAGGTAATAGGGGTCGACACCGATACAGTGGCCACCGACCAATCCGGGGCGAAAGGGCAGGAAGTTCCACTTGCTGCCGGCAGCGGCGAGCACCTCGTCGGTGTCGATCCCGAGGCGGTTGAAGATCAGCGCCAGCTCGTTGATCAGGGCGATGTTGACATCGCGCTGGGTGTTCTCGATGACCTTGGCCGCCTCGGCGACCCGGATGCTGCTGGCCGGATGGGTGCCGGCGGTGACGATGCTGCGGTAGAGGTCATCGATGAAGCGCGCGACCTCGGGCGTCGAGCCGGCCGTGACCTTCTTGATCGTCGCCAGGCGGTGGGTCTTGTCGCCGGGATTGATCCGCTCCGGGCTATAGCCGACGAAGAAGTCGCGGTTGAAGGTGAGCCCGGAGACCGCTTCGAGGAGCGGGACGCAGACCTCCTCGGTGGCGCCCGGGTAGACGGTCGATTCATAGACGACGATGTCGCCGGCCTTGAGGACACCGCCGAGGGTGCGGCTGGCCGCCTGGAGCGGGCGCAGATCCGGCTCCTTGTGGTCGTTGACCGGCGTCGGCACCGTGACGATGAAGAGGTTGCAGGCGCGGAGGTCCTCGATCTGTTCGGTATAGCCGAGCTGGGCAACCGCGGCCAGCGCCTCGGGCTCGACCTCGAGCGATCGATCGCGTCCGGCGCGCAGCTCGGCGATGCGTGCGGCGTCGATGTCGAAGCCGAGGGTCGGATAGCGCTTGCCGAGCTCGACGGCCAGCGGGAGGCCGACGTAACCGAGTCCAACGACGCCGATGCGGGTCTGCGCGAGGTCGAAGATTGCAGCCATAGCGAGTTGTCCTTGTCGCTCCGCTTGGTTGGCGAGAAAGGCTCGGGCCTGGTTCCCGAGGGGCCGTGTCTGGCGCGCAAGGATATCAAGGCGGTGAAGGCAAAGCGACGACGCCTGTCGGCCCGCCGGCCTGGCTGGCGGCTGCCATCAGACCCGCCGCGACAAACCCCGTCCGTCGGCTCGGCCACCCGCCGTGCTGCCGCGCAGACAGAGCAGCGCGCTCCCGTAGGCCGCCTCCTGCTCCGGGGCCGCTTGCACCGGGATGCCCAAGAGGCGCTCGCGGATCCGCGACCAGGCGGCATTCTCGGCGCCGCCGCCGGTCGTCAGGATCGCTCCCGGCCATGGGGTGCCGAGCGCGTGCAGCAGGCGGTAGCCGGCCGCCTCGATCGCGGCGATTCCCTCGAGCAGGCCCTGCAGAAAAACCGCGTCGTCGTTCGGCCGTGGGGCGAGGCGGGGCGGCCGTTGGGGGTCATTGTGCGGAAAGCGCTCACCGGCCGCGGGCAGCGGGTAGTAGTCGAGGCCCGTCGGTCGCTCGGGGCGCAGCTGGGGCATCAGCGCGCCAAGCCGTTCGTCGCCGAAGAACTGGCGCAGGACGGCGCCGCCGCTATTCGAGGCCCCACCGGCGAGCCACAGATCGCCGAGGCGATGGCTGTAGACGCCGCGTTCCGGGTCCGCGATCGGCCTTGGCGTGAGGATCTTGAGGACCAGGGTGCTGCCGAGGCTGGTGACGGCATCACCCGCCCGCTCGGCGCCGGCGGCAATGGCCGCGGCGGTGCTGTCGGTGGTCCCGGCGGCGACCTGGGTCTCGGGCGAGAGTCCGGTTGCCGCGGCCGCCGTCGGTGTCACCGGGCCGACCGGCGTCCCCGGTGCGATGACGGCGGGCAGGTGCACGCCCGCGAGATCGACGCGGGCGATCCAGTCCGGCCAGCGCTCGGCCTCCGGGTCGAAGCCGAGCTTGAGCGCGTTGTTCCAGTCGCTGATGCCGAAGCGGCCACAGAGCCGGCCCGCGATCCAGTCAGCCTGATGGAGCGCCCAGGCCTCGGTCCCCTTCGGCAGGGTCAGGCCGAGGTGCAAGGCCTTCGCGAGACTGGCCGTTGCGCCGCGTGCCGGGCTCGACGCCGGTGCCTGGGCCGCGATGCGCCGGGCGGCGGCGCTGGCGCGGCGGTCGTTGTACATCAGCGCCGGTGTCAGCGGTGTGCCGTCGCGGTCGCTGAGCAGGAGGGTCGCCGAGGTGGCGTCGACGCAGACGCCGACAATGCGCGCCCCGCGGAGCTGACGAGTCAGGCGCCGAAGCACGGCGATCGCGGCCTCCCACCAGGCCTCCGGGTCCTGCGCAACGCCCCCGCCGGGCTCGTGGCGTGGTGCCGGCAGCGTCGCTTTGGCCAGCGCCAGCCGCTCGCCTCGTGCGTCGACTGCCGCTGCGCGACAACCGCTGGTCCCGACGTCGACCCCGATCCAACACGGCCTCCCCGTCACGGCAGCTCGACGCGTGAGGGCGGGGTCCAGCCTGCCTGCCGGTGCTCGGCGACCACGGTGGTATAGATTCCGCCGCGGACGTTGAAGGCCGCCGTCAGGCGCATGAAGCGGGGGCTGAGGGCGGCGACCAGGTCGCCGAGGATGCGGTTCGTGACCGCCTCGTGGAAGGCGCCTTCATCGCGGAAGGACCAGACGTAATTCTTCAGTGACTTGAGCTCGACGCATAGGGCGTCTGGGACATACTCGAAGCTCAGCTCGGCGAAGTCCGGTTGCCCGGTCTTTGGGCAAAGACAGGTAAACTCGGGGACCCGGATCCGTATCGTGTAGTCGCGGCTCGACTCCGGGTTCGGAAAGGTTTCCAGGGTGCGGTTCGGTTTGCTCGTCATCGTGTCGATGGTTGCAGAAGGAATCGGACAGGGGTCGCCGCGACACGCTGCCAGTGGGTCCCCGTCGCCCCGTCGGCTCAGCGGCGGGATTCCTCCCGCCGACGGTCGCGGCGACCCCTATCCGATTGCTCGCGGTACGATTGATGATTGCTTGGTACGGGGACAGCCCAAGGCCTAACGCTGCTCCGGGTCGTCCTGCTCATGCGGTGGCGTGATCCCATGGTCTGGCTCGGCGGTGGGAATACGTCGCTCCTCGCTCAGCCACTCGCCCAGGTCGATCAACCGGCAACGCTTGCTGCAGAAGGGGCGCCAGGGGGACTCCTCGCCCCACTGCACACGCCGGCCGCAGTGGGGGCAGGCGACGGTCTTGGATTTCGCGGCCATGTCGTGCCTGGTTAGAAGACGCAGCAGGTTAGATTGAAGGGGACGTCATCGCGGCTTTGCACGGGCTGCGCCCCCTCGTTGCCTTCCATGAAGCGGATGCTGAAGCGGTTTTTGTGGCCACTGATCTCCGGGTAGAGGCGCCCGTCGCCGTTGACGCCAACGCGGATCATCTGGGCCGGCGCCTCGCTGTCCAATGCCTCTTGGAAGAAACCGAGCGGTGCCGTGACGGGGCGTGGCGCCGAACTCGTTCGGGTTAGCGACAGCACGATCGCGATGGCGTTGCGAGCCGGTTCCAGCTCCGCTAGCCACTCGCCGAGATGTTGGCGGCGTGTGGCGGTCGGCTGGGCAAGCCAGCGATGATAGAGGGGCAGG
>JGI12109J20283_10226769_pt1 | contig 10080 bp, 9 predicted proteins | sample ElkSlonscriptome_12_FD_20283 | JGI IMG/M metagenome (IMG submission 20283) | reverse complement strand
CCTCGAAGCTGGCGACGGCGTTCTGGTCGGTCAGCGGACCCATCAGGGTGTCGGGCTCGAGTGGGTCGCCGATCCGCACCTGCTGGTAGGCATTGACCAGGGTGTCGCTGACCTGATCGATGATCGACTCGTGCACGAGCAACCGGCGGGTGCTGGTGCAGCGCTGTCCCGCGGTGCCGACGGCGCCGAACACCGCGGCCGGAATCGCCAGTTTCATATCGGCGCTTTCATCCATGATGATCGCGTTGTTGCCGCCGAGTTCGAGCAGGCTCTTGCCCATGCGAGCCGCGACCCTTTTGCCGGCCTGGCGACCGACCTGGCTGGAGCCCGTGAACGACAGGAGATCAACGCGTTCATCGTCGATCAGCCGTCCCGACAGCTCGTTGCCGGATTCCATGATGGCCGTGAACACCGGCGGAACATCGCTGTCGGCCAGCGCCTCGTTGACGATGTTCTGGACCGCGCTGCAGCACAGCACGCCCTTGGGGCTCGGCTTCCAGATCGTTGCGTTGCCGCAGATGCAGGCGATCAGCGCGTTCCATGACCAGACGGCGACCGGGAAATTGAAGGCGGTGATAACGCCGACCACGCCCAGCGGATGCCACTGCTCATAGAGCCGATGGCCTGGGCGTTCGGAGTGCATGGTCTTGCCGTACATCATCCGCGACTGGCCGACCGCGAAATCACCGATGTCGATCATCTCCTGAACTTCGCCGTCGCCTTCCGCCTTGATCTTGCCCATTTCCAGCGCCACCAGCGATCCCAGCGGATCCTTGTAATCGCGCAGGGCCTGGGTGACGCGGCGCACCGCTTCGCCTCGAACCGGCGCCGGCACCATGCGCCAGGCACGGGCAGCGTCCTGGGCAGTGGCGATGACCTTTTCGTAATCAGCGTCCGTTGCGCCGCTGACCCGTGCGATGACCTGGCCGTCGGTCGGATTGATCGATTCGATCAATCCCTCCTGACGTTGCGGTGCCCACTGGCCCGGTCCGAAACAGGCTCCGGAATTGATTTCGCTCAGGCCGAGCCGTTCAAGAATCTGTTGCTTCGAGGTGGCCATGTTGTCTCCCGATGATCGTTGCAAACCAACTATTATGGCATCCTTACCGGCCGAGGATAAGGTCCGGCATGCTATTCTGCGCGGCGTACATGCGGGTTCCGGATTCTCTGGGGTCTCGTCTCGCACCTTAACAGTCACTGAACGAAACTATCGGATCGGGTCGCTGTCCATTTCTGGCAGACCCGATCGTCAATCGCGGAGCTGAGGAAGCCCAGATGGGCGAACGGGAAACGGACCAGATTCTGGTAGAGCGTGTCCAGAAGGGCGACAAGAAGGCGTTCGATGTGCTGGTTGGAAAATATCAGCACAAGATCATCAGCCTGATTTCGCGCTATGTTTCGGATCATTCCGAGGCAATGGACGTTGCCCAGGAGGCGTTCATCAAGGCGTATCGGGCCTTGAACCGCTTTCGCGGCGACAGCGCCTTCTACACCTGGTTGTACCGCATCGCCATCAATACGGCCAAGAACCATTTGGTGGCTCAGGGGCGACGACCGCCGGCTTCGGATGTCGACGCTCAGGACGCGGAACAATATCAGGTCGACACACGTCTCAAGGATCGTGGCTCGCCCGAACACGAATTGATGAGAGAAGAGATTGAGCAGACGATTCATCAAGCCATCTCAGACTTACCCGAGGATCTTCGGGTCGCCATCACCTTGCGCGAAATGGAAGGCATGAGCTACGAGGAAATCGCAACCACGATGGACTGCCCGATCGGTACCGTGCGCTCACGGATATTCCGGGCCCGCGAAGCGATCGACGCGCGCCTGCGGCCGCTGATTGACAATCAATAGACTGGACTCAACGACGATGACGGAATCGAATCGGGAACACCTATCTTCCCTGATGGACGGCGAACTGGACCGCAAGGCGCAGGAATTTCTGCTCCGACGCCTGTCCACCGATCCCGAGATGGCGGAGCGATGGCAACGCTATCATCTGGTCCGGTCCTGCCTGCATCAGGAGATGGGGCCCGGTGTGGCGATTGTCGAGCGGGTTTCCCGGGCGGTGGCCGGCGAGAGCTCAGCGCCGGCGGTCAAGCGTTTTCCGGGCTGGCTTCGACCGGTTGCGGGCGGCGCCATCGCGGCCTGCGTTGCGCTGGTAGCGATCGTCGGTATCAACCAGAACGTGTCGCGACAGGGCCAGCTCGAGTCGGACTCCGTGCAGCCCGGATTCGTCAGTCAGTCGACACCGCTTGACCGCAGCTTCTCGCGCCAGGCGGTACCCGTCAACTTGAGCGAGGTCAGTCCGGCCGATCGCCAGCGTATCAATACCTACGTGCTCAGGCATCACCAGGCTGTCGGGGGCACCGGCTTTACCTCGTTCATCCCGATCGTCACCGGCACACCGACCAGCGACGAGAGCGACTTCGACGGCGAGCAGGGGGATCAGGCGCAAGAGCTCGTCACGGAGCCCTGATGGACGCCGCGACATCTGGTTCGCTCTGCAGATCGCTTCTGATCCAATGACAGGCAATCGCAGTTCAACGACGCCAGAGCCTGGCCGGCCTGCCACGGCGCTCGAGCTCGAGCGCCCACTTCCGCTGCAACCAGACCATGCCTAGCTTTCCTGCCGCGCGGAGCGTAGCGTGCAGCGTGCTGCTGTTGCTTGCATCCGGCGCTCTGGCCGACGATACAAGTGCGGAAGTCGGACGCTGGCTCGATCGCATGGCGCGGGCAGTAGAGACGCTCAACTACCGCGGTACCCTCGTTCATTGGCACGACGGTCGGATCGATACCCTCGGTATCGTTCACCGCGCGGATGAAAACGGCATTCGCGAGCGCATCTATTCTCTCGACGGTCCGGCACGAGAAATCCTTCGCGACGGCGATCAGATTCGCTGCCTGATGGCCGATGATCAGCCCTTGGTCGTGCAGAGCCAGCTGGCGGCTCGACTCATGCCCAATCTGCCGCTGAGCCGGCTCAGCAGCCCCGAATCGGCCTATCACATGCGGATGGGCGATCGCGAGCGGGTGGCCGGCATGATGACTCGCATCGTCGAGATCGTGCCGCGCGACGAGTATCGCTATGGCCACCGGCTGTGGCTGGAAGAGCAGACCGGGATGCTCCTGCGATCAGCCCTGCTCGATTTCCGGCAGCGGACCCTGCAGCAGCTGACCTTCGTGACGGTCGAGTTGGGCGCCCGAATCACCGACACCGAGCTCGAAACGACGCTCGATGAATCCCTGGCGGTCCAATCGCCTCTGCCGCAGCTGGACGTCAGCACGTCACTGGCGAGCCACCAGCTCAAGCCCTCCTGGTCGCCCGATCAACTGCCTGACTATTTCCGCATGGCTCGCGCCGGCCAGGCCAGGGCAGCGGGTGGCGAGAGTTTCGAGCATCTGGTTTTCAGCGACGGACTGGCCAGTTTTTCAATCTACATCGAGCCGGTTCGGTCCGGCTACCGCGGCATGCGTCTCGAGTCCATCGGTCCGTTCCACGTACTGACGGGTTTCCACGAGGGGCGCAAGGTCACGATCGTCGGTGAAGTGCCTCGCGCCACCGTGGAGCTGGTCGGACGCTCGCTGCGCCGCAGCGTCGCGTTACCGGGCAACTGAGCCGGTCGATCGAAGCACACGCCGCGATGGACGACATCGTCTGGCAACCGGCGCTTGTTCTGGAGGCAGGCGAGGATTGGGTAAGGGTCGGTTTCGATCGTCTCGAGACCTGCCAGGCCTGTCTTCGCGGTGAAGGTTGCGGAGCGGGCGTGTTTTCACGCTTGTTCGTCGCCCGGCGGGCGACACTGATGATCTGGACGGGCGAGCCGCCTGCTCCGGGTCAGCGCGTTCGGGTCGGCGTGAAATCGAGCCACCTCCTGCTCGCCTCGCTGATGCTGTATGCAGCGCCGTTGGTCGCGTTCATGGTGGGTGCTTTACTTGCCCATCTGGCGCTCGGAGATAGTCCCTGGCGCGATCCTGCGGTCCTGGTCTCCGGGCTGGCAGTTGGCGGCTCGGTTCTGCTCTCGCTGCGCCGCGGACGTGGCCTGGCACTGAACCCTCGGGTCGAACCGTTGTCCTGTTCAGTCACTTGAATCCTTCGCGTGGCGAGTCCACGTCAGATCGATAAGCGTTCCAGCCCATTACTGGAGAATCAATGATGCACCGACTTTCATTTCTATTGCCTGTCCTGCTCGCTCTGCTGTTGCAGTCGGCCCAGGCGGCAACGCCGACTGATTTCACTGACCTGGTCGAGGACTCGATACCGGCCGTGGTCAATATCGAGACCACCCGCTTCGGCACTCGTCCGTCCGAGCGGACCGAAGGACGAGGCGAACGTCCCGAGAGCCTGCCCGATCTGTTCGAGGAGTTCTTCGGACCGCGCGGTCCAGGCGGGGGACGCGGCCGTCCTGATCGACAGGGTGGCGGTTCGGGTTTCATTTTCTCCGAGGACGGTCTGATCCTGACCAACCACCACGTGATCGAAGAAGCCGACGAAATCGTCGTGCGCCTGGCCGATCGACGGGAATACGAGGCAGAGCTGGTCGGCTCGGACGCCGAGACCGACATCGCCGTGCTCCGGATCGAGGCCGAGGGCCTGCCCACGCTCGACTTCGGCGATTCCAGCAATCTGAAACCCGGTGAGTGGGTTATCGCGATCGGCTCGCCGTTTCAGTTCGAGCAGTCGGTGACCGCCGGGATCGTCAGCGCCAAGGGCCGAACCCAGTCGCAGCAGCAGTACGTGCCGTTCATTCAGAGCGACGTGGCGATCAACCGGGGTAACTCCGGCGGTCCGCTGATCCGGACCGACGGCACCGTGGTCGGCATCAACTCGTGGATCCTGAGTTCGAGCGGCGGCAATATCGGTCTGTCGTTCGCGATCCCGATCGAAGTGGCCGAGAGCTCGGTCGAACAGCTGCTCGAGTTCGGGCGCGTCGTCCGAGGTTACCTGGGCGTTGGCATCGAGGGCATCAGCCGGCAGAAGGCGGATGCGCTCAATCTCGACCGACCGGCCGGGGCTCTGGTCACACGCGTGGAGCCGGACAGCGCGGCCGAGCGCGCCGGCATCGAAGTCGGCGACGTCATCCTGAGCTTCAACGGGCGGGATGTCGATGTATTTTCCGATCTGCCGCCTCTGGTCGGCATGGTCCGTCCCGGCACCGAGGTGGAGGTCGAGATCTCGCGTTGGGGTGACCGCCAGACTCTCGAGGTGACACTCGATCAGCTCGAGGAGCCGGTCGACAGCGACGAAGGTGAACGGCCGTCCGGTGCCGAGCCGAGCAACGCGCTCGGCCTGGCGGTTGAAGCGATCGACGCCGAGACGCGCCGCCAGCTCGGTGATCCGGACGGCGGCGTACTGATCACTGACGTCGAAAGCGACAATGCCTATCGCGCGGGCGTGCGGCGCGGTCAGGTGATTCTGATGATCAATAATCAGCCGCTGGACGGCATCGACGATTTCAACGACATCGTCGATGATCTCCCCGCTGATCAGACCGTCGCCCTGCTGCTGCAGCGAAGCGACGGCAGCACGACCTTTGTGGCCTACGCGCCGGAGTCGGATGATTGACGTCGGTGAGGGCTCTGGGCAGCCCGGCCCGCTATAATGGCGGATTGACCTCGTGCCTGACCCCCGGTCTCCCGGGGGTCTTCTATGACCTGCGCCGATGACTGCTTCGACCAACGATACCCGCCGAATCCGAAACTTCTCGATCATCGCCCATGTCGACCACGGCAAGTCGACCGTCGCCGATCGTTTCATTCGGCTCTGCGATGGTCTGAGCGAACGTGAAATGGCCGAGCAGGTCCTCGATTCGATGGACATCGAGCGCGAACGAGGCATCACGATCAAGGCCCAGAGCGTGACCCTGGACTACACGGCTGATGACGGTGAGGTCTATCAACTGAACTTCATCGATACGCCCGGTCACGTTGATTTCTCCTACGAGGTGTCGCGCTCGCTGGCGGCCTGTGAAGGTGCCCTGCTGGTGGTCGACGCCGCCCAGGGTGTCGAGGCGCAAAGCGTCGCCAACTGCTACACCGCGGTCGAGCAGGGGCTTGAGGTCATTCCGGTGATCAACAAGATCGATCTGCCGGCCGCCGACCCGGAACGGGTACGCCACCAGATCGAGGACATCATCGGCATCGACGCTTCCAACGCCTTGCTGATCAGCGCCAAGACCGGTGAGGGAATCCGGGAAGTCCTCGAGGCCATCGTTCGCGACATCCCGCCGCCGGAAGATCGATCGGACGGACCGCTGCAGGCGCTGATCATCGATTCCTGGTTCGACAATTACCTCGGCGTCAACTCTCTGATCCGGATCAAGCAGGGCCGAATGAACAAGGGTGACAAGATCCGCGTGATGTCCAGCGGCGACGAGCACCAGGCCGATCAGATCGGGATTTTCACCCCCAAGCGGCGGGAAACCGGAACGCTGCGCTGCGGCCAGGTGGGATTTCTGGCGGCCGGCATCAAGGAAGTCAACGGCGCCCCGGTCGGCGATACGGTCACCAGCGCACGGCAGCCGGCTGACGGTCCCTTGCCCGGATTCAAGCCGCTCAAACCGCGCGTGTTCGCCGGTATCTTTCCGGTCGACTCCAGCGATTACCCGGACCTGCGTGAAGCGCTGGAAAAACTGCAGCTCAACGACTCCGCGCTGCAGTTCGAGCCCGAGACATCGGTCGCGCTGGGCTTCGGGTTCCGCTGCGGCTTCCTCGGCATGCTCCACATGGAAATCGTTCAGGAGCGACTCGAGCGTGAATACGACCTCGACCTGATCACGACCTCACCCACGGTCATCTACGAGCTGGCGATGACCGACGGTGCGATCCTGTCGCTGGACAATCCGGCCGGGATGCCACCGCTGAACAAGATCGACGAGATTCGCGAGCCAATCATCCAGGCCAACGTTCTGGTGCCGCAGGACTTCCTCGGCCCGGTCATTGGACTATGTGAAGAAAAGCGCGGCGTTCAGAAGGACATGCGGTTCCTGGGCGGACAGGTGCAGTTGTCCTACGAGTTGCCGATGTCGGAAGTCGTGATGGACTTTTTCGATCGCCTCAAGTCCTGCAGCCGGGGCTATGCGTCGTTCGAGTACGAGTTCGTTCGCTACCAGGGTGGTCCTTTTGTCCGACTGGATCTGTTGATCAACGGCGATCGGGTCGACGCGTTGAGCAGCATCGTGCATCGCGAGTTCGCGGAGCGGCGTGGTCGGGAGATGGCCGAGCGCATGCGCGAGCTGATTCCGCGACAGATGTTCGATATCGCGATACAGGCGAGCATCGGCTCGCATATCATTGCGCGCTCGACGGTCAAGGCCTACCGCAAGAACGTCACCGCGAAGTGCTACGGCGGAGACGTCACCCGCAAACGCAAGCTCCTGGAAAAGCAGAAGGCCGGCAAGCGCCGAATGAAGCAGGTCGGTCGCGTCGAAATTCCCCAGGAAGCGTTCCTGGCCGTGCTGAGAACCGATAACGAGAAATGAGCCATGCCCGTTGATTACTCCCTGATTCTGGTCGTCCTGACCGCCGTCACCGGCCTTGGCTGGGCAATCGAGCGATTCTGGCTGCGCAAGCGGCGGGCAGCGTCCGAGGCGCCTCGCGGATTGGGCCGGGTGGTCGAAGTCGGCGGCTCCCTCTTTCCGATCCTGCTGCTGGTGCTGGTGTTCCGGTCTTTTCTGTTCGAGCCGTTCAAGATACCGTCCGGGTCGATGATGCCGACCCTGCTGATCGGAGATTTCATCGTCGTCAACAAGTTCGCCTACGGACTGCGGGTGCCGGTCGTCAACAAACGCTTCGTCAGCGTCGGCGAGCCCGAACGCGGCGATGTGATGGTGTTCCGTTTCCCCGAGGACGAACGCATCAACTACATCAAGCGGGTTATCGGCCTGCCGGGGGACCGGATCACCTACCGCAACAAGATCCTCTACATCAACGGCGAGCCGATGGTGCAGGAGACCGACGGAGCCTGGGTCGGCGAAGGTCAGAATCGAAATCCCCCGGGGCGACGGCCGGTCATCAAGACCGAGCAGCTCGGCGATCTGGATCATCAGATCGTGGTCTATCCGGATCAGCCCCAGCGCAACGCGCGCAACTGGGTGGTGCCGGAGGGGCACTATTTCGTGCTCGGCGACAATCGCGATCAGTCGCTGGACTCGCGCGCCTGGGGCTTCGTGCCGGAGGAAAACCTGGTCGGTCGGGCTACTCGGATCTGGATGCATTGGGACTGCAGTCGCGGCTGTATCGACTTTGGCCGAATCGGTGATAAGATTGACTGACGAGTGGACGGACGTCGCAGCGGGACAATACTGTGCTGAACAATTCAGAGGGAACCAGGGTGCCGGACCTGCACCGGCAGCGTGGCATGAGCTTGATCGGGTTCATTCTCGTGCTGATGCTGGTGCTGTTTGCGGTCTACATCGGCATCAAGCTCGTGCCGATTTACCTCAATCATATGGCGGTGGTCAGTGATCTGAAGGGCGTCGCCGAGGAACCCGGGTCGGCCAATCTGCCGGTCAGCACGATCCGTCGAAACCTCACGAGGCGATTCCAGATCAGTTTCGTGAACCATGTGGAGGCTTCCGACGTGACCATCGAGCGCTCCAGCCCACCGCGACTCATCGTCGATTACGATGTCGAAGAGCATCTGATCGGCAATATCGACGTGATTGTCCGGTTTCGACGTGTCGAAACACTCACGAACTGATCCCACGACCCGACTGCCCGGCATCGACTACCGGTTCGAAGACCCCGACCTGATGGTCCGGGCGTTGACTCATCGCAGCCACGGCCGACCCCATTACGAACGCCTCGAATTCCTCGGCGACGGTTTATTGAACTGCGTCGTTGCCGAGCTGCTTTATCGGCGCAGACCGCATGCGCCCGAGGGTGATCTAAGCCGCTTGCGCTCGCGCCTGGTTCGCGACAGCACGCTGGCCGAGATCGCGGCGGAACTGGACCTGGGCGACCATCTCCTGCTCGGCCCCGGCGAGCTGCGAAGCGGCGGTCACCAGCGCGAGTCGATCCTGGCCGATGTGCTGGAGTCCCTGGTCGGTGCCATCTTCCTGGACGGCGGCTTCGATGCGGCTCGTTCCGTCGTGCTGCAGCTGTTCGATCAGCGCGAACAGGCACTGCCGAGCGCCGAACGCCTCAAGGATCCCAAGACCCGTCTGCAGGAACTGCTTCAGGCCGAGGGGCGGGATCTGCCGGAGTATCGCGTGGTTGGCGAAAGCGGCGCCGATCACTGCAAGCGCTTTGAGGTGGAGTGCAGTATCGACGGTCTGACCGAGCCGGTTCGCGCGGAGGCGGGCAGCCGGCGCAAGGCGGAGCAGGCCGCGGCCCGCCTCATGCATGGACAGCTGATCAAGGCTCGGCAGACCTCATGACGACATCGACGCGCTTCGGCCATGCCGTGCTTCTCGGCCGCCCCAACGTGGGGAAATCAACGCTCCTGAATGCGCTGGTGGGTGAGCATCTGGCCATCGTGACCCACAAGCCCCAGACCACTCGCCATCGTCTGCTCGGCCTGGTCACCGAGTCGCGTGGCCAGGTTGCGATCGTCGACAGCCCGGGTCTGCACGCTCGAAGGGATCATGCGCTGAATCGGCGCCTGAACCGGGTTGCCGCCGACAGCAGTCTCGGCGTCGACGTCGTCATTCTGGTCCTCGATGCGCAGCACATGACCAGCGAGGATGAGCTGGCGCTTGACCTGGCAGCCCGCCATGATGGTCCCGTTATCGTGGTCTTCAACAAGATCGATCGGCTCAAGCGGCGCTCGGACCTGCTGGAAAAGACTGCCGAGCTCGAGCAGCGGCTGAACATCGCGGCCGTGGTCTATGTGTCGGCGATTCGATCCGAGGGCCTGGACGCGCTGCTGGACGAAGTCTTCGCTCATTTGCCCGAGGGAGAGCCGGCGTATCCGGCCGATCAGTTCACCGACCGATCGGAGCGATTTCTCGCTGCCGAGATGGTGCGAGAGCAATTGATGCTGCAGCTACACCAGGAAGTCCCTTATGGACTGACCGTGGTGATCGAGCGCTTCGAGCGGCAAGCCCGCCGCCTGGTGATCGACGCACTGATCGT
>JGI12109J20283_10081720_pt1 | contig 10080 bp, 8 predicted proteins | sample ElkSlonscriptome_12_FD_20283 | JGI IMG/M metagenome (IMG submission 20283) | reverse complement strand
TCCATTATATTTCAACCTCCAACCTGGCGAACAAATCTTCGATTTTAGCAAGTATCCTGTCGTCTTCGAACTGCATCAGCTGAATAGCCTTGGCCGGGCATTCGGAAGCACAGAGGCCGCAACCGTGGCACTGGGCCGGATCGATTTCGGAATAGCCCTCGGCATTGATAAAGGGAACGCCGAAGGGACAGGCGCGAACGCAGATCAGACAGGCTGCGCACATCGTGCTGTCGACCCTGGCCGAGGCGGCGCCGAGATTGATCGAATCCTGGGCCAGCAGAGTCTGGGCCCGGGAAGCGGCGGCACGGGCCTGCACCAGAGACTCACGGATCGATCTCGGCGAGTGGGCGGTGCCGGCCACGAAAAAGCCGGGTACGGCCATATCCACCGGTCGCAGCTTGACATGATCCTCGAGAAAATAGCCGTCATGGGTACGCTGCAGCTTGAAGACCATGGCCAACTCCTCGGTGGAATCCTTGTCGGCCACCAGACCGGTACTGAGACAGAGCATGTCGACATCCACTTTCAACTGCATTGCCAGAATCGGATCGGTAAAGCTCACTTCGATCGCCTCTTCCGTCTCCCTGATTTCCGGCTTACAATCGACATCGTAACGGACAAAGACCACGCCCTTTTCCCGGGCCAGCTGATAATATTCCTCCTGGAAGCCGTAGGTACGCAGATCCCGGTAGAGTACGAATACCTGGAGCTCGGGATTGATCTCCACCATTTTCAAAGCATTCTTCACCGCATTCTGGCAACAGATCCGCGAACAGTTGGGATTGTCGCCCTCGCGCGAACCGACGCACTGGACCATCACCACATTCTGCCAGGCCCGTACCCGCTCCGGATCTTCGTCGAGCAGAGTTTGTACCTCCAGCTGAGTGGCGACCCGGTCGCTTTTCCCCAAGAGGTACTCGTCGGGCCGGTTCGGCCGGGCGCCGGTGGCCATGATGGTGACACCGTGCTCGACCTGGCGGTAGAACATCTGTTTGCCGACCTGCATACCGGTCTTGAACATGCCCGGCATGCCCGTGTGGTCGACGATGATCGCCCCTTTGATAACCTCGATGTTGTCATGGGCCTCCGTCTCCTCGCTCAGCGAGTCGACCAGAGCTTGAATATCATCGCCCTCCAGGGTTTTTTTCAATGATCTGGCAATACCGCCCAGGGTGGGAGTTTTTTCCACCAGATAGACCTTGAATCCCTGTTCGGCCAACTCCAGAGCCGCGGTCATGCCGGTAACACCGCCGCCCACCACCAGTACCCCTTTGTTCATGGGCAGGCTGTGTTCGGAAAGCGGTTTCGAGACGGTTACCGCCGCCACGGCCATTCTGATCAGATCTTTGGACTTTTTGGTGGCCTCGGCAGGATGCAATCCATGGACCCAGGTAGACTGGTCGCGAATATTGGCCATTTCCAGCAGATATTTGTTCAGTCCCGCCCGGCGGACCAACTCCTGAAACTTGGCCTCGTGGGTGCGCGGCGAGCAACCGCCGATGACCACTCGGTTAAGGCCGCCTTCGACGATGGCCTCCTTGATCTGTTGCATCGATTCCCGGCTGCAGCCATGGCCCTTGGCTTCACTCACTGCTACATGAGGCAGGCCGGAGGCAAAACGGACAAGCTCCTCGACGTCAGCGACAGCACCGATGTTTTCACCGCAGTCACATATGAAAACCCCCACTTTGGGCTCTTCGCCGCTGACATCTTTTTCCACAACGAGTGCACTTTCCTCACTCACGGAGGCGGAAGGCGCAATATCCTTGGCCGCCATGCAGGCGGCGGCACTGGCCTGGACCATGGTTTCCGGTATGTCTTTGGGTTCCTGGAGGGTGCCGCAGACGTAGATGCCGTCTCGTGATGTCGCCACTGGATTGAACCCCTGGGTCACCGGAAAATCGTTGCTGTTGGTTTCAAGACCGAGCTTTGCCATGAGGGCGCGAACGTCTTCTGCCACCCTGAAGCCGGTGGAGAGCACCACCATATCGTATTTTTCCGTAATCTGGCTGGCATTGCCCTCCAGGGTGTAGGAGAGCTGCAGCTCATCTTCGCCCTCGGCGGTGAGAATCGAGTGCGGACGACTGCGGATAAAGCGGATGCCGAAATCGTTTCTGGCCCGCTGATAATACATTTCATAGTCTTTGCCGAAGGTGCGCATATCCATGTAGAAGATGGTTGTTTCGATATCTTCCTGGAATCGCTCCTTGGTGACCATCGCTTCCTTGAGAGCGAACATGCAGCAGGCGCTGGAGCAGTGCGATCCCGCACCTTTCTGAATACCGCGAGATCCGATGCACTGAATCCAGGCGATTTTTTTCGGCTTTTCACCGTTGGAAGGTCTGAGCAACCTGCCGCCGGTGGGCCCGGAAGCCGAAAGAATACGTTCATATTCGAGGCTGGTGACCACATCCGCCTGGCTGGCATAGCCCAGGTAGTCGAGATGGCTGGGATTGAACAGTTCGGCGCCGGCGGCCAACACGACGGAGCCGACACCCGCCTCCCAGTTTCTGCCGATATCATCGGGTTCGATCGCCCCTGCCGGACAGATCTTGACCAGGGCTTCAACGTCTTGGCATTTTGCCAGATCAATGGAATAGGCCTGGGGCGTCGCCTGGGGATACCGCATGCAGGTTGGCGCCCGATGGTCGAGACCGGGAGTGAAACGTACGCACTCGGGGAAGGCCTTGTAGCACTCACCGCAGGCCGTGCATTTATCGAGATTTATATAGCGTGGTTCGGTGCGCAGCACGGCGGTGAAATCTCCCTTGTCGCCGCGGATGTCCACAACTCTGGTCATTGCCTGCAGCTCAATATGCTTCTGTCTTCCTCCCTCGGAAAGATTGGGAGAAATCGTGCAAAGATCGCAGTTGTTGGTGGGAAAGGTCCTGTCAAGCTGGGTCATCAGACCGCCGATATTGGAGTTGGTATCCACCAGAATGACATCTCTTTCAGCTTCGGCAAGATCGAGAGCCGTGCGGATGCCACCGAGGCCGCCGCCTACGACGAGCACCCTGCTGCTGGCCGGAAGTGTCTTTGTATTTTCCATTTCTACCTTCTTCGTTACAGATTAAAGGGTATGTCTCTACTCTGAGGATCGCTCTTAGATTGCAGCCACGTCGAGTATCTCCGGAAGCTTGTGCTCCCAGCCGAGGGTCTGGATTTTGACGCCTTGAGCCATGGTCTTCATAGCTGCCACCGTTTCTCCGGCGATTTTGATCCCTTCCAGCTCCCGGTCAGAAGATTTTCTGATACGGCGGATAAGCTCATCGGAAATGTCAGCACCCGGTTCACTGTTGGCGATATACTGGGCGATGGCCAGAGACTTGAGGAGAAAGACGGTGGGGATAATCGGTACCCCGAGTCCCTTGGCCTTCTCCATGAAGGCCGCGAAACGCTCAGTATCAAAAACCGGCGGCGTGATGATAAAGGAAGCACCGGCCTCGATTTTTTTGGCGGCAAGCTCCAGTTCTTTTGCCAGCTGCTTGTCGTTCTCACAGGGAGCTATGGTGCAGCCGGTGGTAAAGGAGGGAACGCCGTCGAGCTCGAATCCTTCCATGTCCTTGCCGGAGGCCAGTGTCCGCAGCCCTTCAAGCAGCTCGACCTCATCAATATCAGTGACCCTCTGAGCCTCACGATGGTCGCTCTGGTCCATGTCTTCGCTGTGAACGACGACGATATTGCTGATACCCAGTACATGGGCGGCCATGGCATCGCCCTGCAGGGCCAGGCGGTTGCGGTCCCGCGTGTACATGTGGATAATGGTTTCGATGCCTTCCTGGCGCATAAGCACGCCGCCGGCCAAAGCGCTCATACGGACGATGCCGTTGTCCATATCGGGAACGATGATGGCATCCACCCGGCCCTTGATGCGACGGGCGTCGTTCACCAGTCTGGCGATATTAACGCCCTTGGGAGTATGCATCTCAGCCAGTACGACAAATTCCTTCGATGATAATTTTTTCTGCAAGCTCATGGTGTATTGTTCCTCCAAGTCAGAGATGTCATTTTCCCCCTCTCTCCCAGTTAAAACAGGGCGGTTTCAGGATGGAAAACATCGACGTCTTTTAAATCCTCGCCGAGATATTCTCTCTCGTTCGGGCCCAGTATGCCCAAAGAGAGACAAATAAGCGTCCAGAGATGTACCGTATTGTAGGTTCCACCATAGTGATGGGCGATATCATGCACCTGGGCGTGGCAGTTATGGCAGCCGGTGATGCAGTAATCAGCGCCGGTTTCTAGTATCTGGTCGAACTTGAATTTGCCATAGGCCCGGCGTTCATCGGTATAACCGGACTGGAGGAAACCTCCGCCGCCGCCGCAGCAGTAGTTATTCGACCTGTTGGGCGTCATCTCAATAACATTGTCGGCACCGACTACCGATCTGACCACAAAGCGCAGGTCTTCGGCAACCGCTTCACCGTAGCCCTTACGGATGATCTGGCAGGGATCCTGGATGGTGAACTTGATCTTCCGTTCTCTGTTCCAGTCGGCGTTGACCTTCAGTCTGCCCTCCCGGATCCATTTGGCGTAGTACTGGTAGATGGAAGCTACCTCGAATTTGTGCTCGATGTTGAATTTTTTCAGCCCGGACCGGACTGCAAAGGTGATGTGGCCTCACTCGGTATTGAGAAAGACCTTGCACCCCAGATCGTCGGCCTGTTTCGCCGACACCCTGGTGACATGTTCCCAGCATTCATTATCGGCCAGGAACAGGCAATAATTCTCCGCTGCCCAGCCTTTGCTGCCGTAAGTCCAGTCGACACCGGCCAGATGCAGTATTTTCCACAGCGGTACCATTTCATCGGGCTCGGTCACCGGCTCTCTGGAGTTCTGATTAAGGAAAAATTGGACACCGACCTTGTCGATAGGGGCCTGCATTTCCTTGAATTCAGGCTGAGACTCCTGGTATTCGGCCAGCACGTCTTCGACGACGAAGGTAAAATCATCCGGAGCTGTACCCATGGCGCTGGTGGAATCGTTGCGCATGGCCATGTCGCAGGAGTCACGAATGCCCTTGGGGCGCTCATCTCTGGGCCAGGTTGCCCTGGCGTTGAAGACCAGCTGGGGGATATCGATCTTCATGGGACAGACATAAATACAGCGCTGGCACATGGTGCACATCCACACCCACGGAGATTTGGTCGCTTGCTCGTCCAGGCCCATGGCGCACATGCGCAGAAATTTTCTCGGGTCCATATCCTCGAGTCCTGAGGCCGGACACCCGGAAGCGCAGGCACCGCACGTAAGACACAGGTTGAGATTCCCGCCCTCGGGAAGAATCTCCTTGACCTTGTCCATAAAGGAACCCTTTTTCTTTCCTTTGATCGTTATACTGCTCTCTGCCATTGTTTCGTCCTTTTTGTCCTGTACACCTTTGATGTATCTTCTTCCGCTGCCGCCTACCGCTAGCAGCATCTTTTCTCACTGGAGACCTGCAGCCTGAAGATGGTCTATCAAGCCCGGAAAGAATCCTTACTCTCCCCGGGATTTTGCTGGCTGCTTGCGGATATGCAAACGGCCGCCATCTTCACTCTCGACGATCTCATATGCCGCACGCGGCAGAACCTTGAACAGATCCTGTCGTATGACCTGATCCGCACCCCGAATCTCCAAAACTTCAGAGGGATCCATTTTGCCGAAAACCTGCGTCACTTTCAGCAGCGATATCGACGAAAGCGAGTCTCTAAAATCGATTATTCTTTTTATATTTTCAGCCAATTATCGTACTCCTTTGAACATTACCACCCCTAACCAGAGCAACTTTCGCGCCAGTCCCCGATCAGAAATATTTACGCTCTACATAAATATTAGTTTTTCATTTATCATTACAAAGCGTTATCATATACACCAACCCCTCTTGTCACCACAGTGTGGTAGGAGGTTTATGATCCACCTTGTCAGCGAGATGTTAAACTGTTAAATGTGTTACTCTTTACAGGTGTTAAGACTTAACAGGTGCGCTATGATCGGCCGCGAGCTTGACGGATACTGGAAGACGGTGGTGGACACTATTCGCGACGGCATAATCATCGTCAACACGCACGGTGCCATTGTCTCTGTCAACAGGGCATTTGAAGAAATAACGGGCTACAGCCGTGATGAGATCATCGGCAAGACCTGTGACATCCTCCAGTGCGACCTCTGCGCCGAGACCCGCGCAGGCGGCGATGAACACTGGTGCGCCCTTTTCCGTCACGGAGACGCCGAGCAGCGGAAATGCCAGATACGTCGCAAGGACGGCAGCTTCTTTCAGGCTCTCAAGAACGGTGCCCTGCTCAAAGACGCCGAAGGCAGTGTCATTGGCGCCGTCGGCACCATCGCCGACATCTCCGATATCGCCGAGAAGGAAAACCAGATCGAAGCCTACCGGCAACAGCTGCGGGCCGAAGATCATTTCCACGGTATTGTCGGTGCCTCGGCACGGATGCATCAGGTCTACGACATGATTAAAAATGCCGCCAGCTCCAATGCTCCGGTGATCATTTATGGGGAAAGCGGCACCGGCAAGGAGTTGGTAAGCCGGGCCATCCACAACCTCGGCCTGCGCTGGAACAAACCCTTCATCAAGGTCAACTGCGCCGCACTGACTGAATCGCTGTTGGAGAGCGAGCTTTTCGGTCATGTCAGAGGAGCCTATACCGGCGCCTACAAAGACAGGGTAGGGCGTTTCGAAAAAGCCAACGAGGGTGACATCTTCCTCGACGAAATCGGTGATCTGCCCATTTCAACCCAGACCAAGCTGCTGCGTGTGCTCGAGGATAAGGTGATTGAGCGGGTCGGCTCCAGCAGCCCCATCCGTACCGATGTCCGCATCATTTCCGCCACCAACCAGGATCTGATGAAGCTTGTCGATCGCGGCGAATACCGCACCGACTTCTATTTTCGCATCAATGTCATCCCCATTTTTCTACCGCCCTTGCGCCAGAGGGTTGAAGACATACCGCTGCTGGCCGAATCTTTCCTCAAGAAGATGATCCTCAAAAACGGAAAACATATCAAGGGTATAAGTAAGGATACCATCGAGGTGCTCATGAACCACTCCTGGCCCGGCAATGTCCGCGAACTCAGGGGCGCCTTCGAATACGCACTGGTAACCTGCCATGAAGAACTGATCCAGCCGCATCATCTGCCCCAGACCATCTACACGCCGCAAAGACAGCCCGGCACTAGCGGCAAAAGAAATTCCTTCAACATGCAGGAAATAGAAAAAAGAGAGTTGTTGGAGGTGTTGAAAAAGACCCGGGGCAACCAATCAAAAGCAGCTGAAATTATAGGAGTATCCCGGGTCACTGTCTGGAACAGGATGAAACGCTACGGCATTGATGCCAAGCGGCTGGTGGCGGTGCGGGAAACAAAGAAATAACCTGGAGCGGACCGGGTCTGACCCGATAAGAGTTTCTGATTCCCTCCCTGAGACCAACGATCGCGCCTAGGCCACCAGACTGCTGGTATCGCACAGCAGTTCGGTCACCGTGTTATAGACATCGCGCAGGTAGACCACCCCCACCACACTGCCATCCAGGCCGATTACCGGCAGTCTGCGGATCTGCTCAACGAGTAGCCGGTCTGCACAGCGCATGATCGACTCATCGGCACGGATGACCCTGACGTCTTCGGTCATAATACTGCGCACCGAGGTCTTTTTGGTCTTTTCAATGCGGTCCTGTTGGAGAATCTCCCATGAAAAACCTTCCTGGTCATCGTCGAGATACATCTCCGGTGGCAGAATCGTTCTGAGAATATCGGTGGTGGAAATAATTCCCGCCAGCTTCCTCTCCGTGTCCAGCACTACTATGGCGTTCACCGGCAGGCCATGACCCCGCCGTACCTCATGCATGACGCGTAGAGCCTCGTGCAGACTCATTTCCGGTGTCAGCCAGCGGTGTAAGGGTTCCATGACATCTCGCACCTTCATATCGTCTCCTCCAGAAATACCTCATTATTGCAACCTGTACATTCTGGCAATCATTGCCCACCTGTCCATTGTACCACAGCGGACAAATGAATCAAATGCGCTGATACATGCCATAAGAGAAATATATTTATGATTTAGTTTCTCCTGCCATTGACAACATGGCTGGGCCGTCGTTATTTTTTTCCCAATGGAAGGGAGGATATGCCTCCAGAAATATTTTGTTTTCCTTTCACACTATGAACACCAATCATCACCATCACCTGGTCTACGGCACCCTCCGTGACTATCTCACCGGCGAAGAACTCACCGATACCGATGATGAGCGCATCCGCCAGCAGCTCAGTCGATACATGGTTGAAAAAAAATCGTATGCCAAAGACCAACTCCTTCCCCGCCTCGCCATTGAGACCTTTTTTGGCGCCAAATTCGTCCGCTCAATGATTGAATTGAGCGTTACCCTGAGGGACCGCCAGTTCCTGATCATTCGCTATGGCCCTGGATCCCTGGTGAGCCGCGAGCGCTCAGCCATCGCCGCCGCCAGGGTGCTCAATCCCGACTACCAGATCCCCCTGGCCGTGGTGACAAATGGGCGTGATGCCGAATTAATTGATACAGCCACTGGCAAGATTCTCGGGAATGGGTTAGAATCAGTACCCGATCACCTTCAGGCAGAACGGCTGATCCCCACTCTCACCTTTTTACCACGACAAAACGGGCTCGCACTGGAGCGTGAGAAGCGCATTCTTAATGCATTCGATGTGGAGCGGTGTTGTTTCTAGAATGAGTGCAGCCGTCGCGACAATCCCAATAATCATCTACGAGGACGGAGTATGGCAAGCCGGAAAGAATGGAACAAATCAAGCTGGCAGGAGCAGCAGGTCCTGCAGCAACCCAACTGGCCCAACGAGCCGGATGTATACAAAGTACTCAACAACCTGGCAACGCTGCCACCTCTGGTTTTTGCCGGGGAAATACGTTCGCTCAAAGATCTTTTGGCCAAAGCGGTCGTCGGTGAGGCGTTTTTACTGCAGGGTGGCGACTGTTCTGAAAATTTTTCCGATGTAACCGCACCCAAGATCCGCGAGACCCTCAAGGTCATGCTGCAGATGGCCATCGTTCTCACCTATGCCGGCGGCAAGCCGGTGATAAAAGTCGGGCGCATAGCCGGCCAGTTTGCCAAACCGCGCTCCTCCGACACCGAGACCATTGAGGGCGTTACCCTGCCTTCCTACCGTGGCGATATGGTCAATCACGCCGAATTCACCGAAGAGATGCGGCAGCCCAACCCCAAGCTCATGCTCAAGGGCTACAACATGGCCGCTTCGACGCTCAACCTGCTGCGGGCCTTCACCCGCGGCGGCTATGCGGCCCTCGATCGGGTCCAGGCCTGGAACCAGGAATTCGTCGTCCAGTCGCCCATGGGCAGGTCCTACAACCGTCTGGCCAAACAGATCGATAATGCCATCCGCTTCATGAACACCATCGGCATCCCCACCGACATCCCCCAGGTCAACCAGACCCAGCTCTTTACCTCGCACGAGGCGCTTCTCCTTGGCTATGAGGAGGCGTTGACCCGCGTCGATTCAACCACCGGCGACTGGTACGACTGCTCCGCCCATATGCTGTGGATCGGGGAAAGGACCCGTCAGGTCGACGGCGCCCATGTTGAGTTTCTCCGCGGCGTTCTCAATCCCATAGGCGTCAAGGTGGGTCCGGAATACGATCTCGACAATATCAAAAAGCTCATCGATGTCCTCAATCCCGACAACGAGCCGGGAAGGTTGACACTCATCACCCGCCTGGGCATGTCAAACATTGAAAAAGCGTTGCCGCCCTTGCTGCGCGAGGCCAAGAAGGAAGGCTACAACATCGTCTGGAGCTGCGATCCCATGCACGCCAATACCTACACCGCCGAATCGGGCCACAAGACCCGTAACTTTAATGATATTCTCTCGGAAATCACCTGCTTTTTCGAAGCCCACTGGTCAGAGGGTACCGTCCCCGGCGGCGTTCATTTTGAAATGACCGGCGACAACGTCACCGAATGCATCGGTGGCGCCCGCAATATCATCGACGACGAACTGCAAAACAACTACCTCACCAGCTGCGACCCGCGCCTCAACGCCGAACAGAGCCTGGAGGTGGCCTTCCAGATCGCCGAC
>JGI12109J20283_10784297_pt1 | contig 10082 bp, 8 predicted proteins | sample ElkSlonscriptome_12_FD_20283 | JGI IMG/M metagenome (IMG submission 20283) | reverse complement strand
TGAATACCATCATCGAGCAGCTGGTCCACCGCTCCGACGATTTTGCCGCCGGGCGGCGGGTGCTACACCCCTGGCAACTGGTGTACTCGCCCACGGAACGCTGTCTGGAGCCCGCCGGGGAGGCCCCGGAGGCCCCCATTATCCGTCACTGAGCGATTGCCATGCGGGTGTATTTCTGCGATCAGTTCGTGTTGCCGCTACCGTCGGGGCATCGCTTCCCGATGGGCAAATACGCCCGCCTGCGGGCGCGGGTGGAGGCGGCCAACCAGGGGCAGTTCCAGTTGCGGATTCCCCCGGCTGCTCGGGATCGGGAGATCCTGCTGGCCCACGATGCGGATTATCTACAGCGGGTGATCACGGGTGATCTCGGTCGCCAGGAACTGCGCGCCCTGGGGTTTCCCTGGTCGGCCGCGCTGGTGGAGCGTTCCCGGCGCTCGGTGGGGGCCACCATCGCCGCCTGCCGGGCGGCGCTGACGGCGGGCGCGGCGGTCAATCTGGCGGGCGGTACCCACCACGCCTATGGCGGGCGGCCCCAGGGCTTTTGCGTGTTCAACGATGCCGCCATCGCCGCCCGGGTGATGCAACGGGAAGGGCGGGTAGAGCGCGTGGCCATCGTCGATTGTGATGTCCATCAGGGCAATGGCAGCGCGGCGATCCTGGCGGGCGACGACAGTATCTTCACGCTGTCCCTGCACGGGGAGAAGAATTTCCCGGTGCGCAAGGAGCGCTCGGATCTGGATGTGGAGTTGCCGGATGCTTGCGACGACGCGACCTATCTGGCAGCGCTTCGCGAGCATCTACCCCGGGCACTGGCGGGGGTGGGACTGGTGATCTATCTGGCCGGCGCCGATCCTTACCATGGAGACCGGCTGGGCCGACTCGGGCTCAGCAAGGCAGGGCTTGCGGAACGGGATCGGGNGGTGTTTCAGCGCACCGTGGGGACGGGTATCCCGGTGGCGGTGGCCATGGCCGGGGGCTATGCCGAGAACGTGGAGGATATCGTCGATATCCACCTCCAGACGGTGGCCGAGGCGGCGCGCTGGTGCGAGACGCGCCCGGCGTTGGCAGGGAGCTAGCGTATCACCCGGGTGGTGCCATCCGGCGCGGTATACACCGCCACCCGATCCCCTGGCACGAATCCCGAGGGCGGCGCGGTCTGTACCACCGCGATACTGCCACCGCCGTCCAGTCCCACCAGGATCTCCTGACCGCTCTGGCGGGTGAGTCCTTCCTCGGCGGCCGAGCCGAGGAACCCCCCCGCCAGTCCACCCACCACGCCCACCGCCGCCTGGGTGTGGCCACCGGCGTTGACGCTGGAGCCGGCGATGCCGCCCAGGGCCGCGCCGGAGACGGCGCCGACGCCGCTTTTGGTGCCTTCGATTCGTACCGGGCGGACCCCCTGTACCACGCCGTAGCGCACCTGCTGTGCCACCCGGGCCTGGTCACGGCTGTAGACATCGCCGGATAGGCTGGGGGCACAGCCGGTCAGCAGGCCCAGTAGAATCCAGGGGAAGATACGCTTGTTCCAGTGACTCGGCATGATCTTGCTCCTTCAGGGAATAAACAGATCGCCACCGTCCATGGCCAGCACCTCGGTACGCCGTCCCAGCATGACCACCACACCCCGCTGGCGACTGGTGCCGGATTCGGTGAATTCGAACAGATAGCGCCGCTCCAGGCGGATCTGGCCGGTCCCGTTCCGGCGTAGCCACAGGCTATCCAGGGCCACGGTGTCGTCCAGTAGTTGCACGCCGTACTGGCGGCAGGCCCGCACACTGGCGGAATGGGCCAGTTCCCTGGCTACTAGGCTGTCCTGCCAGAACCACACCACGGCTCCCAGCAGCGATAGCAGCAATAGCAGGCTGAAATCCATGGCGGACCCGTGCCCGGGGCGATGGGCTAGTGGTTGGAGGCTGCGTCGATCAGGTAGTCTTCCAGGTCGATTCGCTCGGCCAGTTGCTCCCCGAGGCTGGACAGATCCTGACTGAGACGNACCAGATCCTGGCAGCGTTCCGCGCTGTCGTACCGGTCGTTGAAGTCCACGGCGGCCTGGGTGGTGGCGGATAGCCGGCCATGACATTCGCTGGCCACCCGTCGCGCGTGCTGGCAGTCCGTACTACCGTCGGCACACTCGGCGATCTGCGCATAGACTTCGAAGTGACCGAGGGCCACGTAGTCCATGAGAAGCTGGCAGAATTCCTGGACCAGGGGCGGCAGGGGTTCGCCGTCCTGGCGGGACTGGCGTTCCACCAGGCGGTGAAACAGCACCAGTACCTGCTGGCGTTCCTTGAGAAGCTTGGCGATCAGATGGGGCATTGACTTGCTATGGAGCAGATCAGTGGCTGCAACGACTTGCGCGTTCATAACGCTGGACTCCGGTTATCATCGTTGGGTGGCATTCCGGGCTTCCCTGCGTTCAGACCCCACCGCTCAGGGTGGCGTACTGACAACCCGGTCCCGTAAATACACGGGTAGGGCCTGTTCGGCGGGACGGGCTTCACCGCGCTGCAACCCCAGCGCACCCATCACCGCCACATCGCTGGCCCGGGGATGAATATTATCCCAGCAGGCCAGGGGAACCAGCCGCTGGCGAAGCGTCTCGCCGTGGACAGTCCAGCCACTACCGGCACCCCACCAGTCGGTATCTTCCGGCAATGGTGTCTGATCGGGAGGATAGACACCCTCTGAATCCTGTAGTTGCGGTTCATCGTCGGTATTCCGGCGATAGAGTCCCCAGTATACCTCGTTCATGCGGGCATCCAGGGCCACTGCAACTCTTTCACAACCCTGTTCCTGCATCACTCCGCGAGCCATTGCCGCGAGGGTGGAGATGGGCACCACCGGGATATCCAGGGCATAGGCCAGTCCCTGGGCCACGCTCACGGCGATACGCAAGCCAGTGAACGAACCCGGACCCCGGCCCACCGCCAGCGCATCCAATTGCTGGCGGCTGAGACCGGTGTCAGCCAGTACTGCATCGATCATCGGTAGGATCAACTGGGCGTGTCTGCGCGGCGCCAGTTCGTAGCGCTCGATCACCTCGTCGTCCATCCACACGGCGACGGAACACGCCTCCGTGGCGGTCTCCAGGGCTAGGATTTTCATGGGAACAGGGTACGCCTCAGGATACCGGGACGCCAGAGGCAGCAAAGAATTGCTGCACTCGGGCGAGTTTGCGGGTACGCCTCATAGGGGGCAGGCTGTCCAGGAACAACCGCCCGTAGGACCTGCCGAGCAGTCGTGGATCACAGAGCATCAACACACCGCGATCATTGACATCGCGGATCAGCCGGCCTACCCCCTGCTTGAGGTTCAGCACCGCCAGCGGGAGCTGGTAGTCCATAAAGGGATTCTCACCCCGCTGGCGTAGCGCCTGGATGCGTGCCTGGAGGACCGGATCGCCGGGAGAGGCGAAGGGCAGTTTGCTGATCACCACCAGTGATAGGGTCTCGCCGCGCACGTCCACGCCTTCCCAGAAGCTGTTGGTGCCCAGCAGCACCGCATCGCCCAGTCGGCGAAATGCCTCCAGGAGTTGTTGCTTGGGCTGTTCGCCCTGCACCAGGATCGGGTAAGGAATCCGCCCGTCGAGGCCCTCGGCGGCCTCGCGTAGGGCGCGGTGACTGGTGAACAGCAGAAAAGCCCGTCCCCGGCTAGCTTCCAGTACCGGCAATACCGCCTCCAACAGCGCCCTGGTGTAGTGGGGCGAGGTCGGGTCGGGCAGACCCGTGGGATGGTAGAGAAGGGCATTGCGGGCGTAGTCGAAGGGACTCGGTAGTTGCAGGGTGGTGGGCGATTCCAGCCCCAGCCGACCGATGAAATGGGAGAAATCCTCGCCCACCGTGAGGGTGGCGGAGGTGAACACCCAGGTGCCCCGGTGACGGCGTAACTGGGACTGGAACACTGGCGCCACATCCAGGGGCGTGACGCTTAGCACGAAGCGCTGGGGGTGGGTCTCGAACCAGCGTACCTGGGTGTCGGTGTCGGCCTCGCGTAGGGTGTGCAGGCGCTGATGCAGGGATTCGGCCCGTTCGGCGCAACTGGCCAGACCCTTGCCCCGGGGCGCGGCCTCCTGCAGGGCCTCCAGAAGTTCGCCCAGGACCCTGTCCAGGGTGTCCATGGCGTCCACCACCGCGGCAAGGTTTGCCACCTCGGTCCACGGCGCCCGGCGGTTGTCCTCGCCGAGGGCCAGTCGCAGCACCGGCAGGGTATTCTCCAGGGCGATAGCGCGCTCCTCCAGTACCGGGAAGTCCGGGGCATCACGGCGCTGTTCCACCCGGCTGTCACGGGCCAGTTCCTGAAGTTGACGGCTACTGAGCGAGGTACCGAAGAACTGGCCGGCAATTTCTGGGAGCTGGTGGGCCTCGTCGAGGATCAGCAGATCCGCGCCCGGCAGAATCTCGCCGAATCCCTCCTCTCGTACCACCATATCGGCCAGCAACAGGTGGTGGTTGATCACCAGGAGTTCTGCTTCCATGGCCCGGCGCCGGGCTTTCAGCACGAAGCAATCCTGGAAGAAGCGGCAGTCCTGGCCCAGACAGTTCTCGGCGGTGGAGGTGACCCGGTACCAGAGCGGGGAGTCCTCGCTGACCTTGGCGACCTCGGCGATATCGCCGTGGCGGGTGCGACCGGCCCAGCGCTGGATTCGACCCAGGTCGTGGACCTGACGACGGTCGCCGAACTGGCCGGTATTCAGGGTGGTGTCCAGGCGATAACGACAAAGATAATTACCACGGCCTTTGAGAAGCGCGGTCTGTACGGGTCGCGACAGGGCTTCACGCACCACCGGTAGATCCTTGTGGAACAACTGATCCTGCAGCGCACGGGTGCCGGTGGAGACGATCACCCGCTGGCCCGAGGTCAATGCCGGCACCAGATAGGCGAAGGTTTTACCGGTGCCGGTACCGGCTTCCACCACCAGATGTCGGGAATTCGAGAGTGCCTGCTGGACTGCCTCGGCCATGGAGAGCTGCTCGGCGCGGGGGGCAAACCCGGGAATTTCCCGGGCCAGCGGCCCATCGGCGCCCAGCAACTCGGCGAGGGTCATGGCGCTCAGCGGCTCAGCACGGTGGCCTGGGCCTCGGCCTCGTCGGCGCCGCTATTATTGCCCTGGGCACGCCGGGAGAAGGCGATCAGATCCCAGTTACGGGCCTGTACACCGCGGTTGCTACCGGCCAGACTGTTGGATTTCTGGGCCAGGGTCTCGGCCTGTTGGTAGTCGCGCTGTTGTAAACGGATCTGTGCCAGGTCGTGCCAGATAGTGGCGTTGCGGGGTTCTATGCGCAGGGCTCGTTCCAGGGAGGCCGCGGCCTTGTCCCAATCCTTGTTGTCCACGTGGGATCTGGCATTGTCCAGCAGCGCCACCACGGGTCCAGAACCCTGGGACAACTCGGCAGCGGGCTGCTCGGCCGGCGGTGTGGGTGGTTCGGCGGCCGCCGTGGGCGGTGGGCTTTGCTGGGGCACCGCACGGTTGGCGAAGGGATCCTCGGGTTCCGGCGGTGTGGGCGTGGTGGTGCTGACCTGCTGCCGGGGAGGAAACTGCTGGGATTGCAGCGGCTGGGAACGGGGCAGCGGATTGACCTCCACGGGGGGTGCAGGAGCTGGTGGTGGCGGACGGTAGAGGCTGCTACGATCCACCACCGGCGGACCTCCAGGCGGTGATGGGGGCACAGTGCAACCCATCAGGCTGATCAGCAAGACGCAGAGCGCCAGTAAGCGAAAACCGGTCATGGAATTTACTCCTGTAGCCTCCTGAAGAAATTACCGACGGCGTTATTGTCGGGGGTGGATCCACGGCGGTTGAAACCAACACCACCATTGTAGTCGGTGCTGGGTGCAGTGTTGGCGGGTGGATTGCCGCCGCCGTTGTAGAACTCGCTCACCACATAGTCATCGGAGGATCTGGGAGAGCCGCAGGAGGCCCGCGTACTGGGCGCCGAGCCCACCAGAAACGGTACCGAGACAGCACCGGTGCAGTTGCGGTTGGCCAGACGCTCGGTGCCCGGAGCGATGGCCGCGGTCTCCACCTCGGGAGGCGCCACCGGGTCCAGCGGCTCCAGGTCCAGGTCGTCCATGATATCGATCCACAGTGGTAAAGCACCCCGGGATCCGGATAGACGCGTGGGTTTGTTGTCGTCACGGCCCACCCAGACCACCGTCAGGATATTGCCGCTGAAGCCGGCGAACCAGCTATCGCGGTAATCGTCGGTGGTGCCGGTTTTACCCGCGATGTTGAGATCCTTGGGGAGTTGCGATTGGATGCGCCGGCCGGTGCCGTGGCTCACCACCCGCTGCATGGCCTTGGTGATCAGATAAGCGGGACCGGGTTCGATGGCTTTTTCCAGGGTCAACTGATAGCGTCGCTCCAGCGGCGTACCATCGGCCTCGGTGACCTCCCGGATGGTGCGTAGCGGCATCCGGAAGCCCCCGCTGGCGATGGTCTGATACATCTGCGCCACCTCCACCGGGGCGAGGTCGACAGCGCCCAGCAGGAGCGCCGGGAAGGGTTTGATATCGCGATCCAGCCCCAGCCGCTGCATGGTCTCCACCACCCGGATCACGTCCACGTCCAGCCCGATCCGCACCGTCGGAATATTATAGGACTTGGCCAGGGCATCCTGTAGGGACACCATACCGTGGAAGCGCCGGTCGTAATTGCCTGGCGACCAGCGCTCGCCACTGCTGGAGGTGTAGACCACCGGGCGGGAATCGTCGAGGATCGACGCCAGGGTATAGCGGTCGGGAAATTCCAGGGCGGTGAGATAGACCACCGGTTTGATCACCGAACCCGGCAAGCGCTTGGCATCCAATGCACGGTTGAAGCCGGCCAGGCGCACGTCCCGGCCGCCCACCACGGCCTTGACCTCACCGGTGGGGGTATCCACCACGAGCGCCGCGCTCTGTAACAGCCCGTTTTGTAGGTTGGCTTGTTTTTCCAGGGAGGGGAGGGTATTCACCACGCTCTGCTCGGCCACCGCCTGCACCTGGGGGTCCAGGGTGGTGAAGATCTTCAGACCCTCGGATGTGAGGTCTTCTTCCCGGTAATTCTCCTGGAGCTGGCGCTGCACCATATCCAGAAAGGCCGGGTAGGGGCTGATGCCGCTGGGAGGTGTCTCGGAGACATCCAGGGGGAGGTTTTTGGCGATCTCGGCGTCTTCCCGGCTGATCAGGTTCTGTTCGGTCATCACGTCCAGCACCAGCGCCCGGCGTTGTACTGCACGCTCCGGATAGCGGCGAGGGTTGTACTGGGAGGGACCGCGGATCAGCCCCACCAGGAGTGCCACGTGGTGTAGATTAAGCTCCGATAGGGGACGATCGAAGTAAAACCGGCTGGCCAGGCCCAGCCCGTGGATGGCGCGGCTGCCGTCCTGGCCCAGATAGACCTCGTTGGCGTAGGCTTCGAGGATATCGTCCTTATCGTAGTGCCACTCCAGCAGGGTGGCCATCATCATTTCGATGAGCTTACGGGTGTAGGTGCGCTCGTTGCTGAGAAAATAATTCTTCACCAACTGCTGGGTCAGGGTGCTACCGCCCTGCACGGTGCGGCCGGCGCGGATATTCTCCACCAGTGCCCGCGCCACGCCCTTGAGGTTGACGCCGAAGTGATCGTAGAAGGCGCGGTCCTCCACCGCCAGCAGGGCATCCACCAGCACTGGTGGGAGTTCGTCGTGTTGCACCAGAATCCGATCTTGCTGATGGGAAGGATAGATGCCGGCGAACTGTAGTGGTTCTATGCGCATGATGCCCGGATCCTCGCCGTCCAGTCCCACCAGATCCTGGAGTTCTCCGTCGGCGAAGTTCACCTGGATCCGCCGAGCCGGTTCGGTGCCATCCCAGAAGGCAAACCCGCGGGTATGCACCTGGAAGGTGTTTCCGTCGCGGACAAAGGTGCCGGGGCCGTTGGTACGCTGGTACTCGCGATAGCGCAGAGAACGAAGTTCTTCGGCAAACTGCTCGACTGCCAGTTCGGCACCCGGAAACAATTCCATGGGGCGGGCGTAAACCCGTGCCGGCAGTGCCCAGCGCTTGCCCTCGAACTGGCTGCGGATGATGCCGTCCAGATGTAACATGTAACTCCCCAGGGCGATGGTTCCCAGGGCGAGACAGCCAAGCAGCGTCCAGCCACCGAGGCTGACCAGGGAACGCCATAAACCAGGGCCTTTTCTGGCGGATTGGCGACCTCGGCCGCGTTTGGCGGAGCGCTTTCGGGAGGTATTTCTAGCCATAGATTTATCCTGATCGCCGATGCTGTGGGCACCGAGTAACTGGCGTGTAAAATCAATTATGCCTTGAGTCAGGCTACACTTGAAACACGGCGAAGATTGTAGACCCGAGCAATGCCGCCGAAAATCCCGACAAATCGCCCAATGTAACCTTGATTACCTCACTGCACTACATGTCCCCATCTGGTACCCGACCTTACCCGAATTCCCTGCGTACCCAGCGCCGGAAGGCAACGATGGATACCCCCCTGGGCGCCGATCGGCGTTCCCGGATGTACGATCGGTGGCTGGGATTGTTGTTTCTGCTCTGGCCACTTACGAGCGCGCTCGGTCAGAACTTCGTCACCGAGGAAACACCACAGCCCACCGTCGAGGCGCAGGCACCCGCTGCGGGAGAACTTCGGGTGACGATCCAGGGACTGGAGGACGAGGAGCAAGCGGCGTTGCGTAACAATGTCGAGTTGCTGCTGAGCATCAAGAATCTGGAGGGTGAGCCGATTCCCAGCGAATCGCGTCTGCGCTGGCTGCATGCACGCGCCACCGAGGAGATTCGCCAGGCGCTCCAGCCCTTTGGTTATTATGACCCCAGCATCACCGCTGATTTACAGCCGGTGGGCGGCGGATGGCAAGCCAGCTATCGGATCGAGCCAGGGCCACCGTTGCCGGTGACGGTGATCGAGGTGGAGATTGTCGGTGAAGGCGCAGACGACCCGGCATTCCAGGACGTCGCCCGAAGTCTACGAAGCTTGCAAGGTAACACCCTTGTCCATAGCCGGTATCAGGAGAATAAGCAACGACTCCAGTCCCTGGCCACCGAAAGGGGTTATTTCGAGGCGCGCTTTAGCCGTTCCGAGATCCAGGTGGATCTTGCCGCTTACGAGGCCATGGCCTATCTCACCATGGATAGCGGGCTGCGCTACGAGTTCGGTCAGGTCACTTTCGGTGACAACGCCCTGGCGCCGGAGTTTCTCCATCGGTTCGTGGATATCGAGCCCGGTGAGCCCTATCTGGCCGATAAGCTATTGCGTTTGCAAAGCGAGCTGATCGGCGCCGACTACTTCGAGCGGGTGGAGGTGGATGCCTCTCCCGAGCAGGCGGAGGGTACCACCCTGCCGGTGGGTGTGGCCCTGACCATGCGCCCGCAGACCCGCTACGTGTTCGGCCTGGGCTACGGTACCGATACCGGACCCCGGGGCAGAATCGGATTCGAACGGCGCTGGGTCAACCGCTGGGGACACAAGTTCCAGTCGCAGCTCGAAGGTTCGTTGATCCGCCAAGGTATCGGCGCTGGTTATACCATTCCGGGTGGTGATCCGCGCACCGAGGAATGGGGTTTCAACCTGAGTTTTAAGCGCGAGGAACTCAACGACCGGGAATCCCTGACCGGGCAAATCGGTGGTGAGTACCGGATATCCCGGGGCAGGTTCCAGGGAATCAATTATCTGCGTTATCTCTATGAGGATTTCACCATCGGCCAGGACGAGGACCAGGTGGGTTTGTTGATTCCCGGTGTGGACTGGACCTGGATCAGCACCGACGATGTGTTGAACGTCGAATCCGGGGGGCGGGCGCGGCTGATGTTGCAGGGCTCCTACGAGTTTGCCATTTCCGACCTGAGTTTTCTGCAGACCCGGATGGGCATCAAGTGGATCCAGTCCCTGGGCGAGCGCCATCGCCTGATCGGCCGGGCCGATGGCGGTACCACCCTGATCGCCGACGAGGATTTTCCCAGCTTTCCATCATCGCTGCGATTTTATACAGGTGGTGATCGTAGCGTCCGGGGCTATCGGCGTGACAGCATCGGCCCCGAGGACGATGAGGGCGACAACATCGGTGGCAAACATCTAGTGGTGGCAAGCATCG
>JGI12109J20283_10294629_pt1 | contig 10089 bp, 8 predicted proteins | sample ElkSlonscriptome_12_FD_20283 | JGI IMG/M metagenome (IMG submission 20283) | reverse complement strand
GCTGATCAATGGCACGGTGGCGACATTCACCGGTATCATTCTGCACACACTGCGCGGCTACGTCATTGATTACGTCCGCCGCTAGTCACTGAGAACCACACGTTTGTAACGAACCCCCCAATTGAACCCATTCTGACGAGATGCCCTGTGTATCTCGTCTTTTGTTTTACCTGACCACTTTCATGCTAGACTCAGCGATATAGCATCAGGTTTACTAATGTATTCGCCACCAAAAAATGGGGATTTGCACCATGTCTACGCAAAAAATCGCAGTCGCGCTGATCAATGGCACGGGCACACTTCGCGCTGACCAGATGACTGAAGCCACTGATAACCTACGCAATCGCTTAACGGCAGCATTGGGCGAAGATGTGGTCATCCAACAGGTGGATTGGGCGCGGGCACTCCGCGAAAAACAATATGCCCTCATGGATACCTTCGACGGGGTGGACCTGAAACTACGTTATACGGCCCTGCGCAACTTTGTATTGAACTTCGTCGGTGGGATGCTGGCCTACCAGCCCACCAGTGATAACCCGCAACCATACCAGGATATTCACCAGGCCATCGCCGCAGATTTACAGATTTTGGCAGCCAATGCCGGGGCGCAAGCACCATTATGTATTATCGCTCATAGCCTGGGTGCGGTCATCATGCATCATTATCTGGATGATTTGCAGCAGGGCACCGCACCACATATGGTTAAAGCGGTGATTGGCGATACACCGCTGGAACAGGGCGAAACGCTGGTCGCGCTGTATATGCTGGGCGCACCGCTGGGTCTGTATGCCATGCGTCTAGCGGATTTTGGCAGCCCGATTGTGTTCCCCGCGCCGAAATTACGTGAACATTACCCCGTCGCCCATCACCCGGATCTCACCTCGGAGTGGATCAACTTTTATGACCGCGATGATGTGATGGCTTACCCTATCAGCCGCTTGAACGACGCGTACCGGCAGCGTGTGCGTGATGTGCATGTGAATGTGGGCGGGATGCTGGATAACTGGAACCCCGCCTCACACATGGCTTACTGGGGAGATAAAGATGTAATCGCGCCGATTGTCGCGCAGATGGTGAAGGTGCATGCGGCGGTCAACACCTGACGCAAACACCATCACATCCGCTCAACTGGTGGCCGGGGCACTGGTCCCATCCACTGCGGGTGATGGGTCTACGGCGGGGTCAGGGATAGTCTCTGGCGCGGGTTCCGGTTCGAAATCCGGCAGCAGGGTCTCCATATCACGCACCACCGGGAACAAATAGCCGCTCAGACCAATAGCCGTATTGAGCAACCCGGTGATGACGATCAACAGCGCGATACCTGCACCTGGCCCGGTTCCCACCAATCCGCCGAAGACCTCCGCCAGCGGCAACCCCGGTTCCATCGCCGGTTCAAACACAAAATCCGCCAGGGCACCGGCGACCACCATGCCAACCGGCACGGTGATCTGCGCGATGAGGCGACGCACGGCAAACACGCGCCCCTGTACATCCGGGGCGACTTTGGCCTGCCAGATCGCCTGATTGGAGCTGTTGATGGTAGGGAGGAAGAACATCGCCAGGAAAGCCCCTACCATCCACAGCAGCCCACCGTTACCCAGGCCAATCACCACGGACCCAAACAGGCCGCTGCCCGCCATGCCTAAAAATACGCCGTGGACGCGCCGTTTCGGCCCGCCCCATACACTGATGAGCAGGCCACCGGCAATACCGCCGACGCCCATCACCGCCTGGACCGCACCGAACAAGATCTCGTCGTTATTGGTTTTGGCAAGGATCATCGGGGCCAGTGTGACCGTGGTCATGGTGAAAAACAGGTTCGACATCATAAAAATCAATTGCATCCCCAGCAGCGGCGGCCTCTCCTTGATATAGCGGAAGCCATACATGCTCTCAAACCACAATGAGCCTCGGCTGGCGGCACCGTCGGCGGTTTGCTTGGGCTGGGGGATGGCGATGATCAACAACGCGGCCACAGCGAAAGCGAACGTCACGATGTCAATCCAGAAGACCCCGCGCAGGCCGATGCTTGCCAGCGCGACCCCGCCCAGTAGCGGCGCAGCCGTTGAGGAGGCAAACCCCGCCAGGGAACGCATACCACTGGCACGCGCATAGTGCTTTTTATCAACCATCATAGTGACGGCTGCGCTAAACGCCGGGAACTGGAACGAATCTGCGGTGCTGGCGATAAACCCGACGATATACAGGTGCCAGATGGCAAGTTCCCCGCTGTTGAACAGAACCAGCAGCAATATCGTGGAAAATCCAGCGATTAAGTCACTGATTGCCATGACCATTTTCCGGTTCCAGCGATCAACCATCGCCCCGGCTACCGGGCTAAACAACACCGACGGGCCGAAGCCGAACACCGCCACTAACGCCAACGCCAGCGCGGATTGAGTCTCCTGATACGCCCAGATGGTGAGGGCAAAGCGCGTCATCGAACTGCCTACGAGCGAGATAAATTGCCCCACCCATAGGATAAAAAAGCCACGAAACCCACTCATTCCCTGTGTGTGCATGGGTATGTCTCCCCTAGAGATGTGATAGTCATCACATATTCTCACAATATTGAGAACATGAAATCATTAAAGCATACTGCGATGTTGCTTGTCAACAGATAAATTGGTGAAGGTATCAACGTGGCAAGAAAACAGCTTATCGCCAGGGGATTATTTCCCCCTCATACGATGCCAAACGGTGGTGAGGGGGAAAGTGACTCTCGTCGCAGGGGATGCGGGGTGCTAGTACATCTATTGCTGTTCGCTTTAGGAATTGATCACATAGAATAGGCGGGCAGCGATACCGCCTTCTTTACGTAGCAAATCGGCGGCTTCGCCGTGGACCAGTTCAATAGTCGCGTTGCCGTGGGCAAACGCCTGCATCGTCAGTTGATGAAAGCGTGCTGGGTCATCTAGCGGCCACGGCGCAATCAGCAAATCAACCTGTTGCATCTGTACGGCTTGCTCTACGGCATCATAACCGAGGACACCACGCCCGCCTTCCGCCTTCGCCAGGTCAATGACAGCACGCACAGTTTCCAACTCTTTCTTGCGCTCATAGGCCAATGCTACCGGCAGAATACGCTGCATCACCGCGCTATCACTCGTCTGGAAGGGGATGTTCATCACATCCACCACATGGGGTAATACGGCGTCATGTAGGGCGTCGTTCACCGCATGGGCGGATTTTTCATCACCGCCGATGATGACTCGCTGTGCGCCATGTGTTTTAAGCCAGTTGCGCACTCGTTGCGCCACATCCTGATGAAACTTGGCTACGTAGTCATCCATTTTATCCGCGAAGGCGTCCTTTTGACTGCCGCCGGTGATGGCACCACCCGCATCGGCCTGTGGCCCGGATGGGCGCGGCATCATGGTTTTCTCTTTGAAGTCAAAGCTAAAGCGATCAGAAGCCATCGCTTCTTGACGGCTGGTATCCCCCAGGTAAGTGGTCAGTAACTGCGCTTCTTCGCGGTCCACCAGCACAATTAGATATTGTTCGTACTCATCAATCAGCCAGAGCAAAGGGGCGATATTCACATCCCCAAAGTAATGTTCGTTTTGGTGCGGTGGTACGGGCAATTCGTACACAGTTTGTAAATCCGTACCATAGAAAAGTGCCAACCCGCGTGAGGTCGGGCTGTAGGTCTCAAAGTAGGCTTCCACGCGCTTGCTGATGTCAACCCAGGCGGGTTGATCACTCTCACTGACCGCCTCCGCCGTTTCCTTGAGCGCGTTTTTCACAAAAATACGCCAGGCCGGTTGCGTCGCCTGATTTTCCGGCAAGCTGTTATCTACATTGAGATACAAGGAAAATACCCGGCCATCACTGTTGCTGGTTAGTGTTTTGATGTCGTTTAAGTTGAGCAAAATGTGCCCCTCCATGTGTGTTATTCGCTTCATGTGTATTGTATAGCAAAAAACATTGGTATAAGCCAAATCTGTTATGAGTGGGTGATATGGTGGCCTTAAAATACGGTTAAATGGGGTTAATACAGTTGACCTACCCATGTTTTTGGGTGGTGTTATCGATTTTTATGTTGTGTGAAATTCAAGATGTTTGTGTTGCTGCTACCCACTCCGCTATATACTACAAGCAGGCGTATATTACGTCCCTTAAATCGGTGACCTTAAATACAACTGAGGAGCACACACCCATGCGATTCAGCGCGATCTTATTACTTGGGCTAGTGATGTTAATAACTGCGTGTTCAGATGGTGGCGGGGGAGATAGCGGCGGTGATGCCAATCCGCAGGATGATTTACTGGCATCCATCCAGTGGCCGCAAGAACCCGATCATATCGTTTTCCGGGCGGATGTCGTCGGCGGGGCGAATTTTGACTCCTTCCTGCGCTTGAGTGAAGTGCCCGAATGCACCGTCTATGGTGATGGGCGCGTGGTCTGGGTGGTGGAAAATGCCCAGGGCGACGCACAGACCGTGTTCAACATTGTAACGCCGCTGGACATCCGTAACTTTGTCTCCACTGTGACCTTTAATTTTGACATCTACGGGCAGGAGACTGCTGCTGAATTCGCGTTGGATACCACGCCGCCCGTGGTGGAGCAACTGCAAATTCATATCAACGATGTGCAGCATACCACCGATATTCTAGGTGGGTGGGATTACGACTACTACGAAGAGATCCTGCAACTGTGCATTGATATGGCCGGGCAGCCAACGATCTTTGAGCCTGCCGGGGCCTGGCTGAGCGTGCAAGCCACCGAATTTGATACGCGTTCCCCGTTACAACGCTGGGATGCCGACATCACCGGGGTGGATTTGGCAGAGCTAGCCGCCAGCGGTGAACCCGTCTGGATTGAGGGCCGCCTGTTAGAGGTTATGTGGGATCTGGTAGAGCGCAACCCCGCCGATTTACAACTCGATCAAAACGGCGGCATCTTCTGGATTGCGCTGCAAATCCCTAACGTGACGCGCAGCTCACCCCCAACCCCCAACACCTGATTCAGCCTGAAAGAGATGGCCCGCTGCTCAGCATCAACCAGCAGCAGCGGGTCATGATATGCTAACAGATCCCCTTACAACCCCTCTACAAGATAAAAATTGGCTCAAAATTTACCTTTATCACTTCCGTTTGCTGTTAAATTCTGTCATAATTCATATCATATGTAACGGAACGTTATACCGACCAAATTTAAAGTGTGGAATAGTTATCATGAGCCAGGATACAACCAGCATTAATGACATTCTGGATGAATATGCCCATATGTTCCGCATGGTTTACGGTCATGAACCCGCAGCCCATTACATCCGTGATGGGTGGTTCCGCGTCAACGGTGAGACCATGCATTACACTATGCTCACTGGCGAGATCGAAAATCTACGCCATCTGGCCCGCCGTCAGCGCATGCAATCCAGCGGCAAAGGGGCTATCCAACGGTTGATCGCCAAGTTGCGGGGCATCGCTTAAAACACCCCATCCACGCTCAGCACGTTATGATCTGCACTGTCCATAATCGACCATCCCAACGCCGCTATATTCAGGCCCAGCGATGAAACGTGTCTTACGCTTGTTCTTGTTCACCGTATTCGCGTTGATGCTGGGTATCTTGATCGCCGGGACAGTCCTCAGTTATCGGCAAGCGGAGTTTCTGGTTAATCCACCCCAATACAACGCCCCAGCGCATTTAAAACCGAACACCGCCCAGGATGTAGACTTCATCAGCGCGGACGGATTCACCCTGCGGGGTTGGTATGTGCCGCCCACACACCCCACCAGCGGCGCGGCGATTCTGTTTATCCACGGGCACGCGGGCAATCGCAGCCAGTTCGTTCGAGAAGCGGCACTCTACATTGAGCAGGGTTACGGTTTGCTGCTGTTTGACCTGCGCAATCATGGGGCAAGTGACCCCGCACCGACCACAATGGGCCTGAATGAAGTCCTTGATGTGCAGGCTGCCTTTGATTTCCTGGCAGCACAGCCGAGTGTAGACGGGGAGCGCATCGCGTTATACGGCCATTCGATGGGGGCGGCCACGGCAATTCGGGCGATGGCTCGCATCCCACAAGCGCGGGCCTTGGTCGCGAGTGCGCCCTATAGCAGCATGGAGCGCGTTCTCAATGATGGGGTGCGCACACTGACCTTCGGCCTGTTGGCGTTCCCGTTCGGCTCGCTGACGCAGACCTTCACCAGTAACCTCAGCGATGCCAATGTCCGTGAGGTACGGCCCATTGATGATATTGCCGGCATCGCCCCGCGCCCGGTACTGATTATGCATGGCACGGCAGACGCGATTATCCCTTTTGCCCACAGCGAACGCCTATTCGCCGCTGCCGGGGAACCCAAGCAATTTTTTGCGGTTGATGATGCAGGCCATAACAGCATCTATATCGTCGCCCCGGATGCCTACGCGGAGCGAGTCCCGCCGTTTTTGGAGGCTGCACTGCGAGATTAGCCGTTAGAGTTTTACTGGTTCTAACGCTTTTGGTGGAGTCAACCTCACCCCTCCGTCCCAATCTCATTTTTGGGGTACCAGCAGATCAAATCTGCTGGCTAAGGTGGTGTCTACTAAAGTGACACCATTCACGTTTTGCACAGGCCGCTAGTCTGTCGCTTTAGCAGACAGGCACGCATCACTTTCGACTCATCACTCCCCTATACCCGCCGCTTGCCACCCCCGCCCAGGCCCTTACGCACGCTAGCGGTATCAACGGCGCGGCCATTGCCTGATACGGCTGCATAGAAGGTCTCATCGTAGGCACGGGTGCGGACCACCACCGGCATCGGTACCGCATGCCCCATGATAATCGCCTGTTGCTTGGTATCCAGGCGGGCCAGCACCTCACGCAGGCCGCCGGCCCCGCTCACGCCGTTGAGCACGGCCTGAATATCCCGTTCGTTATCCAGCAGGGCGGTGACGCGGGTGCCGATCTGACTCATGACTTCATCATCAATCGCGCTGGGCCGTTGATCCACCACCAGCAGCGTGACCTTATACTTACGCAACTCGCGGGCGATGATGCCAAAAATCGTCTGACTGGCAACCAGCGGATCCAGGAATTTGTGCGCTTCCTCAATGACGATCATCAACTGCGGCGGCTCTAGCGAGGCATCCCCCAGTGATTTCTCCATCTTTTCCACATATTGCTCATGGATGCGGCGCGTCAGGTAATTGGCGACCAGCATATAAGCGTCCAGCGAATTCCCGTAACGGCCAAATTCCAGCACCACCGTTTTCTGTTGGTTCACCAGCAGATCAACGATGCCCTTAACGCTGTCATCGACCTTTTCTTCGGTGAGGAAGGACCAGCGTTCGAAGCGTTCCATGCGCCGTTGCAGCGCGGAGAGTGTGCCGCCCGCTGTGCTGGTATGCTCGGTGATGTCCTCAATATCTTCCACGCGGCCTTCGATCAAGCGACCTATCCAGTTATCGCCCCAGCGTTTATTGAGGGTGTAGGCTGCGTCAATCATCGCGTCAGAGAGGTTCATGGTGCCGCGCAGCATGGCGATGTCTTCCGGGGTGATGTCGCTGTAACTCAGCTTCACCTCAAAGTCGAACTTGGCCTCGCGCCGCCGCGATGACTCCGGATCCAGCGTGATGATGGTCACCTTACCGGGGAACAACTGCGCCAACCCCTTGACGTTGTAGCCGTTTTCGCTGGTGATCTGCCAGCCGTAATCATTGTGCATATCGAAGATCAAGTTCACGCCAATGCCACGGGTAATCACACCGGATAGCAGCACCCGCGTTAAAAAGCTCTTGCCCGTTCCGCTTTTGCCAAATACCCCCACGGAGCGTTCCACCAACCGTTTCAGGTTCAGGTTGATCTGTGTGTGTTCCAGTTCCAGCGGCGCACCCACGTTAAAATGGGTGGCGTCTTCCGTGCCGAACACGTCGTTTACGTCTGCTTCGGTGGCGTTGACCACCCGCGTAAAATGGCTGGGGATGGTCTTTACAGGTTTGGGGGTGCCGTCCGCTTCAATACTGAGCATCGGCGCGACGTGGACCGTACCATAGGCCACGGTGCCGCCGTATACATCCCGCAGAAATGGATCGCTCATCTCCGGCGGGTCATTCTGGATGTTCTGATTGGTGGCGTTGAGTTCGATGTCGGTCACCATGCAGAAAAAGCGTTTATCCTGGCCGTGGACGACCACATAACGCCCCACCGCCAGATGCTCAATGGACTGCGTGGCATCCACTTTGACGACCAGGCCCTTACTCAGCGACCCGCCGACGACCACACCCAGCCGCGCCCCGCCAGCCGTTTCTATGGAGCGGCCTGCCGCGTCCTTGGGGAACCATTCATCGAGATTTTCAGGTTGGTAGGTCATGGTTGTTGCTCCGTTGGGGTATTAAGGTCATTTCTATCAGGCGTTATCTTGCAGTTGACGTATGATTCTTTTCACATCCTCAGCTAGATGTTGAAACGCACTGAGGTTATATAAGGGTGTAAAGTCGCTAATGAAATCAGTCACATCATGCGCAGCAGAGTAGGTATTAAATCTTTTCAGGCGTCTGCCGCTTAGTCCACTGGCGTTTCTCAATGCCGAGTGCAAATTTTCTTTTGGATTTGGCAGCGACTCCAAATGATTAACAGATGGGAGATTTAAAGGTGTTTTACCGTTTTTATTGCCTGCGGCGGCTCTTATAGCAAATTCATCGAATATAAGCCATGCTTCTTGCATACGAATGGGTATAACGCAAATATATATTTGCTGAATTTTCGCCTCAGTTATTGCAGTTTCTATTTCCATAACCCGTTTATCATAGGATTCACGCTCTGCATCTCGGTGAATAAACAATATGTCACATGGATAGAGCTTTATAGCAAGTTGAATTTTGTCAACGAGACTATCAGGGGGAGCAGGCAAGTGGCGTAATTCCGCCCATGCAGGTTGGAGTGATCCGTTATAATTTGCCTCTGCGATCAGCCAGTTAATAACAGGCACTAACGCAGCATCAGAGCTACCATCTGTCAACAACGTGTATCTCAACTGCATCCGATTAATCCTGAAATCCTGGCAGCAATTGCTGAAGCTCAGTTCGGTCAATTACACGTTGCTTATCATTGCCATTTGGATTGCTACTAGGATAGGCATGCGGGTTTAGATACCACATCAGTGTACCTATAGGTATTTGTCGGATAGAGTCTATCGAATTTGCACGCCATGTATCAGGCAAGCACCCAAAACTAACACGAGGTAATTTTAGACCGTTATCAAAATCCTCAATCACTTCGGAAATTACTAGACTTTCGGCAGGAATTTGCATAATTACTGAAGGTGAATGCGTGTTAATAATGACTTGACGCAATGGATTATCATTATCGACGGCAAAATCTGTATCGACAGCGATCCCTTGTAGTAGTTCTAACATGGCTTGAATACGCTCAGGATGAATACCGTTTTCTGGTTCTTCTAAACATATGACCCCCTGAGCTTGAGGATCTAAATCAATGACAGATAATGCCAGGAAGCGTAATGTGCCATCAGATAAAGCCCTCGCTTCGTGTTCTGTATCGTAACGGTCCTTTATTTTTAACTTGAGTAGTCTTCGTTGGTTATCGCGTTCTACCCAAAGATCATGCACATCTCTCAATAATCGACGCAATGAAAATATCACTTGTTCGTATACATTTTGTTCAGGATCAGTCCTGGTATGTGCTAGACGATAGAGAACTGATGGTAAATGTGAACCATCGGTTCCAAGAACCGAAGGATCAGTGAATTCATCAGGATGTCGCAAAGCCGTTGGCTCAAGTTGTAATAGTTGCCAAGATTTCATCTCGTTTTTTGCTAATACGGCTGTTGGGCTTTCTGCCGCGTTTGTGGCAGATAGAACGGTACGTGGAAGGGTTGCAGCTAACCGCGTTTGTGGCCTCCCACTGCTACCGTCTTGACGTAAAAGGATAACCGTTCCATCTGGCCTTTGTTCAGTCTCTATGAAGCTAGATGTTCGCCTACCTTTGATAACTGATGCTTTCCACTCACGCGAATAATCAAACAATAAACTCTTGGGTGCTTCACCAATGTTGATTCGATCTAGTGTTTCACGCACTAATTCTAAGGAGCCTAGTGGGTGCAGCGTATAATCTTCACGGTAGCGCAAAACGATATGATATTT
>JGI12109J20283_10304563_pt1 | contig 10090 bp, 3 predicted proteins | sample ElkSlonscriptome_12_FD_20283 | JGI IMG/M metagenome (IMG submission 20283) | reverse complement strand
ACCCGTTGCGGTTGGGTCACCACCCTGGGCCATGAAGTCCTCCAGCACGCGGTGGAAGGTCGTATTGTTATAGTAACCATCCTGTGCCAGGAAAATGAAGTTATTGACGGTGTTCGGGGCGTAAGTCTCGTAGAGATCCACGTAAACCGGCCCCACTTCCGTGCAGAACACAGCATGGTAATCCACACCGATTTCCAGCACGCGGCCCGGTTCTTCGTACTCACGGCTTTCGGGTTCTTCAGCCGGGGTCGCACTCTCACAGACCTCAGCCGGAGTCTGGGCCTCAGTCGCCTCGTCCTCGTCCTGCGCGGTCACGGCACTGCCCAGCAACAGCATACCAACGACAAGCAAAAGGGTCAAAACAAATCGCTTCATGTTGTCACTCCAAAAATTTAATCACATCAGAAGCACAGTCTACCACAACGCATCCGCGAACCGTAGCCGACAAATAACAAGATTTGCAGTATGATGGTGGCAGTGTGAGCAATTAATTGGATTGGATCACGATGGTATTTAAACACAACGTAAAACTACTGCTTACAATGCTGCTTTTGCTATTCCCCCTGGCACTGATGGCCCAGGACGATGGTGAGCGCACCCCACAACCCACCCCTGAAGCAACGGCGGCTGCCGAAGCCACCGCAGAAAGCACACCCGCTGTAGATGATAGCTGTCCGGCTATCGTGGAACGCGCCATCCAGTTGACGCAAACCGGCTGTGAGGGTGTCGGCAATAATGACGTGTGCTATGGGCACTTGTTGCTTGATGCCGTACTGCGCGGCAGCTCTGAGGAAGCCCGCTTTGAAGACCCCGGCGATGTCATTGATGTGGCTGAAGTAGAAAACCTGAGCCTGAGTGCGTTGGATACCGTGCGTGGCATCTGGGGTGTGGTGCTACTGCAAATCGACGCGACATTTGAACAGGTCGCCAACAATGACGAGATTACCTATGTCGTCTTTGGTGATGCGGAACTCCAGAGCGCGAACCAGCTTATTCTGGTGAACACCACCATAGCCAGCAACATCCGGGCCGAACCCGCCACAGATGCAGGTGTTGTCCGCAGTGTAGAGGCTGATACCGTCATCGTTGCCAGCGGCATCACCGAAGACGGTGAGTGGTTGCGTATTCGCCTACAGGCAGAAGACGAGGAAACCGAAGAAGAAGAGACGATCACCGGCTGGCTAGCAGTAGATTTAATCGACGTGGTTGATGAAACACTCAGCTTGACGGATTTACCCGTAGTCAACCCGGACGAAGCCGTGGAAGATACCGTCGCCTTTGGCCCGATGCAAGCCTTCTACTTTGAAAGTGGCCGTGACGACTCCCCATGTGAAGCCGCGCCAGAAAGCGGTGTACTCATCCAAACGCCGGAAGGCCAGGCCAAAGTCTCCGTGTGGATTGACGAAGTCGTCGTGGAACTCAGCGCGACGGCGTTTGTGCAGGCCAACGCCGGGGGTGACATCACCATCAACGTACTCGATGGCGCGGCGACTGTCACCGCAAATGGGGAAACCCGCACCGCCACCGAAGGCACGGCGATCAGCGTGCCCCTTGATGATGAACTGGGCGCGGCTGGTGTACCCAGTGACCCCCAACCTATCGACCCTGACGACCTGAACGCCTTGCCGACCACCCTACTCCCGGAGGAAATTGAACTGCCGGAACCCATCGCGGCGGGGTCACCGGCAGCGGGTAATTGGCTGTGGGCCTGGGGCGTGGAGTCGCTCACCTGCGATGATCCAGAAAATACCGTCATTAGTTTTGAGAGCAGCGGCGTCCCCAACACACTCACCATCACCCCGGATGGCAGCACCTTCACCTTTGGCGGTGCGACCTACACCCGCAGTGAACCAAGCGTTTACACCAATACTTACATTGATGGCAACGGCAACCTGCATCAGGATACATTGACTGTACAATCACTTGACCGGATCAATGGCCTTAAAATCGTGGATTATGCAACGGTGGTATGCAGCCTGGAAGTCCCCTTCAGCCTGACCCTAACCGGGCCATAAAGAAAACGTCATCAGGGCGAGTAGAGTCGATCTCGCCCTGATATAGCATTTACACCGTCTGCCGACGCCGTAGGTAGAGGCCCGTCAGCAGAATTAAACTACCCAATGACACAAACCCAGATCCAAACAGCAACCAGGGCAGCAAAGGTGGCTCACCTGTGCTGGGTAGCTGCCGCGCACGGAAGAACCCGAATTGCGCACAACTCGGTTCTACATTGGCACTGGATGTTAAACAGGCTTCGTTGGTGATTTCAAGATCTTCGGCGTCTTCGGCTAATGTGGTGACGATGGTAATCGTCACGCGCCCACCGGCAGCCAAACTCCCCTGAGAGAACGATACGCTCTGCCCGATAACCCCCACCGTACCCGATGATGCCTGTACAGACTCAATCGTAATACCCGCAGGCATTTGATCGGTCACACGCACATTAGATACAGCTTGATTAGTGGGGTTAATCACCCGCAGCGTGTAGACAATCTCCGCACCGGGCTGCGCAAATGGTGGGCGGCCCAGTTTAATCAGGTACGGCTCATCAATAGTCACGGGTTGTACATTATCCGCCGAAACCGTCGTCTGCCCAGATAGCGGATCAACGCCATCCGTTTCGACCTCAATCGCAACCACAGACGAGTCACCAGCGTCAATGGTGCCGAGTTCACAGGTGACCAAGCCGCCCTGCTCCACACAGACGGGTGCCCCCGGTGACGAGGAGATATAGACCACACCCTGACGCAGATCTTCTTCCAGCGTCACATTAAAAGCATCGCCTGGGCCGTTGTTCGTAATTTCGATGATGACTTCATCACCCTCACCTGGCCCTTTATCCACTTCCAGATCACCTGGCACCGGTGTATTTGAGGCCACAGGTAGCGGTGTTGCCGTTGGGAAAGGTGTTATTGTCGGCACGAGTGTATTTGTGCTCGTTGGAATGTCCGTGTTCGTCGCTGTGGGTAGCGGTGTATTCGTCGGAATGTCCGTGTTCGTCGCTGTGGGCAGCGGTGTATTCGTCGGAATGTCCGTGTTCGTCGCTGTGGGCAGCGGTGTATTTGTTGGAATATCTGTGTTCGTCGCTGTAGGCAGCGGTGTATTTGTTGGAATATCCGTGTTCGTCGCTGTGGGCAGTGGTGTATTTGTTGGAATTGGGGTGTTGGTCGCTGGCGGTAATGGCGTACTTGTATCAACCGGAACCGGCGTATTCGATGGCACCGGCGTATTTGTCGCCAGGCCGGGCAGCACCTCAATTTGCAGGCTGAATGCATCCGCATTACCGTTAGAGTCAAAGATAACCAACCACACCGTATAAATACCGGGTGTGTTGTAAACCACAGTCGGATTTGGCACACCAGGATCAGGTATAGAGGCATCACCAAAATTCCACTGATACGTGACAATAGGCAGCGTGCTGGTCGATGTATCAGTAAAGTTGACCGTCAACGGAGCCACACCGGATACCGGATTAGCGGTAAATGCAGCGATGAGTGTATTCACAGGTACCGCCTGGGAGAATTCCGAGGTACCCACACCCGTTTGCGAGGCCGTCGCCGTCACAAATTGACCCGCCAGATTACCTGTTCCGTTCAACGTGAAGATAAATGAGCCATCAGCCGCTGAGGGACGGAACCCCAATGGCGTCTCCCCTTCCCCGAAACCACTGGGATCAGCAGCCCCATTCACAAACAGATCAATAATGTGAGCACCTGCGGCTTGAACATCACCCACCACGTTGACAGAGTCACCATCCGATGTGGCTGTAAACACCGGGAAATTGATCAACCCATTGGGGCCTATATCCCCATCACCGATGTCATTGAGTGTGACACCATTGGCCGGGTCACCAGCGACGACCAAATCAATACCCAACCGCCCATTATCGGCGATACTGTTCGTCCCAAACAGATTATCATTACCCGCTTCCACACGGATACCGTTATCCGTATTCTGTGAGATGGTGTTGTTGCGCACAATTACGTCTGATGCAGAGATGAGGTCTATCCCATCACTACCATTCGTCTGGATGATATTGCTGTTGATTGTCAGAGTAGACGACCCCGTAGCTTCCACACCGTTGCCTTGATTACCGGCTATGGTATTGTTGTTGATCTGGACATTATTGCTGTTGATAATCGCCACACCAGGCGTCACACCATTACCGAGATTATTCTGAATCATGTTGCCGGAAACAACATTACCGGGTGCCGCATCAACGAGCACACCAGCAGTCGTAGCAGCGGTGATGGTATTATTTGGGCCGACCGTGTTACCAGTAGCATTTTGAAAGATATGCACACCACGTACTAGAAGCGTACCCATCTGGTTGCCAGTTACGGTATTGTTTGATGTACCCGCTTCCAGTATAGAAATACCATTACCCTGCACAGGGCCGATAGTATTCCCATTAATCGAATTGCTATTGGACGCACCAAGAACGTAGACACCGTGCCCGGTACCAAAAGCCCCACCCAACTGCTGACCACTAATTGTGTTATTCGGGCCGATGGTGTTACCAGTAACGCCAGCCAGAAGAACACCTACCGCACCAGCCCCAATGAGATTGTCTGTGACGGTATTGCCCTGTGAGCCGGCAACCATCTCAACACCAATAGCCCCTGGGGGTGAAGCAATTTCATTGCCGATGATGGTATTAGCAGTGGTGGTGGCACCACTGATGCGTACCCCGGCATCCGGGTTACCAGATAGTAGGTTTAATTCATCGGCTGTAGGGCCGCCTATCCTATTGTTGTTCGCACCACCTGTGATAAGAACGCCCAGTGATCCATTTGAGTCGATGTTGTTAAAGCCAATCGTATTGCCAATAACGACATTATCCGTTGCATTCACCCCGGTGATGGCAATACCACCAATGATATTCAAGGCCATGCTATTTTCTTCCAGCGCGACCGTACTACCAATGGTATGGTTGGCCGAGTCATTGATGACAAGGCCGAACTGTGTAAAACTCCGAATGTCTAACCCGGTGATGATCGCACCATCGCCGGACAAAACCAGGCCATTACTGGCACCACCAACACCACCACCGCGCAAGGCAGTCTTAGTGCCACCCACCAGACCTCTGATCGTCACTTGATCTGCGGTGATAGGTGGTAAGGGCGTGTTCATGGCCGGGTCAACAAAGATGGTAAAGTTGCCAGCGAAATCAATGATGTAGCTGGTAGCTCCAGCGGGAACCGTACACGCATCTTCATTGAAGCCAGCCCCTGTGTCACTATTCACCGCGATGATGGCTTCGCGCAGTGAACACTCACCATCCCCGGTGGCAGTCGCCAGATTATCAAGTTCAGTGGTGACTGTAACCGTAACAGGGATCGCCTCTACGGGTTGGGGTTGTAGAATCAACCATGCGCCACCGAGTAGCAACAACACGGGTAGCCAGCGCAAGACCTTTATTGGAGGGATCATTCAGTCGTGCCAATCATTACATAAAAATAACATTGGTTATTATAGAACATCCACCCTAGCACGCAACACCCACCCTGAATTTCAAACAGTAACCCAACAATGCAGACTGCCCAACATTACGCCTGACCTACGTTCCTTAAAATTGTGTGACCGCCCCCTCACCATAGATCAAAATTTATGATAGGATGCAAAATATGAAAACGACTACACACAAAAACCAGAGAAAACTGATTTACCTACTATTGGTCAGCGTATTGATGCTGTTCGCCTGTGGACCAGACACAGTCACCCGGGTCCGCATCACACCCACACCCGACCCGGCGGTAGCGGCTGTGGCGACACAAACTGCCATGAGCATGCCAACAGCCTCCTATACCCCTACCTTAACACCATCACCCTCAAATACGCCAACTTTGACGGCAACGGCCACCCAAACATCACCACCAACGGCGACCAACGCCCCCGATGAGCCGACGCCCACAACCCCACCAACCGAAAGTGGCCCCGGCCCTACCCGTATTGGTCCGATTATTGGGCAGGACTACGTGCGCCCTACCTTGCCACCCCCCCCCACCGCCACCGATGGCCCAATCTTCGGGGGTGGCGATGATACAGATGCCACTCAGGATGCACCCATCATCGTTAATCCTATCGGCACCGATACCATTGGTATTCAGGTCTATTCACAAACCACCTTTGAGGACTTCCAACGTGCTATCGGTGATGTAGAACGTATTGGTGTGAAGTGGGTCAAAATTCAGGCGAACTGGGCCTTTTTGCAACCCGATGGCCCCAATCAGCTAGATCGCCTGGAATTATTTGAGCGACAGGTACAGCTTGCCTCCCGCCCGGAGGATACCCGTGTGCTATTGAGCATCGCCAAGGCCCCCCTCTGGACGCGGTCCGTGCGCGAAGAAGATGGACCGCCGGATAACCCGCAGCAACTGGCAGATTTTATCAGCCTGTTGTTGAGCACCAAAATTGGTGAAAACATTGACGCAATTGAAGTCTGGAATGAGCCAAATCTGCTACGAGAATGGCGCGGCACGCTGCCCTTCAACGGAGATGGCTACATGCAGCTTTTCCGCCCGTCTTATGATGTTATACGGGCGGCATCACCGAATATGCCTATCGTAACGGCGGGCCTCGCCCCGACCAGTACCCTGGGCAACTTTGCAGTCGATGACCGAACCTTCCTCCAGCAGATGTACAACGCTGGCCTGACCAATTACATCAGTGATTCAAACGTCGTCATCGGCGCACACCCCTATGGTTGGTGGCATGCCCCCGATGCCCGTTGCTGTGGTGACCCTAACAGCGCACCTGGCTGGGACGAAGATCCACACTTCTACTTCATTGAGAACTTAGAGGCCGTGCGCAATATCATGGTGAATAACGGCCATCAGAACGGCCAGGTATGGGTTACGGAGTTCGGCTGGGCTACCTGGGAAGGCTTACCCGGCCCCGCACCAGATGGCTGGCTAGAGCTACTGACGGCCCGGCAACAGGGAGAATACAACATTCGCGCTTTTGAGATCGGCCAGGAATTGCCGTGGGTCGGCCCGATGTTTCTATGGAACCTGAATTTCGCGAATGAGACCACCGTGGAACAACGCAATGAGATCGTTGGCTTTAGCTTGATTGTCCCAACCTTTGATGTCCGTGAACGCCCTGGCTACTGGGCGGTTGGGCGTGCAACAGGAGCCATTGAGTAAACAAAATAACTTGACGATAGAATCAAAAAAGCGCGAGGTTGTGAACAGTCTCGCGCTTTTGATTTGATTGATTACCGGATCAGTTCGTTATCGGCTGATGCTTAGTCACCGACTGGTGCTCAGTCACCAGAGAGCATGCTGTCTTCGTACATCTCATCGTCCTGATCTTCCTCATCAGCATCGTAAGCACCTTGCTGTTCGAGAGAAATATCCGGGGCGATAAGCTCACGGTCCTGGTAGGTATGGAAGCCCGTCCCTGCCGGGATGAGTTTACCGATGATGACGTTCTCTTTCAGGCCATAGAGCCGGTCTACCTTGCCTTCGATGGCCGCACCCGCCAACACCTTGATGGTGTGCTGGAAGCTGGACGCCGATAGGAAGCTATCCGTGCTCAGGGCCGCCTTGGTAATACCCAGCAAAATCGGCGTGCCGGCTGCCGGTTCTTTACCGTCAGCGATCAGTCGCTCGTTGATGTCCAGCAGTTGCAGGCGGTCCACCAATTCACCCGGTAACACTTCACTGTCGCCGCTCTTGGTGATCTGTACCTTGGAAAGCATCTTACGGATCATGATCTCAAAGTGCTTGTCCGCGATATTCACACCCTGGCTGCGATACACCTTCTGTGTCTCAATCAGCAGGTATTTCTGGGTGGCATCCGCGCCCAGCACACGTAGAATACGGTGCGGGTTCTGGGAGCCTTCAGTCAACTGCTTACCTGCCGGAATCTCCGCACCATCATAGGCATCCGGTAACAGGCGTGCGCTGGATGGAATATCGTATTCCTCTTCCTGGCGACGCTCGTACCGCACGAAGACCTTATAACCATCGCCATCGGTTTCGATGTGGACGACGCCTTCCATTTTGGCGAGCAATTTCTGCCCACTCTCGCTGTCTTCAGCGATGGTCGCGCCTTCTTTGACCTTGTCCTCATCATCCACTTTCAAATCCCAGAAGGCCGGGATGCTGTGTTCTTCATTGATGACTTCGCTATCAATGACTGTTGCGATACGCACCCCATCACGCTTGGTCAGGCGCAACGTACCACCGATTTCCGTCATAACGGACTCGCCTTTGGGTTTCTTGCGTGCTTCGAACAGCTCTTCCACACGCGGCAGACCGCTGGTGATGTCACCGCTAGCCTGGGCTGTACCACCACTATGGAAGGTACGCAGAGTCAACTGTGTACCCGGCTCACCGATGGACTGCGCCGCGACGATACCCATCGCAGCACCAATGCCCACCATTTCGCCCGTCCCCAGGTCACGCCCGTAGCACAGGGCGCAAATCCCGTGGATCAAGTCGCAAGTCATCGGGCTACGCACCGATACCTCTTCGATGGTGCTGTTTTGAATGGTGATCGCCACATCTTCATCGATCATGCCGTTACGGGCGACAATCAACTCACCCGTATTCGGGTCATATACATCGCGTGCAGAGCAACGCCCGACGATACGCTCTTCCAGCTTTTGCCCGGCGATGTCCTCATCACGGCGGATGAGCAAGCCCTTCTTTGTGCCGCAATCCCAACGGTTTACGATCACATCCTGGGCAACATCCACCAAGCGGCGGGTGAGATAACCAGCGTCCGCAGTACGCAGCGCGGTATCTGCAAGACCTTTACGCGCACCATGCGTGGAAATAAAGTATTCCAGCGCGGTCAGCCCCTTACGGAAGTGGCTGATAATCGGCAAGTCGATAATACGCCCGGACGGGTCCGCCATGAGGCCGCGCATACCGGCCAACTGCGTAATCGGACCGAAACCACCTTTTGTAGACCCACTGATCGCCATAATCGCAATCGGGCCATACGGGTCCAGCGTATTACGGATGAGTTCCTGCAAGCGATCCTTCGCACCACTCCATTCGTCGATGGTGATCTGATAACGCTCGTCATCGGTCATCAAACCACGGCGGAAGTCACGCTCGGCACGCTCCACCACAGTTTCAGCTTCGTTGATGATCTTCTCGCGCTCTTCCGGGATCGTCAGGTCACTGACCGCAATCGTCGTACCGGAGATAGTCGCGTAGTGGAAGCCGAAGTTCTTGATGTTATCCACTACATCAGTGGTGCGCTCAGAACCGATCTTCTGGTAGCAACGGGCGACCAGCTTTTGCAGGCCCTTCTTACCGAGGGTTTCCTGCACATAGCGCATCTCATCCGGCAGAATACGGTTGAAAACCGCACGGCCTACCGTGGTGATCTCTGGTTCTTCCTGCGGGGCACGGTCATCATAGATATTGCCTAGCAAAATCGGCGTGTGCAGGTCAACGATGCCTAACCCGTACAGGTAATCGACCTCGTCCATATCCGTGACAAGACGACGCTCATGCAGGTTAGTAATCTCAAGCACATCTTCGAGTCCGTTTTCACGGATCAGCTTGCGCATCTCGTAAGCATTTGCCAGCGTGCAATCGACTTCGCCGTCAATCAACGCCTGAATGGTCTGGTCGATAGCAGTTTGTGTCACCCGCTCACGGCCATTTTCATCCTCTTCAACGATGTCATCGTACATCTTCATGCCGGGGATGATCCGGTGCATGGCGTAGTAGAAACCATTGGACCGTGCGGCAACACCCACAGTGACATCGTCGCCGTAAATACGCTCAATCGAGCGGAATTCATCAGCACGATTCTTAAGGGATACGACCTCTACAGTCGGGTCCATCGTCAGGTAATAATTACCCAGCACCATGTCCTTAGATGGGCCGACAATCGGCTGACCATCTGCCGGTTTTAGCAGGTTGCGCGTACTGAGCATCAACTCACGGGCTTCCTGAACCGCTTTCTCGCTCAGCGGCACATGCACGGCCATCTGGTCACCGTCGAAGTCTGCGTTAAACGCGGAACAGACCAACGGGTGAATCTGAATGGCCTTGCCTTCTACCAACTGTGGCTCAAAGGCTTGAATACCCAGGCGGTGCAAGGTCGGCGCACGGTTCAA
>JGI12109J20283_10049523_pt1 | contig 10090 bp, 6 predicted proteins | sample ElkSlonscriptome_12_FD_20283 | JGI IMG/M metagenome (IMG submission 20283) | reverse complement strand
TCGAGGAGAGAGAGACGACCGTATAATAACAGGGTATCTCCGGGCCGGATTTGCGTGTCGCCCTTCGGTGCGCCGATATAACGATTACTATTTCGATGAATGCCCAAAACGGTCACTCCTTCTTGTTTGAGGTTGAGTTCTTGTAGGCATTTGTCGGCTAACCAATCCCCCGATTGCACTTCTAGTTCTGTGACGCTATATTCGTCGGATAGATGCAGTAAGCTGGCATAATCCCGTACATCTAAGCGCATCCAACGGTTGAGAGACCAGCGAATGATTTGGGAGAGGTAATGGTCGATCCAACCGCTTCGCGCGATCGCCCATAATATTAATAATTCGCAAACGATTTAACTTAAAGTTTAGCAAAATTTAGCGGTTACGGCAGTTGCTCGAATCTCTATCGTAAGAGAGGGGTCAGAAGGCTTTTTTTGGGGCAAAATAGCGGTAAATCAGTTTTGAAACTGCGAAAAGAACGTAGGCAATATGTGTGTATGCCCTATATAGTGTTTTCATTTGAGAGGTAAACTCACATTGCGGTTTTTCTTAATAGCATCTCTGTTATAGAATCGAGGCGGAGCTTCATTTTTACGTCCCTTGGTGGAACCAAGGAACGAGATTAGGATGTTTACATCTGATTTATAAATACTATATCCCTACGGAAATTTCTTGGGGTAGGAAAGTATGACCTACGCCCAAAAAGCTTATGTATAATTGTTAGTTATTGGCTTGAAAATGACAGTATTCTTTAAATTTATATTAATATGTTTCGCTGTTTTGGCTTTTAGTTTTGTACCGAGTCATCCTAGTTTAGCGCAAGATTTATCGGTTTATCGCAACCCCGCAGCAGCAAATCGAGTTCCCTTAAACTCCGAACAGCAAAAACCCACAGCCGCAACCCTACAAAATACTTTAGTTGAAATTATCGATCTCAATCGTGCTGCGAAACAAGCCCATTGGAATGTCGAAGGGCCGTTATTTTATCAATTGCATATTTTACTTGATGAATTTGTCGAGGATTATCGCCAAGATTCGGATATTGTGGCCGAAAGACTTTTGGCAATTCATCACAGTGCCGATGGCCGGCCAAAAGTAGTGAGTCAAACGGCACAATTACCTGTATTTCCTGAAGGTTATTTAAACGATTATGAAGTGGTGGATGTGTTATCTCAGCGTTTAAATACCGTGACTCAGCGAGTTCGCGATCGCATCAATACCTTAGACGAATTTGATCTCGTCAGTCAAGATGTTCTGATCGAAGTCGAGCGAGATTTAGCCGAACATCTCTGGATGTTGCGGGAATTTCAACAACAAAATGCCCTCAATTCTACCTCTCAAACCCAAGCCAGTTGAGGACATATTTTCATGCGGCTGACCCCCAAAGTTATTCGAGGTTTACTCATTGTTATTGCGGCGATTATCATTGCTGCGGCGCTTCATGCGGCCCGTCCGGTGGTAATTCCTTTAGTTTATGCGAGTTTTATCGCCGCTTTAGTGTATCCCTTACAGCGCTATCTCAACCGCTATTGTCCTCGGTGGTTGAGTGTTAGTTTGGTGATGTTGCTGTTAGGAATGATTGTGGGTTTGGGGGTGTGGGCGCTGTTAGAAAGTGCGGAGACAATCCAAGAAGAATGGCCGCAACATCAACAACAATTTCAACAATCTTGGCAAAGTTGGCAAAGTTGGGCGCAACAACACAATCTTCCTGTAGACAGTATTGCTGTCGATCGTATTGTATCGGGATTGGGCGATCGCGCCGTTTCCACCCTCAAATCGGTCTGGTCGATTTTAGGCTTATTTGTCTTAATTGTCGCGTTGCTGGTCTTATTATTACTCGAAATTGCTTCCTATCGCAGCAGAATCGAGCGCAGTTTCCCTTCTCCTGCCAGTCAGTACATCCTCAAAGGCGCACAAGAGATGACCGGGAAACTAAGACGTTATATCCTTGTCCAAGCCTTTACCAGCGTGATTACCGGGTTGTTGACTTGGCTGTGGTGTTGGCTGTGGGGAGTGCAGTTTGCCTTTGTCTGGGGTTTGGTGGCGTTTGTCCTTAATTTTGTCCCTACCTTGGGGTCAATTATTGCGGTGATTCCCCCTTCCTTGTTTGCCTTTCTCCTCCTCAGCATTGGGACGGGTTTCGCGGTTTTTGCCGGGTTGAGTATTATGCAGTTGATTATGGGCAACTTGGTAGACCCGACTCTACAGGGTAAATCGTTGAAATTGTCGCCGTTTGTAGCGTTACTCTCGATTATTTTTTGGGGTTGGGTGTGGGGGATTCCCGGTGCATTGATTGGGGTTCCCACAACGGTTGCGGTGGTAGTGTTTTGTGACCAGTTTGACGCAACGCGGTCTGTGGCTTTGTTGTTGCGGGAGGGTTGATTGGGCAGTAGGCAGTAGGCAGTGGGGGGGGAAAGAGTGCGCCCTCACCCCAACCCCTCTCCCACTCCGAGAGGGGCTTATTTTCTAAGAATGGATATGTTGTCCTGACCGATTTGGCGGTTGCTATATCAGCGATTAAGGGGCAGTGGGCGTGTAGGGGCGGGGTTTCCCCGCCCAGAGTGGGCTCCCCCTCCTCCCCCTCTCAAAAAACTAAGTGGCTTGGGCAATAATCAGCTTTTCTGCCGCTTCTACCGTGAGGGGAGGGGCGAAATAATAGCCTTGGCCGTATTCGCAGCCCAACGCTTGCAGTTGTTCGAGTTGTTCGGGGGTTTCGATGCCTTCGGCGATCGCGTCCATCCCCAGAGTATGAGCTAAAGTAACAATGGCCTGGACAATCTCCCAATTACTGCGGTCAGTGTGGAGATTCGTCACAAAAGAACGGTCAATTTTCAAAGTATTAAAGGGAAAACGGTGTAAATAACTCAAAGACGAATATCCCGTGCCAAAATCATCAATACTGAGGTCAATGCCCATTTTCTGTAACTTCACAAACATTGCCGCAGCAGCTTGGGCATTATCCATCAACAGGGTTTCCGTAATTTCTAATTTCAAAGTATTACGGGGTAACTGAGCGTTTTGTAAAATCTCGGCAATTTCGGCGATGAGATGGGCTTCTTTGAGTTGTCGTCCCGACAAATTAACACTCATTTTCAAGGGTCGATGTCTGGGAAACTGGTTTTGCCATTTTCGCAACTGAGTGCAAGCTTCTTGTAGCATCAATCGTCCCAAGGGGACAATTAAACCTGTTTCCTCCGCGATGGGGATAAACTCCCCTGGAGACACCAAACCGCGATGGGGATGTTGCCACCGGGCCAAAGCCTCAAAGCCGATTAATTCCTGGGTTTGCAGGTTAAAAATCGGTTGATAATAAGCGAGAATTTCTGGGCGAGATAATGCCCGACGCAGATCGGTTTCTAACTGTAAGCGAGCTAAAGCGGTGGCGTGCATATTGCTGGTAAACACTGCATAACGAGCCTTACCGAGTTCTTTGGCGCGATACATCGCCGTATCAGCATCCCGCAGTAATTCTTCGGGTCGTTTGTATTCGAGGGAGTGAAAAGCAATGCCGATGCTGGTGTTGGCAAAAACTTCGTGACCTTCTAGGCTAAAAGGTTGCTGAATTTGCTGTTGTAACTCCTTGGCGATCTGGGTAGCGACTTGGACATCCTCAATGCCGTCGAGTAATACGGTAAACTCATCCCCTCCCAAACGGGCTAGGGTGTCACTGGGTCGCAAACAAGCTTCTAGCCGCCGGGCGATCGCCACCAACAAGCGATCGCCCACAACATGACCCAAACTATCATTAACGACCTTGAAGTGGTCGAGATCGAGGAATAACACCGCAAACAGATAACCCCCCCGCCGTTGCGATCGCCGCATGGTGTGGGCCAAACGCTCCATAAACAAGGTACGATTGGGCAAATCCGTCAGGGTGTCGTAATAAGCGTTGTACTCCAGTTGCGCCTCAGCCCGTTTGCGCTCGGTAATATCGACAATTTGGTAAATAAAATTCAAGGGTTTACCCTGAGCATCGCGAGACAAAGCCACTTGTAGCAAAGTATCAATCGCTCGGCCATTGGGCGTGAGGTAACGTTTTTCCATCTGGAAATAAGAAGTCAACCCCTGCAACAAGCGATCGCACTCCTCGGTATGCAAATCCCAATCCTGCGTATGACTAAACTCCGAAACCGGGCGATCGAGCAAGTCTTCGGCTCGCAAAGATAAGGTATCGCACAACGCCTGATTCACCCGTTGAAAACGATAATCCAAACTGACCAACGCCATTCCCGTCGGAGCCAACTCAAACAACAAGCGAAACTGCTCCTCGCTCTTTTTCAAGGCGGCTTCTGTTGCGTGACGATCGCTCACATCCCGCAAGGAAGCCAAATAAGCTTGTTGATTTTCCCAAGCCATCTTGACCACCCGCATTTCGGCCACGGGAGTTGAGCCGTCAGGACGATGAACGATAATTTCTGCCGCATCCCGCGTGGTATAAAGCTCTCTGGCCTTGGCTTCGATCAAATTCTCACAGTTTCGGTCGAACAACACCTCAGCCGCCGGATTCGCAAACTGCACTTTACCTTTTTGGTCAATCACCATCAAAGCATCGGAAGTCGCGGCTACAATGGTGCTGAGTCGCTCCTCGCTTTCTCGTAATGCTGCTTCTGCGAGGTAGCGATCGCTAATATCATTCACCGAAAACACTACCCCGACAATCTCCCCGTTATTATTCTTCAACGGTGAGCCATTAATAGACAAGTATTTGCGATCGCCCCCCGGAGAAATCAAGCTGTGCTGCACATTAAAAATCGGTTTCCCGGTTTTCATTACCTGCATAAAAGGTAACTGTTCGTTAGGAAGGGGCAACCCGTCAAAATCGGCAATATTCCACGCCGGATTGTTATGGGAGAGCCGTTGAATCTCCGCTTGAGACACTCCGAGAATCGCCTCGGCTCGGTCGTTGGCAAAGATAATTTTCCCCGCCGCATCCACCACCGAAATTGCCGCGACAGAGGTTTGCATAATAGCGTTGAGCAAATCCCGTTCGTTGCGTAAAGCAATTTCGGCTTCTTTGCGATGGCTAATATCGTGACTGACGCTAATGGCGGCGATAATCTCCCCTTGGTCGTTGCACAGGGGAACTATCGTCGTCTCGCAAACTTTCGTGACCCCATGACGCTCAAAGGTCAACTCCCCAAACCAACGGCCTTGAGTTTTTAACCTGGGTAGGACTTCCCCAACAAAATCTAATCCTTGGGGAGAATAACTCAAAATGCCAATGGATTGACCGAGGGCTGCGGCTTTATCTAGGTCAAAAATTCGCTCTGCACCGGGATTCCAATCTAAAATCGTGCCATCTGGGGCGATCGTGGCAATGCCGTCATAAATTAACTCAAACATCAATGCTTGTTGACGCAAGCGGTCTTCGGTGTGCTTTTGCGTCGTAATATCGCGAGCGACTGCGTAAATCAAACGGTCTTCAACACAGGGAACCGCCGTCCAAGCTAACCAGCGATATTCCCCGTTTTGAGTACGATAGCGATTTTCAAAGTTAACAATCGATTCCCCTTGTTTGAGTTTTTCAAACATTTCCAGGGTGCGATCGCGATCGTCGGGATGGACAAAGGGTAACAATAGCTCATCTAAAATTTCCTGTTTCTCGTAGCCCAGGATTTTCTGCCAAGCCGGGTTACAGCGCACCAACTGACCGTCAAAGTTGGCAATCCCGATCATATCCAAGGACAACATAAAAAAGCGATCGCGCTCGGATTCAGCTTGTTTGCGCTCGGTAATATCCGATTGGATGCCGATATAATGAGTCAGATGTCCTTGGTCGTTGTGAACCGGAGCGACATAAAGCTCATTCCAAAATAAGCTCCGATCTTTGCGATAATTCCGCACCACGGTATGACAAGACCGCCCCTCTTGCAGCGCTGTTCGCAACACGGTTAACCCTGGCTGCTCGGTTTCTGGCCCTTGTAAAAAGCTGCAATTTTTCCCTAAAATCTCCTCAGCGTTGTAGCCCGTCATCCTCTCAAAACTGGGATTGACATAGATCGCCGGATTCGACCCCTCCACCGCATCTGTAATCACAATGCCGTTGCGACTGGCATCAATCGCCCGTTTCATCAAGTTTAATTCTGCTGCGGTTTCGTGGCGTTGCACCGCCGCGGCCAAAATCTGCGTCACCGACTCCAAAAACGCGATCTCATCCGGGGGATATTGGCGTATTTGGCGACTATAAACACACAACACCCCAAAGGGCTTTTCTGTCCCCGGAATCGGTACGCTGATGCCACTGAGAATGCCATGATTAAATAAAAGCGGCGTACTGCGAAAGCGGGTTTCGGTGTGAAAATCCTCTACAACTACTGCTTTTTGGTGCTTGATTGTGTATCCTGCATGAGAATTATGCGCCGCACTCAGGGTGGTATCCAGCATTTTCTCAGGCCATCCTCTGCCAGCCCGAAAGGTGAATAAGCTTTCGTTGGGTAATAGTTCTAAAATGTTGGCAAATTCTACTGCCAAACTGTCGGCGACGACGGCGTTAACCTCGGTGATTAACTTCTTTAAATCAATTTCAGCCACACCCAATTGGGCTAAATGAGCCAACGCCGAGGCATGATCGAGTTTTTGCTGTAGGGCGCGGGTGGCGCGATCGCGGGGGGTGATATCTTCGACATAGCACAACACCTTGTTTTTGTCAATGCTGGTATAGGTCAGCAACAGCGATCGCGGCGATTCTGCTGCCGAAATCCCTAACAATTCCTGGGCTGTAACTTGGATTTGGGCTTGAAAACTACTGCCGTCGCGATCGCAACGGTTGAGTTGAGACTGAATGGGCAAATCTAGCGTTTCTACCGACTGCTGCAAAAAAGACTCTATTGGCCTCAATGCGATCGCGATCGCGGCTTTATTTACTCCGACTAAAAGAAAATCCTGCTTTTGTTTTTGCCAAATATAAGCCGGAAAGACAAAGTTTTGAAACCCAGTTTGTCTCTCATTTTCAGCATTCTCTGACTGAGAATTAACAGACAAACTACAAGATTGGGACTGAGAAGAATAACTGGGATATTGCACAGCAGCCAGCCAAGATTGACGATATTTCCGCTCTTTTTTGAACCAAAACCCAATCCATCCTAAAACCCCCACCCATACCAACAGTATAATATTGATGAGACTCGTAGACTGAGCCAGCCCGCTTAAGATCAGCAACTTAGGTTTGACTTCAAAGTACCAGCTATTTTCTAAAATTATAACCCCAGAAAATCCCCAGAAAAAGCCCGGAATCTCGCCAAAATCTGGGCTTTTACTCTGCTGTTTTTGCCAGTTGGGTTTGAGTTTTCTGGCGGCCTTCTTGAGAGTGAATTTACGGGTAATCATCGGCAATAACTTCTTAGAAAAAAGCTGCATTAAGCCACTTTCATGCTGCTACTATCTACATTCATCATATTATTTTTTTAAATATATCTTGAGAATCATTGATTTTTCTTAATTTATTGAGAATTACGGGTGCTTAGTTGTTAGTTTTTCAGTTTCCCCACAGACAAAGCCAGATTGGGCAATACTCCAACCCTTAATCAGGCTCGATTGTCTTACCCCGCTTCATCAAACTGCTTCAGCCATTGCACTAAAATTGGATTTACCACCTCTGGGGCTTCATCCTGGGGACAATGACCCAACCCCGGCAAAGGGATAAAATCTTGTACCGCCTCAAAGCGCGTCCACTCCTGCCCCATTTCAATCGGTTCCCAAGGGTCTTCGCTACCCCAGAGGATAACCGCCCCACAAGGCAACACCGCCAACAAATCTTCAGGCAGGGGCCCTTGAGAATAGCGAGTAAACGCCAAAAACACATCCGCCGCGCCCATTTCGCGAGCCGGACGCATCAAAATCTCAATCAACTCATCAGTCACCGCTTCGCTGCGGCGATAAGCTTGCAGTAGAATACGCCGCACCGTTTTGGGTCTGGCCAACAAGCTAAAAAACAACTGGCCTAACGGCTTAATCCCTAATACCTGTTGCATTCTTGCCGCCCCGAAACTACGATACCAGGGGATGCTGTCGCGACGGCGATCGTGTAGCAAGCGCAAAGAGCAGTTAATCAACAGGAGCGATCGCACCCAATCGGGAGCATCTACCGCCGCCTGCATTACTACAATACAACCAATCGAGTTCCCCACCAAAAAAGCCGCTTCCCCCACCACCTCGCGGCAAAAATCAATCACTTGAGCGCTCCAGGTTTCAAAGGTGTAGTCAATCCCTGTTCCCGGTGTGGGCTTATCAGACCCGCCAAAGCCAATCAAATCCAGGGCATAACAGCGAGCATTTTGTCCGACTACGGGTAAATTTTTGCGCCAATGGCCCCAAGACGCACCAAAACCGTGAACCATGACCACCGCCGGGCCTTGGTCTCCACAGCATTGATAAGCAATGTTATAACCGCGCCATTGCCACGTTTGCTCGGAAGTGGGGTCAAGTTGAATCGTTGTCATTTTAAAATTAAGTTTAAGCCTGGTCTTTTTTTATTAAACTATGCAACAGCTATCTTCTGGGGCGATCGCGACTTCAGTTTTTCTGGGAACTGAAGTTAAAGCCAACTACGACAACGCCCAAGTTGTCATTCAACCCATACCCTACGAAGCCACCACCACCTACCGTCAAGGCTGCCAAAACGGCCCGGCGGCTTTGTTAGAAGCCTCCGAGCAAGTAGAACTTTATGATGTCGAACTTCAGCAAGAAGTCGGGGTAAAAGTACCCATTTATACCGCCGACGCGATCGCCTCAACTCTCGGCGGCCAAACCGTCAGCAGCGAAACCATGCTAGAGCAAACCCAAAGCCGCATGGCTCAGTATCTCCGGGATGGTAAGTTCGCGATCGCCCTAGGAGGAGAACACAGCATCACCGCCCCTATTGTCACCGCTTATGCCGCAGCCCTGACAGAACCCTTTACGGTGGTGCAAATCGACGCTCACGGCGATCTCCGCCAAGAATACGAAGGTTCTATTTACAACCATGCTTGCGTCATGCGCCGCATTCTCGACCTCGGCTTGCCCATTTTACCCGTCGGGATTCGCAGTATTTGTGCCGAAGAAGCCCAAATTATTGCCGCCCAAAACATCCCTGTATGTTGGGCCCATGATATTGCCAAAAATCCGCATTGGATCGAAAACGCGATCGCCTCTATCCCTACCCGCAAAATTTTTATCACCATCGACCTTGACGGGCTAGATTCAAGCGTTATTCCCGGTGTCGGTACACCTCAACCCGGCGGCTTAGATTGGTACGCCCTCACGGGCTTTTTACGGCGACTTTTCCAAGATTACGAAGTCATTGGTTGTGATGTGATGGAACTCGCCCCCATTCCCCACTGTGTTGTTTCCGAGTTTACGGCTGCTAAACTTGTGTATAAATTAATTGGCTATCTCGCCTTGAGTCGAGGTTGGCTGAACCTAGAGAATCCTATTGCGACCCCAATTTAACCCAACGCCTATCTATCTATGTTGTTGTGTCGTTTCTCTACACCCCATCTTTAGAATAACCAGGGAACTATGAATCAGTTTGGTCAAACAAAACCCCTTTCTGTTGGCGATCGCGCCCCCGATTTCGAGTTACCCGGAGTTGATAGCGAAGTTCACCATCTCACCCCCTATTGCCAGAAATACCAAGCTGTCGCCACAATTTTTCTAAGTAACACTTGTCCCATTGTCCAAGGGTATCTCGAACGACTCAAGCACCTGCAAAACGAGTTTCAGTCCCAAGGGGTAGTTTTCATCGGCATTAACGCCAACGACACCGACAAAGCCCCCCAAGACAGCTTTGAGAAGATGAAAACCTTTGCCACCGAACACGACCTCAATTTTCCTTATCTGCGCGACCCCAGTCAAGATGTAGCCCGCAGTTTCGGCGCAACGGTTACCCCCGAAGTCTTTTTACTCGATCGCCAGGGCTTTGTTCGCTACCACGGCGCGATCGACGACAACCCCCAATCCCCGGAAACAGTACAAAAGTTCTATCTGCGAGACGCGATCGCGGCGTTGCTCGCCAATCGCGATTTTACCCCCCAGTCTACCGAGGCGATCGGTTGTGCGTTGCAATGGCGGTAGTTATTTCAGTTATCAGTAATCAGTCATCAGTTTTTTGGGCAATCGG
>JGI12109J20283_10629018_pt1 | contig 10094 bp, 8 predicted proteins | sample ElkSlonscriptome_12_FD_20283 | JGI IMG/M metagenome (IMG submission 20283) | reverse complement strand
GGGCAGTCCGGCACGTAGAGCAGGGCGATGGCGACCGCGACCACGCCCACCCCTCGGGCCGCGCGCTTGGTGCCCCTGCTCACCGCCCCACGTTAGCGCGGGATTCCATGGCGGTGGGAGGGAATCCGTGGTCTGGGTGGGTTCGATGGGGGACGCCGCAGGGGCTGCAGCAGCCGGGGGCTTCCACACGCAGGCTCATGGCCTGGTCCCGGGTCTAGCGGAGAGCCATGTCGATGACTGCCGGATCCTGAGCCGCGCGTAGATGGAATCGAGTGGGGGAGCAGCGGCCCCTTCCGCGGCGTCGACCGGCTCCGGGTCACGCCCGGCTGAGCCGTATTCGCGACTCAGCCGTGAATGGCGATCCAGTGTCCGGAGCGGTCGCGCTGGGTGGGCTCCGGCGGAAAGGAGCGCGCCGCCCCGCGCGCGAGGCGCCGGGCGGACCAGGCGGCGGCGGCGGCGTCGACCACGTCGTCGATGCCCACCGCGTCGGCGGCGCCCAGCGAGTCGGGGAGGGTGATGCCCGCCGCACGGAGTCGGCCGAGGCGCTCCATCAGTCCGCCCCAGCTCTTCTTGCGCCCGGCAGGCTCCTCGCTGGGATGCATCAGACGGAAGGCGACCTCCGGGTGCACCTCGTAGAGACGCTCGTCGGGGAGTAGGGCGTCGGCCTCCCGGATCTTCGGGAAGAGGAAGAAGGATTGCTTGCTCAAGCCCTTGCCGGTGGCACGCCGGGTCGCCTCGAGCGCCTCCGGATAGCGCTCACACGCGAGCGCCGCGCGGGCTGGGGCGCTGAAGACCGAGCTCGCCTGGCCCTTCAGGAAGCTCCGCGCCGCGGCGTCGGCTTCCCGTTCCTCGTCGACCAGGCCGATGGGGATGTCGACACCGAAGACCGCGGCCTCGGGGAAGGCAGCGAGGATGGCTTCGAGGGAGGGCTCGAAGGCCGCGTCCACGAAGCCGCTCTCGGTGATGACCACGGCCACCCAGCCGCGTCGGCACCCGTCGACTCCGACCGCGATCGGGAAGCTCGCCATGGGGTGAGCTTAGAGCATCGGGGTGGTTCACCCACGGCTTCTGTGCCGCGGGGCTCGCAAAGATCGGCCGTTTTTCGTACACGTTGCGGGCACGTTTCCAGACTCAGGAGAGACCATGGCCTACGAAGTCCCCACGCGGGTCCGCGACAACGCCGCCACCCCGATCACCGACCTCGACCGCTACCGTGAGCACTGGGCTCGCGCCGAGCGGGATCCGGATGCGTTCTGGCTGGCCGTGACGAAGGAACGGGTCGCCTGGCGCAAGGAGCCCACGGTGGGCCTCGAGGGGAGCTTTCACACCATCGGCGATGGGCCGCTCACCTGGTTCGGCGACGGGGAGCTCAACGTCACCGAGAGCTGCCTCGACCGGCACCTCGAGACCCAGCCCGACAAGGTCGCGATCCTCTGGGAGGGCGACGAGCCCGGCGACGTGAAGAAGATCACCTACCGTGAGCTCCACGGGTCGGTCTGCAAGGCGGCCAACGCGCTGAAGGAGCTCGGCCTGGAGAAGGGCGAGCGCGCGATCATCTACATGGGCATGGTCCCCGAAGCGGCGGTCGCGATGCTCGCCTGCGCGCGCCTCGGCGCGATCCACTCGGTGGTCTTCGGCGGCTTCAGCGCCGAGGCGCTCCGGGACCGCATCCGCGACTGCGAGGCGGAGGTGGTGATCACCCAGGACTGGGGTCTGCGCGGCGGCAAGAAGATCCCCCTCAAGAACGTCGCCGACGAGGCCTGCGAGGGTGAGGCGAAGGTCAAGAAGATGCTCGTCGTGAAGCGCACCGGCGATGACGTCGGCTGGACCGAGGGGCGCGACGTCTGGTGGCACGACGCCGTCGACTCGGCGAGCGCCGAGCACGACGCCGAGATCGTGAGCGCCGAGCACCCGCTCTTCGTGCTCTACACCTCCGGCTCCACCGGTCGGCCGAAGGGCGTGGTGCACACCTCGGGCGGCTACCTCACCTACACCAGCTACACCCACGCCACCGTCTTCGACCTCCGGCCCGACGACGTCTACGCCTGCGTGGCGGACGTCGGATGGATCACCGGCCACAGCTACATCGTCTATGGCCCCCTCGCGAACGGCGCGACGACGCTGATGTTCGAGTCGATCCCCACCCATCCGGACGCCGCGCGCTACTGGGACATGGTCGAGCGCCACGGCATCACGATCTTCTACACCGCTCCCACCGCGCTCCGCGTGCTCGCGGCCATGGGCGAGGAACCGGTGAAGAAGCACGACACCTCGAGCCTCCGCGTCCTCGGCACCGTCGGCGAGCCGATCAACCCCGAGGCCTGGGAGTGGTACTACGAGGTGGTCGGCGAGAAGGGCTGCAACATCGTCGACACCTGGTGGCAGACGGAGACCGGCGGCATTGCCATCTCGCCCATCGCGCCGGCGACGCCGACCAAACCCGGCTCGGCCACCTATCCGATGCCCGGCATCATCCCCTCGCTGCGCACGCCGGAGGGGCAGGTGCTCCGCGGGCCCTCGCAGGGGCTGCTCTGCATCGATCATCCCTGGCCCGGTCAGGCGCGCACCGTCTGGGGCGACCACCCGCGCTTCGTGGCGACCTACTTCAACCACGTGCCCGGCGCCTACTTCACCGGCGACGGCTGCCGCCGCGACGAGGACGGCTACTACTGGATCACCGGTCGCGTCGACGACGTGCTCAACGTGAGCGGCCACCGCATGGGCACCGCCGAGTTCGAGTCGGCGCTGGTCTCGGTGGACGCGGTGGCCGAGGCCGCCATCGTCGCCTACCCGCACCCGGTGAAGGGGCAGGGCGTCTACGCCTACGTGGTGCAGCGCGGCGACAAGACCATCGAGAGGGACGCGCTGCAGGCCGCCTGCCGCAAGGAGATCGGCGCCCACGCGCGCATCGACCGGGTGCAGATCGTGCCCGGGTTGCCGAAGACCCGCTCGGGCAAGGTCATGCGCCGCATCCTGCGTAAGATCGCCGAGGGGCGCGGCGACGAGCTCGGCGACACCTCGACGCTGGCCGACCCGAGCGTGGTCGAGGCCATCCGCGATGGGGCGGTGACCGAGGACGACTGACTTCCGCGGCCCGGTCCGCCGTGCGAAGCTCGGGGCGTGCTGCTCCGAGCTTCGTTCGTCTTCGCGGTGCTCCTCGCCGCCGCGACCACCCACGCCCACCCGGTGACCGTCGATGGGGATCCGAGCGACTGGCTCGGCCGCGCGCCGGGCAGCGCGAACACCGCCATCGTCGCCCGCGACGCCGCGGGCTGGGGCGAGCTCGTGTGGGCCGATCCCACCGGGGACGAGCGCACCGACTTCGCCAGCCCCGACGGACGCGTGGACCTGGTCGCCTTCGCCACCACCGCCGACGCCACGAACCTCTACTTCCGCGTGGCGCTCGCGAACGTGGACTTGGCCAGCGGCAACGGGGCGCCGCAGATCCAGATCGCCCTGGACCTCGACCAGACAGCCGACAGCGGTCAACGATTCTTCGCCGCGCTCAGCGATACGCAGGTGCCGAGCGAGGCTCGCTGGGAGTACTTGGTCCAGACCCGCTTCGGCAGCGCCAACGGCGACGTCACCGTCTTCGACAGCGACTTCATGGGCACCAACGGCGGCAGCGCCGTGCTCTCGATGGCGAACGACGTCTGCGAGATCGCCGTTCCCTGGAGCCTGCTCGGAGCCGCCGCCCTTCCCGCGCGGGTGCGGCTGAGCGTGGCGCTCTTCCGTTCGGACACGAGCGACGAAGCCTTCGACATCGGCGGCGCCTCCGATGCCCTCGACGTGCTCTCGAACTACGGTGACCCGGGCACGACCCCCAACACCTTCGACGAGGTCGGCGACGGGGTGCTCGACCACTCGGTGGACGTGCACTTCGACAGCGGCGGTGAGGTCTTCGCGCCGCTGCAGATCGTCCGCTACCTCTACGAGGCGGGCACCTTCCCCGAGTACGTGGTCCTCCGGAACGCGACCGCGGGCGACCTCGAGCTCGGCGCCTTCGCGCTCGGTGACGAGGAATCGCCCAACCGCTCCGAGGGCATGGTGGACCTGCCGAGCGGCACCCTCGCCGCCGGGGCGACCTTTCTCGTGGCCATCGGCGCGGCGAGCGCCTTCGAGACCGCCTTCGGCTTCGCCCCCGACGCGGCGGCCCCCGACCTGAGCGCGCGCGGTCGCTGGGCCGTGGGGACCATGGGCCTGGCGAACGACGGTGACGAGCTGCTGGTGCTCGACCGTTCGGACACCCTCGTCGACGTGGTCACCTTCGAAGAGGGTGGCTACGACGGGATCACCGACGGGCCGACGGCGGCCGTGGACGAGCCGACCGTGCGAGCGCCGGTCGACCAGGACACCGACGACGGATCGATGGACTTCGTCATCGGCGTGAGCTGCGCGGACGACGCGACCTGCGGCGACTGCGGCGTCTGCGCCGCCGGCGCCTGTGCGCAGGCCGAGAGCGGCAGCGGCTGCGACGACGGGGACGCCTGCACGAGCGGCGAGACCTGCGACGCCGACGGTCTCTGCGGTGGTGGCGAGCCGATCTGCATGGACGGCGGGGTCGCCGAGGACGCGGGCCTCGCCGAAGACGGAGGCGTCGGCGACGCGGGGACGGCACCGGACGGCGGCGACCGAGGGGACGCCGGCCGCGACGGAGGCCGGGCGATGGACGCCGGCGCCGGCTCCCGCGACGAGGGTGGATGCTCGGCCGCGCCGGGTCCGGCCGCGCCGTCGAGCCTTCTTCTGTTCCTCGTCCTCGTCCTGCGTCGGCGGCGCTGAGCGCGGGGGTCAGCGGCGCCGGCGCCGGAGCACGACCGCGAGACCGGCGAGCAGGAGCAGGCCGGGCGCCGGACCGTGGCTGCGGGACACGGAGCAGAGGCCGTCGTCCTCGCAGACGCTCGGCACCGGTCGGCAGAGCGAGGACACGCTCGCGAGGACGCCCTCGCGCTGCCGGTGCGCGCGGTCGCCGATGACCAGGTCGATGGGCGCCTGGCTCTCGTAGTAGGCGGCGGAGCAGCGGGTCACCATCTCGGCCATGTGGACGTTGCTCACGGCGGGCATGGCTCCGTCGACCTCGAAGACCGGATCGACGGTCATCTCTTCCGGATCCATCGCGGTGGACATGCGGGTCAAGTAGCTCACACGCCCGAGCTGGTCGGTGAAGGCCTGCCGGGGCTCGGTCTCCGACGCGGTGAGTGCCGCCACGATGGCCGCCGGGTCGAAGGCCTCGGGGGCGCCGCCGCAGCTGTCGGTGGAGCCGAAGCGTGTCACGCAGTTCACGTAGTCGAGGGTGCGCTGACCGGCGGGCGCGGCGATGTGCGCCTCGAGGGTCGGGATGGTGGTGGTCGCCTGGTCGTAGCCGCGGCTCACCAGCGCATCGAGGAAGGCGGCCAGATCGGTGACCTCGGCGAGGTCGTCGAGCTCGGGGAGGGTGATGTCGAGGTCCGGATCCTCACCGGCGTACTCGGTGACGAAGCCTTGGCCGCCGACGGTGTCGACCACCGCGCCCACGGCGCCGCTCCAGCGCCGGGTGCCGAGCCAGAGCTCCGGGGTCTCCTCGAGGGGCACGCGGACCATCGAGTAGTTGCTGGGCACTACCCGTTCCTCGCCGAGGAAGTAGGTGGTGATGGGCATGTCGCTCGTGGCCGCGATGCGGGTGAGCCGGATGGGCAGGCAGCCGACCTCGTCGGTCGCCATCTTCAAGGTCACCGGCTGAATCAGATCGGTCGAGGCGTCGGTGGCCATGCGCAGCGCGACGAAGAGGAAGTCCTCGTCGGCGTATTCTTGTAGCGGCGGCGCGGCGTCCTCCGGGAGGCCGAAGCCGGCCTCGTTGAGCCAGTCGATGACCAGGGCTGCATCGCTCGAGCCGATGACCGCGGTCTCGTAGGGGCCGACCGGCCCCTGGGAGTACACGGTGACCGAGGGACCCATGTCGCTGGCGGGGGCGAAGGCATCACTGAGGCTGGCGCCGGCGTCGAGCGCGATGCTGTCGCCACCCCGGTCGCTGCAGTCGACCACCCGCGCCTCGCACTCCGGGACCTCGGCGCAGGTGCCCTCGGTGCGCGAGGTGGTGCGGAAGACCGGCTCGGAGAACTGCCGGAGCGCCTCGAAGGCGGCGTCGCTGCCAACGGAGATCTCCGGAGCCACGGGGACCGGGAGGATCCAGGCGAAGTCGCCGGTGTCGCCCTCGTAGCGAATCTGCACCGTCATGTTCAGCGATCCGTCGGGCTCGCGGGCGTAGATGATGGCCTCGCCGGACTGGTTCACCGGGGTGCCCGGCGTGAAGCTCGGGGGCGGATCCGGCGGCGGCGTGGTCGAGCAGACGAAGCCACCGCACGCTTCCGCGGGGGCGGGGGTGAGGGCCACGGCGGTCGCCGCGACGGCCGCGCTCAGAAAGGCGAAGAGAGAGGGGGAGCTCATGGAAGAGCAACGCAGCAAGAATCGTACTCGGCGGTGGATGGCGCCGCTCCCAGCCCGTCTGGCGGGCATGCCCCGATTGCGTGAGTCGGGCTGTCTCGGCGTTCGTGCCGCATCGTGCCAGCGCCATCGAGCCGATCGGTATGGGGCCCGGGTCGGTCTCCCGGGGCGTGCGACCGACCCGCAGCGCCTTGCTCTCGGTGGTCCGTGCCGCATGAACGAACCATGGCGTACCCGAACGGCGTGATCCCCACTGGCGAGGGCTTCTGGAACCTGCGGGGCTCCTTCGAGATCGGTCCGGTCGACATCGGCACCCAATGCTCGCTGGTGGAGCTCGAGGAGGGCGGGCACGTGCTCCTCGATGGCTGCGAGCTGAGCGACGACGCGCAGCTCTGGCTCGACGACGTCACCGACGGCGGCGCCACCCTGAAGGCCGTGCTCCACCTACACCCCTTCCACACGGTCTTCGTGCGGCAGGTCCACGAGCGCTACCCGAACGTGCCGCTCTTCGGCACCAAGCGGCACCATCCGAAGGCCTCCGACCTGCCCTGGGACGAGCTGACCACCGACGACCCGGCGCTCCACGAGCGCTTCCCAGATCTCGACTTCAGCGTCCCGGCGGGCGTGGAGCTCATCCCCGACAACGAGAATCTGCACTTCGGCTCGGTGCTCGCCTTCCATCCGCGCTCGAAGACGCTTCACGTGGACGACACCCTGGTCGCCGTGCGGCTGCCCAAGCTCCTCCGCTGGATCAAGCGCGAGGTGATCCGCTTCCACCCGACCTTGGGGCGCGTGCTCCTGCCGCGGGCGGGCGCCGCCGCCGAATTCCGGGCGTGGGCCGACGAGCTGATCGCGCGCTGCGCGTCCATCGAGAATCTCTGCGCCGCCCATTCCGCGGCCCTGCGCTTCGGAGAGCCGATCGCCTCCCGGATCGAGCGGGCCCTGACCAAGGTCGAGGGGACCCTCGAGACGCACGAGAAGCGCTACGGCTGACCTCGTTCGGGGAAGGTCCAGCGCTCGGCTCCGTAGAAGAGGGCGTGATGACGAGTGCACGGCAAGACCCCTTCGGCCCCCAGCTCGCCCCCGCGAGCGCCGAGGACCAGAGTGGCCTCCGCCTCCGCGGCGAGTGGACCGGCGAGGCCGGCCACCGGCTGGACGACGACACGGAGCCGGCGAACGATTTCGAGCTGCTCCCCTCGCTCTACGACGCGGGCTTCGACGGAGACGACACCATCGTCGCCCCGGAGCTCACTCCCGCCGAGGAGAGCCTCGAGCTGGACATCGAGCTCACTCCCGCGGAGCCGAGCCTCGAGCTGGACATCGAGCTCGCGGAGCCGCGCCCCGCGGCCGCGGTCGATCCCGATCCGAGCATCGAGGTCGACCTCGATGGACTCGCCCCCGAGCGTCACGCCCTCGAGGCCGCGGTGGCCCTCCGCAGCGAGAGCCACCTCTGGGAGGGCTTCGACGGCGATCTCGGCGTCTTCGTGGCGACTTATCGGGAGCTGCCCATCGGCTCCCCGGTGACCCTCACCCTCCACCTGCTGGGCGAGCCCACCCTCACCCTCCACGCCACCGTCCGCTTCCTCCGCGACGACCCCAGTCAATGGCGCGGCCTCGGCCTCCAGCTCGACCAGCCCACCGCCTACCTCCGGGAGGCCTTTCGCCGCTTCGGCCGTCGCCGCCCGCCGGCCTTCTTCCACGGCTGAGGTCCGGAGGCGGGCTCGTCAGCCCGCGAGAGCCCGGCGCCGGCGCCAGTTCCTGAGGACCGCGGGCGTCCGCTCGAAGGGGCGCCCGCGGCTGGCTATGCTCCGCTGCGGTGACGATTCCCCCCGATGGCACCCTCGAACGGTGGGCGTGGGACTACGTCCACGCCACGACCCTCGCGGCGAAGCTCGCGCCGCCCGAACGTCCGCGCGCCTTCGAGAGCGCGCCGCCCCGCCGGGATCCGCGCCCCGGTCGGCCGCCCGAGCTCCGGCCCCTCGAGCGTCCGCCGAAGACGCCCAAGTCGCTCCGGCACCCCGCCAAGCGCGCGCAGCTCCTGCACACCTTCTTCCACCACGAGCTGCAGGCCGCCGAGCTCATGGGCTGGGCCATCCTCGCCTTCCCGGACACGCCCTGGGCCTTCCGCCGGGGCCTGAGCGCCATCGCCCTCGACGAGGTCCGCCACATGGGCCTCTACGCCGCGCACATCGAGCGTCTCGGCTTCGCCCTGGGCGACTTCGGCGTGCGTGATTGGTTCTGGGAGCGGGTGCCCACGGTCACCAGTCCCGCCGCCTTCGTGGCCCTCCTCGGGGTGGGCTTCGAGGGCGCGAATCTCGACCACACCGAGCGCTTCGCCCGCCTCTTTCGCGAGGCCGGCGACGAGGAGGGCGCGCGCATCCAGGAGCTCGTCGGCCGGGAAGAAGAGCCCCACGTGCGCTTCGCCGTCCACTGGTTCGAGCGCTTCGCCGGCGGCCTCGAGTGGGAGCGCTGGCTCGCCCACCTGCCCGCGCCGCTCACGCCCATCGTGATGCGCGGCAAGCCCTTGGTCCGCGAGGCCCGGCGGCGCGCGGGCATGAGCGAGCCCTTCCTCGACGCCCTCGAGAGCTACGCGCCGTGACCGGCCGGGCGTGGGTGCTCAACCTCGACGCGGACCTCGAGCTCGCCCACGGTCCGGGCTACACGCCGCCGAAGGCCGTGGCCGCGCAGCTTCGGCCCCATGCCGCCGCCCTCGCCGGCACCCTTCGGGCGGGCGACGTCTGGATCGCAGGGGAGGGGGACCCGAGCGGGCTCCCGGGCGCCTGCTGGTGCCCGACCCCGAGCGCCCTCGCGCGCCTCGAGGCCAGCGGCGCACGGCCGCCGCTCGCCCCATCGTTCGACGTCCTGCGCCAGGTCAACGGCCGGTCCTTCGCCCACGGGCTGCACGCTCTGGAGGGCGAGCACCGCCTCGACGCGCTCGCCGACGCCGAGCGCCTCACCCGGGGCCGTTGGATCGTCCACCGCGAGCACACCTTCGCCGGTCGCGGCCACCGCTTCATCGACGGGCCAGCGAGCGAGGCCGACCGGGCGTGGCTCCGCAGGGGCCTCGAGCTCGGCCCACTCTTCGCCGCGCCGCGGCTCGAGCTCGCCCTCGAGGTGGCCTTGCACGGGCGCGTCGAGCCCGGGAGCACCGAGCGCGGCGTGGTGACCGTGCAGCGGACCGACGGCCGCCAGTGGCGGCGCAGCGTGCGCGCCCCGGACGCGCTGACCGCGGAAGAGACGCGCACGCTCCACGGGGCCTTCGACCGGGTCGCGGTCGCGCTGCGGGAGGCGGGCTACTTCGGCCCCTTTGGCATCGACGCCTTCCGCCACGAGGAGGGTTTCCATCCGCTGAGCGAGCTCAACGCCCGCCTCTCGATGGGCTGGGCGGTCGGCATGGGCGGCTGGTGAGCCGGCCGCCCCTCGCCCCCGGAGGACGAGCCCCGATGTTTGACGCCGCCCGCCGCGCGGCAGACACTGGCCTCCGTGAGGTGGCGTCAGTGGTGGTGCTCGATGGTCGTGCTCGCGGCGCTCGGCTGCGGAGACGACGACACCGTCGAGCTCTCGGTCGATCTGCGCACGGACTTCGTCGCCGGTGCCGAGTTCAGCGGTCTGCGCCTCGAGCTGGTCGGCGAGGGTCTCACCGAGACCGATGTCGCCGAGCCCCAGAGCTACGTCGA
>JGI12109J20283_10833852_pt1 | contig 10097 bp, 8 predicted proteins | sample ElkSlonscriptome_12_FD_20283 | JGI IMG/M metagenome (IMG submission 20283) | reverse complement strand
CTTCCGACCTCGGCCTGACAGCCGCACTCGGCCCCCGAGATCGACGCGTTGAACTTGATCAGCCCGCCGATCGCCGCCGCCGTCAACAGGAACTCGGGCACCCGCGTCGATGTTGCTCCGGGCACGTGATCCAGCCAGTAGCGGATGGTCGCCGGGATCACGCCCGCCGCGCCATTGGTGGGCGCCGTGACGACCTGTCCGCCGGCGGCGTTTTCCTCGTTCACGGCCATGGCATAGGTCGACATGAAATCATTGATCGTATGTGGCGGCGCAAGGTTCATGCCCCGCTCGGCCATCAGGGCATCGTGGATGCCCTTGGCCCGCCGCCGCACGTTCAGCCCCCCGGGCAGGGTGCCTTCGGTGGTAAGTCCGCGGGTGATACATTCGGTCATCACCTCCCATATCCGCGCAAGCCCCCGGTCGATATCCGTATCGGGCATGCGCGAGCGTTCGTTGGCGCGTTTCATCTGGGCGATCGTCTTGCCCGACGCGGCAGCCATCGACAGCATGTCGGCGGCGGATTTGAAAGGATAGGGCACGGAAGGCCCCTCGTCAGCGTCCTTGCCTCTTGCCAATTCCTCGGCTGTCAGGACGAATCCGCCGCCGATCGAATAGTAGGTGATCTCGGTGATGACATCGCCTTGTGCATCCGTGCCGCGCAGGATCATCCCGTTGGCGTGGCCGGGAAGGGCGGGGCCATAATCGAATACCAGATCCTCCGCCGGATCGAAGCGCAGTGTGCCAAGGCCGTCAGGTGTGACGTGATGCTCTGCCTTGATGCGGGCGAGTTCGGCTTCTGCCTTTTCGGCATCGTAGGTGTCGGGCCGCAAACCAGCCAATCCGAGGATCACCGCACGGTCTGTCGCGTGACCGACCCCGGTAAAGGCAAGGCTTCCGTGCAGCGAGGCGCGCAGGCCCGCCACAGCGAAGGGCTGCGCGCGCAGATGGTCGAGAAACCGCGAAGCGGCCACCATCGGCCCGATGGTGTGGGATGACGATGGGCCGACGCCCACTTTGAACATATCGAATACAGACAGGAACATCCCGGATCCCCAAGCGCCGTGCTACCGGAACGACATCTACCGCGCCGAAGTTCGGGGACGCATCCCAAAACCGACCTTTCGCTTGTGGGATCGGCCATTTCGATCATGGCGCAGGGCTCAATCGGTCCTCGCACCCGAAGGGTAACGTGTCTATAGTCGCCCCGAGATGACGGCGGAGCGACCCATGAGCTACGAATTGACCCCGATCGACAAAGCCAAATTCGTCGCGGCGAAACAGGCGACGGAATATATCGAAAGCGGCATGAAGATCGGCCTGGGTTCGGGCTCGACGGCGGCCTGGTTCGTCCAGTGCCTTGGTGAAATGGTGCGGGAAGAGGGTTTGAAGGTCACCTGTGTCGCCACATCGAACGAGACGGCGTCCCTTGCCAGCGAGGTCGGGATCGAGACGGTATCGCTTGACGAAGCGAAGTGGCTTGACCTGACAGTGGACGGCACCGATGAATTCGATGAAAGTCTCACACTCGTCAAAGGGGGCGGCGGTGCCCTGCTGCGCGAAAAAATCGTTGCGACCGCCAGTGAACGGATGATCGTCATCGCCGACGCCAGCAAGCAGGTGGCGAACCTGGGCAAGTTCCCGTTGCCGCTCGAGGTGATCCCCTTCGGCCTTCCCGTCACCCGGCAATTGATCGAAGAGATGCTGACCAGCCTGGACGTTCTGGGCAGGCAGGTATCCCTGCGGATGGAGGGCGACAGGCCTTTCCTTACCGACGAGGGGAACCACATCCTCGATCTGCACCTCAAGCATATCGGTAATCCACGGCAGCTGGGTTTCGTGCTCAACCAAATTCCCGGTGTGGTAGAAAACGGGCTATTCGTCGATATATGCGATACCGTGATCATCGGTCACGGTGACGGCAAAGTGACGATCCGTGATCTGACCAGCAACAGCGCGGAGATTGTTCATTTCGACGTGCGTGACGATGATAATATCTTCGTCGATGTCGCTGACTGACCGGCGCCGGGCCACGCAGGAAAAATCGGAGCAGAAGAAGAATGAAATTCGACTACGACCTCTTTGTGATCGGGGGCGGCTCGGGTGGCGTGCGCGCAGCCCGCGTTGCGGCGGCCACGGGCGCGCGGGTCGCCCTTGCCGAAGAATACCGGATGGGCGGCACCTGCGTCATCCGCGGCTGCGTCCCCAAGAAACTGATGGTATTCGCGTCGGGCTATTCCGAGATGTTCGCCGATGCCCGGGCCTTTGGCTGGGACATCGCGGATGGGCCATTCGACTGGAACCGGTTCCGCGACCATCTGAACAACGAACTCGACAGGCTGGAAGGTGTTTATCGCCGGCTTCTGGATGGTTCCGGCGTCAAGGTGCTCAACAGCCGTGCGCGGCTGAAGGATCCCCACACAATCAGCCTCGCCAATGGCGAAGAGGTCACCGCAAAGCACATACTGGTCGCAACAGGCGGACATCCGGTGGTGCCTGACATACCGAATGCCGATCTGGGCGTAACCTCGAACGAGGTATTCCATTTCGACGAGATGCCGAAATCCATTCTCATCGTCGGTGGTGGCTACATCGCCTCGGAGTTCGCCGGTATTCTCAACGGTCTGGGTGTCGCGGTGACGCAAATCTATCGCGGAGCGCAGATCCTGCGCGGCTTTGATGAAGAGGCACGCGGCTTGGTCGCCGAAGGCATGCGGACCAAGGGGGTCAACCTTTCGGTCGGTACCAATATCGTCGAGATGCGTGCCGCGACCCAGAGCGATCTGAGCGGCGAGATCGACAGGGTTCCCGTCGAACAGGGCAAACCGGTCGAAGTGCCGCATGAAAGTGCCGGCAAGGGCATCTGGGTCAAGATGACCAACGGCCATTCAGAGGTCTTCGATCAGGTTCTCTTCGCGACGGGACGCACGGCCAACACCGGCGATCTCGGCTTGGAGGAAGCCGGCGTGGAGATAGGCCGCCGCGGCGAGATCATCGTGGATGAGTACAGCCAGACGAACATTCCGTCGATCTATGCGGTCGGCGATGTGACCAACCGTCTGCAACTGACCCCCGTGGCGATCCGCGAGGCCATGGCGTTCGTCGAGACCGTCTTCAAAGGCAATCCAACGGCGGTTGATCATACCATGGTGCCCTCGGCGGTTTTCACACAGCCCGAATTCGGCACCGTCGGCCTGACCGAGGAAGAAGCCCGTGATCGCGAGGCGATCGAGGTTTATTGCACCTCGTTCAAGCCGATGAACCACGCGTTTGCCGGGCGCGAGGATCGTGTGATGATGAAGCTCGTCGTCAGCCGGCAGACACGTAAGGTGCTGGGATGCCATATCGTCGCAGATCATGCGGGCGAAATGATCCAGCTTGCGGGTATCGCAGTGAAGATGGGCGCAACGAAAGAGGATTTCGACCGCACGGTCGCGGTCCATCCGACGATGGCAGAAGAGCTTGTCACAATGAAGGAACCGGTGCGACGCGCTTGAATTCGCGGGATCGCACCACACATGACCAAACAGAGGTTCGGCTGGTCCGGACGTGGGAAAGGAAGCTTGGAAAACGATGTCAGGAAATAGTGGTGGCCCCTGGGGCGGCGGCGGAAACAACGGCTCGGGTGGCGGGAACGACGATAACCGCGGAAACGGCGGTCGTCGGCCAAACAACGATGGTCCCAATATCCCCGAAATCGACGATCTCGTAAACAAGGGGCGCGAACAGTTGCGCGTCCTGATGGGCGGCGGCGGACAAGGCCGCTCCGGCGGGAGCGGCGGTGGCGGCGAAGGCCCGAAATTTACCCGCGGTACTGTGGGTCTGGGACTTTTGGCCGCCTTGGTGCTGTGGCTCTTTGCCTCGTTCTACACGGTCCGGCCCGAAGAACGGTCTGTCGAACTGCTGCTTGGTGATTTTCTCGAAGTGGGCGATCCCGGTCTGAATTTCGCACCGTGGCCGGTCGTCACGCGTGAGGTTCTGGCAGTGACCACCGAACGTAACATCGATATCGGCACCAGCCGGTCAGGTCTCGAAGCAGGCCTGATGCTGACAGGTGACGAGAACATCGTCGATATCGACTTTCAGGTGGTGTGGAATATCAGCAACCCCGAGGAATACCTTTTCAACCTCGCGAACCCGCCCGCCACGATCGAGGCGGTGGCGGAATCCGCGATGCGCGAAATCATTTCGCAGTCCGAACTCGCGCCTATTCTGAACCGCGACCGTGGTGCTATTGCCGACCGGCTCAGCGATCTTATCCAGAGCACGCTTGATAGCTACGATTCAGGCGTGAACCTTATTCGTGTGAACTTCGACAAGGCCGACCCGCCCGAACCCGTTATCGCCTCCTTCCGCGCGGTGCAGGACGCCGAACAGGAACGTGACCGGGTGCAGAACGTCGCCGACGCCTATGCCAACCAGGTCGTTGCCGAAGCGCGCGGTGAAGCCGCGCAGATCCTCGAACAGGCCGAAGGTTATCGTGCCCGCGTCGTGAACGAAGCGACCGGTGAGGCCAGCCGCTTCCTGGCTGTTCTGAACGAATATCAGCAGGCGCCAGAGGTGACGCGCAAGCGTCTCTACCTCGAAACGATGGAAGGTGTGCTTGGTGGTGTCGAAATCATCCTGCTCGACGAAGGCAATGGTGAAGGACAAGGTGTCGTGCCCTATCTGCCTCTCAACGAACTGCGTCGGAATACGACCGGAGGAACTAACTAATGCGTAAGTCAGCATTTCTTCTACCCGCCATTGCTGTGGTTCTGGTCAGCGCCTTGTCGTCGGTCTTTATCGTCGATGAACGCGAAAAAGCCCTGGTGCTTCAGTTTGGTCAAATCGTGAAAGTGCAGGAAGAACCCGGTCTGGGTTTCAAGCTGCCCTTCATTCAGGAGGTCGTCCGCTATGACGACCGTATCCTGAGCCGTGATCTCATGCCGCTCGAAGTGACGCCGTCAGATGACCGCCGCCTCGTCGTCGATGCCTTCGCGCGTTACCGGATTGCGGATGTCGTTCGCTTCCGCGAAGCCGTGGGTTCCGGCGGTGAAGAGGCTGCGGCCCGTCGACTCGACAGTATCCTTCGCGCCGAAACGCGTGAGGTTCTGGGTTCGGTGACATCGAATGATATTCTTTCGACGGACCGTGCCGCCCTCATGCTGCGCATTCGTAACAGTGCCATCACCGAGGCGCGTGCCTTGGGTCTGGAAGTGATCGACGTCCGCCTCAAGCGTACCGATCTGCCGCCCGAGAACCTCAACGCGACCTACGAACGGATGAAGGCCGAGCGTGAACGTGAAGCCGCGGACGAACGCGCACGTGGTAACGAGGCCGCACAGCGGATCCGAGCGCAGGCCGATCGTACCGTGGTCGAACTGGTCTCGGAAGCCGAGCGTGAAAGCCAGATCATCCAGGGTGAGGCAGACGCCCAGCGAAATCAGATCTTCGCCCAGGCCTTTGGTCGCGATCCGGAATTCTTCGAATTCTACCGCTCGATGACGGCCTATCAGCGTTCGCTGCGGCCCGGAAATTCCACCATGGTCCTGTCGCCCGACAACGAGTTCTTCAACTACCTCAAGTCGGATCAGGGACAAGCGGCGAGCCAATAAGTGGCTGTAAGACAGGAAATTCAAAAAATGGGGCCGGCCGCTGTGCCGGCCCTTTTTCTTGCGAAAGACTGTTTGCGACAGGAATTCACGTCCAGTTGAGCATTCTTGCTGCAAGATTGCGTTGCACATCCTGCGCCCTAGATAAATGATCAGAAGTTGACGGGATGGACGGATCATCCCCAGTACAAAGGAGATTTGGCCCGTGAAGTCTCAGGCAATCGCAATACAACACCGCGACCAGACCAGGCGCCGGATGGCATATGCAATGGTCGTCACGCTTTTCGCCGCGTTCGCGCTGGTGATCATGCAGGTCACAGCAGCTTTCGCACAATCACAATCACGACCGGCGACCTTCGCCGACCTTGCAGAACAGGTCAGCCCGGCCGTCGTGAACATCACCACAAGCACCACGATCGCTGGCCGCACCGGACCCCAGGGGCTGGTTCCCGAAGGGTCTCCGTTCGAGGATTTCTTCAACGATCTGGAACGCGGCCCCGGTGAAGGCAGCCGTCGTTCGTCCGCGCTGGGTTCTGGTTTCGTGATTTCCGAGGATGGCTACATCGTCACCAACAATCACGTGATCGAAGGCGCCGACGAGATCTTGATCGAATTTTTCCCGGGCGGTGAGCCGGGTGTGCCCGCCGAACTTGTCGGGACTGATCCGAATACCGATCTTGCGGTTCTCAAGGTCGATCTCGATGGTCTGCCCTTTGTCGAATTCGGCGATAGTAATGGGCCCGGTGCCAGCGTAGGCGACTGGGTCATGGCGATGGGCAATCCGCTGGGGCAGGGGTTCTCTGTCTCTGCCGGGATTGTCTCGGCGCGTAACCGTGCGCTTTCGGGCACCTACGACGACTACATCCAGACCGACGCCGCGATCAACCGCGGTAACTCGGGCGGGCCGCTGTTCAACATGGATGGCGATGTTATCGGCGTGAATACTGCCATCCTGTCGCCAAATGGTGGCTCGATCGGGATCGGTTTCGCCATGTCGTCGGCCGTTGTGACGAATGTCGTCGATCAATTGATCGAATTCGGTGAAACACGCCGCGGCTGGCTTGGTGTGCGTATCCAGGATGTCACACCTGACATGGTCGATGCGATCGACGGTCTCGACGCGGCGCGCGGCGCGCTGGTCACCGATGTGCCCGAAGGCCCCGCGGCCAACGCAGGCATGATTGCCGGAGATGTTGTGCTGACCTTCGACGGGATCGAAATCGAGGACACGCGCGAACTGGTCCGCATCGTCGGTAATTCGCCCGTGGGCAAAGAGGTGCCCGTGTCGGTCCTTCGCGATGGTGACATGACCGATCTGACGGTCGTCCTCGGCCGCCGCGAAACCTCCGAAGCCGTGGCCTTCCCCGCTTCGGGCGAAGATGAAACACCGCAGCAATCGGAAATCCTCGGCCTGACCCTGTCGGAAATCACGCCGGAATTGACGGATCAGTATTCGCTCAGCACCGATACCGGGCTTGTGATCACGGCGATCAATCCCGATTCAGAGGCCGCTTCGAAAGGCCTGATCGAGGGTGATGTGATTACCGAAGCCGGTCAGCAGGCGATCGCGAGCGTCAGCGATCTCGAAGGCCGGATCGAGGCGGCGTCGGATGCCGGTCGCAGATCGATCCTGCTGCTGGTCCGTCGCGGTGGCGATCCCCGTTTCGTCGCGCTCTCTTTGGAAGAGTGACGGACCGGTCATNTGAAAAGACCGACAAGGGCGGACTTTCTGGTCCGCCCTTTCTCTTTGGGGTAGCGACAGGCGTTTGCCTGCACTAATTAGGGTCGAAACCGCAATATCGCATGAGGGTGAAGGAAAAAATGGCCAAGATTACTTACGTCGAATTCGGCGGAACGGAACATGTTGTCGAGGTGTCCAACGGCCTGACCGTCATGGAGGGCGCACGCGACAACGGGATCCCCGGGATCGAGGCGGATTGCGGCGGGGCCTGTGCCTGTTCGACATGTCATGTCTACGTGGACGAGGCCTGGGTCGACAAGCTGCCTGCAAAAGACCCGATGGAAGAAGACATGCTCGACTTCGCGTTCCAGCCCGATCCGGTCAAGTCACGCCTGACGTGCCAGTTGAAGGTATCCGACGCGCTGGATGGTCTGCGCGTTCAGATGCCGGAAAAACAGATTTGATCCGCGCGCTGGTGGCGGCGGCGCTTGTCGCCACCTCTGCCTGCGCCGAAAAGATTAATTCTGCCACTTACGCCGCCCCGACGGACAGATATGCCCACGGCATTCTGGGTGATGCCATCGAATGGGGCGAGCTGCGTCTGCAGACAGACAACGGGACCCGCATCTTCACCCTGCCTCCAAGCCGGGTGTTCGAAGACGTGGCACCGCGCCTTGCCGATCTGGACGGGGACGGCGCCCCCGAGGTCATCGTGGTCGAGACGCTGCAGACGGCGGGGGCGCAACTCGCCATATATGACGAGACGGGCAAGATCGCGGCAACCCCGCATATCGGCCGGACGAACCGCTGGCTTGCACCCATCGGGGCAGCGGACATGGACGGCGACGGGACGACCGAGATCGCCTATATCGACCGCCCGCATCTGGCCAGGATCTTGCGGGTCTGGCGCTTTGACAACGGCAGGCTGTCCGAGGTGGCCAGCCTGTCCGGTTTGACCAATCACCGGATCGGCGAGCGCGACATCGGCGGCGGTATCCGTGATTGCGGCGACGGCCCCGAGATGATCACCGCGAATGCGGACTGGACCCGCGTGATGGCGACGGTGCTTCGCAACGGCCAATTGTCGACGCGCGATTTGGGCCCTCACCGAAACCGCGCGTCATTTTCGGCCGCTTTGGCCTGCCGGACGCCCGGATAGCGGCGCGCTGATCCGCCGTGTCAACCTGCGTCACGCCACGGTGGCAGCCACCGAGATCAGCAATACGACCTCGCTTACCTGCTGTGTAGCGCCCAGAATATCGCCTGTCTGTCCGCCGATCTTGTTTCTGGCAATCACCCCGCAGACAAGCGTGGCAAGCCCAGCGACCAGCAGGGCACCCGGAAAACCCGACAGGATGACGACTGCCACCGCAAACCCGACGGCGGTCCACGCAGTCTTGGCACCGGGGCGCCCTACAGACCGGCTCAGCCCCGTTTGCCGCGCATGTGCAAGCGTGGTCATCAGCACAACCATCGTGGCCCGGCTCAGGGCGCCAATGGCGATCAAAGCCGCCCAGAAGATCTCTGTTTGCAAAATCGCGGCCAGTGCCGCCCATCGCAACAGCAGCGACAGGCCGATAGCGCAGACGCCGTAGACCCCGATCCGGCTGTCTTTCATGATCTCCAGTCGCCGGACCCTTTCCCAACCACCCCAGAGGCCATCGGCGCTATCGGCCAGACCGTCTTCGTGCATGGCGCCGGTGACGATGATCCCGAACGCCAGCACGATCCCCGCCGTGATCCCGGGACCAAGCCCGATCCAGCCCGCGCAACCCGCAACGAGCGCCGCACCCGCTCCGAGAAATGCCCCCACCACGGGGTAGGCCCAGGCAGATGCCGCCCCTCTTGCCATGGCGGCATCGGTATCGATCCGCATCGGCAGTCGCGTCAGCAGGCCAAAGGCTGCGGGCAGGTCGATAGCGGCGAACAGTGCCGTGTCGTTTTTTGTCACGTGGCAGGTCCTGTCGGGCTTTTCTCTGGCGGTCCATTCGATAAACAGGCGCAAAGACTGACCGGAGCACGGATGTGATGCAAGCGCCATTTACCACCCTTTCGACATTCCAGAAAACGCTCGGCACCGCCGCCGGACCCGATGCCGATGCGATAGCGGCTGCGGCGGCGCGGAATGCGCAACTGACCAAGCCGCCAGGTGCACTGGGACGTCTTGAAGACCTCGCCCTGTGGTATGCAGGCTGGCGTGGGACGCCGCGCCCGCAGATTACCGGACCGCAAGTGCTGGTCTTTGCGGGCAATCACGGCGTCTGCGCGCAAGGCGTCTCGGCCTTCCCGCCCGAGGTGACGGTGCAAATGGTCGCGAACTTCAAGCAGGGGGGGGCGGCGATCAACCAATTGTCCCGGACCTTCGGGGCGCAGATGGATGTTCACGCGCTCGATCTCGACCGCCCGACAGCGGATTTCACCCAAGCCCCCGCGATGAGCGAGGAAGACTGTGTCGCCGCATTGCAGACGGGTTGGACGGCTGTGGATCCGGCAGCGGACCTTCTGGTAACGGGCGAGATGGGCATCGGCAACACCACGTCGGCAGCGGCCCTGGCCATGGCGCTCTTTGGCGGTGAGGCTGCCGATTGGACCGGTCGGGGAACGGGCGTCGATGACAGCGGGCTGGCGCGCAAGATCGCGGTGGTCGAAGCGGGCGTCGCCCTGCACGCCACGGACGACCCGCTCGAGGTGCTGCGCTGTCTGGGCGGGCGCGAACTGGCGGCGATGGCAGGCGCGATCGCGGCCGCCCGCCATCACGGAATTCCCGTCATCCTTGACGGTTTCATCTGTTCGGCGGCGGCGGCGGTTCTCGCCAAAGCGCAGGA
>JGI12109J20283_10127734_pt1 | contig 10098 bp, 11 predicted proteins | sample ElkSlonscriptome_12_FD_20283 | JGI IMG/M metagenome (IMG submission 20283) | reverse complement strand
CTTTCACGCCCGTCTTGCCAACCGATCCTGTCACCCCGATACGCATCGCTGCGCTGCGGGTGCGGGCTGCGCGGGCAAGCGCATGGAGCGCTTCGCTCGTGTCGTTGACCAGAACGTGCGGGTAATCAACTGGGCGATCCGTGATCGCACCAGCAGCCCCTTTCTCAAAGGCCATGGGCACAAAGCGGTGCCCGTCCATTGCCTCTCCTTTGAGGGCGATAAACAGATCGCCGGGGGTCACATCGCGGCTGTCCATTTCGACGCCCGACACCTGAAACACGCCCGATGCAATGCCGCCCGTAACGGCAGCGATTTCGGCACTGTCCCATAGCGCAAGGCCGGCTGCATCAGTAGCAGCAAGCGGCCAGGCGCGCAGCATGGGGTGGGGTTTGGCGAGCCCTGCGCTCATGGCTGACCCTTTCGTGCAAGCTCGCCCGCACATTCGCGTGCGACTTCCACATCGTCAAACGGCAAAACCTGCATATTGTCTCCCGAACCGATAATCTGTCCCTGCTCGTGACCCTTGCCAGCAATCAGGATAATGTCGTTTTCCCCGGCCATGGTGATGGCCATTGCGATAGCTGCGCGGCGATCACCCATGTCGATAATGTCTTCGCCGGCTGGCGGATCATGAAGCGCGGTGATGCCGGCGATGATTGCTGTGCGAATGGCGGCAGGATCTTCGCTGCGCGGATTGTCATCGGTCACGATCACGAGGTCTGCCGAGCGTGCGGCAACCGCGCCCATATCGGCGCGCTTGCCGATATCGCGATCCCCGCCTGCGCCAAATACGACAATCAGCCGGCCCTTTCTGCTGGCATCTGCATGCGGGCGTAATGCCGCAATCGCCGCTTCAAGCGCATCGGGTGTGTGGGCATAATCCACATAAACAGGTGTGCCGCGCGGCGTGAGGCAGGCGCGCTCCAATCGTCCACGCACCGGTTGGAGGCGGGAAAGCGCATCGAACACTTGCGCGGGCGGTGCTCCGGTTGAAAGCGCAAGGCCCGCTGATACCAGCGCATTGGCCGCCTGATAATCGCCGATCAGCGGCAGTTTGACACGGCGCGTCTCGCCCCCATGCTCTATGGTCAGCAACTGCCCCAATTGGGTCGCCTCGCGCGCGATCAGCTGAACATAATCGCCGCCCTCGCCCACCGTGCGCACATCGAGTGCGCGCTGGCGAGCGCGTTCGATCGCTTTCGCGGTCCACTGCGAGGGCGCATTATCAACATGGATAAGAGCCACACTGCCAGGCTGCAAAACCTCGTCAAAAAGGCGCATTTTGGCTTCGAAATAGGCTTCCATAGTGCCGTGATAATCCAGGTGATCGCGGCTGAAATTGGTGAAAGCTCCCGCAGCCACCGCCAGGCCTTCATTGCGGAATTGCGAAAGGCCGTGGCTTGAGGCTTCATAAGCAACATGCGTCACGCCTTCGCGCGCAAGCCCGCTCATATTCGAGAGGAAGGTGACAATATCGGGCGTGGTGAGCCCGGTGGATACGCTGCCGTCGGGCGTTGTCACGCCGAGCGTTCCGATACTGGCCGCGCGCTCCCCGCACATGCGCCAGATCTGCCTTGTCATTTCCGCGCACGAGGTTTTGCCATTGGTCCCCGTCACCGCGACGATTGTTGAGGGCACCGGCGTGAAGAAAGCGGCGGCAAGCTGCGCGAAAGTGCGCCGCGGTTCATCGCTGGCAATATGCACCGCGCCTTCAACCTGCGCTTGCGCCTGTGCCACCACAGCCACCGCGCCCGCTTCGATGGCATCGGGAATGAAATCCTCCGCATTGAACCGCGCACCGCGAAACGCGCCGAAAACCGTGCCCGGCGCCACTTTGCGGTGATCGATGGCAAAGCCGGTGACAAGGCTGTCGGCGCCCGCTTCAAGCGCGATGCCGAGCCGCTGTGCGAGATCGCCCAGCTTCACTTCTCTTTCCTCAGAAGGTGATCAAGATCGCTCACATCAACATCGCGCGTATCATCAGGCCGGATCCCCAGCATCGGCCCTGCCCGGCGGATGACATCGCCCACGATCGGCGCTGCATTGAAAGAGGCAGTGCGTGCAGCCATGGCGTGCGTAGTCTCGGGCTCATCAAGTGCGACGACGACGACATAGCGCGGATCATCCATCGGAAACGCAGCGGCAAAGGTGGAGATGCCCCTTGTGTCTGAATAGCGCCCGTCCACCCATTTTTCAGCAGAGCCTGTCTTTCCTCCAACTCTGAAGCCGGTGGCATCGGCGCGGCGTCCGGTGCCGTAAATCGCGATCAGGCGCAGCAATTGGCGCATGGTTTGCGACGTGGACGCCTTGAACACGCGCCGCCCCTTGGCCGCTTCGCCCGGCTTCACTTTCAGCAGCGTCGCATCACGGTAGATACCGCCGTTCACCATGGCGGCATAGGCATTGGCCAGATGAAGCGGTGTTACATTAAATCCATGCCCGAACGAGACGGTTGTCGTTGTCATGGGCGACCATTCTTTTTTGGGAAAAAGAGGTTTGCCCCTCGCCTGAAGCTCGATTTCGGGCCTGCGGTTCATACCCAGATCAAGCCACACCTGACGCAGGCGTTCCCCGCCCAGTTCCGCTGCTACCCGCGCGGTGACGGTGTTGGATGAATAGGCCAGCGCTTCGGGGATTGTCAGCCTCTCGCCCTTGTCCTCCAGATCCTTGAAGACCTTGTTACCAATCGTCAGTGGTTTGGCGTTCCAGCTTGCGGAAAGATCATTCACGACGCCGGCATCAAGCGCCGCCGCAATGGTGAGCGGTTTGAACACCGAGCCAAGTTCACCGGTTACATAGCTTACGCGATTGGCGGTGTTGTCTGCATCCTTGGCGGAAATGCGATTGGGGTTGAAATCGGGCAAAGATGCGAAGGCGATCACTTCGCCGGTGTCCACATCGAGCACAACGCCCGCCGCGCCTTCGGCCCGCGCCAGTTTCATGCCGCGCCCCATCTCGTCTTCCAGCGCGCCCTGCACGCGCACATCCAGAGCAAGCTGCACCGGCTCGTCGCGTTTGTCCGGATCGGCGAGATGGGCGTTGAAGGATTTCTCGATGCCAAAACGGCCTGTGATCGCATCGCCATCATCGGCAACGCGTCCGATCACATGGGCTGAAAGGCGCCCCTGCGGATAATGGCGGTCAAGAAAACGCGGCGTTTGAAGCGCCACCTCGCCCAGCGCCCATACAGCATTGGCCTGTTCGGGCAGGATGCGGCGGCGCAGATAGCCGCCCTTGCCCGAAGCCAGCTTGCGGGCGAATGCCTCCTCACTCGCATCGGGGAAAATCGCCTTGAGCTTGCGCGCCAGTTCAGCCGGAGAGCGCACCAGCGGATCCTTGCCATCACCATCCATCGCCTGTGGATAGAAATAGAGCGAATATGCGGGATAAGCGCCCGCCAGCACGACGCCGTTGCGATCGGTGATCTCGCCGCGTGGCGGGAGATTGGCCAGATTGCCCTGCGCTCGCGCTTGTCCGGCGCCTTCGCCAGCTCTTTGCATGCCAAGCCAGACAATCTGGGTCAGCGCGATGGCTGCGAGCGCCGCCATGCCAAGGGCAAGCAGGATCACGCGTTTGCGCGCTGAATTGAGCAATCGCTCACGGTGCTGTTGCAGCGTTGGCGGTGCAGCGGGCAGGCGCGCATAGTCCGATCCGGTGCGGCGGCTGGCTTCGCGGCGAACCTGTTCACGGCCAAACTGTTCTCGGCCCAACGCCCCGGCACGCGCCGCTGACGGTGAGGAAGCCGAATGCCCAACCCCCGCATCGCGCGCCGCCGGGGCAGCCGCGCGCTTATCCGTTTTGCCAGAGTCAGCGCCTGCACCGCCCAGCAAATCGGAAACACCATCGAACAGCCCTGGCTGCCCGTGGCTGAAAGCGCGCGCGCGGTGCGTCATTCGGCAACCTGTGCGGCGACCAGAAAGCCTTGCTCCTCGCCCGTTTGCGCGCGCGCCTGACGGATCGGAGACGCTTCGATCAGCATATCGCCAAACGCTTCGACAAAGATGTTCTCACTAGCCTGCGAAACCGACGCGGCGGCAAGAGTGACTGGCCGCCCCGAAATGGGCGAGACCATGGGACGCGCTTCGCCATCAGGTCCAAAACCGGCACCGCCATCGCCGCGCGATGCGCGGGCAACGCGGATCGGAGACGGCGCATCCGGCCCCGCTGGTTGACCCAATTGGGCAAGCTGAACGCTTGTATCGATGTACTGGTCCGCGCGCGGCGCGATATAGCCCAGATCAAACCGGTTCCACCGCGCCAGCTGATGCTGGCCGGCGCGCACCTGAAATTCGGTTTCGAGCCGCTGCTTTTTCGCTTCGAGATCTGCCAGCCGCGCATCCGCCTTCAGCACATCGCTGCGCACTGCGTGAACATTGAGGCTGAGGATGGCAACGGCGATGAACGCGCAAGCAATGCAAACGCCCCAGCCGATCCGGCGAAAACGGTTGGTTGTGCTCATTATGAAGTCCTCGAATGTGGCGGGTTGGCAATTTTCTGAAGCGGATCGAAGGGGCGCGGCGCGGCATTGGTGCGCACTGCATGGCGCAGCACCGATGACCGGCTGCGCGGATTGCGTTCGATCTCTGCCTTGCTGGGGCGGATCGCTTTTGAGACATTCGTGAAGGCAGCCGGCGCCCGGGGCGCTTCGCCCGGCAGGTGACGCGAACGCGCCTGGCCGGCACCGCTTGCCTCGCGCAGGAAGCGCTTGACGATGCGGTCCTCAAGGCTGTGAAAGCTCACCACCGCCAGCACGCCGCCTTCGCGCAGCAGCGCCTCGGCTGCGGCAAGCCCGGCGCGCAATTCGCCCAGCTCATCATTCACATGGATGCGCACCGCCTGAAAGCTGCGCGTTGCCGGATCCTTCTTCTCATGCGGACGATGGCCCAGCGCACGGCGCACCACGCGGGCCAGATCGCCGGTCGTCTCCAGCGGGCGTGCGGCAACGATGGCCCGCGCAACCCGGCGCGACTGGCGCTCTTCCCCATAGTGATAGAGCACATCGGCAATCGCGGCTTCATCCGCGGTGTTGAGGAAATCGGCGGCGCTTTCGCCGCCTGCCTCGGCGCTCATGCGCATATCGAGCGGGCCATCCTCACGAAAGGAAAAGCCACGCTGCGATTGATCGAGCTGCATCGAGGATACCCCGATATCCAGCACCACCGCATCAAGCAGCGGCACACCAAGTGTCCCAAGCTCATCAGCCATTTCGGAAAAACGGCGCTGATGCAGCGAAAGCGTGCCCGGATGCGCCTTGGCCAGTGCCTCGCCGGCGCGGATGGCATGGGGGTCGCGGTCAAACGCATAGACGCGCGCGCCGCCCGCCAGCAGCGCCGCTGTGTAGCCGCCTGCGCCAAAGGTGCCATCGGCGATGTGCTGGCCTTCGTGCGGGTTGATCGCAGCGATCACTTCGTCGAGCAGCACGGGGATATGCGGCTGGTTTTGGGCTGGCACGCTCATCAGCCGCCCCGCTTTCTCGATTTTGCCTCGGCCTCGGCCATGGCGTCTTCGCAATCCATCAGAACATCTTCGAATTCATCGCCAAGGTCGCGCAGCATTTCCGGCGCCCAGATGGTGAAGAAAGTGCCCATCCCGTTGAAATACAGGCCCGCTTCGATCTTCGCGCGCTTGCGCAGCGCTTCGGGCATGATGAAGCGGCCGCTGTCATCGAAGGGAACCTTGCGAAAGCTGAACAGGTTCATGCGGCGCTTTTCGCGGTCAAACGGATCGCCCGCGCGCACGGCCATTTCCGCCTCATAAGCGAGCTGTTCTTCCAGCTTGCTCTCGCGCCCGATGTCAAAACCCACGAGGCAGGGCCATTCGTGATGGCGCGCAATGCATAGCGTCTTGGCGCCCTCGGCGTTGTCCTTGATCGCATTGCGGAAGTCTGGCGGCAGCACAAAGCGGCCCTTATCGCCGGCTGGCGAATAGGCTTGTCCGCTATAGGTCGTGGCTGCCGACACGCCGCCTGATCCCCTTACCCCACATCACGCCCTGTCCCCGCGACAGGCCATTTCACTCAAACACCCGTCCAAGCCGCACAGCTTCCCCTTCGCCAAAAGCGCGTGAGCGCCAGCGGCGTGCCAATCGATGCGATGGCACGGGACAAACGGGTATGTTTGATGGATCCCGGTATTATCCGGGAATGTATGGGGATTAAAGGTCTAAATTAGGGATTTTCGGGGACGCTTCAGCAAGTTATTGGTTTAACAACGCTTTTACCTTTTGCCTGGGATGATAAACCCGCCGATGCGTGGTGATAAAGCCGCAAATACCCCGCAGAAACCCATAAAATCCCTCAAGAATCACTCCAACCCCCAAAGCAAACCAGCGCAGATGGCGCTTCGAACGGGTCGATCCCGCAAATTCCCCAGCTTTGATCGGTGAAACGGCGCGCACGGCACAAAAACAGGCGCTATCGCGGCGCCTGATCGCCCTCTTTTGCCGGGCCTGGCTGCGTATCAGGAACGATAACGGTGCCTTCCCCGGTGCTGCGCAATGCCGGATTTGTGCCTTGGCGAGACGGGCCTTCGGGTGTGTCCTGCACATCTGGCTCGGCAGGAATATCGGGAACAACGCCCGCTTCGGCCAGGGGATCGCGCTGCGGCGGAGCGGCGCTAGGTTCTGTCGTTGGCGCAGCGTCTGGCACCGCGGCTTCCTCGGCGATATCCGCCTGCGTGCCGATCATGCCTGCAAGGCCGATCATCACGATCATGGCCGAGAAACCGGTGATGCCAACCTGCAGCCTTTGCATGGCTTCGGCGCGCGTTCCGCCAAGCGGCGCCTCTTGCGCCACCCGGTCGCCTGCCCGGTCGCCTGCCCGGTCGCCCGCCCGATCGCCCGCCCGCGCCTCATCCAGCGCCGGTGACCGGACACGGCCGCGCGAGTTCTCGCCTTCAGGTTGGGTCAAAAGATCACGCACGGCCATAACGCGCCCAGGCCTATCAGCCCTGTTCGGCGCTTTCCAGCCATTCGAAAACAGGCAGGCCCTTGGACCTCAGCCAGTCTGCGTTGTAAAGCGTTGAAAGGTAGCGAAAACCGGTATCGCACAGGATCGTCGCGACTTGCGGGTTATCCCGCCCCTGCTCCACCAGATGCTTTCCAAGCGCAATCGCGCCGGCCACGTTGATCCCGCTGGAAAGTCCAAGGCACAGCCCTTCCTCGCGCAGCAAGCGGCTGACCCAGCCAAGGCCTTCCTCATCGCTGATGCGGAACTGGGTATCGATCACAGCGCCTTCCAGATTGGCCGTGATGCGGCCCTGCCCGATGCCCTCTGCCACCGAAGACCCTTCAGACTTCAATTCGCCGTGGGCATAGTAATTGTACAGCGCCGCGCCGTGCGGATCGGTGAGCGCGATCACCACATCGGCGTTTTTTTCCTTCAGCGCCAGGCCAACCCCTGCAATCGTGCCGCCCGTGCCCGCGGCGCAGGTAAAGCCGTCAATCGTGCCGCCGGTTTGTTCCCACAATTCAGGCGCGGTGCCTTCGATATGTGCGCGGCGATTGGCGACGTTATCGAATTGACCTGCCCAGATTGCGCCGTCCATCTCTTCGGCCATGCGGCGCGAGACGTGCTGGAAATGCGCAGGATCGGCGTATTTCGTCGGTGGGACAAGCACCAGCTGCGCGCCCAATGCGCGCAAGGTATCCATCTTCTCCCGCGACTGGTTATCGGGCATGACGATGATCGTCTTGTAGCCCAGCGCCCCCGCCACCAGCGCGATGCCGATACCGGTATTGCCCGCCGTGCCTTCGATCACAGTGCCGCCCGGCGCCAGTTCGCCGCGTTCTTCGGCATCGCGGATCATGTAGAGAGCGGCGCGGTCTTTCACGCTCGCGCCCGGATTGGCAAACTCGCACTTGCCCCAGATATCGCAGCCCGCCGCTTCGCTTGGCCCCTTGAGACGCACGAGCGGTGTGTTGCCGATAAGCGAGAGCGTATCGCCGATGGGTTTGGTAATATTCATGACCGGCGAAATAGGCCTTCAGCCCGGCCATGCGCAACCAAGATTAATCTTCAGGCGCGATAGTCACCTTCAGGCCCGACAGCTCAGCGGTGAGCGGGACCTGGCAGGACAGGCGCGAGCCTTCCTTGCGGTGATCGGACGATTCGAGCAGGTCGTCTTCGTCCTCGCTCATTTCCGGCAATGCAGTGCCGGCGGCATCATCCACATAGATGTGGCACGTCGCGCATGAGCAGCAGCCACCGCACAGCGCCAGAAGCTCGTCAAATCCGTTATCGCGGATGGCTTCCATCACAGTCAGGCCGTCTTCGACCTCGATCTCGCTGGTGGCGCCTTCGCGGTTGGTGACGATCAGCTTGGGCATGGGCTGGAAATCCTTTTCATCGAGTTTGGATGCCAACCACGCACGATTATTGCGGGCGTGCAGGGCAGGCGTGGTGTTGGTTTCGCAAGGCTGCTAGGCAGTTACGCGCTGGCTGGCAAGCGGGATGATACGAATGGGATTAACAGCTGATACAATCAGGCAGGGCCTTGATGCGCTGGCGCAAAGGGATGAGCGGGTTGCGCGCCAGCTCGAACGTGTCGGCTATCCCGAGCCGCGCATCCGGAGGCGCGGTTACAAGACCTTGCTGCGCACCATCGTGGGCCAGCAGGTATCGGTTGCCGCGGCCAGTTCGATGTGGGCGAAGCTCGAAGCCGAGCTTGGCCCCGATTTCACCCCCGCCAGCCTCATCGCCCGCGATTTTGACACTTTGCGCGCCTGCGGCCTTTCGCGGCAGAAACAGGGCTATGCCCGAAGTCTGTGCGAAATCGTGGAAAGCGGCGGGATCGATTTTGATGCAATGCCCGATGATGATGAAGAGGCGATTGCCCTGCTTACTCGGATCAAGGGCATAGGGCGCTGGTCTGCCGAGATTTACCTGCTGTTTGCCGAAGGGCGCGCCGATATCTGGCCGGCCGGAGACCTCGCCGTGCAGGAGGGGGTGAAGCGGCTGCTTGAACTGGAGGAGCGCCCCAAAGAGAAAGCAACGCGCGGATTGGGTGAGCAATGGTCCCCTCATCGCGGGCCAATGGCGATCTTCACGTGGCACTTTTATACGAAAAGCAGCGAGCCGTTGTGAGTTTGGGCCGGCAATGGGGACTTGCCGAAGACAAGCGGATGTTCCGCTTGGGAGCCATTTGCGGCCTTTGGCTACTCAGGTGAGTTTAATTCTCCGGCTCCCTTGCATCCAGCCGCCCTGGCCACCAACCCATAGACAGCCCCAGTCGTATTTGACGATCCCGAGGGCCGAGTTTGCGCCCTCCCTTCTTTCATTTCCGCCTCTTAGCCCGCGCACAGGCGGCCGCTACCGGCTGCCTGCGTCTCATGAAGGAATGACCTACTATGACTTGCTATGGCAAGATCAAGAGCTACGACAGCAATGCAGGCACAGTCTCAATTACCGCGAAAAAGGGTGGCGACGTCCTTCGGTTCAAGAAGTCCGATCTGCAACAAGAAGCTGAAATGCCAAAAGTTGATCAGCGTTTCGGCTATGAAACCAGCGAAGTTGATGGCGGCAAAAAGCGTGCTGTGAACTTGCAGCATCAGCAGGGCGATATTCAGAAAGAGCAAGCAGGCGCCCAGCAGGGATAATGCTGCATACCTTTGCAGCAACCGGGAAGCTTTACGGCTGCCCGGTTGCTGTTTGATCGATATCAGGAGGGATCGCGAAATGGCCCCCAACCAATTGCTGCACAATCAACAGCTCGCCAAGCTAAAGGCACAGCATGGGCTTTTGCCCGCGTATCGCGATAGCAATGCTGCACTTGTCGGCCAACATGCCGCGCGAATTACCGCTTGGCGCAACGGCGCAGGATTGTCCGATGCCGGTTGGCCGAAAGTCGAACCTTCTTTGAGGCCGGTGGTAACGTGATGAACGCCGTAAAATCACCGTCCGTCGCCGCTCTGGCAACAGGCGAGTGGGAGAACGAGGGGGGCGCTCTCGCCTTGGACAATCGTACGCTGCTTCCCGATGACGTGATCGCGGTTCAGGTGACCCATTACCGCGTCGGGCAATACAGATATACCGATCTGGGCGATGCGATGGCCCAACATCATCGGCAGACCTGCGCAGTCACGGCTGAGAACGGTGACCAA
>JGI12109J20283_10664153_pt1 | contig 10100 bp, 7 predicted proteins | sample ElkSlonscriptome_12_FD_20283 | JGI IMG/M metagenome (IMG submission 20283) | reverse complement strand
GGAAGACTTCGTCGACATCGCGCCCCCGATCAGCCCGCGGGCGGCGGCGGCGGAGGCGGCGGTGCGAACTGCGTCGACAGCTGCGGCACCTGACTCGCCGGGGACCATCCGGCCATGCCGCTCGACCAGACGAGCGTGTCGGGCGCGACCTCACCAGATCCGATCCCGCCGATCATCTGGTTCATGTCGAAGGGGCCGCGTCGTTCGCCATTGACGACGATGTACCACGCCACGGCCGGCGGCGGCGGAGGAGGAGGCGCCGCGCCGGGAGCCTGCTGGCCGCCCGCACCGAACATGCCGCCGCCCATCATCTGGTTGGCCATGGCGAAGCCCATGCCCAGGCCCATGCCCTCGGCCGCGCCCCCACCGGAAGGATTCTCGGCGGCGGCGGTCATCGCCTGACCCATCTGGTACTGCTGGAATCGCTGCATGTCGCCGATCACGCTCATCTGCGTGCGGGTGTCGAGCGCCTTCTCGACCTCTTCCGGCAACGAGACGTTCACGATGAACAACTGAGGCAGGTCGAGTCCGTACTCGTCGTCGACCTGCTCGACCACGGCCGCGCGCAGTTGGGTCGAGATCTCTCCATAGTTGGCGGCAAGGTCCAGCGCCGCGATCTGCGACTCGCCGAGGATGTCGGCCAGCGTCGTCGCGATCATCGAGCGGATGAGTTCGTTGATCTCGCCGCTCTCGAACTCTGCGTCGGTCCCGACGAGTTCGGTCAGCAGCGCCTTGGGCTCGGTCGCCTTGAGCGCATAGGTCCCGAAGGCGCGCAAACGGATCGGCCCGAACTCCGGATCGCGAAGCATGATCGGATTCGGCGTACCCCACTTGAGGTCGGTGATCTGCCGCGTCGAGACGAAGTAGACCTCGCTGCGGAAGGGGCTGTCGAAGCCGTACTTCCAACCCTGTAGCGTGGACAGGACCGGGAGATTGTCGGTGGTCAGCCGGTAGCTCCCCGGCTCGAAGACGTCGGCCAGCTGTCCCCGGTGCACGAAGATCGCGACCTGTCCCGGCCGGACGATCAATTGTGCTCCGTTCTTGATCTCGTTCTGGTAACGCGGGAAGCGCCATACGAGCGTGTCACGCGTGTTGTCGAGCCACTCGATGATGTCGATGAGCTCGCCGCGGAGCTTGTCGAGCAGTCCCATGGATTCTCCCGGGGCAGATGGTGGGCGGGTGGCCGGGCCGGAACACGAGCCAGAAAGGCGTATCGGAACGTCGTGTAGCCTAGGCTGCGGATTCCGACGGGTCAACGTCCCCGAGGTGAAAGACGTACCCCGGTGCCGCTCGGTTGCATTCGCCGCATGGCGCCGGTCGAGCGCGCACCGAGGTCTCTGGCAAACGAGACCGCCCGGTGGAATCACGAACGATCGACGACCGCGACGCGGAAGGATCCTCCGCTGGATCCGAGGTCGGCGAAGCGCTCAGTAGGTCGCGAAATAGAGGTCCGCCGCGACCGGCTCACCGTCGACGAGAGCAGTTCCCTCGGGAAACAGGTCGACGGCGCCGTCTTCGTCCTGGCTGTGCCACATGACGTGGACCGGGTACTCCACCTCGGGAGGGATACGCAGTTCGACCGCGACCTCGCGACCGCGCGTGCCCGGAATCGGGTCGAAGCTGAAGACACTGTCCTTGTTCGGACCGTTGAAGCTGACCTCCGAGCGCAGGCCGTGCAAGGGTTCCACGAGACGCCCGTTCTCGACCGACCACACGATGATCTCGACCGGCACCGTGATCGGTGAGGTCAACGTGAGCCAACGGACCTGCAGCCCCGAAAGATCGGCCTGGCCGACCCGGAAGGTCTGGGCCACGCGCGTGCCACCGGTGAGCTGCGGCGACCAACTGTCCATGGTCGACTGCAGTCGATCCGGCAGACGCTTCGACAAGGGAAGTCGCTGCACCACTGCCCAACCCTCGTAGACAGGCCGCAGGACCCAACCCGGATCCTCGGTACCCGTGACCGTGTCCTCGACCCGGTAGTTCGTGCGCACGTAGTGCCACAGATCCGGTGCGAGCTCGCGCATGCCTCGCCCGCCGATGTCGAAGCGACGCACCAGGATCATACGCCGCGGCGGCTCGTCCTCGAGCTGATCGATCAGCGCCTGCTCGTCGCGGATCTCACCACCGAGCAACGTGATCTGCGGCGACCCGAGCGGCAGGTCGAACACGAAGTTCAGACCTGGTTGGTAGGGCCAGAAGACGGTCGGCACGCGCGCTTCCGCCGCCATGGTGCCGTAGGTGTTCTCGAGCGACGCGATGCGGTCGTCCCGGAGCACGATGCCCGCACGGTCACGTTCCCAGCGCGAGACGCCTTCGCGTTCGACGTGGGTCGCGAGCCATGCGGTCTCGGCCAGGAGCGGCACGAAGCCTACGATCATCAGCGCACCCGCCGCCATCCGCACCGGCGCACGCGCCGCACCGACCGCTGCCGCGAGCAACCACGCCGTCGCCAGCGCCGTCCCGAGAAGGTGCGGTTCATCGCCCCGCGTGGTCAGCGAGAGCAGGCTCGACGCGCCGAAGATCCCGAGCGCGAGCACGAGAGGGTCACGCCCGCGCCGCAAGGTGGTCACGATCGCCAACAGCGGCACGACGAAGACCGCGACACACAGAACTCGCAGCGACGTCGCGCGGATCGTTTCGTGCGCGGGGAGCACCGCGTCGAGTGATTCGCCGGTGAGCAGCGTCGCGAAGGGTTTGCCGATCACTGCGGTGTCGGAGAGCGTGCTCAGCAACGGCACACTCATCTCCGCGCGGAAGTGAACGAGTGGATAGACATAGGTCGCCCACACGAAGTCCGACAGACTCCCCGTCGCGAGCGCCCAAGCGAAGGGCACGAGGAAGGCACCGATCGCCGTGCCGAAGAAGGTGAGCCCGACGCGCGGCACCGGACACGTCCCACTGAGACGCGCGACGACGAGCGTGCCGACGACGACCGCACCCGCGTTCACCGCCGCGTCCAGTCCGAACCAGGTGACCGATCCCCAGCCGAGACCCAAGAGGAGCGCCGAACGCACGTCGAGACCGCGCCGCAGACCGAGCCCCCACAGCAATGCCATGGTCGCGGCCCACACGATCTTCAGCTTCAGGACACCGAGCGACAACACGAGCAGAGGAACGGCCAACGCGAACCAACCCGCACCCGATCGTCGGGCGGCGAAGGTTCCCGCGCCGGCGGCAACGCCCAGACCGACCGCTTCGGTGAGCGCCATCGTCGTCGCACTCGTCCCGAAGACCGCGAAGAAGAGCGCGAGCACGCTGAATTTCCCCGGACCGTAGATCGTGAAGACGTCGCGGTAGAGCGTGTTGCCCTTCAGGACTTGTTCCGCTCCCACGAGCCACACACCGTCATCGAGCAGACTGAGACCCTGCCGGGCAACCGGCAGGATCACGAAAGCGGTCAGGAGCGCGGCGCCGAGCGCGAGCATCAGATCGGTGCGCGTCGAAGTCGGAGTTTCGGTCGAGGACATCATGCGTTCCGGGGCCGGTGACATGGACGAGAATCGCCAAGCCTAGACGGTGAACGACGGAAACGCAATCGGGTCAGCGGGTGTGGGCCTCGGGGCGATGGATTCGACGATCCCTCGGTCAGGAGTCGAGTCGGAGATCGGCCACGGGACGTCCGAGGCGCACGGTTCCGTAACCGACGAAAGCCCCGAGCACGGTCGGCGGTAGCAGGATCTTCCACCAATAGCTCGTGTTCCCGTAGTGCGTGGCATTCAGGTAGGCGACCGGAAGCGCCAGGGCGAAGGCGACGAGCACTCCCACGATCACGCCCTTGCGCAGCGAACCCGTGCGTCGCGTGACGAATCCGACGACCAACCCGGCGATCACGCCCTTGAAGGTCGATCCCATCAGGATGCCCATGAATTCGGGACGCAGTTCGGGGGCAGAGAACCAGGCGGTGCCGCCGTCGAGTGCACCGAGCACGAGTCCGAGCAGAAGTCCGGTGAGCGGTCGATTCATGAGAGATCTCCTCTGTCGAAACCGGGAATGGGAAGGGTCTTCGTGGAGGAATACGTCGGACGCGAGGCGATCCTTTGGAACGACCCGTCAGTTTCTCGCGAGGACGTAGACGAAGAACCGAATCACGACGTAGCCGACGATCAGGAGGACGGCCGGACGGTAGCGTCGGAACCAGCGGACGAGGATCTCGAGCGGACCTTCACGATGGGCCGACGTCGATCCGCGATCGAGCCAGCGGGCGACGTCCTCGGCAAGGGCCCCCGCGTCACGGTAACGCGCCGTGGGATCGGCGGCCGTCGCGCGTCGGACCACGGCGCGCAGTGCACGGGGAGCAGGAGTCGGCCCGCTGGTCAGAATCGCGTCGAGCATCTTTCCCAGGGCATGGACGTCGGCGCGCACGTCGATCGTTTCGCCTCGGGCCTGCTCCGGCGCCATCCAGCCGGGCGTGCCGAGTACCGTGCCCGCGACGGTCGCGTCATCGACGCGTCCGATCATGGTGGGCGCATCGCCGGAGGTCTCGATGGCATCGCCCGGAACGTGCGCGACTCCCCAGTCGAGGACGAGGACCTCGCCGAAGCGCCCGACCATGACGTTCGACGGCTTGAGATCGCGGTGGACCACGCCCTGCTCGTGCGCGAAGGCCACCGGCTCGCACACACGTAGGAACAGACGCAGCCGCTCGTTGAGTGAGGGCACGGACGCGAAGTGATCGTCCAACCGCTCGCCCTCGACGCGCTTCATGGCCAGCCAGATCCGCCCGTCGTCGAGCACGCCGACGTCGTGGACCGGAATCACGCCGGGATGCTCCAGGGCGCCGAGGATCTCCGCTTCGCGCCGCATACGACGCGCGATCTCTCCACCCGGATCATCGACGGCCAGGATCTTCACGGCCACTTCGCGCGCGAGTCGCGTATCGTCGGCGCGCAGGACGACGGCCATGCCGCCGCGACCGAGTTCGTCTCGCACGGCATAGCGGCCGTCGCCGAGGGTTGCCGGCCACGCGGCGTCGACCTCGCGAGCCACCCTGCGCAGTCGGTCGATGCGACCGTCGTCCAGTGTCATGGAACGTCGATTCCCAGCAGTTCGCGGGCTTCCTCGCGCCACTCGACCTCGTCACGGCAGACGTCGCGCAATCGGGCCAGGAGCATCTGACGAAAGCGCCGTCGTGCGGCGTGCAGGTCGTTCGTGACCTTCGTCGTCGGAATGCCCAGGCTCTCGGCGAGTTCGGTGTACGTGGGACGCGTGCCTTCGGTTTCGGGCCGCACGTCGTAGCGGTCGAAGACCTCCCACTGGAGCGCGCGGCCGGAATTCCGCGCGTCGCGCTCGAGATCGTCCAAGGCCAACCGGAACAGTTGGCGCACCCACTCCTCGCGGAACACACGGTCGGGATCGGCATCCTCGACAGCCAGGAGTGCGTCGTGGTCGTCGATCGCCTCGTGCACCGCGCCGCCCCCGCGGCGGAGGCGCTGGCGACTCCGATGCGCATCGATCATCCAGCGATCGAGCAACACCCGCAGGTATCCACGGAAACGTCCCCGCGACGGATCGAATCGCGCGAGCAGATCGCGCTCCTGGAGATGGAGGAAGAAAGACTGGAGCAGATCGTCGATCGCGTCGGGGGTGTGCCGATGCCGTCGCCGCAGGTAGCCGTGCAGTGACGGCCGGTAGTCGTTCGCGAACTCCTCGAGCGCCTCACGTCGCGCGCCGGCGTCACTGCCGCAGAGTCCGACGACGACACTGCGTCGTGTCGAAGGGAAACCGTCGGGACTCGAACGGGGAGTGGAACCGTGCATCCACTGATTCTAGGTGATCGAGTCGGGGATGTCAGTGCGCGACCGCACTGGGGCGAGCCCACCCTTGCGTGAGGGCTCGACACGCGCATCCAGTGCGGGGGAAGGCTCAGGCCTGCTCGTAGGCCTCACGCAACCACCCCACCAGTTCGTCGTCGACCTCGCTCACGTCGGCGAGCTTCACGCGGTGGCTGACCATGGCGTTCCACGAACCGCTCGCTTCGAGCCGTCCCTTCGGCGCGCGCTCGGCAAACTTGATCCCGACGTCGAGCCGCGTCTTCGTCGACGGCTGGATCAGGGCGAACTGCTTGCTCCGCCGCAGGCTCACGTAGGTCTTCTTGGGCGAGAACTCCACGTCGTCGCCGAAGGCCGCGATCTTCTTGCGCAGTGCCTCGTAGATCGGCCGCAGGTCGGCCTTCTTCTCGTACTGCGCATCGATCAGGGTCTCGGTCCGACCCGAGCCCTGGGCCTCGACGTGACCGGCATCGAGATGATGGTGCGCGATCAGATTCGCGTAGCCGTGCGTCACACCGTGTTCGCTCTTCAGCCACTTCACGATCTGGCCGTGCTTCTCGTGGCCACTCTTCTTCACGAGATCCAGCCAGGAATCGAGGCTCTTGCCCGTCTTCTCGGGCAGGTTCACCACCATCGAGGCGGCTTGTTCTTCGGGCGACTTGGCCATGGACGACCTCGGTGGAGGAATGGGGACTCCGGGAAAACGTGGACACTGGAGACTACGCGATCCGGACGCCGATCCTTTGCCCCGAGTTCCTGGAATTTTCGAGTCGTGGTCACGAGTGCCGTACGAGGACGATGCACCCGGCCGACGGTCCGTGGCAAGGGGCGTGGCTGGTGCCTGGCAATGGGGATCCGCGACGGCCCGAACACCGCGAACACGTTTCGCGAAAGCAGGACGAGTTGATTCTCGTGGTTCGGGTTCGACGCACATTCCGGATAGAATGCCGTTCGCGGGCACGGAACCACTCTCGAGAGAGTGATCACCGTCCTGCCGCACGCGGACGTCGCCGGCCTGGTTCTCGGAGGAACGCGGCGCGACCCAGGGACCCACGGAGACCCCGCCATGCACCGACTGCGCAAGACGGTCTACTGCCTACTGATCCTGGTCGCCTGCTGGCCGCGATTCGGTCCGCCGTTGGCGCTCGCCACCGGGGCGCTCTTCAGTCTCACCCTTGGCAATCCGTGGCCGGACGCGACCGGTCGTTGGAGCAAACGTCTCCTTCAGGTCTCGGTCGTCGGGCTCGGATTCGGACTCGGTCTCGTCGACGTGTGGGAGGCCGCGCGTGGCGCGGTGCTCGTGACGTCGATCGGGATCGTTTTCACGGTCGTCGTCGGACGCTGGATCGGCAGCCGTCTCGCGGTCAACCCGAACACGTCGACACTCATCGCCTTCGGCACCGCGATCTGCGGCGGCAGCGCGATCGCGGCGATGGCGCCGGTGGTCGAGGCGCGGGACGACGAGACGGCCGTCGCGCTGGCCACCGTGTTCACGCTCAACGCGGTCGGTCTGGTCGCGTTCCCCGCCCTCGGTCACGCGCTTGCGCTGTCGCCCCAGGAGTTCGGCACGTGGGCCGCGCTCGCGATCCACGACACCAGCAGCGTGGTCGGAGCAGCGTCCGTGTACGGCGGCGGGGCCCTCGCGATCGCGACGACGGTGAAGTTGGCCCGCGCCCTTTGGATCATGCCGAGCGTCGCGGTCGCGGCGTGGCGACGTCGTTCGGAGGGACGCGTCCGCTTTCCGCTGTTCGTCCTGGGCTTCCTGGCCGCGGCGGGTCTGCGCTCGCTGCTGCCAGATCTGGCGCCGACCTGGGATCGCCTGCACGACGTCGCGCGGCAGGGTCTCGTCGTCACCTTGCTGCTGATCGGTACCGGAATCACCCGGCCCCTGCTACGCCGCGTGGGGATGCGGCCGATGCTGCAGGGTTTCCTGCTGTGGATCGTGGTCGGCAGCGCATCGCTCGGGGTCATCCTGATGGGGTGGATTCGGTAGCGAGCCGGTCCGGACGTCTTCCCACGGATCGTGTGGGACGGCCGCGCGGACTCGAACCGCACGTCGTCCGATGTGGGCCCATCGACCCGGATTTCCTCGACCCCACGCGAGAATTGCACCCGACCACGCCCCGGGAACGCAGAGCGCCGTCCCCAACAGATGTGCGAAGCCCCACCCTTGGCGCGTTTACCTCATTACCCCACCCGAACTGCCAGCGCCCCCCGGAGGTCTCCACCGTGCGCCGCTTGCTGATCGTCGCTCTGTCCTGCTTCTTCGCATCCTCCGCCTGGGCCCAGAGTCCGCTCGTCGAGGCCCTCGAGCTCACCGGCCCGGCGACCAGCGCCCGAATGGGCGACTCGGTCTCGACGGCAGGAGACGTGAACGGTGACTCGTACAGCGACCTGCTCGTCGGCTTGCCCAGCTTCAATGGCGGCGCCGGGCGCGTCGAACTCTACCTCGGCGGCCCGAACGGCCTCGCGAGCACGCCGGCGTGGAGCTACGAGGGCAACGGTCGCGACTCTCTCGGCAACTCCGTCCACGTGGGCGGCGACCTGAACGGCGACGGATTGCCCGACATCCTCGTCGGCGCGCCCCTCGCCGACACCTTCGGCGCGGACGGCAGCGGGTACGTGCTCGTGTTCTACGGAGCACTCCCCACGCCGCCCACGGAACCCTCGTACGTGATCGAGCCCCTGGTTTCCGGTGGTCAGTTCGGATCGTCCGTGGCCTACGTCGGCGACTACGACGACGACGGCTTCGACGACTTCATGATCGGTGCCCCGAGGACCGACGTGAGTACGTTGTTCGGCACAAACCTGAACGCCGGCGAAGCACAGTTCTGGCGTGGATCGGACCAGCCGACCGGACCCGAGTTCGCGGGCCTTCTCCAGGGAGACGCCGCGGACGAGAACCTCGGCGCCAGTGTGGCCGCGGCCGGCGACGTGAACGGCGACGGCTTCGACGACGTGATCGTCGGCGCTCCCGGGGCCGGCGAAGACGGTTCGGGCAACCGGCGCGGTGAGGCGCAAATCCACTTCGGCGAGGCGGCGATCAGCATCGTCGGCGCGCCCGACGTCGTCCTGCTGGGCCAACAGGTGGACGAGTGGTTCGGGGGATCGGTCCACACCGCGGGCGACGTCGACCAGGACGGCTTCGCCGACGTCGTCGTGGGCGCACCGCTCTTCGGACCCACCAGAGCCCTGAACAACGGTCGTGCGCACGTCTTCCTCGGCGGCCTCTCGGGACCGGACACGACGCCCGACTGGACCTTCGTCGGTGAGACCGGCGAATGGTTCGGCTATTCGGTCGCCACGGCGGGCGACGTCAACGGCGATCGCTTCGCCGACGTAGTCATCGGGGGTCCGAAGTGGACCTTCGGCGGTGCTCCGGACTTTGGCCGCGCGCGCCTGTTCCTCGGTGCGCCCGCCGGGCTGTCGACCACTCCGAACTGGACGAGCAGCGGAGGCACGTCGGGCGCGGAGTTCGGCTCCAGCGTCGCGACCGCCGGCGACCTGAACGGCGACGGGCTGAGCGACGTCGTGGTCGGCGCTCCCGGCGAGAGGAACGGGACTCCGTTCGACGGTGGCGCCGTGACCATCTTCCACGGCCAACTGCGCCTGGCCACGCCGGAAGCCACGTGGAGTACCTTCGGCCAGGACGGTTCCCTCCTGCGAGGTGTGGCGACCGCCGGCGACGTGAACGGCGACGGCCTCGACGAACTCCTGGTCTTCAGCGGCCTCTACGACGGCGACGCGAGCAACGTCGGTCGCGTGCGCGCGTTCTACGGTGGACGTTACCCCTCCGCGAATCCCTTCGGCAGCTACGGTCTCCCCGATCCCGACGAACCGAACTGGGAAGTCGCTGGCACGGCATTCAACGAACGCCTGGGCTCCGAGGCCACCGGGGTCGGCGACGTGAACGGCGACGGCTTCGACGACGTCCTCGTCCAGTCCGACGGCTACGAGAACGGCGAAGCCTTCGAAGGACAACTCCGCCTCTACTATGGCAGCGACACCGGCCTGTCGACCACGCCGGACTGGGAATTCGAGACGAACGTCGCCAGTTCCTCGTTGAGCCTCCCCACCCGCGCCGGCGACGTGAACGGCGACGGATACGCGGACTTCGCCGCGTGGTGGACCGGAGGAATCCGCCTGTGGTACGGCAGCGCGACGGGCCCCGCCGCGACACCCGACCTGGTCGTGGTCCCGAGCTTCGGAACGCTGGTATCGACGCTGTCCGGCGTAGGCGACGTGAACGGCGACGGATTCGACGACGTACTCGCCGGCCTGCCTTCGGCCGACGTGGGAGCCAACGCGAATGGAACCGCGCAGCTGTTC
>JGI12109J20283_10172209_pt1 | contig 10100 bp, 8 predicted proteins | sample ElkSlonscriptome_12_FD_20283 | JGI IMG/M metagenome (IMG submission 20283) | reverse complement strand
GGTGTTCCTGATAAGGACGCTTTCAATCAAAGTGAGCCAATAAATGATGGTCAGTTCGTCGACTACGTGACCAATCCGACTCTTCCAGCGCTGCTGGAGCTGCTGTTCGCCGATGCCGGAGCGGTCGCGCCAACCAATCTGCCGCGGCAGGATCTGGTTGATGCCATTGGCGGAGTGCCTGGCCTGAATCTACCGCAAAATGTGGCAAACGGAACATTTGGCGGCTCAGAGATGCTGCGCCTGAATACCAGTATCGCACCGGTAGCCGCCCCCGAGCAGGAAAACCTCGGCGTGCTTGCCGGCGATACGGCCGGCTTTCCCAATGGCCGCCGGCCGGGTGATGATGTTGTCGATGCCGCTCTGCGGGTGATGATGGGTGCCCTGAATCCCGATAGTTCTGAAGCGCCAAATAACATGGCGCCCTTTACGGATCAGGCGACAGTCAGCGCGATTGAATTCAAGACGGTATTCCCGTATCTGAATGATCCACTGCCTGGTAATAATCTCGAGTAAATCCTGCCCCTCCTCCCGCCGCGATCAGGCCACTACAGGGCTGTTTGTGGCGGTGGGTTTTATTTTTAAACGGGAGTTCACATGCCGGATCCTAAATTCGTCCTTGTCGCTGTTACGGACACAGCATGCCTTACTGATTTCAGATCACTGAACGCAGCCGCGCTAAGCTCTCGGCTGCGGCGCTGGTTTACCATTGCGCTACTGAGCTGTGTTGTCCCGACAGTGAACGCGCAGGAACTGGACGATTTCGTCTCCGGATTTGCACAACAAATTTCTCCAGAAGCTTCTCCGCAGTCCTCCCAGAAAACCTTCCGTCAAGCGTCCCGGGAAGGCTCTGCGCAGCCATACCGGCCGGATTCTGCCAACACTGTGGTCAGCATATTGCCAGACGCAGTGGTCAAACTGGCGGCCCAGGTGCGCCGTCAGGCCGCCGCAGTGACCGAGCCGGCATCAGCAAACGGGTCGTCCGGGTCGGCCCCCGATCTGCGCCAGATTATGGCCACCTATCAGCTTGCCGAGCGTGACAACAGTGCCCGAGGCTACGGCCATACCCTGAGCCTTATCCAGCGTTGGCCCGCCGACAAGCCCAAGCCTTCTCTGCTGCTGCTGATCAAGGCAGCAGTGTTGCAGCACAATCATGCTTTTGCGGAATCCCGCCGAGAGCTGGATGCGTTGCTGCTTCGAGAGCCTGATCATCGCCGGGCTTTGCAAATGGCCTCTCAGGTCAGCATGGTGATGGCCAACTACGATTCTGCAGGGCTTTACTGCGCGCAGCTGAGCAGTGCGGGCTACGCCCATTCGGCGCTGAACTGCCGGGCGCAGGTTGACGGCCTCACGGGGCGGGCGCTGCCGGCCCTGTCTTCAGTGACAGACAGGCTCAGCTCGGTGCGGCTGTCGGTGACCGATAGTTTCGAGCTGGCCACCACGGCGGCAGATATTGCCCGGCGGCTTGGCCGCGACGAACTGGCACGATCATACTATCGAACCGCCCTGGCACTGTCCCCCAACAACCAATATGTGCTGACCAGCTACAGCGACTGGCTGCTGCAGCAGGAGCAGAGCGCTGCCGTCATCGAATTGCTCGGCCGGCACGAGGCGGTGAACACCAGCTTTGAGCTGCAATTGATACTTGCCCGCGCCCGACAGCTCGCGGGCAGCCAGCTGCAGGCGGACCGGGAGATAGAACGATTGCAGGCGGCAACGTCGGCGATGGCCCGGCGCGGAGCAGATCGTCCGCACAAGCTTGTCGCCCGCTTTCAGCTGTGGTTTGGAAGCGATACTGCACTGGCTCTCAACGCTGCACAGGCGAACTGGACTGTACAGAAAGAGCCCAGTGACGCCAGACTACTGGCCGAGGCGGCGTTGGCCGCCGATAACTCAAAGGTCCTAGAGGAACTGCAGCAGTGGGCCGATGAGACCGGGCTCGAGTACCAGGCGCTCAAAGAGCTTCTGGCTCGGGCCGGAGGCCGCTCTTGAATTTACTGGCACGCTGCTGGCTGGTGCTGGCGAGTCTGTTACCACTGCACGCCGCCGCTCACAGTCTCAACGACAGCTACCTGGACCTTGAGGTGGTCGACAGCGAGGTGCGCGGCACACTGGAGCTCACCATACCCGATCTCGAGATCGCAGTCGGAATAGACGCCGATGACAACCGGCAGGTGACCTGGGGAGAAATTCAACAGGCGCAGAGTGCTATCCGCAAGTATGTCGACACCCATCTTACCGTATCTCGTCAGGGCCAGGATTGCCGGCTGACAAGTGGCGAGCCGGCATTGACCGATGCAGTGGGAGGGGCACGTGTGTATCTGCCGCTGAATGGAACCTGTGCCGCAACACGCGGTGAGCTTCGGGTGAATTATTCGTTACTTGTAGAAGTGGACAGTTCACACCGCGGCGTTGCTACCGTGAGCCTTGGTGGGGAGACTTTAGGCCACATCTTTGCTCCCCAGCGCCAGTCGCTCAGTTTTGAAACTGGCTCCCAGGCATGGTTCGGTGTGTTGGGAACGTTCATCGAAGAAGGGATCTGGCACATTCTGCTGGGTATTGATCATGTGCTGTTTATTCTGGCTATGCTGCTGGGGGTGGTGTTGCACCGCCGGCGAAATCAGAATCGGCAAGCTGTAGGTAAATCCATCAGCCTGGATATTCTTAAGCTGGTCACGGCATTTACCTTCGCACACTCTGTCACTCTGGTTCTTGCGACTCTGGAGTGGGTCGTCCTACCCGCGCGGCTGGTAGAATCGGTGATTGCGCTGTCGGTGCTGGTCAGCGGCGTGAATATTATCTATCCCCTGTTTGGCGACAAACACGGTCATGTTGCGTTCGGCTTCGGATTAATCCACGGTTTCGGATTCGCCAGTGTGCTGGCGGACCTTAACCTTAAGGCCGGGCTGTTTCTGATCAGTTTGCTGGGCTTTAACGTCGGGATAGAAATTGGCCAGCTAGTCATTATCCTGCTGGCAGCACCGGTGGTAATCAGTATGAACTCCACGGCGGCAAGAAGACGGCTGGTGTCAGCCGTTTCCGGACTGGCGATAGCCCAGGTCGGGCTATTGTGGTTTTTACAACGGGGCTTCCTGCAATAGACCAGTAGCCACCTGCAACGGACCCGGTGGATGTGTTGTTAGGGTCGTTGGAGACACTCACAACTTTATAGCCGAACTTAACAATCAATTGAGTTCTGGCAGTGTTGCCTGGCCTCGCCGCTTTGGGTGAATGCTGAGAATTGGCTGTTTATGTGTTCTTGGTAAATGCGCGAAGCTAATTGGGTACTTCCTGGTTTGTTCAATAGCCAGGGAATTTAGAGCCGCTCGAGTTGTTAATTTGTGAATGTCCCCTGAACCCAGAATGTACTAGTGGCCGAGGGACAGGATCATGGGCCAACTACAATGGAGGTCCCTCGCTTCGGCCAAACCCTGTAGTGAGAAAATAATTCTGATCCTGACACCCAGACTGTGGCGACGCTCGCTCGGACGCTAGCCGGGCCTGTGAAACGGTATTTTCCCTGTTTCGCAGATGCTCCAGAATCTGCCGGATCACCTCTGGGTCTTCTATGCAGGCAATTTTCCGCAGCGGACCCTGACACTTCTCACAGGCCTCAATGTCAATTGTAAACACCAGCATAGGGGCTCCTCGTTTTCTACAACACTCTGATTGATAAAAGGTAGGCTCGACAGCGTGCCTATATCCGGCCTCTGAGGTGGCGAACGTCGGTGCCGGGCCTTAATAGGCTATCCACGCGCTGGCTCCCAATCGCTTCAACGCACGCGAAGTGCTCGGGTGTTCGCGGGCTCTACCAACGCCGGTTCGACCAGTTCTCCATCATTCAGCTTACGTCGTAAAACAGGTTTTCCTAGTCGGGGAATTGTTGTACAGGTACAGCAAGGTCTTGGTTGGATGCTCCATTGTTAATTTCAGAGCTACCTCCTGCCAGGGGATAAGAATCGTTAATTCCCACGCCCGGCCCACCCCGCGCCACTTCGCCGTGGTGATGGTCGGAGAACTGGATAAAGCGCATGGTACGCGGTCGCTCTTCAATGGTCCGCTGTGAAAATAGAATGCTATTCCAGAATCATGTAATGAAAATTAGAACCTTATCTGCCTGTTTAACGGGAGAGACTATTGTGGATTTATAAGTCTATAACACCCCCGGGAAACTGCAATTGGAACTAATAGAATTGTGGAAATCAATACGCCTCTGGAATGGTCCTTTCGCCCCAAAGCAGACCGTCCGGGGCCCGCACGGGGACGGACGCCCGACCCAAAGGGCGCGTCAGGCGGTCATCAGGAGCAGCGCTTCACCGTCGTCGACCGCGCCGGGCGAGGTAACTGACACGGTATCGCCATGAAAGGGCTGATAGAGATCCGACCGCCAAAGCACCAGGCCGTTGTTGTTCAGGTCGTCAAACTCCGAGCCTTGTGCGGCATAGAGTTGTTCGCGGTCCAGGATGCCGGTTTCGAGTTCAAAAAAGTTCCAGTAGCGATCCCGCCAGGTGGCGACCCAGCGGTCGTACCATACCTGGCCGCGGCTGTTGATTGAGTCGGGGTCGCCGGGCGCGGCCAACTGGCCCGTCTTCTCCAGAATGCGGGCGACGACGATTTCCTGGCACCACAGGCAATAGCGGTGGTCCGACCGCAGCCGCGCTCCGGTCTCGTCCTGATAGCTGCCGTCAGGCTGTGCCGTGGGGTCCGCTGCTGCATCGGAAGTAAAGAGATAGTTGTCGTGCCTGCCGTTCATCAGGCAATGATATTCGGCATGCCAGACGTTCAGGTCCCGCTCACCCCCGCGCCAGAGCCAGCCAACGGTGGGGGTAGGATCATCTCCGGCGCCCTGGCGTGCGACGCGCCCCCAGGGGCTGATGTGTCGCCACAGGGCTTCGTCCAATCGCGGGCTGAACGTCAGATTTGAGAGTGTGAAGAGGCTGCCTGTCGAGGGATTGCTGCGCGAGGCTGAATTACAGCGGCCATTGATGTACTCGTCTTCGAGATAGGCGAATGCGTGCCCGAACTCGTGCAGGCTGTTCGCACCAAATGCCACGTTCACCCACGGCGGCAACGGTGTGGCGGACAGTCCCAGCATGCCGCCCAGGCAGCCCGAGGCGAGTCCAAAAGGCACGCGCCGCGTGAACCCACTGGCGTTGTTCCCGTTCGAATTGAACGTCAACATGCAGACGACACAGTTGGCGAACATCGCCGCCAGTTCGTTGTGGATGACAGTGCCGCCGGCGGAGACATCGAGATCGCCCGGGTAAAGAAAGTTGTTGAAGTCGAACAGGCCCATGTCGTTGAAGAGCCGCGTTCGAAACTCCTCGTTGGCATCTCCTTCGGACTCCCACCAGTTGCCGGCAGCCGACAGGTCGCCGTCCTCGGCTGCCAGCACGCGGTAGTAGGATGCCCGCGCCGACGTTACGCGGGCATCCGATCGGCGAAACAGCGCACGCAAGCGGAAAGCGCCGCGAAAGCGCTCATAAACGTCGACGGCGAAGAAGTCGTCCAACCATCCGGTCAACTGCGATTCGAAGTCGGCTCGGTCCGGGAAGCCGTCGCCGAGAATCAGGATGTCGATAATCTGGTCGAGTCCGACCGGCACTGTACGCTGTGGATCGGCCAGATCAGGAATCCAACCGGGGTCCCAGTCCGGCCTTCCCAGGTCGTACCTGACAAGCGTGGCGTCCGGCACGGTGGTGTCGGGGGATAGGGATTTGTCGGCCATGATATACGCCTCGATTCGACGGTGAAGCGAACGGACCCAACTCAAGGGCTAATCGGCGGATCGCCCCTGGCTGACCCTGTGGGTCACAAGGAAAGCCCCTGGCGCAGGATCCGCACGCCGTCCACCTCGAAGCTGTCCAGCGGTTCGAATTTCTGGAACTCGGTGATGGCCGCATCGTGGGAGACACGAATCGCCAGCTCATTGCGCTGGGCTTCCAACAACAGGGTCAACTTCGCCAGTTCATAGGGTCGGTTCTCGGTCTCCAGGTTCATCGTGAACCAGGCACGGGGATTGCCGATCCGGACCCAATCCGAAGCGGTCGGGTTGTCAGTCAAACCAAACCAGATGCGGCTGACGCCGCGGGTTTCGACCTCGATTGTGCCTACAAATCCGTCGGTGCTGGGCATAGTGTGTCTCCGGAATGAAGGTACGGAAACCAGCGCCCTCGGCTCTGCGGCTAGCCAAACTCCCTGCAGGTCGGGGTGACCCCACTGGGTACGCGGCGTTTCAAAAATACCGGCGGTCCGGGCAATCGAATTGCCCAGCGGTTATAGCAGCGAGGTTTTCTATATGAGCGTTCTGGTTTTTATGGAATCAAACATTTTTCGTTCTTCTGATGCTAGGACAATATGATGCGATAGTAAACAGAAATAAGGCGTCGCTAGTCTGCTTTTGGACTGGATGAATACTCGATCCAAAAGGCTAAAAAGTACTGTTTACAGAAATCTGAGTTGCCTGGCAGCGGCACGTTAAAGTCACTTCTGAGCTTGCCGCTGCTCGAGCTAATGGCAGCAACCAACAGGTTCGGCCAGCTCAAGCTAACAATCCACCGTCCTATCCACTGTACACTCCACCAGCAACCGACTACCGCCGGATTTCCTGCTGAACTCGTAGACAGGTAACTCTTCCCCACATTATGCTTGCAGTTCGATACACCGACCCAGAGGGGTATTGTCATGCAATACCGCAAGCCGGGCAGGCTGGCGCTGCTTGCCTGTTTTCTATTAGGTTGTGGTTCTGAGGAACCAGCAGTCACTCCTACGCAAGCCGCTGTGCCCCAGTCGGCGACCCTAAACGCTGGCGCTGCGGCAGCTAATCCGGCGCCAGCGACCAATACAATTACTATTGGTGTGATCGAGCGCCTTGATTCGGCGATTCTGGCTGAGCAGCGCGAGCTCTGGATTTACCTTCCTGAATCGGCGGATGACCCGGCCAATATCGCTGAGTACCCGGTGGTCTATCTGCTAGATGGCCAAGGGCACTTTCATTCTGTCTCTGGCCTTATCCAGCAACTGAGCACTGTCAATGGCAACACTAAATCGCCTGAGATGATCGTGGTTGGTATTCCCAATACCGATCGCCTGCGTGATCTGACCCCAACCCACACCCAAGGCACTAGTGGTGGTGGTGCCGCCTTTCTGGATTTTCTGGAACAGGAAGTCTTCCCGCATGTGGAAGCCAGTTATCCAGCCAGCCAGTTCCGCACATTCATAGGCCACTCGCTAGGTGGATTAATGGCCATCGAAGCGCTGATCGAGCGGCCCGAATTGTTCGCCAACTATGTCGCTATTGATCCGAGTCTGTGGTGGGACAATCGCGCAATATTGCACAAGGCAGAAGCCGCCTTGCAGGACAGCGACTTCACTGGCAAGTCACTCTTCGTCGGCATTGCCGACACCATGCGCGATGGCATCACCCTCGAGAATGTGCGAGAAGATACCAACCCGCAAACCGATCACATCCGCGCGATTCTGCAGTTTGTTGATACGGCAGAAGAAACCACTGCCCATAATAATCTAGGTTTTGTATCCACCTTTTACGAGAATGACAACCATGGCAGCGTGCCGTTGATTTCTGAGTATGACGCTATTCGCTGGCAGTTTGACTGGTACAGCCCGAGTGCAGCGATCAGTGATCATTACAATCCTGAGTTGCCTGATGCACCGCGTGAAGTCGTGCGATTGGTGGAAGAGCATTATGCGATGTTGTCGCAGCGGTTCGGCTATGAGTTTGCGCCGCCCCTCGGTTGGGTGAATGGGCGGGCTAATGATTTTGTGTTTAGTGAGAAGCTGCAGACGGCACGGGCGTTGTATCTGATGAATGTTGCAAATTACCCGGATGACGGTAGAACACATGCGGCCCTGGCTGACTACTTTGTCGGAGCCGGCGATGAGGCATCTGCACGAACTCACTTCGGGCATGCAATAGGCCTTGGACTGGACATTGATATGGAACAACGACTGAGTGGATTTGACTGACCCAATAGGTCGGGGACGCTAATAATTTAGCTGAATCGTCGTTCCATTTTACTATGACCTAATTTTTTATTTTATTAGTGTCCCCTGGCCCTTGCGCCGGGCGCCGCAGCTAGGACAGAAGCCTAGCTCTGGGCCGAGTACACTTCGTAACGAATCTGCTCGCAGACCCGCCTTATTACCTCCTGCAGCCTTCTTGCCTTGTCCTGATCTCTCAATCTGCCGGGCACTGTCGATTGCGTTATATAGAGGCTGGCACGCTGAGTGTTCAGGCTGAAGTCAAACTGGGCGTGTTGACCGGTTTCCTGTGGCAAGCCGAAGCGCGGCAATTGCCTAGACCCGCGATTCAATTTTGAAAAACCAGATATCGTTTGGCTCGTCACTGGTCGCCGCTGGCAGATCCATGGGCGCGAAATAGTCGCGAGCCTGCTCTTCGATTACCCTGCGCAGCGACTGATTGAGCTGCGGATCTTCCACCTTCTCCAATTGCGCCCTGAAAATCCTACCATCGATGCGCAATCGAATGCGGCCATCTTCGAGCGCATCCGTGTGCCAATGCTTAAAGGTGTACATCATGCGCAGCATGAATTTCTGCATGCCAGGTTCCAGCCGGTTCCAGATAAAACCCAGGTCGCAGGTCATGTAGGCCTGGCCCTCGTACATGATATAGCCAGCCATGCGCGAGCTGCCAAAGCCTTCCAGTTCAAAGGCAACTGGGCTGGCTGCCGCGAATGACCAGTCTTCCACCGGCATCTCGACAACGTCGCCGGTTCTGAAAGGCCCTCCCTGCATGGGCTCAATGGGTCCATCCGACGTGCGCTGCAGATAAAGAATCGATACGACGGCGAGCAGGGCAACTACCGGGATCGATAGTAGAGCGTACTTCAGAATTCTTATTGCCATGATGGAAGTACTCTTGGCCTTGCGTGAGCTGCGGAATAGCCGCAGAATGAATTCATGGAGCCCAGCTAAGCAGGCTCGGCAAATCCATTCGGCAGATCGTCGCAGCCACAGTTTTTTTGTTTCTACAAAGCCCGCTCGGTCTCCCAACTCAGGAGAGACCAAGAATAACATGCGGATTGATTTGTTATTACAGCGTAAACTTCCTCGCATTTTCAACATCACAGGATAGTTCCACAAATTGCAGATCCGGGCGATAAGCCCATTCAATTTCGTCCGCAACAGCACCCACAAGAAATTCAGGATCTTCAAGCTCGTAGCGGTAGGCGATTCGCGTGCCTTCTTCATTCAGAGTTAGCCATTCCGCTAGATTTTTTGTTCCCCTGATGGCAGACCGATAGCGTTGCCTTGGCGATGGGTCGCGAAATGCGTGGTATCGATAACCAGTGTGTTGTCCTCCCAATACCCGATTGAATCGCCGAATATGGATTCTACCGCGCCGGCATGAGAGCCCTGATTCAGGAATACTGTGCACGTCATGGCTTCGTATTCACCACGAATTACTACCATTTCGTCTTTTACGACAACTGTTATGATGTCGGGAACCAGTGTGTCCGAGGGGAGCGCACCAGGTTTGCAGTTCAAGCCTGGGTTGTCGGTTACTTCAACATAGCTTGCCAGCGCCTCCCAGCCCTTCTCGGTCAATTCCAATTTTGATGTATTAATCAGTTGAAGGATGGCTTCCATGCTGAAAACTGTACCCCAGGTACCGGCGATACTGGAGGCTCTTTCAGTGACCGACGCATCCTGCCGAGGCAGGGTGGACACGGCTTGTAGCACGCCCAACACTTCCCCTGCTTCCAGTTCCAGAGAGGCAAACAGGAAAATATTATCCTCAGGATTGCGCCCGGGATTTCCATTGACTGTCACTTGCGTGCCAATAGCGATCGATTCCCGTGACCATCCAGCACGATGCAGAGTGGCAGGCGCTGGGCCTTACATTTCCCATACCACCTGCTCATTACTGGCATTAGGCCCTTCCACGTAAAGATAGACATGAGGATTGCGCCAATCCACCCGGGTGATGTAGCCACTGATTGACGCGTCGGTGGCCGTATCGAAACGCGCACTGGTGAGATGGTGGCCGCACGCCACCATGGGCAGGGCCGCGAGCCGCCGCCACCCTTCCCTGGCAGACTGTCATCTTCCTGCATACTCTT
>JGI12109J20283_10139519_pt1 | contig 10100 bp, 7 predicted proteins | sample ElkSlonscriptome_12_FD_20283 | JGI IMG/M metagenome (IMG submission 20283) | reverse complement strand
GCACTGACCCTGTGCCTGACAGGCGCTAGCGCCATGGCCCAGTCCATCAGCCAGGAACCTTTCGGCACCACCCCCGCGGGCGAGACGGTGACCCGCTACACCCTGAGTAATGCCCACGGCATGGCGGTGGATATCATCGACTACGGCGGCATCATCACCGCCATCCGGGTACCGGACCGCAACGGCCAGATGGGCAATGTGGTGCTGGGCTTCGACAGCCTTCAGGAATATCTGGAGGAGAACCCCTACTTCGGCACCATCACCGGCCGTTACGCCAACCGCATCGCCGACGCCCGTTTCACGCTGGACGGCACCGAGTACACCCTGGCCGCCAACAACGGCCCCAACTCCCTGCACGGCGGCGTGGAGGGGCTGGACAAGAAGCTCTGGGAAGCCCGTGAGGTGGAATCCGAGGACGGCGTGGCGCTGTCCCTGCACTATCTCAGCCCGGACATGGAGGAGGGCTATCCGGGTAACCTGGACATCACCGTGGTCTACACCGTCACCGACGACAACGAACTTCGCATCGACTACACCGCCACCACCGACAAACCCACGGTGCTGAACCTCACCAGCCACTCCTATTTCAACCTGCGCGGCGAGGGCATGGGCAGCATCTACGACCATCTGTTGCACCTGAACGCCAGCCACTACACCCCGGTGGACGACACCCTGATCCCCACCGGCGAGATCGTCCCGGTGGCCGGCACCCCCTTCGACTTCACCCGGGCCACCGCCATCGGCGCGAGAATCCGCGACGATCACCCGCAACTGCTGCTGGGCCGGGGCTACGACCACAACTACGTGATCGACAACGAGGACGGCGGCATGGCGTTGGTGGCCGAGGTCTACGAACCGGGGAGCGGACGGATGATGAGCATCCACTCCGACCAGCCGGGCGTGCAGCTCTACACCGGCAATTTCCTGGACGGCACCCTCACCGGCCCCTCGGGCCATATGTACCGGCAGGGCGACGGCTTCTGTCTGGAGACCCAGCACTATCCGGACTCCCCCAACCAGCCGGATTTTCCCTCCACGGTGTTGCGCCCGGGCGAGACCTTCCAGTCCAGCACCGTGCATCGCTTCAGCACCGACGCCTCCTGAGGGTGCGCGGCGAACCGAGGATAAAACCATGACGCTTCCCCCACTACGCCATCTACTGCCCGGCCTGCTGGCGGCACTACCGCTGGCCGCCACCACGGCATGGGCCCAGGACACCCGGCCCCAGGCCCCCCAGCAACAGCCTGTCCAGTCGCAGGACGTACAACCCGAGGGTGCCTCCGGACGCACCGAGAAGAAGACCGTCACCGCCGAGCGCTTCATGGTGGCAGCGGCCAATCCCCACGCGGTGGAGGCCGGCTACAACGTGCTGACGGCAGGCGGCAACGCCGTCGACGCCATGGTGGCGGTGCAGCTGATGCTGAACCTCACCGAGCCCCAGTCCTCGGGGATCGGTGGCGGCGCCTTCCTGCTGTACTGGGACGCCGGCCAGCGGCAACTGCTCACCTTCGATAGCCGCGAGACCGCCCCCGCCGCCGCCACTCCCGACTACTGGCTGAACGAGGCCGGCGAGCCCATGGATTTCTGGGAGGCGCTGGTGGGCGGGCGCTCGGTGGGGGTGCCGGGCACCCTGAAGCTTCTGGAGGTGACCCACAACCTCTACGGCAGCATGCCCTGGCCGGCACTCCTGCAACCGGTGATCGAGATGGCCGAACAGGGCTTCGAGATCTCGCCCCGGCTGGCAGGGGCCATTGCTGATGCCCAGCAACGGGAACTGGACAAGTACCCCGTCACCCGAGATTATTTTTTCAACGGAGACGGTACGCCGAAGGCGGCCGGCACCACCCTCAGCAACCCCGAGTTCGCCGACACCCTGCGGCTCATCGCCGAGGCGGGCAGCGCGCCCTTCTACCGGGGCGCCATCGCCGAGGAGATCGTCGCGGCGGTCACCAATACCGCCGACAACCCCGGCATCATGACCCTGCAGGATCTGGCCGACTACCAGGTAAAGCTACGAGCGCCGGTCTGCACCCCCTACCGGGCCTATCAGGTCTGCGGCATGGGGCCACCCACCTCCGGCGGGCTCACCGTGGGGCAGATCCTCGGGGTGCTGGAGCACTTCGACATCCTGGGCCTCGGTCTCGGCCCCGAATCCGTGCATCTGTACCTGGAGGCGGCCAAGCTCGCCTACGCCGACCGCGCCATGTACATGGCCGACAGCGACTTCGTGCGGATGCCGCTGCGGGGATTGCTGGATCCCACCTACCTCACGGTGCGGGCCCAGCAGGTGGCGCGGGATCGGGCCATGGCACAGGCCGAAGCCGGCAACCCACCGTGGCGGGCGGCGCAGGTCTTCGCCCCTGACCGCAGCCCCGAGCGCCCTGGCACCAGCCACTTCGTGATCGTCGACGCCGAGGGCAACGCGGTGTCCATGACCACCACCATCGAGACCGGCTTCGGCAGCCGGCTGATGGTGCGGGGCTTTCTGTTGAACAACGAACTCACCGATTTCTCCTTCGCACCCGAGGCGGACGGACGGCCGGTGGCCAACCGGGTGGAGGGCGGCAAGCGGCCCCGCAGTTCCATGTCCCCCACCATGGTGTTCCAGAACGACGCGCCCATGCTCCTCATCGGCTCACCGGGGGGCAGCCGGATCATCAACTACGTGGCCAAGTCCATCGTCGCGATCCTGGACTGGGATATGGACATCCAGCAGGCCATCGGCCTCGGCCATTTCGTCAATCGTAACGGCGCCACCGATCTGGAGGAAGGCACCGACATAGTGGATCTGCAAGCGCCGCTGGAGGCGCTGGGTCACGAGATCAACGTGCGGGACCTGAACAGCGGGCTACATGGTATCCTTATCCGCGACGGCCAGCTCCACGGCGGCGCCGACCCCCGTCGCGAGGGTATCGTCATGGGGGAGTGATCTCCCCTTCACTGTCCGGAAATTATCCGGTTATCGTTACGATTGGTGTCAGATCCACCGCTGGGCCGGGTAGTGAGGCATAATTTCGGTTAATCATTGGTTAATTCCTCGGAGGCGCAGCGCGCCTCCCCCCGGTCATCAGGGAGTTCATTTCATGAGCGAACGTCGTCAAGGCACCCGGTTCCGTCCCCAGCATCGGCTGGAGGTTTTCAATCCTCTGCGCCGCCACCAGATCGGTACGCTCAGCAACCTCAGCGATGGTGGCATGCTGCTGCACAGCGAATCCCGCCTCAACATGGAAGAGGAAGCGCTGTACTGGATACGTCTCCCGGCCGGGGTGGGCCAGCGCCGCTGGATCGCGCTGTCGGGTCGGGTGGTGTGGCGTCGCCCGGATCGGGAGAACGGCGGCTACAATCACGGCGTCCGGGCGTCGTCCTCCTGCTACGAGCAGTTGCGTCGACTGCTGGAGCACACCGCCGGAGAGGTCGAACCCGCCGAGAGCACCCAGGCCGCCTGAGCGGAAACCCACCGGGTTTACGCTCAGGCGCCGCTCCACGGCGACGGTTTCAGTCGCGAATATCGGGCTCGAAGAACGACCACAGCACCTGGGGATAGGCTTCTTTCATGGCCACCTCGCAGCGGTTCACCGCCTCGATCATTTCCCGGGGAGACTCACAGGCGGTCATCTTCGCCTTCACCGCCACCATCAGGTCGTCGCCCAGTTGCAGGGTCAGTAGGTTGAATACCCGCTCCACCTCCGGACGCGCCTCCAGAAACTCCCGAAGACTTGCCACCACCTCCGGCTCAGCGCTCTGACCGATCAGCAGCGCCTTCACCTCGATGCCGATCATCAAGGCGATCAGCAGCAACAGCACCCCGATCACGATACTGCCCTGGGCGTCGTACATGGGATCCCCGGTGATGATAGTCATGCCCACCGACATCAACGCCACGAAAAGGCCCAGGATCGCGGCCACATCCTCGCCGAACACCACCAGCAACTCGCTCTGGCGACTCTCCCGGAACCAGCGCCAGAGGCTGCGATCACCCTGGATCTTCACCACCTCCTTCAGGCAACCCCACAGCGAGAAGCTCTCCGCGAGGACGGCGAACACCAGCACCCCCACCGCCACCCACGGTGCGCTCAGCGGTTCGGGGTGATCCAGTTTGTGCATCCCCTCGTAGATGGAAAACATACCTCCCATGGTGAACAGGATCAGCGCGACGATGAACGACCAGAAGTAGATGGCCTTGCCGAAGCCCAGGGGATAGTCGGGCGTCGGGGGCTTCTTGGCGGCTTTCACGCCCCACAGCAGCAGGCCCTGGTTACCGCAATCGGCCAGGGAGTGAATGCCCTCGGCGAGCATCGCCGAGGAACCGGTGAAGGCCGCCGCCACCAGTTTGGCCACGGCGATGGCGCCGTTGGCCCCGAGGGCGTAGAAAATCGACTTCAATGAATCCGCTTGCTGTGCCATGGGTGTTCCGTTAAGCGTCCGTTAAGGTAGAGATGACTATGATGACCGATGGTATCGGCCCCGCTGACAGTGAAGATATCCCGGTTAAATACCCAGTATTGATCGGGGAAATAAAAACTTTAGCAGAGGAGCATTGTCATTGGGCGAAAGCTATAGAACCACGCTATCGTCTCGACCTCATCGTCTCGGTATCTTACCGGCACGGTCTGCATCAAGGACCTTATCAATAATGACTACCGCTCCTGCTCCCACCCCCGCCCGGGCTCCCGATGCCTCGCGCCTGTACCGGCGCCGGGCGGTGTTCGCCCTGCTGGTGCTCGCCACCATGACGGCGGTGATCATCGCACTGGCGCGCATTCTCGGTGCCGACGGTCTGGGCGTTCTGGATCTGGCCATGTTGGCCCTGTTCAGCCTCACCACCCCGTGGGTGATCATCGGTTTCTGGAACGCGCTGATCGGCCTGTGGCTGCTCCGCGCCAGCCGCGACCCGGTGGGCCGGGTCAATCCCCTGGTTCATACCCCACCGCCCGACGGCGCACGGCGCTCGCGCACCGCGGTGGTGATGCCCATCTACAACGAGGCGCCCGAGCAGGTGTTTCGCCATCTGGACACGGTGGTGAGATCCGTGGAGGCCCTGGGCGAGGACGCTCATATCGAGTTTTTCCTGCTGAGCGACACCCGCCGTGCGGAAATTCATGTGGAGGAGGAGGCGCGGTTCGCCGCCTACCGCTCCCGCCATGCCCGGCCCGAACGCCTGCACTACCGGCGCCGCGCCGACAACGTGGGCCATAAGGCGGGCAACCTCCGGGAGTTCTGCGAGAACCAGGGGGGCGATTTCGACTACATGGTGGTGCTGGACGCCGACAGCGTCATGTCCGGGGCGGCGATCCAGCGGCTGATCCGCGCCATGGATGCCAATCCCACCCTGGGCATTCTCCAGACTTTGGTGGTGGGGCTGCCCGCCTACAGCCCGTTTGCCCGGATCTTCCAGTTCGGTATGCGCCAGGGCATGCGTGCCTATACCCTGGGCAGTGCCTGGTGGCAGGGCGATCAGGGTCCCTACTGGGGGCATAACGCCATCGTCCGCCTGGAGCCCTTCCGTGAGCATTGCCGGCTGCCGCGACTGCCCGGCCGGCCGCCCCTGGGCGGCGAGATCCTCAGTCACGATCAGGTGGAGGCGGCATTGATGCGCCGCGCCGGCTTTGACGTGCGGGTGCTGCCGGTGGAGGATGGGAGCTACGAGCAGAACCCCCCCACCCTGCCGGATTTCCTGAAGCGGGATCTTCGCTGGTGCCAGGGCAATATGCAGTACACCCGGCTGCTGACCCTGCCGGGCCTGCTGCCGCTGGGTCGGGTGCAACTGGCGCTGGCCATCCTCATGTACGTCTCGGCGCCCTGCTGGCTGGGATTCCTGCTGCTGGGCTTCACCCAGGTATTGCTGGGCGGCGGCATCGACCAGAACGCCAACATGCTACCGGCCCTGGGTCTGTTCGCGGTGATGATGACCATGAGCTTCACGCCCAAGCTCGCCGGTATCCTGGATCTGCTGCTGCACCGCGAATCCCGGGCCGCCTACGGCGGTGGTGGACGTGTGCTGCTGGGCGCCGGGGTGGAATTGCTGTTCTCCCTGCTACTGGGCCCGGTGCTGGCGCTGACCCATTCGGTATTCATCGGCGGATTGCTGCTGGGCAAACAGGTGATCTGGGAAGCCCAGAACCGCAGCAGTCACTCGGTGCCCCTGGGCGAGGCGTTCCGGGGGCTGTGGCTACATACCCTGCTGGGATTGCTGGCCGCCACGCTGCTGGCCACCACCGTGCCGGATCTGCTGCCGTGGGCGGCACCGGTGTTACTGGGACTGTTGCTGGCCGCACCGCTGGCCACCCTGAGTTCCCTGCCCGCCCCGGGCCGCTGGCTGGCGGCGCTGCGGGTCTGCGCCGTGCCGGAGGAGTTTCGCACGCCGACGGAGGTGGCGCGCCTGCATCTGGAGAGCGAGCGCTGGGAGGACCCGGTGGAGGAGCCCAACAGCGGTATTCCCAAGCCGATCCGGGCCGGGGACAGCTGAATCCTGCATTGATCCCTTCCGGTCTCTCCGGTTCGGGCTACGCTTGAGGTGATGCCCCAGTCCGACAGGAGAGACCCATGGTTGCACCGCGGCGATTGCCCCTCCCCACTCTGTTACCGATGCTGCTGGTGTTGCTGTCGGCTCCCAGCGGCGCCGCCGAGTTCCGGCTCTGCACCGGTAACCCCGGCAAGACCTACCACGCGGTGGGCACGGTCCTGGCCGAACTCATGCCCGCCCTGAGCCGCCGGGGACTGACGCTCACGGTGGTGCCCACCGGGGGCTCCACGGACAATCTCCAGCGACTGGTGGATGGCCAGTGCGAGGGCGCCATCAGCCAGGGGGATGTGGTGGCGCTGGTGGCCGAGCAGGCCGCGCCCGCCAGCGTTTTTCAACTGGTCACCGCGCTCTACAAGGAACTGTCGTTACTCCTCTGCCATGAGAACAGCGGCGTCACCGAACTGGACGATCTGCTGGCCCTGCCGGACCCGGTGGTGGCCGCCGGCAGCGAGGGCTCCGGCTCCCTGGCCACCTGGCGGATTTTTCGCCAACTGGAATCCGCCTACCACGAGATCCGTCTGCTGCCCGTGAACGGCATGGAAGGCGCCTCCGCGGTGGCCGCCGGGAAGGCCACCTGCCTGTTCGAGGTGATCGCGCCCCGCTCGGATTTCCTGGGCCTGCTGAACGATGACGACGCCTTCGCGCAGATCCTGCGGTTCGCCTCGGTGGGCGACGAGTTCGAGCGCTTCCGGGTGGCCGGCCAGCCCGTGTATAGCCGGGTGGAATTCGACGACGAGGCCTATCCGGCCCTGGGCCACTGGGGCGATCCCACGCTGCTGGCCATCACCGCCTATCTGGTGGTCACCGAGGACTGGGCGCAGCATCACCCGGAATTGCTCCTGGACCTGTCCCAGGCGCTCCTCACCAGCCATAACGAGATCGAGCAGGTGGCCTACGGGGCGCAACGGCCCTTTGTCGAACAGCCGGATCAATAACAAAGCCGATGAACCCGGCATCCGCCTCCTATCGGGAGCATTCACCATGATCGACAGCATCACCGGCCTGGACCATGTGGTAGTCAACGTGGCCGAGCGCATGGACGCCGTGGCCGACGCCTACCGACGCCTGGGTTTCCAGCTCACCCCCCGGGGCTTCCACAGTCTCGGCACCATCAATCATCTCATCATCTTTCAGCACGACTACCTGGAACTGCTGGGCTATCCGCCGGGCCAGCCACCGGCTGGTCTCTCGGCGCTGGTGGAGGGCGAGCTGGGGCTGGTGGCCGGCGCCCTGGCCAGCCGCGACGCCACCCGGGTTCACCGGCAGGCACAGGCCGCCCATATCCCGGTGTTCGAGCCGCTGGACTTCAGCCGCCCGGTGGCACTGCCCGACGGTGAGCGGGAGGCGGCGTTCCGGGTCACCCGCCTTGATCCCGACTTCACCGCAGGCATGGCGCTGTTCGTCTGCGAGCATCGCACCCCGGAACTGGTCTGGCGCCCGGAGTGGCAGGACCATCCCAACGGCGTTACCGCTATCGCCTTCGTGAGCGTGGTGGTGCCGGACCCGGTCAGTGCAGTGAAACCCTATACCCGGCTGTTCGGCGAGGACGGTGTCCAGCCCATGGACGGCGGCGTTCGGCTGGACATGGGCCAGGTACGGCTGGAATTGATCGACGCCGCGGCCCTGGCCCGGCGCGCCCCGGACCTCGGCCCGGACACCCGCCGCACCGCCTACCCCGCCATCCTCGGCCTGCGGGTGCGGGATCTGGACACCACCGCCCGCTATCTGCGGGATCAGGGCATCACGGTACACGAGACCGACAACCGGCTCCAGGTGGGTACCACGGAGGCGGGCGGCGTGATCCTGGCCTTCGAGGCCTGACGGTGCGGATTCATTCCCGGGGCGCGGCCGGCTGGCTGTTCACCAGCATCACCCCCAGCAGCACGGTCATGATGGCCGCCCACACCCAGGCGCTGTGCTGCTCGGCGAAAATAAGGTAGCCCCAGCCCAGACCGAACACGTTCACCACGTAGCCCACCTGGGAGACGAACACCGGCCCGGACCGGCGGATGATCTCGAAGTACAGGATATAGGCCACGCAGGACACCCCGATCTGCCCCAGCATGGCCCAGTCGGCGATGCCCGGCTCGGCGAACAGCGGATGGAAGGTGCCGGTGGTCAGCATCAGCGGGGTGCTGAGGAGGGAGGCGCTCACCAGCATCCCCCAGGCCGCCAGCAGGGAATGGGTGGTGTCGGGCCGCAGCCGCGCCGACAGGATGGTGCTGCTGGCGTAGAGCGCGGGCGTCAACAGGGCCAGCAACACCCAGCCCGTCTGCTCCGGCGCCGGCAGGCTGCTGTCCGGCACCACGATGAGCAAAATCCCCAGGAATCCCACCAGCAATCCGAGGGATTTACGCCCCCGGAAGTGCTCCATGCCCAGCCCCACCGCCAGCGCGTAGGTCATCAGCGGCACGGTGGTGACCACGGTGCTGAGCAACCCCGCCGGCAGGTGCCGGGCGGTGGTGACGATATTGATATTGGGCAGCACCAGCCCTACCAGCCCGGTGGCCAGGAAAAACCGCCGGTGGGGCGCGTCCAGCCGGAAGGCGATGCCCCGCTGCCAGCACACCAGGCTCAGGAACAACCCCGCCCCGGTGGCCTGCCACCAGGCATAGGCGAAGGGATGGATACCGTTGCTGGCGGCGAGTTTCGACAGGGAAAAGGATAATCCCCAGAGCGAGCCCAGCACGATCAACAGGAGTAGCGGCAGCCAGCGCGACCAGCCGCGCCGGACCGGGGCGGCCACCGCGACAGCGGCGGCGGAGGAAGATTCGGGAGCACTCACGGAAAGGGTATCCTGGTGGCGATGCTGGCCCTGTAGACTAGCATCGCCGCCGGAGGTTTGACCGCAAGCTCAGCGGTTCACCTCCCCCAGCTCCACCATGGCCCCGTCGTTCATCACCACGAAGGGCCGGATATCCACCGCCAGTCCCTCGCCGGGCCGGTAATCCAGCACCAGCATCACCCCCATGCCATAACCCATGGGGCCGCGGTTGTAGTAGTGGGCACCCAGTCGGTAGGGAAAGGCCCCGGGCTGCTGGATCCGGAACGCCTCGGGACCGTAGCCGGTGGTGACATCGGCATACAGCCGGCCACCGCTGGCCAGTCTCATCTGCTGGTAGTAGGCATGGTTGCCCTGTCCGTCGTACACGTGCAGATCCACGTCGTTGGCATCGGTCTCCCAGACCAGCAGGAAGCGCAATTCCGCCGGGAGTTGCCCGACCCGCCCCGCGTGCTCCGGCAGCAGCTTGGCCAGACGGCCCTGTTCGGCCAGCACCGCCAGCAACAAATCCCGGGTTTCCCGGAGAATCTGCTCCGCCGCCGGAAAGCGCCCGAACTGCCGTTCCAGCGCCGCATCCAGCGTCGCCACCGCCTCCCGGGCCTGCCCCGCCTGCCAGCGGGCCAGCGCCAGCAGCAGGTGCGCGGAGGGGTGATCCGGGCGATCCGCCAGCGCCTTCTCCAGGCTGTCCACCGCCAGCCAGGGTTCGGCCTCCAGCGCCAGCAGGCGTTCGGCGGCCCAGCGGCGGATATCCGCCCGCCCCGGAAAAAAATCGACGAGCGAGCCGTAGGCGCGGGC
>JGI12109J20283_10115264_pt1 | contig 10100 bp, 7 predicted proteins | sample ElkSlonscriptome_12_FD_20283 | JGI IMG/M metagenome (IMG submission 20283) | reverse complement strand
GGCGGCAGGGTCTGCTCAATAGCCTCTCGGTTTTCATTGATGACTATCAGTAATTCTTCGATCCGTCCGAGATTGCTCAGGACGTTGACCAGTTCGCGCGCCAGCCGTGCTTGCTGAGTAGGCTGCACGGGTCGGCTCAACGCCCGCCTGAGATCGCGCACTGCCGCTTCTGCATTTCCTGCACGAGCCTCCAGGCGCATCAATCGAAGCTGAGCCTCAAAATCGTCAGTGGCCACGAAACTGGCACGCTCATAGGCTTCGAGAGCAGCCTGAATGGCCCCAGAGCGCTCAAGCGTACCGCCCAGCGACACCCAGGCTTCGTCATCCTGTGGCTGGGCTTCAAGGTAATTCCTGAGAATTTCGGACGCCAGTTCAAAGTTACCGGCCAGCTCTTCGATTTCAGCCTGAGTCTGCTTCAAAGAAGCGCGGTCCGGATCGATTTCCTGAGCTTTCAGATTGGCCGCTCGAGCCTCATCGATTTCGCCAACAATTAACAGGTTCCGGGTCAGTGTCATCCAGGCACGCAAACTGAGGGGCGTAACTTCTGTCCACATCCTGATCACTCGAATGGCCCGGTCAAGGTCCCCCAGAACAGCGTACTGATTGGCCCTCAATACGAAACGCATCTCGGTCTCGAGCTTGTAGTCATGAGCCAGCGCTTGCTCGATGGCCGAGTTCGCAGCTGCCATATCACCAGACTGCCGATAGGATTGCTGCAGCCAGGCCCAGGCATGCGAAAACGATGGATCCAGCTCGGCCGCTTCACTCAATTGAACAATGCCAGCATCAAAATCAGAGTCGAACATCAAGGCGTTCAACCCGCGCACAAACGGCTCCAACACCGCCGGGTCAGTCGTGGTCAACTCGGCCAGGCTCAGGGGTCTGAATTCAGCCTCACCCCGATCCAGATCGCCCACCAGACGTTGACCAATNCGTTCTGAAAGACCGTCCACCGCGGACAGGAGATCGGCCCCACTTTGAATGAAGCTATCGAGCAAGGCACCATCTTGAACAGCATAAAGATCGGCCCGCAAGGAATACCCTTCGGCGGTGCGCTGGTAGCTGCCCCGAATCAGGTAATCCGCGCCCTGATCCTCTGCAATCCCCAGGCCCATTGACATCGGCTCACCGATACCGTCGGAAAAACCGGCCGCCAACAAACGTTCGATGGGCTCTCTGGCATAGATCACTCCTCCGGTAATCAGAGGGTCCTGATTCAGATCCACCCCTAGAAGCCAGGGCGCCGCATAGCTCTCCCATTCGACGCTATCGGTCGAACGATCTTCGCTCGGCCAGAATAGCGATACAAAGGACACACCAAAGCCTTCGCGTGCGACCTGAAAGACTTGCTCCTGACCCGTCTCGTCGATCAAAGTCCGCTCAATCACCGCTGACTCCAACCGCACACTAGAAGGCTCAGCCAACGGCGGACGGACCTGCACGATGAGCACCAGCAAGCCCGCGGCCAGCACCACGTTGGCAGGCACGGTGAATTTTTCCAGCCGCCCCCAATTATCCGGCCCTGGCGCGCCATGACGCCACGCCAAAATGACCACGCTGGGCAGAAAGGCGACCAGCACCACAAAAAGATAAAGGGCATAAGCAGACGGCAAACCCATTTGCTCGGTCACCCAACCGCCAATTTCGACCGCCAGCCAGAGGGTCGCAATGTAAGCACCCACAATCTGTGGGACACGTCGGTGCATGAGTTGCTTGATTAAACTGTCAGCTTCGCTCACGAGTTCTGTTACACCACTGATCGCCAGGCTCAGGATTATACAGAGCCTATCGGGCTGATCTTCATGCACCAGCACGAGAACTGGCATCCGGAAACCGTGCTGATTGACAGAGATTTGCATCCACTGGCTTGCATCTACTGACTTGAATCGTGATGAACCTTCTGAGCTCCTCCCGCGACTACCCCACTGAATCCGACACGAAACACGAATGTGACGAAACGCACCGACACCGAGGACGATGAGCTTGAGCTGCTGGTCATTCGCTGCCAGCTTGGCGAACGAGAGGCCTTCGAGACACTGATCCAACAGCACGCCCAGTCCTTGCACAACCACTTGCGGCGGGTCAGCGGTGATCCCCAGGCCGCCCAGGATCTGGCTCAGGACGTCTGGCTCAAGGTGCTGCAAGGGCTGGGAGGACTGAAAGATCCCAGACGATTCCGGGGCTGGCTCTTCAGCATCGCGCATCGAAAGCTGATGGATCGTTTCAGGGCTCACTATCGACAGGCCCTTGACCACAGGACCGATGTCGACAGCCTGCCCGAGGATCAGGATCTGGGCGCTCGACTCCGACTTCAGAATGATCTGCTGGATGCGCTGGAATGGCTGCCGATCATCGAGCGCGAAACCCTGCACCTGTTTTATATAGAAGGGCTGAGCCTGCAGGAAGTCGCTGACAGTCTGTCAGTCCCTGTTGGAACCGTTAAATCACGCCTGTTTCGTGGACGTCAACAACTACGCGCCCAAATCGATCACGGCAACCGTTGAATCGAACGCGCGGCACTCACAAGACATCAAGGAGAGAAAAATGAATTCTCATGGTTTTACACAGAACACTGACGACGTTAAAACGCTTCTCGATCAAGGATTATCAGCCCGAGCACGTTTCGGACACCTGGCCCTGCTGCTGCTTGCCGCCTCAATGAGCATCGTGTTGCTATCGCTACTGACCGCAGAGCCTGACCTACCAATTCGGACACAGCTTGCATTTGCCGTCATGCTGCTGATCGGTCTGGCCTGGGTCGGCTACGCCGCCTGGGCACTGAAGTACCGTTGGACCCTGCATGCCCAGCATCGGCTCGTCGCGAGCATCATCGGGCTGGTTGCCAGTCTACTGTTTACGGGCGGTGCCGGGGTCATTGCCTTTGTCAGCGATCAACCGGCCGCCTGGGCAGCATCTGGCACAGGTGTCTTCATGGTGGCACTGGCCGTTCTGGCCCTGCTCGCCGCAGCCCACCGCCGCCGGGACCTTGTTGCCAGACGCGATGCACTGATTGCGCACCTAAAGGATGAGAATTAATAAAAAGTCTGGCTTCCACTTTCGGAGACGTGTCCAAGCTGATCTGCCAGGAACGATGTCGCAATCATGCAGGCAGACCAATGCAAATGCCACGCTCGACGCTCAATGCTGGCATTGGAAAGCACGCGGCAAAGCGATGGATTAGAATGCTTAATACATCACACGGACATCAATCAATGAGCACGCAAAGCTGGATCCTTGTTTTATCCACGATGTGCCTGACTGCCTGCGGTACGGAAGCTGATCGGCCAGAGCCAGTCACCGAGCCCGCGAGCGAAACCATCTCGGCTGTACCTGCTCACAACGACGCATTGGAGCGCGCAAGGTCCGTCAACCAGGACGTTCTGGATGCAGCTGAGCGTCAGCGTCAAGCGATCGAGGATCAGGAAGGCGGCGGCTGATAGCCACCTAAAACCAATTGCTAAAAGTCTACGGCCCGTCCCCTGCCCAGTGACTGAAGTTCAAAAACTCGCGTCGTGATCTGGGGCCGAAGGTGCGGAAATGTGGGTCGGCCATCTGGCGATATTCGGCCCGGGTGAGCTGCACTGCGTCATCACCCAGATGATGCTGGATGACATCGCGCTCTAGCTGATAAGGCTTCAGGGCGTTCAAACCCAGAATCTTGCGTTTGATATCAGCCGTTAATGCTGGATAGCCGAATCGCTCCTGAAACTCTTCGCTGATCTGAAAGGCCCGAAACGCCTGAATCTGATCCTGCGGTGATCCGTACCAGATCGAATCGGTGCCCCAGAGGATATTGTCTTCGCCCAGATGCAGCAGCATTTTACCCAAGGCATGAGCGGCCGAATCCGGGTCGCGCATTAAAAAACGCCAGGTTGAACCCAGCTCTGCGTAAACATTTGAACCATGGCCCAGATCGTTTTCAACCACAGTCTGAATCAGTGAATCAATGCCCTCCCCGCGCTCCGGATCGTATTCACCTTCAGCCTGGCCGGGAATAAAGCCAGAGTGGTAAATCAAGAAGCTCAGTTCCGGATAACGCTGGGCTGCGGGTCCCACATCGTTGCACAAGGAGTTCTCATAACTCTGCTCTCCGAACGGAATTCCTTTGTGGATGGCAATCACCGGAACGTCCAGTCGACGGGCTTCATCAAGGAAACGGACGCCCGTGGCCTCATCGGTCAAAGCATAGCCCTCGCCTTCCGGCCCCCACTGCGTGTAGGTCTTCCAGGCCTGAATGCCGAAGTCATCGCGCAGGCGCTGCATATCCTCTACATCACCGGCCTGGTTGGGATTGACTCGACCATGCAGTAATAGCCGATGAGTGCCTTCAAGTTGATCGACAATCGCACGCGCGGCTGAGGCCTCTTCGATAGTGAGCGGCTCGCCTTCACGCGTTGAGGGGACAAACGACAGCACCATGATGTCGGTGTCTGAATCCATGAACACGTCTTTGACGAATGCATCCGGGCCAAAACACTGCAGATAAGCGCGCGGCGCATCGCCGGTTCCCAGACTGCAGCCTGCGTTCTCGAAACCGGATAGCGGCCGCGCTTCGCCCGGCAGTCGGTCCAGCCAGGCACCGTTGGGATTGACAAAATGACCCTGTACATCGACGATGAATTCATCGCCGTTAAGCACCGCCTTAGCAGCATCCTCTTCCATGGCCGCTTCCGGGGCCAACGCATAACGACCGCCGGTTCGGCCCATAGTCGCCTGCGCTGCATTAAAAGCGAGCAGTGTTGACGCCGCACCACACGCTGAGACCAGAAAGCCGCGTCGGCTCTGGCCTAGTCTTTTAGCGTTCTTGCTCGCCGCCTCATGGGCCATTTGATTGCCCATTTTTTCAGCTTCGCCGAGTGGAATGGGTTCGAACTCGCCGTTCGAGGTGGCATCGATCTTGATCGGTAGTCGCCTACCGTCCGGGTCGTGAATAGAAGTCATAGCGTACTCTCAGCGCTTGATTGATCACTGATTGAAGCAGAACTGGCCTCACAGTGCAATACGGCAAAAGTTCTGCATGAGAAGTCTCAAAAACTTCGATATGCATACATCCTGGCATCAACAAGGAACCACGATGGGTAAAGCCTGTTTGCTCCAAGTTTCATTCACGGGCCAATACGATGTCATCGCGATGGATTACTGCGCCGCGGCTGGCCTGGCCGAGCATTTCGCTGATCTGATCGGATTGGCAACCGGCAATGGCGAGTACTTGTTGTGAATTGTAAGAACACAGACCGCGAGCGACTTCCCCGTCCTCGCCGACAAGACGAACCAAACCACCACGATCAAACTCGCCCTCGACACTGGTGATGCCGACCGCCAGCAAGCTGCCGCCATCGCGCAAGGCGCGCTCTGCACCGGCGTCGATATGAAGCGTTCCGTTGGCATGCTGCAAACCAGACAACCACTGTTTGCGCTGAGCTAGCGGCTGGGCACTGGCATGGAAATGCGTGCGCCTGGAACCCGTCAGCAGGTCACCGAATGGATCATTGCTTAAACCCGATGTCAGCCAGACCGGAACGCCAGCACTCGTCGCGATTCTTGCCGCTGCCACTTTACTGGCCATGCCGCCGGTGCCAACGCCACGACTGCCGGCATCACCAGCAATGCTCTCGATGTGGGAATCGATCACCTTCACATCGGCAATAGGTTGAGCATCTGGATTCGAGGCCGGATCTGCATCATAAAGTCCGTCAACATCACTCAACAGCAAAAGACCATCGGCACCAACCAGCTGGGCGACGCGCGCGGCCAAGCGGTCGTTATCGCCAAAGCGAATCTCTTCGGTCGCGACTGTGTCGTTTTCGTTGACCACGGGTACGATTCTGCGCTCGATTAGCGTTTCCAGGGTAGCGCGGGCGTTGAGGTAGCGTCGACGCTGCTCAAGATCACCAAGAGTAAGAAGAATTTGTGCTGCCACGCGATCATGCGCGCGCCAGCTCTCGGACCAGGCGGCGGCCAGATCAATTTGACCGACGGCGGCTGCAGCCTGAGCCTGAGCCAGAATCGTCGGGCGAGATTCAAGCCCAAATGCTTGGCGACCCAGGGCAATCGCGCCCGATGACACAATTAACATTGGGCCCTTGCGCTGACTCAGACGCCCGACCAGGGTATTCATCCATTCGCGGCGCAGCGCACCCTGGTCATCAATCAATAACGATGAACCGATCTTGACGACCAGCGTGCCGGCGCCAGTTATCAGCGACTCAATCGTCAAGCTGAATCACCAAATCGGCGGCGCGCCGCTTTCTGGGCAATGCGATCGTTAACGGGGCCGATCGCGCCGAGCAGAATAAACAGGAATGGAACGAAAGCAACCTGATCATCTGGCACCAGCCAAATCAAGACAATCACAACGCTTGCGAAGACCACAGGAAACAGCCAGCGAACCATTTCACTCAAAGTATCAAAGGCTTCTTCCTCACCCATATTCAAACCCTCCCGGATGCGCCAGGCATGCAGATACAGGCCTGCCATAATTGAACACAAGAGAATGAAACCGACTCCATAGAGCGACACCAGCGTACGGAACTGGTGATATGTCTCGAATTCAAACTCGGAGGGAAACCAGCCGTTGCTCAGAAAGGAAAATCCGGTCTCCATAAGAATTTTCAGCGGATAGACATAGATCATCACCAGCATGATCAAACTAAAGGTCAAATAAACCGACGGGGTATCTTCAAGGCCGTAGCGATCACTCCAGCGCTGATGGGCGTGCCAGAACAGCAGAATCACCAGCATGCTGGCGGCAAACGCCGGCGCACCCTGCAATGCGACGATCAGCTCATCAAAACTTGCTGGAACTTCGTCAATCGAAATTGCCAGCAGCGCGGCGGAAAACGCAAAAGCCGCATCGGCAAAGGTTTCAAGCCGGGTCATTTGTTCCCCCCGGCGCGGGAATTTTGAGGCTTTCATGACCGCCATTCTGACATCCAGACTCCATCAGGCCAAGATGCCACAAGTCAGGAAACGGTTTACGGTTTCAGGGTTCAGGGTTCAGGGTTCAGGGTTCAGGGTTCGTCTTATTTTTTCACAACCACCCTTGGTCTCGCGCGATTCGATAGGCCTCAATCCGATTATCGGCATTGAGCTTGCTCATTGCCTCAGACAAATAATTACGAACGGTGCCGTCGGCCAGGTGAAGCTGCTGAGCAATCTCAGTATTACTTGAGCCCTCGCCGGCAAGTCGCAATGTTTGTCGCTCGCGCTCGGTCAATGGATCTTTGCTGTCAAAGGCGGTCAACGCGAGCTCTGGCGCGATGACTCGCTCACCGGCAACGACGCGGCGAATCGCATCAGCCAGCGCTTCAGCTGGCGTCTCCTTCAGCAAATAGGCGCGCACGCCCGCATCCAGGGCACGGCGCAAATAGCCAGGACGCGCAAAGGTGGTCAGGATCACAACCCGAACTCCAGGCTGTTCCTGTTTCAGGTGTTCAGCCAACTCCAGTCCTGTCATGCCCGGCATTTCGATGTCGGTCAAAACGACATCAGGCGCATTGTCATGCAAACCCGCTCTAGCGGAATCGCCATCGGCGTAGCGTCCGATGACTTCGATATCCGACTCAAGTTCGAGCAGCGATGCAATCGCACTCAGCAACAGGCGCTGATCTTCCGCCAGGGCCAATCGAATCATGCCAGTTTGCCCGAGGCTTCCAGAGGCAGCTCTGCACGCAGACGCCGACCGTGATCAGAATTGATATCGAGTCGCCCACCCAGCGCTTCGATACGCGCAAACATGCCCTGAATGCCACCGCCGTCGGGCTTGATCCGACCCTGACCATCGTCGCTGATATCCAGCAGCACCTCACCATCGGTTTGTTGAGTGAGCGCTATTCGACATACGCTGGCACGGGCGTGGCGAATCACATTGGTCGTCGCTTCGCGAATCACCAGTGCCAGCATAGCCTCGCGCTGCGGTGACAGGACCAGATCAGGGTCGCGCTTGAATTCCAGCTCGACATTGGCCGCGCGCAATCCGCTGCGTACTTGTTCAATCGCCTCATCCAGGTCTTGTGTTCGTATGCCACCAATTGCTTCACGCACATCGGCCAACGCCTGGCGTGCCGTGTCTTGCACCGAGCGCATTTCTTCTTCAGCTTGCGTTGGCTTTGAATCAACCAAGCGAGCGGCCAACTCGCTTTTCACCGCGATAACCGACAGCGTGTGTCCCAACACATCATGCAAATCCCGGGCGATGCGTTCGCGCTCGGCCACTCGGGCTAAGCGCCGTACCTCGGCCTGAGTCAGTCGAAGTTCCGCATTTTGGCGCTGCTGCTCGCCACTGTATATAGTGGCAAGACCCACGATGATGCTGAATGCGACGCCCGACACCAAGTAGTAAATCACCGGCTGCAGTAGCATCGACACGACCCCCGCCAGAGCGGCAATGATCAGGACTAACGTCAGACTTGTTCGCGGTCTACCGACCAGAAAAGCAAAACTGGCTGCGTAAATAAAAAATACGCTGCTGCCAGAGTTAAACCAACTCCAGATCACTCCCAAACTGACCATTCCAATCATATGCCAGAGCGCAACCAGGCCGCTGCGACGAAACGCGCTGAAATACAGCGCCAAAAAAGCAACAATCGAAAGCAGCGTAAGCAGCAACTCCAATGCGCTGACATCGCGGAAAAACCACTCGACAAAAAAGAAAGACAGATAAACCAGCCACAGATAAGGCATCCAGCCTTGCTCAGTCTCAGGCGGGATAAGGCGCTCATGCAGCCGCTTGATCGACGACCCGGTCATTGCAAACGCGCACCTTCAATCACAAATTCAAAGGCCTGATCAGAACCAATCGCAAACACGCCAATGGCGCGCAATCTGGAGCGGTCAAGACCGCTGAAGTTGTTCAAATCAAACACAGACTCATCACCTGGCGATAAACTAATGCGAATCGGCGCGGCGTTGGTATTTTCGCCGCTGAACAGCATGAGCTGATAAGCGCCGCTTTCGGCGCTGAGCTTGAGCCGAAGTGTTTTTGCATTAGACAAATTCACAGCTTCCATCATTTGCTCGCCCGGGCTCCACATGACACCAGCATACGGGAAAGCAAACCCCGGGTTGAGTTGCCCGCTGACCTGGACGTGCTCACCACTGTCGGATATATCGAACGTTGCGACAGACTGACCACCCATAAACTGATCTGTGGAGGCCAGCCACTGGCCCGTTGCATGCATATTCAACGGCAGTTTTTGTGGTGCTTGTGGTGCCACCGTGTCGGCCGCTTCGCTCTCGACGTGTTCTATATCAAGTGCCACCTGAACACCATTTTTCCAGACCGCTGCAATTTTTCGAACCGCTGAGATATCGGTCAAAGGATCACCATTGATTTGAACAATGTCGGCGCGACAGCCCGGCTGAAGGCAACCGCGTCCGGCCAGGTTGAATTCCTGCGCGGTTTTTGAGGTTGCAGCCTGCAATGCTTCGATTGGCGTTAATCCACTGTCAACCAGAAGCTGCAGCTCGTGCAGCAAACTGACTCCCTGGGCCGTTGCCGGGTTGGGCGCGTCACTGCCGGCCAGCAGCGGCACGCCAGCCGCGTGCAGCGCGCTGATGTTTTCGGGGACGACAGACCAGCGTGCCGCGCGCATGGCGCTTCCAGGGAAACTCTGATCGAGACTTTGGCGCTGCTCCATGCTGATGCGTCGGGCCAGTCCATCGTTGGCTTCAATCCAGGACTTTCCAGACCGCCCATACGCACCCGCCAGCACGGTTGCCGTCGGAATAATAAATATATTTCGGTCAACGGCCAGCTCGATAAATTTTGGATCAATCGGCTGATCGGCAAACACGTGCACCAAACCATCGGCGCCGGCTTCAACGGCCATTACGGCATCGGCCTGGGTTGATACGTGTGCGACCGCCATAACCTCACGCGAATGAGCAGCTTTTACAAGCGCACGCACTGTGGCCGCGCTCAGGGTCGGTAGCTGGCTACCCCATGTCGCGCCGCTTTCGATCACGATTTTGATGTAGTCAGAACCTTCATCCAGCCGCGCGTCAACCCAGGCCTCAGCCTGGGCTGGTCCTGACAGCGTTGGCACCTCGATGCCGTATTGCGTGCCGTGACCGCCGCTAACCGTGGCCAGAAAGCCAGC
>JGI12109J20283_10088125_pt1 | contig 10101 bp, 6 predicted proteins | sample ElkSlonscriptome_12_FD_20283 | JGI IMG/M metagenome (IMG submission 20283) | reverse complement strand
GTACCGCGCCGTAGTCGATGCGTGCCTGCGCACCAATGCCTTTGCCCCTGCCGCCAGCGAAGCATTGGCGTTCAAGATCGATTCCGCCGCCATGCCGGGCTTGCCAAAGCCTGTGCCCTGGCGCGAAATCTTCGTCTATTCGCGCCGTGTCGAAGGCATCCATCTGCGCTCTGGCGCGGTGGCGCGCGGGGGGCTGCGCTGGTCTGACAGGCGGGACGATTTCCGCACCGAAATCCTTGGCCTGATGAAGGCCCAGAAGGTGAAGAACGCGGTGATCGTGCCTTCAGGCGCAAAAGGCGGCTTCTACCCCAAGCAATTGCCCAACCCTGCCGCAGACCGCGCCGCTTGGGCCGCAGAAGGGCAAGCGGCCTACGAAGTGTTCATCCGCACGCTCTTGTCGGTGACTGACAATATCGTCGAAGGCGAGGTGGTGCATCCTGAAGGCGTGCAGATCCTCGACGGGGAAGATCCCTATTTCGTGGTCGCCGCAGACAAGGGCACGGCGCGCTTCTCCGATGTCGCCAACGGCATTGCCCAGGCGCGCAATTTCTGGCTCGACGATGCCTTCGCCAGCGGCGGCTCGAACGGGTATGACCACAAGGCAATGGGCATCACCGCCAAAGGCGCGTGGGTTTCCGTGCAGCGCCACTTCCTCGAAATGGGGATCGATGTGCAGTCGCAGCCCGTGCGCGTTGCCGGATGCGGCGATATGTCGGGCGATGTGTTTGGCAATGGCATGCTGTTGTCAAAAGCGATCAAGCTGGTGGCCGCGTTCGATCACCGCCACATCTTCCTTGATCCCGATCCTGACCCGGCCACAAGCTGGGCCGAGCGTGCCCGCATGTTCGATCTCGCATCCTCAAGCTGGGAGGATTATGACGCATCGCTGATTTCGAAAGGCGGCGGCGTCTATCCGCGCAGCGCCAAACGGATCGAGTTGCAGCCAGAGGCAATGGCAATGCTCGGCCTCGATGCGCCCGAGATCGAACCCGATGCGCTGATCACCGCGATCCTTAAGGCAGAGCTTGATCTTCTGTGGTTTGGCGGGATCGGCACCTATATCAAGGCCGCGCATCAGGCCCATGCCGATTGCGGCGATCCGGCCAATGATTCCCTGCGCGTCAATGCACACGCAGTGGGCGCCAAGGTGATCGGCGAAGGCGCCAATCTGGGCGTGACGCAGGCGGGGCGCATCGAGTTCGCGCTTGACGGCGCGCGCGGCGCTGGCGGGCGCATCAACACCGATTTCATCGACAATTCCGCCGGCGTTGATTGTTCGGACAACGAGGTGAACATCAAGATCGCGCTCGCCGCTGCCAAGCGCGCCGGTGAGCTCACCGAAGAGGAACGCCGCGACGTGCTGAGCGCGATGACCGATGAAGTCGCTGAAATTGTGCTGGAGGACAATCGCCTGCAAGCGCTCGCGCTCTCCATCGCGCAAACCGGCGGCGCGCTGGCTGTGCCGGCGCAAGTGCGCCTGATCGAGCGGCTGGAGGAAATGGGCGCGCTTGATCGCACAACCGAAGGGCTTGGCGATGGCGAAACCTTCCTGCGCCGCGCCGGCGATGGCCAGGGGCTGACACGGCCCGAGCTTGCCGTGCTTTTATCCTCGGCCAAGCTGGTGCTGCAGGACGCGATCGAGGCCAGCGGACTGCCCGATGATCCGCAGCTTGTGAGCAATCTGGTCGCGATGTTTCCCACCGCGATGCAGGAACGCTTCGAGCACCACATTCTTGACCACCAATTGCGCCGCGAACTTGTTGCAACCGATCTGGCAAACCGCATCGTCAACCGGCTGGGCCTTGTCCATGCCTTTGAACTGGCAGAGGAAGAAGGGGTCGGGCTGGCTGATGTTGCAGCCTCTTTCGTGGTGATCGAACGCCTGTTCGATCTCAAGACGCTGTGGCACCGGCTTGATGACGAAGCGATGCCCGAAGCCGCGCGTCTTGCCTTGTTTGACCGTCTGGCAGCGGCGAGCGCGAACCTGATGTCGGATGCGCTGCGTTCGTGCCAGGGCCAGGTGGAGGCGGCAAACATGGTCGCATCGCTGCGCGAAGGCGTGGAAGAGCTCAGCAATGCGCGCGGCGAGCTGATCACCCGCGAAACGCATGAGCGCGCCGATGCGCTGCGCCAAAGCTTCATCGATCTGGGCGCGCCGGAAGATCTTTCGGCACGGATCGCGCATCTGTTCGATCTGGATGGCGCCATCGGCCTTGCGCGCCTCGCCCTTGCAACCCGCGTTGCACCGCGCCGGGTAACGCAGGGCTTTACCGAAATCGGCACAAGGCTGGGGCTGGACTGGGCGCAGGGGACAGCCGCGCACATGACCCCGTCTGATGTGTGGGAACGCCTGCTTGTCAGCGGGCTGGCGCGTGATTTCCAGCAGATGCGCTTTGATTTTCTCCACCGCCTGATGGCCGATGCAGCCAATCGGGATGATCCAGCCAAAGCGGTGACCGATTGGGCCGCGCGCAATCAGTCCGGCGTTACCCAGTTTCGCCGCCTGATCGAGCGGGCACAAAAGCAGCAGAAAATCGCGCCCGCCATGCTTGCCCAGATTGCCAGCCATGCGCGCAACCTGCTGGAGCGATAAGGCTCACCGTCCGCCGCGCCGATGAGTTCTGGCCGGTTGTCGCCGGTTGATCGAACGGCTACGCGGTTTCGCCAGTGAAGATAGCGGGAAAGACGCACCTGATGAGCGATCACGCGGATATCGTAATCGTGGGCACAGGCCACGGCGCGGCGCAAGCGGCCATCGCGCTGCGCCAGCGCGGGGCGGAAGGGCGCATCTGCATGATCGGGCGCGACAGCGCGCCTCCCTATGAACGCCCCCCTTTGTCCAAGGAATATCTCGCCGGAGACAAGACGTTCGAGCGGATCCTGATCCGGCCTGAAAAATTCTGGGCCGAAAAAGGCATCGAATTGCGGCTGGGATCACCCGTTACCGCGATTGATCCACACGCCCACACTGTAACCACGGCTGATGGCGCCAAGCTTGGATATCGCAAGCTGATCTGGTCTGCTGGCGGTGATCCGCGGCGGCTTTCGTGCCCGGGCGCAGGGCTGAGGCGCGTGTTCCACGTGCGCGACAAGGGCGATGCCGATGCGATGATGGCAGCGCTTGCGAGCGGCGCCAAAAGCGCGGTGGTGATCGGGGGCGGCTATATCGGCCTTGAAGCGGCTGCCGTGCTGCGCAAGCTCGATTGCGCGGTTACTCTGGTTGAAATGCTCCCGCGCGTGCTGGCGCGGGTTGCGGGAGAGAGCCTGTCGCGGTTTTACGAGGCAGAGCACCGCGCGCACGGCGTCGATGTGCGGCTGGAAACAGGCGTTGCGCGGATTTCGGGCACGGATGGCGCGGTATCGGGCGTTGTGCTCGACAATGGCGAGGAAGTGGCGTGCGATATGGTGATCGTGGGGATCGGCATTGTGCCATCGGTGGCCCCGCTGATGGCGGCGGGCGCTGCGGGATCAAGCGGTGTCGATGTGGATTTTTGCTGCCGCACCACGCTGGATGATGTCTATGCGATCGGCGATTGCGCCGCGCACGCCAATGTCTACGCCGACAACGCTGTTATCCGCCTCGAATCGGTGCAGAACGCCCATGATATGGCCAACACCGCCGCGCGCGCGATCATGGGCGAAAAAGAACCGTACGAAGCGCTGCCGTGGTTCTGGTCAAACCAGTACGATCTCAAGCTGCAAACCGCCGGGCTCAATCTCGGCTTTGATCAGGCGATCACGCGGGGCGATCCGGAAACTCGCAAGTTTACAGTGGTTTATCTGAAAGAAGGCCGCCCCATCGCGTTTGATTGCGTGGCGACGATGAAAGATTACGTGCAGGGCCGCAAATTGCTTGAAAGCCGCCCCGGGCGGATTGATCCGGCGCTGCTGGCCGATCCCGATGTAAATCTCAAGGAACTGATATGAGGGCGCGCGCATGATGGCTGGCTGCGGCGATGGCGGAAAGATGCTCGAAGGGGTGCGCATCATCGATATGACAAGCGTCGTGTTCGGCCCCTATGCAACGCAGATGCTCGCTGATCTGGGAGCAGAGGTGATCAAGGTGGAAGCGCCGGGCGGCGATGTGTTCCGCTATGCCGCCAGGCCTGCCGCCACCCCCGGCATGTCGCCCGGCTTTCACGCGCTCAATCGCGGCAAGAAATCCCTCGTGCTCGATCTCAAACAGGCGGGCGATGCCGATATCCTGCGGGACCTGATCGCGGCGGGCGATGTGTTCATCCACAATGTGCGCGCGGGCGCGATTGAAAGGCTGGGTTTTGGTTACGAGGCGGTAAAGGCGTTGAAAGCCGATATCCTCTACGTGCACTGCGTCGGTTTTGGCTCGGATGGCCCCTATGCAGGGCTTCAGGCCTATGACGATATCATCCAGGCCGCCAGCGGGGCGACGACACTGCTGCCGCGGGTGAAGCGGGCGGGCGAGGATGGCGCAGATAAGCGCCCGCGCTACATCCCCTCGCTGATTGCCGACAAGGTGGCGGGCCTTCACGCGGCGCAGGCCGTGCTGGCGGGCATCATCCACCACATGCGCACCGGCGCCGGGCAATTTATCGAAGTGCCGATGTTCGAGGCGTTCACGAGCTTCCTGCTGAAAGAACATCTCGATGCCAGAAGTTTCGATCCCGCCGATGGCGATGCGGGCTATTCGCGCCAGATCGATCCCGATCGCCAGCCTTTTGCAACGCGCGATGGATGGATCAGCATCGTGCCCTATGTGCTCGCCCATTTTCCGCTTACCATCAAGCTGCTGGGCGATGCCGCATTCGCGGATGAGGAGCGCTGGCAGGACCCCAAGGCGATTATCGCTGCCAGCACCGAACTGTACGCGAAGATCGCCGCGCTCGCCGCACACAAGACCACGGCCGAATGTCTCGATGTCCTGCGCGCTGCCAATATTCCGTGCCACGCAGTGACTGATCTCGATGACGTGATCGATGATCCGCATCTGCGCGAAACCGGCTTTTTCGAACCGCTCGATCATTCAAGCGAGGGGCGGGTGTTCCAGATGCGCGATCCGGTGCGCTTTGGCGATTGGGAGCAAGGCCCGCTTGGGGCCGCTCCGCTGCTGGGCGAACACGATAAAGATTTCAAAAAGCGCTAGGCCGCATTTTCTTCCAGCCGCTCCAGCGCCCAATGCGCAGCATCAGCCACGGCTGGATCGGGATCGCAGAGAAGGTCTCTCACCGGCGCCGCCAAGTCCGAATCGCCGCTATTTCCCGCCGCATACAGGCAATTGCGCACAAACCGGTTGCGCCCGATGCGCTTGATCGGGGAGCCTGAAAACACCTGTCGGAAGGCCGCATCATCCAGCGCCAGCAATTCGCCGATGCGCGGCGCGACCAGTTCGGCGCGCGGGAGAAATTCGCGCGCGGCGTGGGCGGCCTCGGCAAACTTGTTCCATGGGCAAACGGCGAGGCAATCATCGCAGCCATAGATGCGATTGCCCAGTGCCTCGCGAAATTCATGCGGCACCTCGCCCTTGTGCTCAATCGTGAGATAGGAAATGCAGCGTCTTGCATCGATCACATAGGGCGCGGGGAACGCATCGGTAGGGCAGGCATCCAGACAGGCGCGGCAACTGCCGCATTGATCGCGGTGCGGGGCGGATGGCGCAAGCTCCAGCGTGGTGTAGATCGCGCCCAGAAACAGCCAGCTGCCATGGTCGGGACTGACAAGATTGGTGTGCTTGCCCTGCCAGCCGATCCCCGCCGCCTCGCCCAGCGGCTTTTCCATCACCGGCGCTGTATCGACAAACACCTTCACTTCAGCCCCCGGCGCCTCGGCCACCAGCCATCGGGCCAGCGCTTTCAGCCGTTTCTTGACGACATCGTGATAATCCTTGCCTTGCGAATAGACAGAGATGCGCGCGCGCGATTTGGCGTGCTCCAAGGCCAGCGGATCGCGCGCCGGCGCATAGCTCATCCCCAGCGCGATCACGCTTTTCGCCTCAGGCCACAGTCCTTGAGGGGATCGGCGGTGTTCGAAGCGCGCCTCCATCCACTCCATCGTGCCGTGGTGGCCTTCACCCAGCCATTGCTCCAGCCGTGCGCTGCGCACCGGGTCTTCACCAGCCGCAGCAACACCGCAGGCCGCAAAGCCCAGCGCGCGCGCCTTGGCGTTGATGCGTTCGGGCCAATCGTTCGGTGTTTTCATGGTTTCGGGCGTGTTAACCATATTTGGGGTTACTCCCGTTTAGCTGCGTACCTTAACCAACGGGGCATGGATATGGCACTAGGCGATCTCGCGCAGACGAGCAAACAGATGAAAGCGGCGTTATCCAAGGCAGAGCTGTCTGAAGCAGCAATGTCTGGAACAGCGGCGCCCGACACACGCCCCCTCGCCATCGAGGCGCGCGGCCTTGTCAAAAGTTTTGACGGCACAAGAGCGGTTGACGGGGTGGATATCGCTGTGCCCGAAGGCGCGATTTACGGCATACTTGGCCCAAACGGTGCAGGCAAGACCACCACTTTGCGCATGTTGCTTGGCATCATCGATCCCGACGCGGGCGTGCGCCGGGTGTTCGGCCATGATCGCCCGCACGATATCGGTCGCCTGATCGGCTATCTGCCTGAAGAGCGCGGACTGTATCCGGCGATGAAAGCAGTGGAGGCGATTGCGTTCATGGGCGCGCTGCGCGGTCTCAGCCTTGCCGAGGGGCGCAGGCGCGGCGCACAATTGCTCGAACGCCACGATCTGGGCCACGCGAAAGAGCGCACCATCCGCCAGCTTTCCAAAGGCCAGGCGCAGACCGTGCAATTGCTGGGCACGCTGGTGCACCGCCCGCGTCTGGTGGTGCTGGATGAACCTTTTTCCGGGCTTGATGCGATCAACCAGGGCAAGCTGGAGCGCATGATCCGCTCGCTATCCGAAGACGGCGTGACAGTGATCTTCTCCACCCATGTCATCCACCATGCCGAACGTCTGTGCGAAGGCGTTGCCATTATTGCGGGCGGAAAAGTGCCCTATGCGGGCAGCGTTGAAAAAGCGCGCGATCGCATCCCGGCACAGGTGCGGCTGGAAACCCGCGCGCGCGAAGGCGGATGGATGCGCGCATTGCCCGACGAAACCCGCCGCGAAGGCGATTTCTTCTATTTCCCGCTGCCCGAAACAGGCATTGAGCCGCTGCTCAAAACGCTGATCGAAGGGGAAGCGGGCATTCTTTCGCTCTCGATCGAACGCGCTGGCCTCCACGATGCCTTTGTCGCGATTGCAGGCGAGGCCGCCGCGCGCCAGCTTGAAGCCGATGCCGAAGGAGGCCGCGCATGAGCGACACCGCAACCCTGGGCGCAAATCCGCGCCTGTCTTTTATCGAGGCCGCATGGGTGATTGCCCGGCGCGATTTTCTGGCAGTGCTGTTCAGCAAGGCCTTCCTGTTCTTCCTGATCGGGCCGCTTTTTCCGGTTCTGGTCGGCGGGCTGGCGGGCAGTATTGGCAAATCCACTTCGCAGCAGGCTGTCAGCATCGAAGTGGGCGTTGCGATGAATGCCGCAGACACCGCAGCGCTGCTTGGCGCCGCCGACACGCTGCGCCCGCAAATGGGCCGCGCCATGCCCGTTTTCACCCCCATCGAAGACGCAGGAGCGCTGGCGCAATTTGATGCGCGCGAATATCTCGCTTCGCGCAAGGGCAATTACGCAGCGATTGTCACCGGTTCGCTGGACGCGCCGCGAATCGTGGGCACACAGGCCCAGGTGAACCGCTGGAAGGGGCCGGTGGAGCTTGCCTCGGCAACCGCAATGCAAGCCTCGCCTTCCACCTTCCCCACCGCATCGAGCGATGTGGTCGCCTCCAGCGCCTCGTCCGAACGCAAGACCCGCATCCACACAGCCCAAGCGGCACAAATGGTGCTGTTCCTGCTCACGATCATGCTTGGCGGCATGGTGCTGTCCAATTTGGCGGAGGAAAAGGGCAACAAGATCATCGAAATCCTCGCCGCTGCCTTGCCAATGGACGCGGTGTTCATGGGCAAGCTGTTTGCCATGCTGGGCGTCAGCTTTGTCGGCATTGCAGTGTGGGGCACGCTGGGCTGGGGATTCTGGGCGGTGGCCGAAGATGCCATCGTCACCGTCACGCAGACCAATTACCGCGAGCTGCCCGGACCTGCCGTGGGCTGGCCGGTTTTTGTGACGCTCGGCCTTGTCTATTTCTCGATGGCCTATCTGCTTTTGGGATCGCTGTTCCTCACGATTGGCGGCATGGCATCCTCCGTGCGCGAAGTGCAGACACTGTCGATGCCGGTCACGATGATGCAGCTGATGGTGTTCTTCATCGCCATGGCCACCGTTGCGGATACCGGATCTTCGCTGGAATTTTTCGCTGTTGCCTTCCCGCTGTCATCGCCCTTTGCAATGCTGGCGCGCGCCGCGATCGAAGAGGCGCTGTGGGTCCATGCGCTGGCGATTGCGTGGCAGGCGGCAGCGGTGCTGCTGCTGGTGAAGGGCGGGTCGCTGCTGTTCAAACGCCGGGTGATGAAATCGGGCAGCGGCGGGCGCGCCAGGAAAAAGGGCGTATTCAGATCGCTGTTTGCGGGCACGGCGGCCGCCGGACAGGCCAACGCGTCTTCGCCCGAACCGGCAGAATAGGTGGCTTATCGCAACCGACTATTGACACAGCTGTAAGTTAGGGCAGAATATCGAATGGGAGCGGGCATCTATAATCAGGCTGGAAAACCAGCCACCCGGCCGCTCCCTCGCCAAGGAGAGAGAGATGGCAACGCTTGCCCCTGAAAATGCCCCGATCCGCCCGTTTCCTGACCCCGCAACCGGTGAGGCCAAGGCCGATTGGTCACGCGCGCCAGCCGCTCACGAAGCGCTGAAGGCGCATTTTGACAAGCATCCCGAAGAGCGCCCCGAGCACACCCACAAATGGGACGTAAGCCGCTCTGACATCTATTTCGAAGATCGCTGGCAGCCGGTTTTTGCCGAAATGCAAAAGGCAGGCCCGCTTCACTATATCGATGAAAGCCCCTTTGGCCCCTATTGGGCGGTGGTGGGCCACAAGGCGATCCAGCATATCGAGGCTTTGCCCGAGGCCTTTTCCTCAAGTTGGGAACATGGCGGCATCACAATCCTTGATCCGCCCGAAGATGAAATCCTCGAAGAGGGCGGCGAGCGTTTCGAACTGCCCATGTTCATCGCGATGGACCGGCCCAAGCACACAGGCCAGCGCCGCACGGTGGCTCCCAAATTCACGCCCAGCGGCATGAAAGAGATGGAGCCCGATATCCGCAAGCGCACCGGCGAATTGCTGGATTCGTTGCCGCGCGGGGAAGTGTTTGACTGGGTCGATAAGGTATCGATCGAGCTGACTACGGGTATGCTGGCGCTGCTGTTCGATTTTCCGTGGGAAGATCGCCGGCTGCTCACCTTCTGGTCAGACTGGTCTGGCGATACAGAACTTGCCACCGTGCGCGATCTGGATACGATGCGCCGTGCAATGCTGTACGAAATGGCGGCCTATTTCCAGCAATTGTGGATGCGCAAAAGCCAGGAAGAACCCGGCAGCGATCTCATCAGCATGATGATCCATTCCGACGCGATGAACCAGATGAGCCCGCAGGAATTCATGGGCAATCTGGTGCTGCTGATCGTGGGCGGCAATGACACCACGCGCAATTCGATGAGCGGCTTTGTCCACGCGCTCGACAAGTTTCCCGAACAGCGCAAGATGTTTGAACAAAATCCCGATGTGATCCCCAACGCTGTGCAGGAAATGCTGCGGATGCAGACGCCGCTGGCGCATATGCGCCGCACCTGCACGCAGGATACCGAAGTGTTCGGCCAGACGATCAAGGCGGGGGACAAGGTGGTGCTGTGGTATCTTGCCGCAAACCACGAAGAGAGCGTGTTCGAAAACCCGCATCAGCTTCAACTGGACCGCGAAAACGCCAAGCGCCACATCGCTTTTGGCTATGGCATCCACCGCTGCGTGGGCGCGCGGCTGGCCGAGCTACAACTGCGCGTGCTGCTTGAGGAAATGCACAAGCGCCGGATGCGCGTGCATGTGGCCGGCGATGTAGAGCGGGTGCGCGCCAATTTCGTCCACGGCTTTCGCAAGCTGGAAGTGGAAATCACCGAGTTCTAG
>JGI12109J20283_10073507_pt1 | contig 10110 bp, 9 predicted proteins | sample ElkSlonscriptome_12_FD_20283 | JGI IMG/M metagenome (IMG submission 20283) | reverse complement strand
TTCTCAAACCGGGGGGACGACTCTATGTCATGGAGTTTTCTTATCCTGACCAGCCGGTACTCTATAAACTCTACCGCTTCTATTTCGATTACATTCTGCCGCCCATCGGCAATCTTATTTCCCGCACCAATTACGCCTACAGTTATCTGGCTGAATCGGTGGACACCTTTCCCGATGACGCCAGATTCCGTGCAGAAATCGAAGCTGCCGGTTTTACGAAGACGGCGATTACTCAACTGACGTTTGGCATCGCTAAAATATATCAGGGCCGCAAGGAGGCACAATGAAAGTCAACTGGCCGGAGAGAATCTGGGTTAACAGTCCGGTGCGCAAATTCGTACAACTGCAGGAGGCCCGATTCTTTCAGAAAATGGACCGGCTCCCACCGGGGGGGAAATGCCTGGAAATCGGTTGTGGCTGCGGGGTCGGCGCACGCATCATCCACGATGCTTTTTCCCCGTCCGCCATCTGTGCCCTCGATGTCGATGTCGAAATGCTGAAGACCGCCCGCCGCAAACTGACGGGCTGGAAAAACATCCCCCTGCATCTGCTCGGCGGTGATGCCCAGGTTTTACCGTTCGCCGATGGTGAATTTGATGCCGTTTTCAATTTTGGTATAATCCATCATCTGGAGGACTGGCAGAATGGTGTTGCCGAGATAGCCAGGGTGCTCAAGGGCGGGGGGGTGTTTTTCTTCGAGGAGATCTATCCGCCCCTGTATGCCAACCCGTTGTTTCGGATCATGCTCGATCATCCCCGGGAGAATCGTTTTCATGGCCCTCAATTCCGGGAGGAGCTGGCCAAGGCGGGACTGGAGCTGCTGGAGGGGTATAAGGAATCGCGCTTCGCCGTGCTCGGTGCCGCCGTCAAGAAGGAGAAAGAATCGGTAGCCTGACTGCCTCCGGTGATCGAGAGCCAAAAAGTTACTGACACACTTAACCCACAAGGGGAAAGCGATGGAATTTTTTCAGGATCATGTTTTTCTCTCCCGCCTGCATTTCGCCTTTACCGCCATGTTTCATATCATCTGGCCGGTGCTTACCATAGGGCTGTCCCTCTTTCTGGTCTATCTTGAAGCCCGCTGGTTGATGACCCGCGACCTTCGCTATTATCATCACGCCCGTTTCTGGATGAAGCTTTTCCTGCTGAATTTTGCCGTCGGCGTGGTCAGTGGGATTCCCATGGAGTTCCAGTTTGGCACCAACTGGAGCGCCTTTTCCCGGGCAGGAGGCGACATCTTCGGCCATCTGCTGGGCTTTGAGGCTTCAATGGCCTTCATGCTGGAGGCCGCTTTTCTGGGCATCATGGCCTTTGGCTGGAAGCGGGTGTCGCCCGGTATGCATTTTTTTGCCACCTGCATGGTCGCCTTCGGCGGCTCGCTCTCCGCTTTTTGGATTATGGCCGCTAATTCCTGGATGCAAACACCGGTGGGCGGTGAGTTTGTCGACGGTAAATTTATCCTCCAAGACACCTTTGCCGCCATATTTAATCCCGATATCTTCTGGGGAACCACTCATATGTGGTTTGCCTGTCTGGAAATTTCCCTGTTCGTCATTGGTGGCATCAGCGCCTGGTACCTGTTGAAAAGGCGGCATACAGAGTTTTTTCTCATGTCTTTCAAGACGATGATTGTGGTAGCGATCTTTATCACTACCATCCAGGTAATTAATGGCGACGGGGCCGGAAAGTCGGTCTTTCACAACCAGCCGGTCAAGCTGGCCGCCATCGAGGCCCACTGGCAGACCAATCCCCCGGACGAGGGAGCGGCCTGGAATATCCTCGCCTGGCCCAACAAGGAGAGGCAGGACAACGTCTGGCAGATTGGTATACCCTATGCCCTCAGTCTCATCACCACCCATACGCCCACCGGTCAGGTGACCGGCCTGCGGGAAGTAGAGCCAGAAGACCAGCCGCCGCTGCTGGTTACTTTCTATTCTTTCCGGATCATGTTTTTCCTGGGGGTTGCCTTTGTGCTCTTGATGCTCTGGTCGGTGTGGGCATGGAAAAAGGGCAGACTGACGGTTGAGAGGGTGGCTGAGCAGAAGCGGCTGCTCTATTCGTGGATGGCGGCCATACCTCTGAGCTATATCGCCATGGAGGCCGGCTGGGCGGTTCGCGAGGTGGGTCGTCAGCCCTGGGTCATCCAGGGGCTGCAGCGCACCGAACAAGGGGTAAGTCCCCTGCCGGCGGCAACCGTGGCGGGGTCGCTGCTCAGTTTTGTAGCCATTTATACCGTGCTGTTTATCGTCTTTATCGTTTTTGCCAAAGGACTGATCAACAGAGGTCCTGACTTCAGCATATATCCCGAGACGGCGGAGAAGTGAAAAACCCGACACTGGTGGAGAGGAAGTCGCATACGAAACAATCATAACAGAGGGGACTTTTGGCCATGGAGATGATAAATGCCAATCTGCCGACAATATGGCTGGGGCTCATCGGTTTTTTCCTGCTCTATTACGCCTTGAGTGACGGTGCCGACCTCGGTATCGGCATCATGGCCCTTTTTGCCGGCAAGAGAAAACGGCAGGAGGAAATGATGCAGGCCATCGAAACCATATGGCACGGCAACCAGACCTGGCTGGTTATTCTTGGCGGCATGCTCTTTGGCGCCTTTCCCCTGTTCTACTCGATCGTTCTTTCAGCGCTCTATATCCCGTTTATTCTCATGCTCATCGGCTTTATTTTCCGCGGCGTGGCCTTCGAGTTCCACGCTGAAGCCAAACGCAGCAAGTCAATCTGGCTGTTTTCCTTCGGTATCGGTAGTCTCATGGCCGCCCTCGGTCAGGGATTCGCCCTTGGTGGACTGCTGGGCGGCATTGATGTCAAGGCCGAATCCTTTGCTGGGACTCCTGCCGACTGGATGAACTGGTATTCGTTTTTCGCCACCATGGGCGTTGTGTTTGGCTATGTCATGTTGGGCGCAGGTCTGTTGATTGCCAGAACCACCGGCGAGGTCCAGCGGCGGAGTTATCGCACGGCCAGGCTGTCGGCCATACTCACTTTGGTGTTCTCTGCCGTGGTCTATATCGGCACCACCATGCTGCATCCGGATATGGCTGAAAAATGGCGTGCCTGGCCGCCGTCGCCGCTGTATCTTTTCTCTTTCCTGACCGTCGGCGCCTTTGTTATGTATTTTCGAAGTCTTGAGCAAAACAGACAGCTGGCTCCGCTGATCTGGAACTGGTGCATACTGATCTTCTCCTTCATCGGCCTTTCCATCGGCCTCTATCCCGGCATGATCCCAAGCGTTGATTCCACCAGCCTCACCGTCAGTGAAGTAGCGGCAAGCGACACCACCCTGCGCTTCATGCTGGTGGTCATGGCCGTGCTGCTGCCGATTATCCTCACCTACACGACCTACAGCTATTGGATTTTCCGGGGAAAAACCAGCGGTGCCGGCTATGGCGAGCACTGATCCTCCTTCACTCTTCCCTCAAGTCAGCATTGTGTTCCCCGGCTGGTTGGGCTCCTGCTGTGTGGATATGTTGGGCAGCACATCCTTGAAGCCGGCTGTATATTCAGGAGGCCAGCCCTTCTGCCTGCAGCGCCTCGATCACCGCCGGCCGCTTGGCGACCCGCTGCTGGAAGATGGTGAGCGCATCAAGGTCGGTGACATCAACGTCGGAGTGGCTGGCCCAGTTGGTCACCGTGAAAAGATAGGCGTCGGCAACGGTGAAGACGGAGCCGGTGACATAGTCCCGTCCCTTGAGCTGCTGTGCCACCCATTCATATTTGCGGCGCAGATTTTTGCGAACGATGGCCTTGGCCTCTTCGGGATATCCGCCGCCGAACAGCGGTGAAAAACCCTTATGCAGCTCCGAGGTGATATAATTCTGCCACTCCAGCACCCGGTAGCGCGAAAGCTCGTCGCCTGGGCGCAGCAGATCCTGGCGTTTGGCATGATCGGCAATGTACTGGGCAATCACCGGACCTTCGGTGAGCCGCTGGCCGTCTTCGAGCTCGAGCAGGGGCACCTGGCCGCGGGGACTGATGGTGTAATAATCTGTGCCGTCCTCAAGTTCGTGCTTGCCGAGGTCGACACGCTTGAGGGTGAAGTCAAGACCGGTTTCCCGCAATATGATATGCGGCGCCAGCGAACAGGCACCGGGGGTGTAGTAGAGTATCATGGTATCCTCCGCATGTGGTGGTTGTGAATATTGGCTATGCAGAGAAAATATATCTGTGGCGGTGGATGTCAATTAAATCACCGGCTGCAGCAGCGTAAAGTTTAAAGTTCCTGCTGCAGCCAGAGGGTGCGTCTACATCATGCGGATATTGAGATTGTGCATGATCCAGATCGAGCCGCCGACGAAAAGGGCCATGATCAGCACCGTAAAAATCATCGCCAGAATGTTCCAGCGCGCCTCGGAAGAGGAGTTGAGATGAAGAAAGTAATAGAGGTGCACCAGGATCTGCAGGACGGCGGCGGTGAAAATAGTTATGATAGTGACTCTGGGTGCCAGCGCTTCGCTCATGACCGCGCCGAAGGCCATCGCCGTAAGAACCACGGAGAGGATAAAGCCTGTGATGTAGGACTTCAGGCTGCCGGTGGTGGCGCCGGTGGAGTGTGAAGTATGTTTCATTTATAACGCTCCCATCAGATATACAACGGTAAAGACGGCCACCCAGACGATATCGAGAAAGTGCCAGAACATGCTCAGACGCATCATTCTCGCCTGGACCATGACGCTGAGGCCCTTGGTTTTGACCTGATACATCATCACCGCCATCCAGACGAGTCCGCTGGCAACATGGAGGCCGTGTGTTCCCACCAGGGTGAAGAAGGCCGAGAGGTAGGCGCTGCGTCCGGGACCGTGGCCTTCGGCGATCAACAGCTGGAACTCGTGGAGTTCCATGGCGATAAATCCCAGCCCCAACAGAAAGGTGAGCGCCAGCCATTGCAGCACACGGCTGTCTTTGCCGGCATGCATCGCCAGGATGGCCATACCGCAGGCGGCACTGCTCAGCAGGAGCAGCATTGTTTCGATGAAGACGAAGGACAGATCGAAGAGTTCGGCGCCGGTGGGGCCTCCGGCATAGGATTCGCTGAGGACGGCAAAGGTTGCAAAAATGGCTGAGAACAGCACAAGATCCGACATGAGATAGAGCCAGAAACCGAATTCCTGATGGCCGGCGGTGCCGTGTTCCTCAAATACCTCGGCGGTATCGGAGTGGGTACTCATCTGTGCTGGGGTCATTACTTATCTCTCCTGGTCTGGTGGCAAAGGTGCGGAGGCCGCGCCGGGCAGACTGACGCCGGCAGCGGCCAGCTGTCGGTAGCGCTCGTCTTCGTGCTCCTTCACCTCAGAGGCGCTAATGGTGTAGAATATATCGTCGTCGGCGGCGCGCAGGATGACGACGGCGACGATGGCCAGCAGGCTGGCGACGGCCAGCCACCAGATATGCCAGACCATGGCAAAACCGAAGAAAAAGCAGAGTATGCCATTAACCAGCCCAGAGGCCGTGTTCTTCGGCATGTGGATTTCATCATAGTGCTGAGGCCGGACATAGGCGGTGCCTTTTTCCTTCATATCGTCGAAGGCATCAATATCCTCAACCACCGGAATTGTAGCGAAATTGTATTCCGGTGGTGGCGAGGGCGTGGCCCACTCCAGAGTGCGGCCATCGTTCCAGGAATCGCCGGTGAGGTCGCGGTTTTCATTACGTCTTTGTATGCTGACATAGAGCTGGATAATGTGGCAGAGAACGCCTGCGGCGACCAGGAGGGAACCCAGGGCGGCGATGACCAGCCAAGTCTGCCAGGCAGGATTGTCATAGAAGACCATCCGTCTGGGCATGCCCATGAAACCGAGGACGTAGAGCGGGATAAAAGCGAAGTAAAAGCCGATGAGCCAGCACCAGAAAGCCCATTTTCCCCAGCTCTCAACGAGCGAGAAGCCGAAAACCTTGGGAAACCAGTAGGTATACCCGGCCAGGTAGCCAAACAGCGCCCCGGGGATGAGGACGTTATGGAAATGGGCCACCAGAAAAAGGCTGTTGTGAAAGACAAAATCAGCCGGTGGAGCGGCCAGCAGCACCCCGGTCATGCCGCCGACGGCGAAGGTGGAGATGAAGCCCATGGACCAGAGCATCGGCGTGGTAAAGCGAATACGGCCGCGGTACATGGTGAACAGCCAGTTGAAGATCTTGACGCCGGTGGGGATGGCAATAACCATGGTGGCCATACCAAAGACGAAGTTGACGTCCGGTCCCGCGCCCATGGTGAAGAAGTGATGGAGCCAGACGCAGAAGGACAGCACCGTGATCGACGCCGTCGCCCAGACCATGGATGTATAACCGAACAGCCTCTTGCGTGAAAAGGTGGCCACCACCTCGGAGAAGATACCGAAGGCCGGCAGGACGACGATGTAGACTTCGGGATGACCCCATATCCAGAAGAGGTTGGCGTACATCATCATGTTGCCGCCCATATCATTGCTGAAAAAATGGGTGCCGATGTAGCGGTCGAAAGTGACCAGGGCCAGAGCCACCGTCAGCACCGGAAAGGAAAAGAGGATGAGGATGGAGGTGCACAGGGCGTTCCAGGTGAATATGGGCATGCGCATCAGTTTCATGCCCGGACAGCGCATGCTGAAAATAGTGACGATGAAGTTTACCGCCGTCAAAAGCGAGCCCAGCCCCGAGAGCTGCAGGGCCCAGAGCCAGTAATCGACACCGGATCCGGGACTGTACTGCAGTTGCGTCAGAGGGGCATAGCCCGACCAGCCGGCCTTGGAAAATTCGCCAATGCCCAGAGAAACCATGACCAGCATGGCCCCGGCCATGGTCAGCCAGAGGCTCACTGCATTGAGATAGGGAAAGGCCACGTCGCGGGCACCGATTTGGGGTGGGACGATAATGTTGATCAGGCCGGAGAGGAAGGGCATGGCCACGAAAATGATCATGATGGTGCCGTGGGCGGTGAAAATCTGGTTGTAGTGGTCGGGAGGCAGAAAACCCTGGGCGCCGGCCACGGCCATGGCCTGCTGACCGCGCATCATCATGGCATCGGAGAAACCGCGCAGGAGCAGCACCAGGGCGAGGATGATGTACATGACGCCGATGCGCTTATGGTCGACGCTGGTCAGCCACTCTTTCCAGAGATAGGCCCATTTGCCGTAGTAGGTTATGAGCGCGAGAATGGCCAGGCCCAGCAGCATCGAACCAACCACGGCGGTCATGACGATGGGGTCCTGGTAGTGTATTTCTGAAAGGCTCAATTTACCGAACATGTTATTCTCCCTCCGAACCGGCAGTTTGGGCGGTTTCGGTCATACTATGTCCATCATCGGCGTGGGCATCCATGCCGAAGTGGGGATGGTATTGGCGGATGATGCTGACGAACAGATCAGGGGCAACCGAAGAAAAATGGGTAACGGGGTGGTAGCTGAGGCTGGGCTCCTGCAGTTTCTGGTAACGCTGCCAGTCGAGGGAATTGTCGCGGCCGCGGACCTCTGCGACCCAGTCGCTGAACTTTTCTGGCGTTGTGGCGGTGGCTTTGAAATGCATGTATGAGTATCCCTCGCCACTGAACTGCTGGTTCTGGCCTGAATAGACCCCGGCCTCCTCGGCCATGAGGTGCAGTTTGGTTTCCATGCCGCCCATGGCGTAGATCTGGCTTCCAAGTTGCGGAATGAAAAACGAGGTCATGACCGTATCCGAAGTAATTTTGAAATTCAGGGGCACATCGGTGGGAAAGACCAGTTCGTTGACAACGGCGATATCATGTTCGGGATAGATGAACAGCCATTTCCAGTCCAGCGACACCGCTTCGATCTCTATCGGCTTCTTATCGGATTCAAGAGGTTTATAAGGATCGACTGCGTAAGTGGTATTCCAGATGAGGATGCCCAGCAGGGTGACAATGATCGCCGGAATGATCCATATGACCGCCTCTATTTTGGCTGAGAAGCTCCATTTGGGAGCGTATTCGGCGCCGACATTGCCTGCCCTGTATTTCCAGGGAAAGAGAAAGGCCATGATCATCACCGGGATAACCACGATCAGCATGAGTACAAAGGCGACGACGATGACGAAGCGTTCTGTCTCGCCGATGGGGCCTTTGGGGTTGAGAAGCACCAGCTCGCTGCAGCCGCTGAGCACAAGAAGGCTGAAAAATACCATCCAGGTACAGGGACTCGAAAGTGGCCTCGAAAGCGACCGCAAAAAGCGCATGCAGGGGCTCGACATAGCCTTTCCTGAGGATAATTGACGTTTCCGCATTAGACGTTCCTTTGTAAGACACCAAAAACGGCCGGTGAACGCCGTCCCCTATCTGGGAGGCTACCGGCATGCACTCTGTACATATGTGGATGTGTATCACAATTATCTGGTCGGGGCAAGACGGGCCTACAGAATAATCGTTGCCACCTGGGAAAAGAGAGCCGAACCGGAGGATAGGTGGACGCCGGTAAAACGGCGGGATTACTGGTGCTCATGATTATCCGTGTGTTCGTGTTGGCTGTCATTGTCCATATCGCTGTTATGGTGATCTTCTTCGCCACCCTGGCCGTGCCCGTGTCCGCCGCTTTGGGCTGCCTGCGTGAGGTGTTGTCGCTGCTCTGCGCTGAGGGTTTCCAGCTGACGGACTGTGGCCACCAGGTTCCAGATCTCGTCGTCGCTGTGATCCGGGCCGAAGGCAGGCATGCCGGTCATGCGGATACCGTTGTCAACGATATAGTAGATGCCGCCGTCGCTCATATGCTGAGCATCCTCTTTCCAGAGTTCCGGCGGTTGCGGCAGCATGGATTCCGCCCAGGGACGGCGTGGCGTCTCGGGTGCGCCGTGACAGAGCAGGCAGGTTGAGGCGTAATGTTCGATTCCTCCAGCGACGGAGGCGTCGGCCGGGATATTCTCTTCCACTGCCTTCCGTTCGACGATGGTGTGGAGGTTGGTGCCGCCCCACCAGTCGAGAATATTCGGCTTGCCGGTGGCCGTCATATCAAAAATGCCGATATAGGGGGACGCAACAAATATCAAGCCCGCGAGAACAAGACCGCCGACTATGCCGAGCCAGAAAGAACCTTTACCCATGATGTATCTCCTTGCGAAAGTGATGTGAAAACGATGATGCTCGCTACTGCGAGCACTCTCCAGCAAGCCGGGGAGTGCCTGCTTCGAATGTCCGCGTATATGAGGAGGAAATTGCCTGATTACCCCTGAAACTCAGCCTAGCCAATTATGGGAAGCCAGGGGTGCCGAGAACAAGGAGTAATCAAAAAAAATCAAGCAAAAAATATGCCACTCCTGGTGGGAAGAGAAATACTCCGCCGTCTGTGTCAGCGGATATAATCAGAACCGCTACTGCCACAGGAGTGCCGGTAATGCCAGCAGCAGCAGAAGGCAGGGATAATAGCTTGCCCTGTTGAACAGGGTTGAGGCCTCGTTCCGGTCCTTTGTCCGAAAAAGCCGGACTGCCGGCAGCAGCAGCAGGTAGATTCCCAGGGCAATGGCCCCCAGGTATAGAAGCAGGGGAAAGTGCAGCGGTGCGCTGCGAAAGAGCAGGCTACTGAGGACGATGCTCATACTCAGGGTGACAAGGACGATGATGCTGGCTGTCCCGGGTCCGAAGGTCACCGGCACGGTTTTGGCCTGCAGGCTGATGTCCTCCTGGATGTCGTGCCAGTCGGCGGGCACGTTCTGGCCGCCTATCTCCCAGAGAAAGAGCCAGAAAAAAAGCAGCAGCAGCAGGGGGGGATCCGGTGAGGCGTCGACGGCGAAAATGGCCGCCAGACCGCCGAGGGTCTTGACCACGCCGCTCACCAGAGTGCGCAGGTGGGTGACTTGTAGAAGCAGACAGTAGATGGTTTCCAGTATGCAGCCGGCGATCAGGATAAGAGCGCAGACGGGATTGAGCAGAAAAGCGCAAAAAAGCGAAACCAGTCCCCAGCCGCCGGCCCAGAGAACGGCTTCGGTCATGCTCAGATAGCCATGGGCCAGAGGATGGCGGATATAAGCGGCGTCGAGATATCCGGAGGTGCTTTGAAAACCGCTCTGACGGATTTTCTCCTGATCGGAGCGGTAATCGACGATATCATTGAGGGCGTAGACCGCGGTGTAGCCGCCGAAAGCGGCGAGCATGCCCAGGATGACGACCGGCGGCTCGGGAAG
>JGI12109J20283_10774569_pt1 | contig 10120 bp, 1 predicted proteins | sample ElkSlonscriptome_12_FD_20283 | JGI IMG/M metagenome (IMG submission 20283) | reverse complement strand
TCTACATTCTCTAGTAACATTGATCTATTTACTTGTTTTTCGGTTAGCCCCGCCACCTTGAGCCACGTAGGGTTATCTATCGCCACAATTCAAGCAGGGGGAATTGGGGTTCTAGACTGGGAACTAGTTGGCTCACAAGTGGCACGGGCTGAACAAAACTTGAGTACCCTGATAAATATGGCTGATGCTTATCCGGGTACGGTAGGAGTGAGAATGCGGGCAGATCAAGACTTGCCCCAATCTCTGGAACAAGGCCGGAAAAAGTCGCAAACACCAAATTGGTTAATTTTAACGGATTGGGAAGACAGCTCAAAGTCACAGCATATTATTGATTCATTACCCCATCGAAACCTCCGACTGCTTTTAGAAATCATCAATGTTGAACAATTGCAATCCCTTAGTTCTTGGTCAAGGGTGTCTGGGGTTATTGCACGAGGACATGAGAGTAGTGGTTGGAGTAGTGCTGACTCTGCATTTGTTCTGACCCAGAAGTTGCTCAAGTCTGTTGAGCTACCGGTTTATGTACAGGGAGGCATCGGAGTTCATACAGCAGCAGCCTGTCAAGCTATTGGTGCTGCTGGTGTGGTTTTAGATGACCAGCTTTGGCTAATGCCAGAGTCTGCCTTATCGGACAACTGGCAAAAGCTGATTGCCAATAGTAATGGTCAAGAAGCAATCCTCATTGGTGAGCAAGCAGGCTGGGGTTGTCGAGTTTTCTCCCGTCCAGGTTTCAAAGCCGTCCAACAACTCAAACAGATTGCAGAAGACGTAGAGTTAGCTTTTGAAGACCCCCAAGAGCGTCTTAAGTGCTGGAAACAGAGAGCACAACCACTTCTAGGTTGGGAAGAATCTGGCAAAGTAGCTTGGCCTATGGGGCAGGTCATTGGTTTAACAGCTACTTTACGAGACCGCTACCGAACAACAGGCCGCTTAGTTCAGGCTATTTCCCAGGTCAGACAGTCTCATCTTGCCATTGCCCAAAAATTCCCCGCTTTAAGCCCTGATGCGCCCCTGGCTCTGTCTCATCGCACTCGCTATCCTATTGTTCAAGGACCGATGACTCGTGTGAGTGATTGTGCTGCCTTCGCTAATGCGGTTGCTGAGGCAGGGGCTTTACCGATGCTGGCTCTAGCCCTGATGAAGGGTGAACAAGTGTTACGATTACTGCAAGAAACTAAGACTTTAGTGGGTGATCGCAGTTGGGGGATCGGTATTCTTGGCTTCGTTCCCCAAGAACTCCGTCAAGTTCAACTCGAAGCAGTGATGCAGGTGAAACCACCCTTCGCCTTGATTGCGGGTGGGCGACCGGATCAAGCCAAACAATTGGAAGAGCAAGGCATTGCGACCTATTTACACGTCCCAACTCCAGCTCTTCTGAAATTATTTTTGCATCAGGGGGCATATCGTTTTGTTTTTGAAGGACGCGAGTGTGGTGGTCATGTCGGACCGTTAAGCAGTTTTGTCCTCTGGAACAACATGGTGGACAAGCTGTTGACTGAAACCCCTCCGGAATTGGAATCTAAAATCCATGTACTGTTTGCTGGAGGAATTCATGATGCCCAGTCGGCGGCAATGGTTGCAGTCATGGCAGCACCCCTGGTCGAACGGGGTATGAAAGTTGGTGTCTTGATGGGAAGTGCTTACCTCTTTACGGAAGAGGCGGTGCGTTGTCAGGCAATTGATGAACAATTCCAGCAAGTTATTTTGGACTGTCGGGAGACGGTCAACTTAGAAACAGGACCCGGACATGCTAGCCGTTGTGCAGTCACCCCCTTTGCCCAAGAATTTGAGGCGACTCGCCAACGGCTCAAACGCGAACAGCGATCCCTCGAAGAAATTAAAGATGCCTTGGAAGATCTAAGCATAGGTCGCCTCCGAGTTGCATCCAAAGGGTTAGTCAGGACAGCAGAGGGCATTGTTCCTGTGGATATTGACACCCAAAAACAAGATGGGATGTACATGATTGGTCAGGTCGCGACCTTACGCTCAAAAGTGATCACTGTATCACAACTCCACGAAGAGGTTTCTGTTAACAGCACTGCCTGGATCGAAACAGCTACCGTCCCTCAAGACTTGGATTTTGCTCCAATGCCAACCCCAGCTGATATTGCCATCATTGGGATAAGCACTCTATTGCCAAAGGCACAAGCTCCTGACATCTTCTGGCAAAATATCATTGAACAAGTCAACTGTATCAGCGAGATTCCAGAAAACCGTTGGGATTGGCGATTGTACTATAACTCAGACCGCCGAGCGCGAGACAAAATTTACTCGAAATGGGGAGCATTTCTGGATGAAGTTGCCTTCGACCCCCTGAGATTTGGGATTCCGCCCACTGTTCTCAAGTCAATTGAACCCCTACAATTATTGACCCTTGAGACAGTCCGTCTGGCTTTAGAAGATGCAGGCTATGCAGATGGCAATTTTGATCGTGAACATACCAGCGTTATTTTAGGAGCTGGAGGTGGGATTGGCGATCTAGGGTCGAAATATGCCGCTCGCTCCGAGATTAACCAACTTATGGGAGAGCCTGGGGAATCTGTTTGGATGCGCTTTCCTGAGTGGACTGAGGATTCTTTCCCAGGTTTGTTACTCAACGTAGCGGCTGGGCGAGTTGCCAACCGTTTTGACTTTGGTGGCAGTAATTTTATAGTTGATGCAGCTTGTGGTTCTTCCCTAGCAGCTATTAATCTGGCAGTACGGGAGTTGGAAACAGGCACGAGTAACGTGGCGATCGCGGGTGGGATTGATACTAACCTCAGTCCCTTTAGCTACCTCTGCTTCAGTAAAACCCATGCCCTTTCTCCCTCTGGTCAACCCCGTCCTTTCGATCAAGCCGCCGATGGCATTGTCATTAGTGAAGGACTAGCTGTTATTGTTATGAAACGTTTAGCTGATGCCAAGCGTGATGGCGACCGAGTCTATGCCGTGATTAAAGCCAGCGCCGGTTCAAGTGATGGTAAAGCTCTGAGCCTGACAGCCCCACATCCAGTAGGTCAGCGCCGAGCCCTTGATCGCGTTTACGGAAAAGCAGGGATCTCCCCAAAAACCCTGGAGCTTTATGAAGCGCATGGAACAGGTACAGTAGCAGGAGATCGAGCTGAACTGGAAACCATTACTCGGATATTACAGGATCATCAGGCCACGCCTAATGCTTGTGCAATAGGGTCTATCAAATCAATGATTGGACACACCAAATCCTCCGCTGGAGTAGCGGGATTGATCAAAGCGGCATTGTCTGTCTATCACAAAGTCCTGCCACCCCACTATGGAGTCGAAACTCCCCTAACCCCAATCACAGCTCCTGACAGTCCAGTTTATTTACTGAACAAACCACGTCCTTGGTTGGCACATCCAGACTATCCCAGACGTGCAGCAGTGAGCGCCTTCGGCTTTGGTGGCACCAATTATCATATTCTCCTAGAGGAGGACAAAAGCGATTGGAGACCGCCCGAAATCGGAGCTAGAGATTGGCCGGCTGAACTCTTTATCCTCCAAGCTCCAACCCATGAGGCATTACGACATAAAGTAGAATGGTTGCAGCAGGTGATCCAGGCAGGCAGTCACTTAAGGCTATGCGACTTAGCCTATACTCTTACGAAAGCTGCCAAAGATGAGGGACAACAACGAGTTTGTTTAGGGTTTGTTGTCCAAAATCGGTTAGAACTGCAACAAACTCTGGCACAACTGGTGGAACATTTGTCTAATGCTTCCAATAAAACCCCACTAAAGCCGCATATTCAGCTCGGCTGCCCAGCCGAGCAGTCCCCTGGTCAATTGGCAATTTTGTTCCCAGGACAAGGCTCTCAGTTTGTGAACATGGGGCGAGAGATCGCGTTATACATTGATGAACTCCGTAAAGCCCTAGAGTTTGCTGACATAACATTACGGTCTGAGTTACCAAAACGTTTGAGTCAGATTATTTATCCACCAGCAAGTTTCTCAGAGCAACAAACCCAAGAACAAGAGCAGGAACTACGGGCTACCGCCATTACCCAACCCGCAGTGGGAACATTGGCTATGGGCTTTTGGAAGTTAGCCAACCGATTAGGGATCTGGCCAGATATGGTTGGTGGACATAGTTATGGTGAGTATAGTGCGCTCTATGCAGCGGGTGTTTTCAGTCCGGAAGATTTTCTCTGGCTTTCCAGGATGCGGGGTCAAATGATGGAAGAGGCTTGTATAACTCAAGCGGGTGTTATGGCAGCTATCATGTTGGGCAAAAAGGAACTCGAGCCTTATCTTCAGCCATATCCAAATGTTGTAATCTCTAATATCAACGCTCCCATGCAGTCCGTGATTTCAGGACCCCAAGTAGCCGTGGAGCAGGTTACTACTACCTTAAAAGCTAATGGAATCAAAGCGAAAGTGCTATCGGTTGCCGGTGCATTTCACTCCCCACTGATGGTTGGTACTCAGGAAGCCTGGATTCAATCACTCCAGAAGTTTAAGCTGGCGGCTCCAAAATGTCCGGTTTATGCTAATGTAACGGCTTCACTCCATAGTCAAGATCCGGCGACGATTCAGAATTTGTTGGGAAAACAACTCGTGCAACCTGTGCAGTTTATGGCTCAAATTGAGGCTATGTATGCCGCAGGGGCTAGAGTCTTCCTCGAGCTATCCCCTCGCTGTCTTCTCACTAACCTAGTCAGTCAGATCTTACCAAATCAAGACTGTGTGACAGTATCCTTCGGGGGTTACGGTGGGGGTTTGCGGGGTCTACTAATTGCCTTAGCAACCTTGGTGACTCGGGGTATTGAGGTAGATTTAACGGCTTTGTACCGCGATCGCAATGTTAAAACTCTGGAACGGTCTAACTTAGTAAAATTGGCTGAAGATCCGCCCCTGTCCCCCACAACCTGGATGCTCAGTGGCGCTCGGATACGGAAAAAAACTGAGAAAATTGAGATACTGCCACCGATCAATTTAGAAACGCTTGCTTCCTCTCACTCAAACTCTGAATTAACTAAGCCAAGTCCCGACAACGGTCAAGGTCTTAGTCAGAGTAAGGATCACGATGAAAACCCAGAGAACCTGTCAGCCTATCCAAATACCCAACCGACTCAAATACCTACAAACTCTCCATCTCATCGATTGTCGGAGCCTGCCCAAAACCTACCGTGTCCTCGCTCTAGCCAGTCCCCTAGTCGCTCCTTAATGCCTACACCTACTTCAAAAAACAATTTTGGCTCTATCCCTACCTCTTACCCCGTCCCTCAATCTCGTAAAGGAATCAAACCCACTACCATGAATCAACCCGAACCCACTTACCTGACTGATGCAACTTTACTAGCCTATCAGGCTCATCAGGAAACAATGCGCCAGTTCCTAGCTGCGGAGGAGCGGGTCTTTCATCATCTTTTAGATAAAAATCAAGGTGGTCACTCCTACAGGACACCAACTCATCAGCCCACTGCCCGATCTGCACCTTTGCCCCTCCAGTCCCTTCAGTCAGATCAAAACGGACAGTCAAAAGATACAGCTCAAATGTCTGCTGCGCCTCAATCTGTTGCCTCTACTGTTCCACACCCAACTCCAGCTAACCTATCCACTCCAGTTACGCCTCCAATTCCTGTAACGCCACCGAGATCACCAATTCGCGAAACTCGAGCAGGATCACCCTCCTGTACTCCTGTAACTTCTTCTTCCCTAGGTGAGACGATTCCAGCACCTCAGCCAGCAGCATCTACTTCTACTAATCGTGAATTCTTAACTCAAACGCTGCTAGAGATAGTGAGCGATTTGACAGGGTATCCCACAGAAATGTTGAGTTTAGAGCAAGATATTGAAGCCGAGTTGGGCATCGATTCAATCAAGCGGGTTGAAATTTTGGGAACCTTTGAAAAAAGTTTACCCAAAACTTTGACAGAGCAGGTACGTGGGAAAATGGAAAACCTGACTCAGGTTAAAACGTTCAAGGGTTTGATTGATACCATCCTTGAGTTATCAAAGACTACCGAGACTCAGGAGGATAACCGCCTGGGAAAGCCGGAAGCGGGGAATAACCGAGTTCCCCGCTGCATCACCAAGGCTCAAGTTCAGTCTGTTCTCCCCGATTGTCTGGATTCTCTAGCTGGGTTCTATTGGGTCACTGAAGATGACCTGAGTCTAGCCCCAAAAGTCGTAGAGGCAATTCAGCAAAAGGGAGCAAAGGCGAGAATTCTTCCGCAATCAACCTTACGCTCGATAGCAACCCTGGCTGAGGAATTTCAAGCTGTACAAGCACAGTATGGCATCATCTCAGGTCTAATTCACCTGACTGCCTTGAGCTTTGAGATGCCAAAAGACTTTGAGACTTGGCGTGATCGGACTTTGATAGACGCGAAGAGACTATTTACACTGCTACAGTTGAGTGCTGCTAGCGCTCATCAAACTGGTCAGTTTCGGGTTATCTCAGTCTCCTTGTTAGGGGGTGCATTTGGTCGTAACCAGACCTGTGATCCTGGACCTGTCACAGGGGGTGTCCATAATGGTCTGCTGAAAACCCTAGTTCAGGAATGGACTGGAATTCATGCCAAGGCTCTCGATTGTGACGCAAATCAACCTCCAGATTCTCTGGTACAGCAAATCGTACAGGAGTTATGCTCTACTAGTCCCATTGTTGAAGTAGGGTATCCCCAGGGGCAGCGTACTTACTTTGAGTCTGTACTACAACCTCTATGTCCTGCAAAATCAATTCAGCAATTGAAGCCAACCTCCGATTGGATTGTCTTGGTGACTGGGGGGAGTCGAGGCATTACAGCGGAAGTCATGAAATCTTTCATGATTCCTGGAATGACTTTGATTATTTTGGGTCGATCCCCCGAATCCGAATCAGAATCCCCAGCAACTCAAGGCATTAACGATCTGACTGAATTAAGGCGACAATTATTAGTTCAGGCTAAGGCAGAGGGAAGATGCCAAACACCAGCCCAGATAGAGAAAACACTCCAAGCATTGCTCAATGATCGGGTCATTCGCCAGAATTTACAGTGGTTTCGAGAACGAGGTAAAGTTGAATATCACGAGGTTGATGTCTGTGATGCGACTCGCTTTGGTCCTGTTATTGATGGGATATATGAGCGCTACGGACGTCTTGATGCTGTCATTCACGGGGCGGGTATCATCGAAGACAAACTGATTATTGATAAACCACCAGAGTCTTTAGATCGCGTCTTTGATACAAAAGCAGATAGTGCCTTTATTCTCAGCCAGCATTTGCAACCTGAGTCTCTCAAGCTTTTAGCTTTCTTTGCTTCAGTGGCAGGTCGCTTTGGCAATCGGGGACAGGGAGACTATAGTGCGACCAATGAGGTGATTACTCGTTTGGCATGGAAATTAGACCAGTCATGGTCTAATACACGGGTGATTGCCATTCAATGGGGACCTTGGGATACAACTGGAATGGCTTCCGGAGCTGTCAAACGCCAGTTCCAAGAGCGGGGTATTGTTCCCATTCCCTTAGATGATGGCGCTCAGTTCTTCGTAAAGGAGGTGTTATATGGTCTAAAGGGAGACGTGGAAGTCATTGCTGGAGAAGGTCCCTGGACAAAAGCTCCGTCCTTGCCCATTTTACCGACGTGATCTGGGGTTTTTGGTAGGCGACAGGTTGACAAATGCTACATGGGTACAATTGTTGAGGGTATTGAGCGCTCAAACTATTACGGTATAAGGCTTTAGCATGGGTACAGTACATCTGTATGGGTGGTACTTCAGTTTAAATGCTGAACAGCGTATGACTTATGGGAAGGTAATCTCAACAGTGTGCAGTTCATTAGGGAAGCCAGCAGTCCAGTAGGAAATCAAAACCTTATCTCCTGCTGAATCAGGTATGATTACTTCAGGATCAAAGAATGAATCTACTCCATCAGAATTAACTTTAAGATTAATTGGATTTTGTTGTTGATCTAAGCTCATAATCCACAATTCTTCTACAAGTACTGAGTCGCGAGGACCAACAGTGTTTTCTCGAAGTCCAACAGCCGCAGCAACATAAGTTTGACCTTTGATACTAAATACTTCAACACTATCTAAATAAAGTTCCTCTGCTGAACCTAACTCTGTCGGTACTGTGAGCGTAGTTAGGGGGTCAAAAGTAACGGTACTCTCGTTAAAGAGATAAAAGAGAACCTCTGATGTATCTTGTTTAACGGCATAGAGTAATCGGTTGTCATACTCAGGAGCTTCATAAATTTTCGCATCAGCTTTGTTTGCTGGATCCTGGGTCAGGATCATTGTTTGTTCTGTCTTAGGATTAAAGCGAGCGACCTGATAATATCCCTCTTGGTCTTTTAAAGAAGTCAATATCGCCGATCTGCCCGGAACCCATTGATGAGGTTCATTCCCCCCATCCCCAAAGTTTAAAGGTACACGAACTGTGTTATCTGCATCACTCTCCTTTGCCACAACGAACGTAGTCCAACCTTGGGCATTTCTAGAATAATATGAAATACTAACTTCTGGATCTTTAGCATTTTTGCTTGGCACTACCTTAGTGTTATCTTGGAGATCAAACGTTAATTGTTCAGTTTCAGGCGCAAAGCTACCATCTAAAGGCGTTTTAAATACCTGTTCAAACCCATTTTGATCAAGACCAGTATAGTAAACGGCTAAACCTCCTGCGTCAAGCCCAAATTCAGGACCTTGGACTTCAGAAACAGTGGTGCCTAGGAAAATTCCCTTCCCTGAACTTAGGGGTGTTCCCGTATTTGGATCTATTTTCGTCAACCAAATTTTGTTAGCTGCATCTCGGTAGGTCATGAAGATCCGATCAGGATTCGCAACGAAATATTCTGGATCGAAGTAATACGGAACATCAGGATTTCCGACAATTCGATCAACTGCTGTCGGCAACGGAGTAGTAGTAGCTGTCTCCTCCTCTGAGGTGACATTTGGATTCTTTGAAGAGGTCAGAGAATCAGTGATATCCGTGGCTACAGGTGCTGCTAGACCATCGCTATCAGTTTCAGCCAGCGCATTGAAATCATTTATAATAGCTCCACTGCTATCAATAGAGTGCCTGAATATCAAAGGTGAAGGGATTAGGGATGAGCTAAAGTTAATTGGCTTGAGACGTTGATTTTGCTCAACTTGTTCTTGAAGTGCTTGTTCCCATAGACCAGTACTGGTGGTTGCTTGTAAAGCTCTGCGGAAACGGGTAAAACCATTATCGCTCCCGAGTCCCCATTGTTCTACGGGATTACTCCACATGGAGTCACTGGCAAGGGGCAAGAAAATTGATTCTACTGTAGAATCCATAAATATCAACTCCGTTTCTAAAGATCACTTAGGGCTTGTTGAATAAGTGTTGTGGTGAGGAGAGGCAATAAACAGTTATGTATTTAAATTGAGTATAGATAGCGAGCAGGTTGGTCGCACTAGAATGATTTTGGGTTATTCCGGACTGACTATGCCAAATGGAGTATACTAATAAAGCATAAGCTATGCTCTCGTAAAAATCACTGTCGTATAAAAATCTTTACAAGGTGGGTTGTGAGGGTTAATAATAGAAAGCTAATTCATAGGTAATATAATTTCTATACATTTCCGGAAAAATATTCCCGTTTATTTTTCCGGTTTCTTGTCAAACTGGTTAAAAGTATGAATATTCAACATGGCGATCGCGCCCGTCCTTTCAGAACCGCTTCCCAGTTATGGCTTCTCTGCTTACTAGTAAGTCCGCTACTCTGGGTTGATTGGGGGATGCCACCCCAATCAGCAGTGGGTACTCCAGCAGATGCTCGCATCTTACATATTTTGAATCGACTCAGTTTCGGTCCTCGGCCTCAGGAGATAGAAACTATCCAGGGGATAGGTATAGATACTTACATTAAACAGCAACTGAACCCAGTCTCAATTGACTTGCCCCCCGTCTTGAAACAAAAATTGGAATTGCTGAAGACTTTGACGACTAACCCCATTCGACTATTTCAGCAATTTAATCCAAATCAGCCTCATAATAAAGCTCAGCGGCGACAGCCCATCCAAGAAGCCTTACAATCACGCCTATTGCGAGCAGTACTCTCACCTCGGCAGTTGCAGGAGGTGATGGTGGACTTTTGGTTCAATCACTTTAATGTCTTTGTTGGTAAGGGGGCAACCTACGTTTGGATAGGAGCTTATGAAGAACAGGCGATTCGTC
>JGI12109J20283_11245168_pt1 | contig 10123 bp, 9 predicted proteins | sample ElkSlonscriptome_12_FD_20283 | JGI IMG/M metagenome (IMG submission 20283) | reverse complement strand
CGACCCCACCTTCGCCGGCCAGGTGCAGGCGGGCGACGTGATCGTCAGCGGCTACAACTTCGGCACCGGCAGCTCGCGCGAGCAGGCCGCCACGGCGCTGCAGGCCGCGGGCATCAAGCTGGTCATCGCCGGCAGCTACAGCCAGACCTACCTGCGCAACGCCATCAACAACGGCTTCATCTGCGTGGAGTGCCCCGCCCTGACCGACGCCATGCTGGCCACCTACAAGGACGAGGCCGACGGCGGCGCCAAGACCATCGTCGATGCCGAGGGCGTGGCGATCGACTTCGCGGCCTCGAAGGCCACCTGGCGCGGCAAGGACTACCGGTTCAGCCCGCTGGGCGGGCCGGTGCAGGAAGTTGTGATTGCCGGGGGCGTGGAGAACCAGGTCCGGGACAGCCTGAAATGAGCTTGCCCGGTTCTTCAGAGATGGGATACGACGAGGGCCTGTACGTCTTCGTGATGCGCCTGCGGGAGCCCCAACCGGTGGAGGTTGGGGCTCTCGGCGTTATTGACTTCCCGCCCGGCTGGTACATGTACACCGGCAGCGCCAGACGAGGTCTGCGCAAGCGGGTGGAACGGCACTGGGGCCTGAAGCAGAACCTGCGCTGGCACATGGATTACCTGGCCACGGCGCCGACCAGCGAGCCGGTGGGGGCGGTGGTCATTCCGGCGTCGGCCGGAATGGATGAGTGCTGGTTGAACCAGAGGGTCGGGGAGATGTTCGGCGGGCAGGTGCCGGCTCCCGGGTTCGGGGCCAGCGATTGCCGGGCGGGGTGCCCGGCGCATCTTTTCCACAGCGCGGCGGCGGTTTCGCTGCTGGCGGTGGCGCGGGTGCATGAGGAGGCGGCGGTGTTGCTGCCGGGGGATCTGGAGGCGGGGGTTGTTTTCGATCTTTGATGCCGACCTTTCGTCGGGCCCACCTACCCGGACCCGGAAGGTGGTTCCAGCGCCCCCACTCCATCCATCGACGTGATGCGAAACTCTTCGGGCCAATCCTCCTGATAAGTGAAGCCCTCCAGGCACGCGATCTGGCCATTCCGGACAAGGAGCAGGCGCCAAGACCATGGTCCAGGCCAGCGACCCCGATATGGGCATCTCCCCCGACGAAATCAGGTGAGGACACCCGCGGTGACCGGGAATCCACGAAATAGTACGCAAAGAGCCCCGCCCGAAACCTGCCCTGAGACATCAACTATCGGGCTCCTCAAAAGTCGAGAGGCTGATGATGGCTACCAGCGCCGAAACCCCAGCGATCGACACGATCATTCCCGTATCACTCAGGCCTGTTGATCTGACCTCGACCAACTCGATTTCTTCTTTCTGAAACTCCCGTGCCCTACCATTTTCGTCGGCTTCATTGGCCAGCACCAGATAATCGTCACCTACGCTCACCACCTTGCCCTCTTCAATTCTACCACTTGCGAGAGTAACGCGTACGGTAGCCGCTTCCCGAACCACGTATTCGTTCGGGGGCCCTTTATCGGCGCTCCCATCGACGGGGAAGATGGCCGGACTGTATGTTGCGCATCCGCAACAGGTGAAGGCAACCAAGGCCACAAGGACCCAAGACAAACGCAGCAACTGTGGTCTCCTTTCTCGAATTCGCATGCTTAACGATATTGTTCAGCTGCAAGCGCAGCCGGCGAAGCCGGCAAGGCGCGCGGATTGCGCAAGCAAGACGCGTGACTGGTGCGATTGACGGGTGCAAGCGATTGTTAGGTGTTTGGTCAAGCACCCAGCCGTTGTAATTCTTCTTCAAGTCTTTCGGCCAGAAACAATTTCAAAAGGCTTTGATACGGTACGTCTCTTTTGTTGGCCAGGACTTTGAGGTCGGCGAGCATGTGTTCAGGAAGACGCAAAGATATGGTCTTGAGGGAAGGTTTCAAATTGGGCAAAACCAAGCGCTGGCTACTTGACCAGTCGATATAATCGGTGGAGTCTTCCCTGGACCAGAACTCTCGCTCTTTGTCCTCTGACTTATGTCGGGGAACCTTTTTGCTAACTTTCTTCGCCATAGCGCTCATAACTCCGGCGTTCCTTTCGACTCATATTTCGAGCCGAAATAACCCGTATTTTGCTGTCCCGAATCGTGAAGACCACGAAGATTTTCCGCCCTGTGTCCGATTGACCCAAAACGTAGTACCTGGTCTCTGAATCCGAGTGCCCTTCGTCTGGCTGAGCAAGCAAAGGCCGATTAAAAAAGACCTGCTCACACTCTGCCACTGAGACTCCATGCTTCTCCCAATTCTTTAGGAGGTTGCCTTCGTCCCAGTCGAAACCTGTACAGGCGAGGATTTCAAGAATTGCATCCATATTGCCTGTATATGCCAAAAGTATACAACAAGTCAAGAGAAATGGCAATGCAGGCCAATTTTTTTATTCCTTTTCGATTAGCCGGGCCAACGGGCCGCGGCAGGCAATACACCTGCCCTGCAGAATCAGATCACCCTGCTTGATTTTCCCTGAGTAGTCCACAATGACCGTTGAATCCCTGCACCGAACGCACCACACCCTGTTCAGAACACGGACACGGAAGTCACCGCCCGGTTCGGCCCAACGACGTTTTGCAAGGGGTGTGAAATTTGGTTCGTCTTTCACCGGTTTGACCTTTTCTACACACACCTAACTACATTTATACCGCTCAGCGCTCCCGCAACAACGACTCCAGGTCTTCCAGCCTCCCGCCCAGGATCTCCATGAATTCCAGCGGCCGGAATTCCTTCACCCAGTTCCCCTCGATGACCCGCACCGGCTTCAGCGGCTTGCCCAGAATCTCCACTTCGGCCCCCAGCACCCCACCTTTCCGATCACTGATCAGCGACACCCGAAACTCCGTGTTCGGAAAACGCCGATACAGCGGGATCTCCGGCCCACCCATCAGCAGGAGCGATCCTTCCCCCACCTCGAATGCGTACCAGGGCCCCAGGTCCTCCCAGCCCTCCAGCTTCACGCAGGCCGCGCTCCCCACGTGGTGCACCGTCACCTCGTCCAGCCGCAAGGCTTCTTTCAGGGGACCGGTCCCGCGCCGGAGCTTGCGATTTTCCTCCCAGGAGATCCACCCGAAGATCCCCAGCCCGATGGCCAGCCAGAAGCCCACCACCACCAGCGGGCTCTCCCCCTTGGCCGCCGGCAGGGTCGCCACGCACAGGATGGCCGTGATGCCCAGGGATACGAAGGGCATGACGCGCATGTAGCGGTCGTGGGCTTCCTGGAGGACCCCCACCTGGCTCTCCAGATTGCGTCTCTCCGAGGGCAGGAGAGGACGTGTGGATGGTTCGTACATGCGCCCCTCGGAGGGAACGGCCTCGCGGCCGGCCCATTCAGTTCATCATCTTCAGCATGTTCTGCAGACCCCGGTTGTCCGGGTCCATGCGCAGGGCCGTCTCCAGGGCGCGGCGGGCGTCCTCGGGCCGGTCGTGGTCCTGGCAGATCGTGCCCACCAGGGACCAGAGGTTGGCGTCGGGCCAATCGTCGCTGCGGCCCTTGTCCAGCTGGCGCAGCATGGCGTCGGCCATCTGGGTCTGGCCCAGGATGCGATCCGCCTCCAGGACCAGGGTGACCACCGCGCGGTTGGGTTGGCTCCGGGCGCCGGGGCGATACAGAGCCATGGCCATGCTGCGGCCGCCGGCCGCGTCGCCATGCCTGATGAGGTGGCGGGCCAGATCCAGGCGCGCCTGCTCATCCTCGGGGCGGGCTTCCAGGCGTTCGCGCAGTTCCTGCTCGGTGGCGGCGGGATCGGTCATGGCTTCCCAGCGGCCCCTGGAGGCGCCGCTCTGGGCGAAGAAGTCCCGCATGCCGGCCGCGTTCATGTTCAGCTCCAGGACCTCCAGGTCCTTCTTGACGCGGGCCAGATTGTCCTGGTCCCCCTCGCGCATGAGCATTTGCCGGGCCTGCTTCAGTTCATTGATGGCACTCTGGTAATCGCCCATCAGATAATAAACCTGCCCCTTGAGGATGCCCGCCTGGCCCGGGTAGTGGTCGGTGCGCTGACAGATATCGAGCTGGTCGAGGGCCTCGGCGGCCTGGGTCTGCTTCGCCGCCGGGTTTTCGATGGCCGGCAGGCTGCCGATAAGCAGGGCGGCAAAGGCCAGGCGGCTGCCCGCCTGGTAGAAACGATTGTAGGCCACGTAGCAGGTGACCGGTCCGTGGCTGGGTGTCAGCTTGCCCAGGCGCAGACCGTAGGGGCGTTCGGCCATGTAATAGAACCAGGGCCGGCTGAGTCCGGCGACGGCGCGGGCCTGCTCGGCCAGTTCGGCGCGGCCGGTGCGGTCGAAGATCATGGCCGCGTCGTCCCAGAAATACTGGGCGAAGGGGTAGTAGCGCATGATAGACAGTTCGGGGAAGTTGAGCCGGGCCAGCTCGGCATCGCTGTCGCGCAGGGCCACCAGGGCCGTCAGCCAGTCGCGCAGGTAGCCGGAATCGACCGGTTCCCAGTTCTGAACATCGATCACGTCTGGCACCATCGCGGCGTGCTTGTAGCTGGTGGGGAAACGGTAAGTGGGATGCGTGGCCAGCTCGCCGGCCACTTCCAGGGCCGTGGCATCGTCAGCGGCCTGCACGGCCACCAGGCCCCTCAGCAGGAGTGATTCCACCGTGGTCTCGCCCAGACGATGGTAGGCTTCCAGGTGCCTGGCCGCCTTGTCCGGCAGGCCCAGGTTGCGGTCCAGCCAGGCCAGGTCCAGCCTGATGCGCCGTTTCATGTCCAGGTGCTCGTCCGCGCCCACGGCGGCGAGGGTATCGAGGGCCATTTCCAGACTGCGGTGGGCCTCGGCCACGTCACCGCAGCAGGCCAGGAAGTAGCCGCGCAGATGCCAGGCGTAGTAGTTGGTGGGCTCCATGGCCAGGGCGGCCTTCAGCTTCTGCAGGATCTCCGTGACCCGCAGGGGCCAGTCCGAGGTGTCGAGGCTTTCGGTGGGCAGGTTCTCGCGGGCGCGCTGGATACGGTCCAGTTCCATGTTGCGCAAGCGCGTGACGTAGGCCAGCTTCCGGGCGGCCTGTTTGTGGTAGACCTTCTTCTGGTCCTCGGACAGGGCCCGGAATTCCGCGAGGCTGAGGGCTTCCGCGTTGATGGCGCGGATGTTCTTGCTCTCGTTCCAGATGCTTTCCTGGTCCCAGCCGTAGTGGCCCGAATCCTGGTAGGGATTGGCGTCCAGGAGGCGGTAGAAGCGGGCGTCCCAACCCATCCATTCGGAGACGGTGCCGATATCCCGCCAGTTTTCCGGTTCATCCAGCCCCCGAGCGGTCAGCGGTTGGATGATGAGCAAACAAAACAAGGCGTAGGTTGCAACTTGTCGCACGCCTTCCCTCCCCATACGATGTCCGGATCATGCCCCTGGTCATTCCTGATTGTACGGTCCCGGGAGTGAATCTTGCAAACTCTTCTGCTGGTGGGCCTGTCCGCGGCGGCCTGGTCCTTCCTGCACAGCTTCTTCATAACCCACCGCTGGCAGCGCCTTCAGCGCCGCTTGTGGCCCCATCTGGAACCCTATTCCCGGCTGATCTACGTGGTCCTCAATACCCTCTCCCTGGGAGCCCTGCTGCTGTGGTGGTGGGCCCTGCCGGAGCGCCTGCTTTGGGCCTGGACCGGGCCCTGGGCCTGGGTTCGCTGGGCCGGGTTGGCCGTGGCGGGAGGGTTCTTCTGGCTCGGCGCTCGCGCCTATGACAACCAGGTGTTCCTTGGGCTGCGGCAGGTGCAGGATCACCGCAACGGCCGGCCGCATCAAGACCCGACCTTCACGCGTCGGGGCATACTGGGGCGGGTGCGGCACCCCTGGTACACCGGGACGCTGCTTTTCTTCGTCTTCTGTCTGCCGGTGACGGATGTGAACCTGGTCTGGCGCGGGGTCTTCCTGGTCTATACCCTCATAGGAGCCCAGCTGGAGGAGCGAAAGCTGCTCGCGGATCTGGGCCGAACCTACGAAAAATATCGGGAGGACGTGGGCCGTTTCTGGCCCAGATTCTAGGAGGGGGCACCTGGAATGAAAAACCACTCCATCGTTTCCATTTTACTGATCATGATTCTCGGGGCCGGGTGCGCAAGTACGCAACGAGGGACAACCGACGCGGGCAGCAGCCGCGCCGAGACCGACGCCAACCGGTTCATCGACTGGCAGGGGATCGAGGGAAAATGGCCCCGGCACCTCGTGGCGCAGCGCGCCATGCTGACGGCCATCCCCTACTCTGCCGGCTATTTCGGGTACCGGGAATTCACGAAATACGATGGTCCTGTTCAGCCCATCGAACTGGAGGCTTTTCGGGAACTGCCCGCCTCTTCCCAGGCCGCCCGGCGCAAGGCCGCCCGGAATTACCTGTGGGAGGGCATGGCCGTGTTCCGGGTCCTCGGCAACAGCTGGGCTCTGTGGACCACCACCCTGGATTCGGACCACACCTACACCGGAGACTATGTCCGGTTCAAGGGCGGCCTGGTGGCATACGGCATTCGCAATTTCCGCACCGCCGCCGGTCTGGATCCCGCCAACCTGTACACCTGGATGCATCTGGCCACCTTCTACGAAACCCTGGGTGACCACACCCACCAGAGGGAAGCGCTGGAAAATGCCCTGAACCTGCTGCCCAACCATACCACCGGGGACGATCACCTTCTCAAGCTTCAGCTCTGGTTGGACAAGGGCTGGCTGGAGCGCTGCTCCGGTCATTTCGAGGCCGGGCTGGCCGCGGTGGATTCCGCCCGGGCCATCATGGCTTCGGACGAAATTCCCACCGAGGATTTCTACCGCGAAGGTCGGCTGCTGCAGGCCCTGCTGCTGGTGGATCTGGGCAGGATCCACGACGCCCGGGCGCTGGCCAAAGGGCTACCGCCATGGGAAGTGCCCATCCGGCGGGTCGGGGAGCATCTGGTGGGCCGCTACGCGAACACCATGAGCAACCATAGCCAGCAGTCGGTCCCTTCGGACTTTGCCCGGCAATGGATCTGGGCCATGACCTATCTCAAGCAGGAGGAGGCCGCCCCGGCCCTGCGGCATCCGAATCACGAGTGGTGGAACCTGGTCCTGCCCCCGCGCATCAGCCATCGGTTCTGGCAGGACATGGGGCGCATTCAGGAACATTTCGGTCATGTCGACGATGCCGAGGACGCCTACGTCTTTGCCGTCCTGACACGCCCCTTCCTGGCCTTCTACCCTGTTTCCGCCACCCGGGGTCTTTCGCGGATCTTCGGGCAGGATAAAGTCGGCCGTCCCTATTTCCTGAGCTTCGGGTGCCACTTCATCGGCGGCAGTTACTTTTCGTACGCCGCCAACCGGGTGGTCCACCTGGAAATCGCCGGTTCTCCCGGTGAGAAGCTCCACAAAGGCAACCTGGCACTGGCCACCCTGGACAACTGTGTGCAGCAGGGAATCCGTCCCGGCGCCGCTCTGGCGCTGCGGGGGCGGGTCCATTATCGGTTGGGCCAGATGGAAATGGCGGAAAAGGATCTCCTGGCCGCCCACGATATCCTGGCAACTTCCGGGCAGGAAAGCCCGGACGTGATCAAGCTGCTGGGCGTCCTGCTCTTCGACCGGGAGGACTATGCGGGGACTCTGGAACACCTTCTCCGCTACAACGAGCTGCGCCCCCGCGACGCCTTCGGCTGGCGGCTGGGCGGCCTGGCCCAGGCCCACCTCGGCAACTTGAAGAAGGCCGAGGAAATGCTGAATGTGGCTTTGGATCTGGACCCGCAATCCGGCACCGCCTGGTACAACAGGGCCCTGGTCCACCTGAAACGGAAAGACTTCGAGCGGGCCCGACAGGACCTGATCTACGCCGGACGGCTGATGCCTGGGAACGAGGATGTTAAGCGTCTGGAAGCTCTGGTGCGAAATCCTCCCGAATCCCCCGTGAAGGTGGTCAGTTCGCCGGTGGATCTCAGGATCTCGCGGCAGGATTCCCTCCTGTTCGCCCAGGTGGATCAGCCGCAGGTCCCGGATCTGACCGCGGGTATTCCCGAGGAGGAATTGCAGCGCATGCTGAAGACCCTGCGCCAGGTTCACGAGCAGGAAGGCACCACCCACAGCCGGCTGGTCCTGGCCCAGGCCCTGGTGCGGGCCGGAAGGCACAAGGAAGTCCGGGAATTGCTGGGGCCTCACTGGCCCGCCAACCTCAGCCTGACAGAGAAGAAACTGCTTCTGGGATCGGACAGGGCCTCCGGCCGGACGGCACGGGCGGTGGCGCTGACCCGCACCCTGCAGAGGCATCCCGGCCGGATACCCGACAGCGAGTTGTGGGCCCTGGTCGCGGTCATCTGCCTGGAAAACGGGGCCGGGGATGCCGGACGGCTGGCCCTGGACCAGGCCCTGGTGCTGGACCCGGAGAACGTGGCCCTGCTGCGCATGCGCCACGGCGGCGGTTGATAGAAGATTGTCCCGGTCCGGGTCTTGGGTTATAGTTTCCGATCTGTGCATACGGGCCACAATCGCCTCGATCGGAGACCCATGCTGAAAGAAAACTTCGTCGAAACCCTGGGCAAGGCCATCACCCAGCACTGGAATGTGCCCTGCTTCAGCAATCTGGACGGCGAAACGCTGACCTACGCCCAGGTGGGTGCCGCCATCAAGAAGCTGCACCTCCTGTTCGAACTGGCCGGCGTCAAACCCGGGGACCGGGTCGGGCTGATCGGGCGCAACAGCGCGCACTGGGGTGTCACCTACCTGGCGGCCGTCAGCTACGGGGCGGTCATCGTGCCCATCCTGCCGGATTTCACGGCCGCGGAGATGGAACACATCGTCCGGCACAGCGAATGCCATCTGCTCTTCGTGGCTGATTCCATATACGACCGGCTGACCGAGGAGAAGATGCCGTCGGTGCAGGGTATCTTCCGGCTGAAGGATTTCTCCCTGCTCTGGAAACACGGCAAGAAGATCGGCGAGGCCCACACCAAGGCCATGGCCCTGCCCGATCCCATCCACGGCGAGTTCCGCCTGCCCCAGGTCGGCAACGAGGATCTGGCGGCCATCGTCTACACCAGTGGCACCACCGGTTTCAGCAAGGGGGTGATGCTCAACAGCAACGCGCTGGTGGCCAACGTGCGCTACTTCACGGACATGGTGGATCTGGCGCCGGGGGACAACATCGTCTCCTTCCTGCCCCTGGCCCACGCCTTCGGCTGCGCCTTCGATTTCCTGGCCCCGCTGGTGCAGGGCTGCCACATCACCTTCATCGAAAAAATCCCCACGCCCAAGGTGCTGATGAAGTGCTTCGCGGAGCTGCGCCCGGTGGTCGTCATGTCCGTGCCGCTGATCATCGAGAAAATCTACCGCAACCGGATCAAGCCCATCATCGAGACGCCGCGCATGCAGCTGATGATGAAGATGCCGGGGCTCAAGGGGATCGTCTACAAGAAGATCCGCGACCGCATCTACAACGTCTTCGGCGGCAACTACAAGGAGCTGGTCATCGGCGGAGCGGCCCTGAATCGGGATATCGAGAACTTCTTCCGCACCATCGGGTTGAACCTGACCTGCGGCTACGGCATGACCGAGTGCGGTCCGCTGATCAGCTACTCCGTGTGGAGGGATAACCCGCCGGTGGGCAGCGTCGGACGCATCATCCCCTACCTGGAATGCCGCATCGCGGATCCGGACCCGGAAACGGGCATCGGCGAGGTGCAGGTGCGGGGCGAAAACCTGATGCTGGGTTATTACCTGGACGAGGAAAGCACGAAGCAGGCCATCGACGCGGCCGGCTGGCTGCGCACCGGGGACCTGGGCCGGCTGGACGCCGATGGATTCCTGTTCTTGACGGGACGCAGCAAGAACATGATCCTGACGGCAACGGGGCAGAACATCTACCCCGAGGAGATCGAGTCCCAGCTCAACAACATGCCCTGCGTCGAGGAGTCCCTCATCGTAGAGAACGAGGGGAAGCTGGTGGCCCTGGTCTATCCCGACCTCGAGTCCGTGGACAACGCCTGCCTGCGCGGCAGGCAGGTCGAGGACCTGATGGAGGAGAACCGCAGGAAGCTGAACAGCCGCCTGCCCGGTTTCTGCCAGATCAGCAGGCTAAAGGTCCGGTACGAAGAGTTCGAAAAAACACCGACCAAGAAGATCAAGCGCCGGTTCTACCAGGCCCTCACGGATTGACGCCACCCCGGAAACGGAATCGCCAAGGAGCGGAAATGAAGATC
>JGI12109J20283_10009962_pt1 | contig 10124 bp, 4 predicted proteins | sample ElkSlonscriptome_12_FD_20283 | JGI IMG/M metagenome (IMG submission 20283) | reverse complement strand
AACAGGGCAATAACACCAGCGAAAGCAGTGAGTTTAGCACTATAAAAGACCATGCAAATCACTGAAATTAGAGCAATAAAAAACTGACTCGGTAGGGAGACAACTACCTGAGCAACCAACTGATTAATTTCCTGAATATCCCGCAATCGACTAGCAATTTCACCACTGCGACGGGATTCATAGTAATCTAGGGGCAGGCGCAGAATTTGCCGTGCGAAGTCCAAGATGAGTCCTAATTCTAGACGCTGGGCAAAGTGGGCAATTAGGTTAGATTGGGCGAGTCGCAGACTACTACTAACCAGGTGCATAACAATGACTGCGATCGCGACACTGGTTAGAAGTTGAGTATCCCCTCGCACGAGGACATCATCGGTGAGGATTTGTAGCAGAAATGGGGAAGCTAAGGAGAGTAAACCGAGTACAATATTAAGCAGTAAGGTTTGGGCAAGCAGGGCGCGGTAGGGTAAAATACGCCGGAGAAAGCGAGCAAATCCGCCAATTTTTTCTGGTTCATCGGGTTGGGCAAAAAAGCGGACTGGATCAGGTTCAAGCAGCAGCATAACCCCACCCGTCCAGGCTTCCATGAGCCACTTTTGGGAAAGATAACGGATACCGACACCCGGATCAGCAACGACGTATTTATTATTCCGTTTGCCATACAAAACTACCCAGTGATAGCCTTTCCAGTGAATAATTGCTGGCAGCGGTACGGCTTTTTTATTCACAACATCGAGAGGCGCTTTAATCCCCCGGGCATTAAAACCAAGAACTTCAGCGCCCCGTTTCAACCCCAATAAAGTGGTTCCATCCTGTCGAGTTCCCACGGCTTGCCGCATGTGGTTGAGGGTGAAGGTACGACCATAATATTTAGCAATAGAAGCCAGACAAGCCGCACCGCAGTCTTCTTCGCTATGCTGTTGAATAAGCTGGAATTTCATCGTTATACCGAGTGGCATTTCAAGGAAATAGGACGAATGGCACTGAAATAAGCAATTTTGGATCGCCAAAACTAAGTCAGTATGCTACGTCTGGAACCGGGGCGGGTTTAGTCACATCTGGGTGAGATAAGAAACGATAACAGTGAAACCCGCCCCTACCTTCCTCACCTTTTCCATTTGCGACACAACCCAAGACGATTTAACTTGATATAAGAGGCGGTTCCAGAGTTAGCACCGAGGGAACACGCTCTGGTGCGGCTAGTCGCAGTAACTCATAACCAATCCCTGCTAGTCCAGTCATGAGTCCAGGAGTCTCAACTTCTAAAGGAACGCCACAAAGCCAGCCATGTTGATTGATCCTGTCGAGGATAATGGCAGCAAGGCGGTCAACTTGGGTTTTCCACTGGGGTTCATCCCAGGTTTGGCTGGCTTGTAGGAGTAACTCCAGATTGCCTAAATCACCGTGACACAGGGAGTGATTGCCACCAAAACCATGAGCCAGAGTGGTGTTGAGTGCAGTGTCAATCTCAACTCTGATTTGAGGATTATCCAGATAGGGAAGACACCCCAGACGAGCCAGTCCAATTCCCGGTGCGCCATTACACCATGCATTCATAAACTTTGCTGAGGATTGCTCTGTCCCCTGTCCCGGTATCTCCGCATCACGCCGATCAAACCAGTTCCCTTCCTCCTGGCAAAAGAGGGTGCTCTCAAATTCAATGGCTTGTCGAGCAACCTGGTTAAACCGCTGCTCACCCGTCAATGCTGCTAATTTGAACAACGCCCAAGCGATACCAGCGGCACCATGGGAAAAGCCGGAAAGTGGACTTTGACTCAATCCATGCGCCACCCAAGCTACACCCCGCTCCATGGGTTGAGCATGAGCCAGAAGCCAGTCACCGCATTGGACAGCCGTTTGCAAGGTTAACGGAGACGGGGAATGGTGATGCAGAATCATGAGACTGGCAATACACCCCGCCGCACCACCAATCAGATCAAACTGCTGATCGGACTCGATTAAATTGGGGAGTAATGCCACAATTTGCTCGGCTTCAGTGATGAGTTCGGGCTGTTTCCACAGCACTCCTAAGTGAGTGAGGGTGTAGATTAATCCCCCCCATCCAGTAAACGCACCAATCGAGGTAACCACTGATTTGACCTGTTCGACTTGATGGCGTACCGTTTTTATCGCCGCTTGAGCTAAGATGGTGTAACGTTTTTGATCTGTCACGTCACCAAGATAGGCAAGGAAAAGGGCGATACCGGGTAGCCCAGTATAAAGATCTAGTCCAGAGGAAACCAGCATCCAATTCCGTTGGTCAACCAGTGCGAGTCCAACCCAAGTGGCATTGTCTTCACCTTGTACCGCCAAGGACTCAAGTTGCTCTCCCACGGCTAAGGCGGCAGCAAGAAACTGATTCTGATCAACACTAGTATTTGAGGGATGAGAAATTATCGGTCGGGAGACTGACCCATGTTTGCGTTCATCTCCGGTTACAGTGGTTGCTAACGATGCCCGGATATACCAGGTTTGTTGAGCCAGATCCTGATCACTCAACTGACGCAAACGCCGTTCTGGAGAGGACAGGGTAGATTCATCAAAAAAGTTGTCAATCCGTTTCCCGGAACTACTCCACAAATGACGTGAACCGGGACGGGTGAAAAATGCCGGAATATCACCTTGCTCTAGATCCTCTCGCTCCCCAGGAATCACCCGAACCAGATCCGAGTCATTTTTGACTTCACTCCAGAGTTGATCAAACAGGCGATCGCGGTTTAAGGCGTCGCGTAAAACGTCTGGGTGAAAGCTCTCATGGAGTAACATGGCATAGAACCGAGTCGGACGCAGAATCACACGCACCTCATCTTCACGAAAAGCCGCCAGAGGTCCTGAGTCACACAGGAGTTGCTCCCGATGGTTCAGCAGCAATCGGTACATCGCGGTAAAACCCTTGAGCAGGGATGGAATATAATCCAACAGACGCACCTCTTGTCCCTGCAACTGGGGACGATGATCACCTGCTTTCAACGGAAATCGGCGGCGTTTGAGTTGCATCTGATCTGTACCCGCTCCTTCCCAGTAGGGAAGGGGATCAGGGGATAGCTGACCGGCTGTGGCACCCAACCCACTAATATCTAAGCCCTCTGACTGGGAATCAAACCAGAGGCGCATGGGTAATAACCCGACTTTTAATACGGATTGGAGGAGTCTATTGACAACGAGTTGCTCCGTATTGTTTTCATCTCTGCGTTCTCTGGGTGGATGAAACAGGGCTTCTAGATCCAGAAGCACCGGATGTTCTCCCACTGCAATTAGATTCTCGAAATGAAAATCAGTGGCACCCAAGGCATATAAAATTGCCAGGTATGCACCTTGTCGCTCGTAGAATTGTTCCAGTTGAGCTGTTGTTTTACACTCCTGTGCGGTGACGAATTCAACCCATCCGTAGTCACCCCGGTTGAGAACGTTTAACGTTCGCAAGGTTGGGTGGTTACCGCGTTGGTTCAACCAGGATAATAGTTCCTGAAAATGGACATCAATGCCTAATGATTTCGGTTTATAAACAACTTTACAGCCAGAGGTGAATGTGGCAATTAGGACTGAGCGTCCGCCCCGATGTTTGTCTCCTAAGTTACCCTCTAACTGGGATAATTTGTCCGATGTTTTATGAGTTACTAGAGTTGTTTGCAGGGTATGCCAATCTTGACAAAGGTGGGTAAGAAACTCAAGACTAAAGCAACTGAGATGATGAATATGGAGCAGGAGTTGGCGAGCTAAAACCGGGTATTCTTCGAGGAGAGCCAATGATATATCCCGCTGATTTAGTCGCTGAATGAAGCTCTCAAAGCGTTCTGCGGGAGTATCTCCTTGAAGAAGTCCCTGTAACCGAGCCACGTTGAGTTCTAGGACTAGGGTGCGGTTTAATAGGTGGAGTAATTCCTGAGACCAATTTGTCAAAAGTATGGCTTCGATGGTGTCTGGGTCAAAGGGTAAGGAAGCGTGTGCCTCCCTGAGTTTCTGAATTCCTTGGCGGAGATTGTCAATGCCTTGGCGCAACAAAGGCTCAATTACATAAAGAAATCCGACCTCGGGTTTTTTGTTCCATTGTTTGAGTAGTGCTACTGCATCGAAAGACATGGGACGAGCAAAGGCTTGGGTAAGATGTTCGACCCATTTTGGAGGGATAGAGCAGCGATCCTGAACGGCATTTATCGGCTCACCGAGTAACTGCAGAAACTCTTTTTTATTAATACCATTGAGTGCCAGATGTTTCTCAAAAAACGTTTTTTCTGAAAATTGGAAACGCCAGCGTTCTAGACGACGTTCAGCCAATTTCCAATCTATGTTATGTTTGGGCTTAGGATAATTACAAGTACGCAGCGATGCTATCCGTTCTGTTAACGTTAGGGCGTGATACCAAGCGGTGGATGGACTTGAGGAGCGAGGTACAGAGACTTGTGGAAATTGATTTTCTTTGATTGTCGAGTTGCTTGTATCCTCTGATGGCGTCATAGTATACCTCCATGGTGACAGTAATTTCTGGTCAAGTTGGGTGAGCAATGAGCGCTCACCCAATGTTTATTTAGAAGAGGTTTTGCTTATACAAATTCTCCCGGATGTTGCGCTATATCCAACTCCCCTGTAGTCTCCCCTTACTAAGGGAAACAGCGATAACCAGGGATGTATTCGTTGCACAATTCAAGAGAAATAGTATTAACTGAAATGCTCCTCTCATCATTACATGCTGTAACAGCAACAAGTTGAGGTTGATGACATGGCGTTGCTAATGTTCTTACAATTGCTAATCCATGACCAGACACTTAACTGAAAAGGTTGGGAGCCATCCTTCAAAGATGTTGACGCGCCACCCACAAGGTTTTGCATCTCCTGTTCCGCCAATTCCAGGGAACCTGCGGGATTTTCCGGCAACTGCGATCGCTGTTCTTCACTCAGACTCTGACGATACTCTTCATCTTTCCAAGCGCGAATGATGTCAATGTTTGACATGCTTTTTCTCCTTAGTTTTATTGGTGTATTCGGGTTTGACCCCTTACAGTTGGGCTTATTAGGGTGGCGTTTTCTGATTTATGCACTTTGGGAGAGCTATCTGGGAAAAGGTGTTGTTATACAAGCCAAAAGCAGCTCACTCCAATAAAAGTGCTGTGCGTCTAACGCCTCAAACCCTATAACTGGCTTATTAGGAGCGAGTTTGGCGATTTATGCAGTTCACTGGAAAAATTTCTGCGATCGCACCCGTCATGGATGAGCCGAAACACCTGTAGTCTCGGTGTAGGGGCAACCCATTTGCACTAATAAACAATACCAGTCCACTCAATTTGCTCGGCTCGCCCTCCACTTATAGCGAAGACAGCGCAACTAAAAACCTAGCTACAATAATGGAATCTGCACTTCCCCTTAGTCGAGAACGTATCCATGAACATACATCTATTTCGCTTCAGCTTTGTTATTTTTCTGCTTTCGCTACCGACTCTATTCTTACCCCCTAGCTTCACACTCTCGCCGTTGGTTGCCCAGACGTTTTCTCATGAAACTCGGAAAGCTGAAGCGGATCAACGGCTAGATGCTGGTATCGAACTGTATGACGATTTTCAATTGGGAAAAGCCCTAGTCAGCTTTGAGGAAGCATTGTTAATTTATCAAGATATTAACGACCAAGCCGGTGTTGGCACAAGTCGGCAAAAAATTGGTTTAGTCTATCAAAGTATGGGTGAGTATCAAAAGGCGTTGGATTCCTACCAGCGAGCTTTGGTAATTCAACGAGATATTCGTGATGGAGCAGGCGCTAGACTAACTCTCTTTCAAATCGGTAAAATTTACGACAGGTTTGGAGAGGAACAACAGGCATTGGATTACTACCAGCAAGCGGCGGCAATTCCACCTGACGTCGGTGAGGGGAAACAGGAAAGCAGTGCTTGTCGCGATCGCAGTTGGCAAGGCGTCGCATTCAACGCAATAGGAAGACTCTACCAAACCGAAGAAAACTATTCGCAGGCGTTGGATTCCTACCAACAAGCTTTAACAATTCGCGGGGAAATCAGCGATTGTGGTGATGAATCCTTAAGCCTCTTCCGAAATCAAGGAGCAACTCTCTTGTTCAATACAGGGTTAGTGTCTTATCATCTGGGACAGTATCAGCAAGCACTCGATTACTTCCAGCAAGCTTTAGCCATTTTTCAAGAACTTGACGAACTGGAGTCCCAATGGGCAACCTTAAACCGGATGGGAGTCGTTTATCGCCAGCTAGGGGAGTATCAACAAGCGCTGAATTTCTTCCAGCAAGCACAGAGACTGAATCTGCCAATGGGCGGTTTTCATCACGCCGGACATATCCATAATCTCGGCATCGTTTACCACAAGCTAGGAGAGTATGAGCAAGCAATTGATTACTACCAACAAGCGTTAGCTAGTTCCCAAGGATTAGGGAACCAAGAAGGCATTACTCTGAATAATTTTGGCACACTTTACCACGAACTCAAAGACTATCAGCCAGCCTTAGACTATTATCAAAAAGCTAGAGCTATTTTTCAGAACGAGGATAACCTTAAAGGAGAAGGCGTCACTCTGAATAATTTGGCAGCACTATATCACGATTTGGGTAAAATTGATAACGCATTGCCATACTACCAACAAGCTTTGGCAATTTTCCGAGAACTGGGCGCAAAAGATTGGGTACGATTAACGTTACAAAATATTAAATTAACTCGGATAAAATCGGATCAAGCCCTCGCTTATGACCTGAAAAATGGCGATAGATTAACTGAAACAACACCAAGTTTCCCCGTTACTTTAACTCTTGATCCGCTGCTCTATAAAGCGCCACTCCCCGTCAAGCGAGAAGTGCGACTGTATCAAGAAGGGAGGCAACTTTCCAAAAAAGGTGACTATCAAGAAGCCTTGGGAAAATTTCAGCAAGTCTTGGTTATTCATCAAGAAAATGGCAATAAAGCAGAGGAAGGGACTACTCTGAACCAAATCGGGTTAGTCTATAGCAACGTGGGAGAGTACGCCAAAGCGTTAGACTTCTATCAGCAAGCCTTAGCCATTCCCGAACAAGTTGTGGGTAACACCGGGGCAATTCACTACAACATTGGGCAAGTTTACAGTCAATTAGGCGACTACAATCAAGCCTTAGACTTCTATCAACAAGCCTCAGTCCTCGCCCAAGAACGTAGCTACAAGGCGGGCGAAGTGAGAATTCTCAACACAATAGGCAATGTTCACTCCCAATTCGGACAGTATAAACTAGCGTTGGAGTTCTATCAGCAAGCCTTAGCCGTTCTCAACACCGTTGCCTTTGATAAAAAATTGCTGGAAGGAGCAACACTTAATAATATTGGACAAGTTTACCGCCACCAGGGAAACTACGAATTGGCTCTAGATTTATATCAGCAAGCCTTAGCAATCCAAAAACAATTAGGCTCTCAGGGTGGAGAAGGCGTAATTCTCGATAATATGGGAGAAGCTTACGTTCAGTTGGGAAAGTATAAAACTGCCTTAGCTTATTACCAACAAGCTTTAACCATCAGCCAAGACATCGGTGAGCGAGCGAACTCTGGAGAAACGCTGAGTAATATAGGTTACTTACTGGAAAAACAAAACCAGCCTGAATTAGCCATTATTTTCTTCAAACAATCTGTTAACCTTAGAGAAGCCATTCGAGAAAGCATCAAGGGACTTTCTCAAGATCAACAGCAATCCTACACTGAAACAATTACTGAAGATTATCGCCATCTCGCCGATTTATTATTACAACAAAACCGTATTTTGGAAGCGCAACGGGTTCTTGATTTACTCAAAGTTCAAGAACTTGACGATTATTTCCGTAATGTACGCGGAAATGAAGAAACTGCTCAAGGTGTGCCAAATTTGCCGCCAGAACAGCAGATTGAAGAGGGCTACCAAAGGATTCTGGATCAAGCTATTGCCCTGGGTCAAGAACTCAGCCAACTGCGACAAAAAAATAATCTCACTTCTCAAGATGAACAGCGCATCACCCAACTGGTAAACGCCCAAGCTCAAATTATTGATGATTTTGATACCTTTATTTATAGTGAAGATGTCTTGGCACTGGTTGACCAACTGAGTCCCCGAACCAGAACCCCGGATTTAGTAGACGAACTCGACAAACTCCTCGGCTTACCAGAAAGTCTGAGAAATTTGCCCCAAAATGCCGTCCTTTTCTACCCTCTAATTCTTGAGGATCGCCTTGAACTCATCCTCACCACTCCTGACTCTCCCCCGATTCGCCGCACTGTCTCCGTCACTAAAGCGCAACTCAATCAGACAATTATTGACTTCCGCAGAGCCTTAAAAAATCCGACATTAAATGCCAAGATTCCAGCCCAAAAACTATACGATTGGCTAATTAAACCCTTAGAAAATGACCTAACTACTGCCGCCGCCGAAACCATTATTTATGCTGCCGATGGACAACTGCGCTACATTCCTTTGGCAGCATTACACGACGGGAAACAATGGCTAGTGCAGCGCTATAGTATCAATAATATTACCGCGTTTTCCCTGACGAATCTCAACCGTAAACCCCAACCCAAAATCAAGCTATTAGCCGCTGCTTTTGCCAATGGATTTTACAATGTTAACGTTGCTGGACAACGGTTTCAATTAGGGGGTTTACCTTATGCTGGCGTTGAAGTGGAAACCTTAGCCAAGACTGTTCCCGGTACAACCACACTTTTTGATGCGGCGTTCAATCCTGAGGAGACAATACCCAAACTAGGAAATTATACTGTGATTCATTTTGCCACCCATGGCGCGTTTGTTGTCGGCACACCGGAAGAGTCATTTATTCTCTTTGGTGATGGCACTCCTCTGACGGTATCACAGATGCGAACTTTGAACCTTAATGGTGTTGATTTGGTGGTTCTGTCAGCTTGTGAAACGGGAGTGGATTACCAATTAGGTACAGGAGCAGAGATTCTAGGTTTAGGATATCAGCTTGAACGGGCAGGAGCAAGGGCTGCGATCGCGTCGTTGTGGGTGGTGGATGATGGCGGTACTCAACGGTTGATGAATGCCTTTTATTCAGTCTGGCAAAGTGACAATCTCACTAAAGCTGAAGCCCTGCGACAGGCGCAACTGGTTCTGATTACTGGTGACGATAAAGCGATGGGAACGCAAGGTGCAGACACGGGGATGAGTGGGATAGAAGCCGTTAGCGATACTATCACACCAGAGGGTTTTAATCGCTTTTCTCACCCTTACTACTGGGCACCGTTTATCCTGATTGGAAATGGGTTGTAGGAAGGTTCAGTCAGTTAGTGGAAATAAACTCAACCCTATTAAGTTAAATGGCACTGAAAAGCGTGCATTTGGGAATCGCCTCCACCCTTGATATACCGTAGGGTGGGCACTGCCCACCAGCCTCATCTGAGCGTGGGATTCCTCCTATTAACCCACTTCACACGCGATCGCACAGACCCCTAACAATGTATTGACCAGGATTGAGTTTTATGAATGATTAGAAAATCCTGTAATCATTTTTTTAATCACCAGTCTGATTATTAGGGCGAGTAACTCATACCCTCCAAATAGAATACTGGCAGAAACGGTCATCAGGGGAATAGTATAAGCAGGCTTCACAGCCTGCTTATTGGAGTCATTTGATAAGCTCTCTTTATAGGCTAAAACCTCTTCAATACATATTTCCTTAGAACATTTTTCAAGTGAAATTGTCTCCGCTTGTTCCAAGTCTCTTGCCGCCTCTTTTGAGAGAATGTATCCGAATACACCGCCCAAAACTATCAAGGCAATAATTTTAGAAATTACCGCCAGTCTATTTGCCTCAAACCTGAGGCTGATGACGCTATCTGAAGAATTATTTTGATCCATTTTTTCTCCTTTAATAATTGAAAATGATGCACCCTCCTTATTAGGGTTGAGTTTTTCAATTTATGCAGTTAACGGGAAAACACGACACTCTCCAGCCTTGAGTCGCTGCGGAAGTTCTCTCGGAGCAATTTCTGATACAGTTAAATTAGTGCAACACTAGCTTATCAGAATTATACGTTCTACACGAGCCAGTAACCATGTCAAATGGACAATCTCAGGAGATTATTGATCAATTCTGTATTTTATACGAGAAAACCAGCCACCCTAGTTATCGTGGCTTCAAGCCATCGATGCAACAGCGCCTGAAACGCCAG
>JGI12109J20283_10170719_pt1 | contig 10126 bp, 9 predicted proteins | sample ElkSlonscriptome_12_FD_20283 | JGI IMG/M metagenome (IMG submission 20283) | reverse complement strand
GCACGCCAGCCTCTATGGCAATCTCGATATAGTCATTATGCGCGCGGCCCGGGCGGCGGGCAGCCATGTTTTCGAGCGATTCGTCAATCTGGAATACTTCATCGAACGTGCCCATCCCGGCTCCAACCGGCCAATAACGGTCGCCCACATAAAGCGAGTCTTCCCAGATGTAAGCGCGTGGGTTTGCGTCACCTTCGAACCGTTCCAATGTGTCGGAAACCCGGCCAGGAGCTGCCAGCAAAATTGCCGCAGTCACAGCTCCTGCAAACAGTACGCTCATGCCGATAATGTATCTTCCGCGACCAGTTTCAGCCGCTGAACTCTTATCGATGATAAGCGCGTAAACCGCTTTAAGGCCTACAAGCCCGAAAGGAAGAGACGCAAGCACCAGAGCCGTGCGTGAGCGGGTTAGCACGATCGCGGTTACAAGAAGAATGCAAATGCATACCCTGATGGGCAGCACCATGGGATGATTGAATTTCACCGGGAGCACGGCAGCAAAGGCAAGGGCGCAAACCAAAAACACTCCGGTAGAGTTTCGATTGGCAAAGGTGCCGAACAGGACACCTGGCATCGGCGTTTCCGGGTAGAATGAGGTGAGCGTATCAGTGCTGAGTATCTGCGGTATACCGAGCAGAAAATTCATCACCCCCATAGCAACCACGATTAAGCCCAACATCGCCAGGTGCTCGCGCACCACGGTCCAGCCGAGGACGAGCACCGTCAGGGGGGCGATCAAGCCGCTGAGGGCGACAAGCGTGCGAGAATGATCGAGGCTGGCACTCGCCCAGCCATGGTAGCCAGAAGCTTCGCGCGCATCAGCTGCGAGCGAACGGCCGGGTAATTGGGTCCAGACAGACTCCGGCAAGGGAACAAGGTGGAGGACTGGGAGTGCAATTGAAAGGGCAACCAGAATGTTGAGGCTGGCAGGAGCTTTTTTCCAGTACGAGAAGAAGGCCTCCCGGTAGCAGGCAAGCAAAGCAAGCGCTGTCAATTGAACAACCAGGTTCGCAAGCCCATACCGAACACCACCGCCGCCGACGATAAGGGCTACGCCAAGCAGTATTGCCAGAGCGATCAGCGATCTTTCTGGGTTTTTATATGTGCGCGCCTTTTCTGTCGGATGTCTGTTCGAGCGTTGTTCAGCAGCTAATTGCATGGATTTCTGTATCGCAGATCCCGCTGACGAGAAGTCCTGTGTCACCCCTTAGGCTCTCCGGTGTCGCTGGTGTGGCGCAAAGAAAAGGGCGCCCAATCCGATCTGGATTGGGCGCCCTTTCATTGTCAGAATTCGTGAGCGAGCGGCTCAGTTACCGCCGGGGGAAGCGGTGTCATTATTACCGCCGTCAGTTGCGATGACGATACCACCAACCGCTGCCGCAACGGCAAAAACGGCAAGGATGATCCCTTGGCCAACCAGCTTTTCACCGTCGTCAGCACGGCCTTTACCAGGTGCGGAGACCGGTGCCGAGTAAACAGCGCCACTATCGGCGGCGCGGGTGTTGGCAGTGGCCGCGATCGGAGCGATTGCCATGCCCAAAGCGGCGGCGGTCATTGCGATGCGTGACATGTTCAGCATTGTGGTTTCCCCAGAAGTATTCTTGATTGCCACGTAGTATTACGGCGGCGCAGCATGAATTGCAATGGGAACCTAGGAAAAAAAGGTAAATGCATTCTTAGCCGGTGTGAACCACGGGGCGAAGTGGGGCTAGGACGGCTCGCCTCACTCTGGATCAGCGATCGCTGAGCCTCATTGTAGCGGATCGCGCGGCGGACACTTAGCTTCGCGATTCGCCCCATCGCTTGCTGGTGCGCAGATCAATCGCAATCCAAGTCTGTTCCGCTCGGGGGAAGTCGCCGCGCTTCAACCACTCGATAGCCCGATCCCGCTGCTTCAAGGACACGGTCAGCGAGTGCCAACGTTGCTGGGCGGTGGGTGATAATGATCATTGTTCGCCCGCCGAGTGCTTCGATGCAAGTTTCGACAAATGCGGCTTCGCTAGGCATGTCGTACATGCTTGTCGCTTCGTCGAAGATGAAGATCGGTGGGTCGAAATAGAGCGCTCTGGCAAGCGCTATGCGTTGTCTCTGTCCACCCGAGAGGCGTACGCCATTGTCGCCGATGAGGGTCTCCAGCCCGTCAGGCAAGCTCTGGATAAATTCCAGCGCCCCGGAAAGGCGGCAAGCGCGCTCGATCCTTGTGGAATCCGCCTGCTCGGCGCCCATCGTGATATTCTGTTTGACGGTTCCTTCGAAAAGAAGGGGACGTTGAGGGACGTACCCAATCTGGCCGCGCAAATATTGCACGTTGAGGTCGCGAATGTCTTGTCCATCAAGCAGGACGCGCCCTGACTGCGGCTCGTAAAAGCGCAGAAGCAAGCGGACCAGAGTTGATTTGCCGGCCCCGTTTGGCCCTGTCAGCGCCACCACTTCGCCCGAAGCAATTGTGAGATCTATACCCTCGAGCAACGTCTCGCGCCCCGGATATGAGAAATGGATGTTCTGGAAAGCGATTTCCCCTTTGGCTGCTTTTGTCTCTGGCGCGGCGCTCTTCGAATAGCCTTCCTCCGGCGATAGATCGAGCACTTCGCTCATCCTCTCAAGAGTGCCTGTGACCCACTGAAATTCGCCATAAAGCCGAGCCAAACCCGATGCAGGTCTGGTAAGCAGCGCAGCGTACAGAAGGAACGAGAACAGCTCGCCCGCATTTTTCGCCTCCATGCCGGCAAGGCCCTGCGTGCCGATGAACAAGATGGCAATCGCCACAAGTGCTGCAAGAAGGCCGGTTACAGGTCCAGCTACCGACGCAAGCCGCGCATGCCTGAGATTGGCGCGTCTCGCAGTTTCAACTGCATCCGCATAATTTTGCCGAAACGATTGTTCTTGCGCGAACGATTTGATTGCCGGCAGCATATCAAGGTCGCGCTCGGCCTTGGAGAAAACGTCAACATCGGCCTTTCGCGCCTGGCCAGCCAGCCGCCGTAATCGTTTCCCCACAAGCCTGAAGATGATGAGGAAAACGGGAATGATGACGGGAACAACCAGCGCCAAGACCGGATCAAGCATCAAGAGCAGCACAATCGCGCCAATTGCGGTGGCGATGTTTGATGGCACGGTTGCGAGGGTTGTTGCGAGGAAGGTGCTGAGCACTTTTGCCTCAGATGTCATCAAAGCCAGCAGATCGCTCAACTGCGCTTGTTCATGATCGCGCACGGGCAGCTTCTGAACATGGGCATAGATATCCATCCGTGTGGCGGCGAGGATCCGTCCCGCGGCACGCGAGGAAAGTATGGAATTCACGACACTGAAGCCCGTCAGAATGAGCAGGGCAAATATTAGAACGGCCAATGTTTGACCAACGCTTGCCCCGGCATCATCCAGCAGGCCGTTGAGCAATTCTCCCGAGAGCCAGGGAACGGTCAGGATTGCAGCTGATGTGAGCAGTGATCCAAGGCATATGAAAGCAAGATCCCCGCGATACAGCCAGGCGCGGGATAAAAGTGCGCGGGCCTTCATCGTTTCGTCTCGATCCGTCGGCCCCACACATCGCGCTCTTGCAAAGCGCGCAGTCGAGGTTTCAAGCTTTGTCGCATGGTGAAATCGTTTGGCCCTCGCCCTAGCGCGGATCGAATGCCGCAATTTTTCATCTGTGGCTAGAGCGCCGTGCAATGCTGCGCCAGCTTCGCTTCGCCGAATGTATGCCTGCCGCGCTGCGCAGTTAGCCATTGACCCGTTATGACCATGCTGCAATTGGCTCACGCGCAAACGAAAAGCGGTTCGGGGGGCAAGATCGTGCGGTCAGCGCGCAAAGGCATAATTCTGGCAGGCGGATCAGGCACCAGGCTTTACCCGCTTACCAAAGGCGTGTCGAAACAGCTGATGCCGGTATTCGATAAACCCATGATCTATTACCCGCTCAGCGTATTGATGTTAGCGGGTATTCGCGAGATTTTGGTAATCACCACGCCAGAGGACTCGTCTCAATTCGAGCGGGTGCTCGGGGATGGATCCGACTTCGGCGTTTCCTTGACGTACGCTGTCCAGCCCAAACCTGAAGGATTGGCGCAGGCATTTCACATTGGCGCGGATTTCGTCGCCGGGTGCCCGAGCGCATTGATTCTGGGTGATAACATCTTCTACGGGCACGGCCTCCCAGAGCTGTTGAACAACGCAAGCGCTCGCGAAACCGGTGCCAGCGTGTTTGCCTATCGGGTCAATAACCCTGAAGCCTTTGGCGTGGTCGAGTTCAATGAGGCGGGAAGGGCTATCTCAATCGAAGAAAAGCCCGAAGACCCAAAGTCGAATTATGCTGTGACAGGTCTTTATTTCTACGATGGAACCGTTGTCGACAGGGCGCGTGATCTTGCCCCCTCGAAGCGGGGCGAATTGGAAATCACGGATCTAAACAAGCTGTATCTTGATGAAGGCGCCATGTCGGTCGAGATCATGGGCCGTGGCTTTGCCTGGTTGGATACCGGCACGCATGCGTCGTTGATTGATGCGGCCACTTATGTGCGCATCACCGAAGAACGGCAGGGACTGAAGATTGCATGTCCAGAAGAGATCGCTTGGCGCCAGGGCTTCATCACGGATGAGGACCTGATGCGCATCGCTGAGCCGCTTCGCAAATCGGGCTATGGAGAGTATCTCGTCAACCTGCTTGAAGCCCCCTTATTTGAGGATTTAGGCCATAGATGAAGCTGATTGATACCGCCATTCCGGGGCCGAAAATCATCGAGCCGAAAGTGTTCGGGGATGATCGGGGCTTTTTCATGGAAACGTGGAACGAGGCGGGCTTTGCCGCAGCCGGGCTTGATTTCTCGTTCGTGCAGGACAATCACAGCCGTTCGCAAAAGGGTGTGCTGCGCGGGCTTCACTTTCAGAACCCCGGCCCGCAAGGAAAGCTCGTTCGGGTAACGCGCGGTGCAGTGTTCGACGTTGCCGTCGACTTGCGTCGGACATCCCAGCATTTCGGCAAATGGGTGGGGGTTGAGCTTTCAGCCCGCAACATGCGAATACTCTGGGTGCCGGAAGGGTTCGCACACGGTTTTTTGACGTTGAGCGATGACACGGACTTCCTCTACAAATGCACGGCGCCGTATGCTCCGCAGTATGAGAATACGCTGGCATGGGATGATCCGGAGATTGGAATAGAATGGCCGCTCGCGGATAGTGACCCGATCATTTCAGAAAAAGACGCGCAGGGCCTGACTCTGCGAGAAGTCCCGGCATTTCCATGAAAGTTCTTATTACGGGCGCAAATGGCCAACTTGGAAGCGCGCTGGAGCGCACCGCGCCCGCGCATGCAGACCTGAATTCGATAGACGTCGATGACGTCGACTTCTGCGATGATGCCATGTTGAGAGCGCGGATCGTGGTTGAGGCGCCAGATGTTTTGATCAATGCCGCCGCCTACACCGCAGTCGATCAGGCCGAAACGCACGAGGAAACGGCGTTTGCAGTCAATTCGTCGGCTGTTGCAGTGATGGCAGAGGAACTGGCGGCTCAAGGCTCGAAACTTGTTCACGTATCGACCGATTTTGTCTTTGATGGAGCATCGCCGAGAGCGTACCGCCCGGATGATCCGCGTGCGCCGCTTTCGGCTTACGGACGGACCAAGGCCGCAGGCGAAGACCACCTACGACCAACCGATCTTCTTGTGCGCACAGCCTGGGTCTACGAGGCTGGCGGGGCAAATTTCGTGCGCACGATGCTTCGCCTGATGAAAGAGCGCGACGAACTTGGTATCGTGGCTGATCAGATCGGATCACCCACATGGGCGCGCGGTCTGGCGCGCACGATCTGGAGTTTGATTGACAAGAACGCTTCGGGCACTTTCCACCACAGCGACGCAGGAGTTGTTAGTTGGTATGATTTCGCAGTTGCAATCGCTGAAGAAGCACTCGAACTGGGGCTGCTTGAGCACATGCCGCGGATCAATCCAATAAAGACAACGGATTATCCGACGCCAGCGGCAAGGCCCGCTTTCTCGTTGCTCGATTGTACCTCCACGCGCGAACTGCTGGGAGAGCCTGCAGTGCATTGGCGAGCAAATCTGCGCCTCATGCTGAAAGAGGAGGCGCTGCTTGCCTAATCTGCTTGTCACTGGAGGCGCCGGCTTCATCGGTGGAAATTTCGTCCATTATTGGAACGAACATCACCGAGATGATCATATCATCGTTCTTGATGCGCTGACCTATGCGGGCAATCGTGCCACTCTTGCTGGCGCCGCCAATGCGGAGTTGGTCCTCGGTGATATCCGCGATCAAGACCTTGTTGAAGAACTGCTTAAAGAGCGAGGCATCTCCACCATTGTCCACTTCGCGGCAGAGAGCCATGTCGACCGTTCGATTACTGGCCCTGATGCGTTTATCGATACAAATATTCTCGGCACGAACGCATTGCTCAAGGCGGCACGAAGCGTTTGGCTGGCCGGTGATGGCATCCCCCACCGCTTCCATCACATCTCAACCGATGAGGTGTTCGGATCATTGGGCCCGTCAGACCCAGCCTTCAGCGAGACGACTGCCTATGCGCCCAATTCGCCTTATTCGGCGTCTAAAGCGGCGTCAGACCATTTGGTGCGTGCGTATCATCATACCTACGGACTTGAGGTGACAACCTCGAATTGCTCGAACAATTATGGGCCATACCAATATCCGGAAAAGCTCATCCCGTTGTTTTTGCTTAACGCTTTGTCGGGCAAGGATTTGCCGATTTACGGGGATGGTATGAATGTGCGCGACTGGCTGCATGTCGAAGATCACTGCCGCGGCATCGAGGCTTGCCTGAAGCGCGGCAAGCCTGGTGAGACTTACAATATCGGCGGCGGGGCCGAGCTTGCGAACTTGATTGTGATCGACCAGGTTTGCGCGGAAGTTGACCGTGCTTTTGATCAGATAGAAGATCTGGCGGCGCGTTATCCCAACGCACCTGCCGCCTCGGGCAAGCCCAGCGCATCGCTGAAAACCTTTGTGACCGATCGTGCAGGGCATGATCGCCGTTACGCGATTGACGAGAGCAAGGCTCGTGCTGAACTTGGTTATGTGCCCCGGCGCAGTTTTGAAGATGGCTTGAGGCAGACATTGCTCTGGTACCTTGAACACGAGGATTGGTGGCTGCCTCTTCAAAGCGATCAGCCAGTCTGAATTTCCATCGACGATGATCATGGCGGATCAAGTGAGTGAAAACCCGAAGCCCAAAGTTTTCTGCATCGGCTTCCAGAAAACAGGCACTTCTTCTGTGCGCGATGCACTGGCCAGCCTGGGCTACCGCGTTAAGGGCGTATTTGGCCGGGAGGTATCGCTCGAGGAATTGAGAGCGAGCTTTGTGGAGCGCGGCCTTGCATTGGCTGCCGAATATGATGCTGTGGAAGATATGCCATGGCCGCTGATGTTCCGCGAACTTGACCAGGCATTTCCGGGATCGAAGTTTATTCTAACAGTGCGCGATACTGATCGATGGTATGCCTCAATCGCGGGACATTTTGGCGCCCACCCTTATCACATCCAGCAACTCACCTACGGTGAAGATGCGCCGGCTCCTGTCGGGCATGAGGAGCGATATCGGCAAGTCTACATCGCCCATAACGAAGCCGTGCGCTCCTATTTCGCTGATCGCCCTGACGATTTGCTCGAAATCTGGTTGGAGCGCGGGCACGGATGGGCTGAATTGGGTGCCTTTCTCGGCTTGGCAGATGCTCCCGAAGGCCCATTTGTGCACACCAACTCAAGCAGTCAACGCGCCAGCCTTTATGTAAGACTGCGAAAGCGGCTGCGCCGGATGGGTGTTCCTTACACTCCCATGGATGGATGACGTAAGGCGAGGAAGTCTGCTCATCCTTCGTATGCTGGCCGTTTGGATATCCATACAAGCCCCACACTTAGCAGCACCCGCGAAACTGACGCTGTCAGCATCCCGAGTGCGGCGCCCGCAAGCCCTTCAGTAGGCAGAAGCAGCAAAGCTGTACCGATACCAAGGGCAACGGAAGCCGAGACAATCCAGAGCAATTGCCGTTCTCTGCCCTGCATGATGAGGGCAATGCCGGTAGGCCCGCCGGCAACCCAGACCAATTCGCCGATCGCCATGATCTGCAGCGCGCTCGCGCCCGTAATGAACTCTTCGCCGAACAAACCCATTAGCGCGTGTGGAAAGATCAACGCAGCGGCAGCAAGGGGAAGGCACAATAACGTGCCGATACCGCCGGAAGTAAGCAGTATCTTTCGCAGTTCCCAAGCGTCTGGTGACTTCACCGCTCGGGCGATATAGGGGCCAGCCATCATGCCAAAAGATGTGCTGACCAGCATCATGATCGAACTAATTTGAAATGCAGTGCGGAAAATACCGCCGGCCTGCGCTGACATGCTGGCCGTAATGATAATAAGCAGGAGCCAATTAAACCCCATTATCAAAGCAGGACTTGCAGCAATCCGCGCGCCTGACGCAACTTCGACGGGCATTTTCTTGGCTGCTTCCCCCCGGGCGAATGAGCGCGTGAGAAGGTGTCCGATACCCATGACGATTGCCTGGCTGGAAACAAAGGCAAGCACGATCAGCCAAGCTGGAAATTGGCCGAACAAAAGCCATGCGGCCACGACCCAGGAAATTGTCAGTGTCGTGTAGACAACGCCTTCAAGCGATTGCGATTTGATCACCTGACCGTTGCATCGGAGCATGGCATTCTGAATGCGCGAGACGGGATTAATCGCGATCATCGGCGCTGCTGCAATGATGAAGATCGCAGCCTGCGGTTCGTCGATAAGATAATATGCAATGGGAACGGCAATGATGGAGGTAAATAGCCACAGAATTAAACCGTTCCGCATGACGAAAGCGCGGGCGGTACAGAAATGGCTGCCCACCAGATCAAAGGTATTTTGCGCAAGAAGTGGCGCTACTTTACGCACCATAACCATTTCCTGGCCCAGCAGCGCTACTGTCGCAAACAAAGACGCCGTTGTGACGCCAATCTGGTATAAACCGACCGTCCGGGCACCAAAGATCTGCGCAATCAGCCAGGTAAGAATGAAGCTTGCAACAGCAGATGCGCCGCGCAGTCCCAGACCAATCAGAAGATCTACTCGCAAGCGAGATTGTTCAGTTTCTGGCACTCTGCCTTGCCTTTTCGCTCGTCCGCAGCCGGCTTTCGAGGCAGGTCGATGGACATACGGATATTGAGGGTCAAGCTTTTTGCAGAAATTGAACCAGTGATCGTGGCCCGCATTGGTCCACGATCCTGGCGCTTCGTTGACCCTAGTCCTCGTCTTTTATGCCAAGACGCATTCCCCAGGGGAAAAGGAACGGCACCACATCACCTCGATTATCGAACATTGGCCAGCTCCTCCGCGCCGCCTGCGCTGAAAGCCTAATCCAAACATCACAGAACCTCCGGCAAAGTCGGCACAGCAGGTAGTGCAGGCAAGCCCGGCGCCCCGTCGCGTTTGGCTCCCGACGCATCGCTTGCGGCAAAGGCCGTGCCCGTTGTGTCATAGGTGATAAGCGGGGCCACCTTGTTCGTCAGCAGCGCGCCCGCTGGCGCAAAGTCGCGGCTGTCACGATCAGGGAACCACGTGGTCTGATCGCCCGCCTCGACATACAGCCCCACAGTTGGCGTCGGCGCAAACTGATTGGGATCGACTACGTTGCCGCTGCCGGGTGTATCGCCTGCATTGTCCTGAATGGCAGGGGTGACGTTGTTTGAAATAAGCGAATAACCGTCCCAATCAATGTTTTCACCAATCGCAATCCGCTGCCCGCGCCAGCTATTGTGCGCCAGAACAAAGTGCGAGTAGGTCTTGTTGGTTTCCTTGTCCTCAAGATTGGTGAAGAATGCAGTCACGCCATCCGCGCCGGTGTCGAACACGTTGCCAACTGCAACACAGTCTTCCGCACTTGTCGAAATTATCATCTGGCCAGCGAAATGGGTCAGGTGATTGTAGGCGATGATGTTGTTCTTTTGATTGAGCGGTGTCTGCGCAAAGTCCGAATGGAAGCCCAGCGCAACATTCATTGTGAAGGTGGAACCCAGCGCCTCATCGGTGTATGTCGCATCTTCCTTTTCAGGCGGCAGGTTGAGAAAGGCTGCTGCCACATTGTTGCCCGCTCTGTCAGCAACCGTTGATCCATC